>JAABUQ010010573.1_pt1 | contig 12041 bp, 14 predicted proteins | sample 5560001 | NCBI WGS metagenome assembly JAABUQ01 (sample SAMN10711888, study PRJNA513371) | rock metagenome | isolation source: Antarctica rocks | place: Antarctica: Victoria Land, Finger Mt nord | collected 2015-12-18
ATATAGGGATATACTAAAAGAATTTCTAAATCAAAAAGAAGAAACAGTAATGCAAAAATAAAAAAAGATATACTAAACTGTGTTCTATTTTGCCCTAAAAAAGAATGAAAGCCACATTCAAATGCACTATCTTTTTCTTGATAAGGGTTATGAGGAGCAAATATCAAGTTAATTGCTAATAAAATAAATGCTAATATAGGAATAAAAATAAAAAAAAAAGTAGTACTAGTCATTTAAGGATTAAATAATATAAGTGCTAATATATTAGCCATACTTAATCATTCTTGTGGGGTAAATATAAATAATAAAATTATTAATGTTAAGGTAGAAATAGTGATAGTTAAACAACTTGATAATACAATACTATCAACCTTAAATGTTACTTTTTCAAGTAAAATGTTTTTATTAACAACAGTACCATACAGGCTAAGATCTCTAAAATCTGGATTTAAGGTATATTCAGATTTATCAAAAAATACTTGTTTTATGATACCTAGATAATAAACAGCACTTATAACACTAGTCAATATAGCGATTAAAGCAAGAAATACATAACCACTATCCAGAGCGGCTGATAATACCATCTGTTTAGCAAAAAATCCTATAAGAGGTGGTATACCAACAAAAGAAAATATAGTTATAGCTAAACTTAAAGCTAACACTGGGTTTATATAGAAGTAACCTTTTATTTGACTAATAAGTTGTATAGGTGAATTATTTTTGTCTAACAATTTGTTGTATTGTTTATTGTCATTAACAAAGTAATATAAGGAAAATCCTATACTAACTAGTAAAATAAAGGCATTAAGGTTAGAAATTGAGTATTGCATAAGATAAAAAATAAAGGCTTGAATTGATTCTATACTATTTATACTTAAGGATAAAAGTATAAAACCAAGATGCGAAATTGTACTATATGCAAATAATCTTTTTATTCTAAACTGACTTAATCCTACAACTGTTCCTATTATTAAAGATAATAAAGAACTAACTAATAAACTAGATGTCCAGCTAAATTGAAATGCGAAAAATGAATTACTAGTATAATGTACTAATTCTAAAAAAAAGATGAAAATAGATATTTTAGCTATTATTGCTACAAAAGTTGTTACTATTGTAGGTATAGCATCATAGACATCAGGCGATCAAAAATGAAAAGGTGCAGCTGATACTTTAAATAAAAATCCCACTGACATTATAAGAAGAGAGAAATTTAGATAATATGGTTTATATCAATATAAAACACTGTTAGTGTTGTGATTAGCCATGTCAGATAGGCTAGTTATTACATATAATCCATCCATATGAGTAGTACCTGAATTTGCATATAATAAACTTGTACCTAACAAAATAAAACAAGAAGATAAACCACCTAATAAAAAATAAGTTAGACCACCAGAAGTAGCTAATTCCGAATTTCTATACAAGGTAGATAGTAGGTACAAGCCATAACTTTGCAATTCTATAGATAAAAATATAGATACTAAGTCACTAGTAGATACTAATAATATAGATCCTATTATAATAAACAACAAGATCAAGGGGTATTCTATTATTCTAAATTGTTCTCCCATTTTATTAATTATTTTTGTTTTGTAGTATAGAAATTTACAGAACAATAATTTGTAAAAAGAAGAATATTCTGTAAGTCAAACTTTTCTGGGGTAAAAACCAGTCAGCTGTAAAATAGCAGCACTTAGAATAAAGATAAAAATATGAAATGTTTGTGTAGTAGATGTAACATGGTATAGACCTCCATATAAACCTATTCCCTTATCTAAATATGTCATGTAGAGACTTTTAATAGCAACTAAACAACAATAAAGCAAAATTATGATGGCTAGCCTAGAAAAAAGTATTGATTTGTCTCGTCTTAAGGTGACGGCATTAGATAATAATAAAAATAGAACAGAAAAAATAACCATTAGCCGGGAGAGAAAATCGAATTCTCATTCTTAATGCATGAAATTAATGTTCTAACCTTTTAAACTATCCTGGCTTAAAATGGTACACTGACTTTAAGAGGAAACTTGCTGTCATACATACAGTTTTTCTACCTTTAAACTACATTATTTTCTATCTTACAAATATATCTGGTTACATGTCTTATCTGTTTACATAAGTTTATAGCCCTGCTTTTAAAGTAATTTACAATAGGCTAGTTATAAAGCAAAGTATAATTTTATGTTGGAGTGATTCGAACACTCATGGATAAATACCAAAAATTTATGACTTACCGCTTAGTCAACAACATATTAAATACTGTAATTTAATACAATATAACATTACACATGTATTAATTATAAGTATCTAATTTATTAAATTACAATAATTAGATATAATAATTATATAAGGTAAATCAGTCTATATTGGATAAGATTTATAAATCAAATAGTGCAATTAAACTATCCTGGCTTAGTATGTTAATGCAAGATATAAAATACAATAAATCTAATTTACATATCTTTATAGATATCTTTCCCTAAAATATTTTTATTTTTTTTTTATTATTTTTGTGCTAAATCTAAGTTATCTTTATATCTTTAGATTAAGCTTTTATATCATATAGATAGCTAAATAATTTATTATCTTGTTTTTTATGATCTTTTTATTTATAAAATCTTTGAGATATGTTTGTATTTGTATGAAATTATCTTTAATAAATTATTATACTTTTTACTGACTAGTTATTTTGTACTGATACTGCTACTAGAGGTGATATTTGAGCTGTTATTTATAATTTAAGCTAATTATTATTTTTCTTGTTCAAGATTATTAAAATTTTCTTAGCATCATTAAAGGTATATTCCTCATTAGTTATATCTAAGATAGGCATTGTTACATCAGGCATGTAGCCAGCTCGGTTAATAATTTGTTTAATTAGAGGTCTATCTTTATATGTAAGTTCTAGTAAAGCAATTTATATGGTTAAATAATTTTGTGCTGGAGATAAAATATGACGTCTTGTGTTTCCACCACCACTAATTATAAACCTTTATTTGTTGCACTCATTAATACCACTTATCAAGGAATATTTGATAATGCAAATAAATAATAATGATAGATTACTATAAGATCTAGATAAAAAAATTATCTATAAAATAACTTAATTAAATAGTTATCTAAGTAATAACTTTAAAATTATGCTCAACAGACTTTTTAGTAGATTCATAATGATCACCATTTATAACCTTAATCTTCAATCTAGCCATATTCATAAACTGATTCTATTAAATATCTCCAATAGATAATTTTCTTGTTTTAAAGATCATGTAAAAGTTGAAGCTGTAATGTGAGCAAAATTATCCTTATTTTTTTTTTCGATGGATCCAATAACGATGTCATTCTCATATTTGTTTTTTATTTTTGTTTAACAATACTAAGACTTTTTATTGTAATATCATTTAATTTAATATTTCTATGTATAGGAATTTTTATATGTTTTCCCTCTCTAAAATTTAAACATCTTTTTTTATATTTTTTTTTATTTTTTAAAGTCGTCATCATATGTAGAAAATTTTTCATGTAGATCTTTAATTTTTTTTTTTTAGTTGGGGTAATTCTTTTTTATACTGTTCCTCGTCTTTTTCCACTCTTTTACCTATAATATGCGCATTCTCTTGTCTTTCTTCTTTAAATGAACCTTCTTGATTTAGATAATCAAATGTAGATTTAACTCGCATCTTACGTTCTAAATCTAATTTAATGTTTTCAATTTTAGATATCTCACTATTAGTATCCTCAACTTGCCGTCTGGTTACATCATGTTTTTCCTGAAAATCCCATTTTTCAGAATCAGTTAGTTTATATTCATTAAGCATTTTAGTATAAAGTTCAAGTTCTTCGACTTGTTCCTCTTTTTCTTTAAGGGCTAAACTATGTATTTTTTTCACCCTTAAGATAAGATTTTCTTGTTTTCAAGGATCATTACTTGATTCTCTCAATGTTTCTTGAGAACTATTTGATTCTGAATAGTTAGGAGATTCAGTTATACTGGTAGATGAAGCCCCTGGTGAGGCCGAGGCCGACCCGGACACCGCACTATTCATTTTGCAGACAGTTTCTTGTGTTTGTGTAAAATCAGGAGAAGCCGGTTGAGAGCAACTAATAGTGGAGGAAAAGAACCAATCATAAATTAATCCTATATAGATAGCTACACTAGCCAGAATGTCAATAATGGATTCCGGCTCACTTGCGAAAAGTTTAATAATTTGCCAAATATCTGGGTGATCTGTTAAAAATTGTATTATGTTATTTATCATGGGAGGATACCCTGACTTGAACAGGGAACATACTGTGCCACATACAGTTGTTCTACCTTTTGAACTATATCCACCTTTATTTTACCAATATTTATATGTATGCTTATAATTAAAATCTTTCTTTTGCTGAGCTAAAACAATTAAAAATTTTTAATAATATTTGTAATAGTATATGTAGAGTATATTTATTTATAGATGACAAGACTCGAACTTGCATGGTTTATGACCACCCCGTCCTAAGCGGGACCTGGTTACCAAATTTCAGCACATCTATCTGTAATTTACTAGTGTTTTAGCGTAGTGCAAAAATAACTATTCATATGTAGTAATTCAAACACTACCCTTTTTATACTACAATTATAAAAATATCTTTAGAATTTAAGCTAAAAGAGATGATTAAAGTATTTAGTGTTAAATACACAATATTTAGCAAATATCTCGCTTTACCTCTAGCAACTTTTCCTATCTGGTATTAGTCTAAAGTTTTTAAAGAGATCTCTATTATAAATATTAGGTCGGATTCAAACGGCATATTTTTATGTGATAGATAAATACATTACCTATCAAGAAACTAACTTTTTAAAATTTAGTATATGGCCAGTCATTGTATATATCTTAAATTGCTCGAGATAAGATTCGAACTTATAGCCTAAACATCTTCAGAGTTCCGCTCTACCAGGTTGAGCTTCTCGAGCCTACATAAAAAAAAATATAATTAAACCCATCTAAAAACTTAATGGAGATATTAGGACTCGATCCTAAAATAACGATATGCAAAATCGTAGTTTTACCAATTAAACTATATCCCCTTGTTATTAAACCTTAATATATGTATTTTTATCAAAAAAAAAATACACATACACATTAGTCATTTATTGCCCAATGTCCAGCAAATAAACAGTAGAACCATCAGAGGTTAAATGACCACTTAAATATCTAAATAGGTTTCAGCAATCAGCTAATTACTGTAGTAATTTATAAACCAAACTTTTAACCTAACGTTATGCAAAAAAAATGCTTATAATAGTCAAGTAAGATAAAGAAGAAAAGAAGAAAACATATCGATAAGTAAAAAAAGCAAAGAGTAATGGAAAGTCTGTGTTGCATCACCGAAGGCGAAAAAAAAAGCCAAATAAAAGCTATTAATTCTTATTAGATTTATTAAATAAATCATCTCCAGAAGATTTTTAGCTACTTCACGTCAATGGCTAGATATTTTTATCCGCAGTCTAGCCCTTAACAATAATTAAACAAGAAAGAGACTTATAAACTTGCTTTTCATATATCCGAATAGAGAGTTGAACCCTCACTATTTCCATCCATAAATATTAATTATTATTCACAATAGTGTAGCCATTACCCGTAGAAATATTCTTTTCATTTAGACATTTAGCAAGGTAAGAAGAATGTATACCTCTAAATTCAGCAGCCTTTCTAATGGATGTAAACACTTTTGTTTATCCTGCCTGCCTGTACTAATTTTTTTTTTTCAATATAGCGTGCGCCTGTGTATTAGGTGATAGCTTTAGCTTAGTAGCTTCATCCCAAGGACGTCCTAGTTTTGCCATACTCATACGTTCAATAGAGGCGACACGACACTGTGCTTAAACCCAGCTAAAGATAGATCTGGCTACATTTAAAGTGTTATATTCTAATTAGAAGTTATCCAAGCAGTCTTGCTCCCTCTGGACAACAATTGACGGCTTGCAATATACCAAGGTATCTAGTTTGAAGCTAGAGTAACCGTATTTTAGTAATGCTCTGTATATAAGGCTGTTGTTACTCTTTGATTCCATTTCAAGATAAGAAAGATTGAAATAATTATTAAAGCTAATGGATAAATCCAAACAAGAACCGACGTAGCTTTTACCTGAAATAACAATGGTTCATCTGTAAATACCTGTTTTATTATTATTCTCTGTGCATATTTGCTGTTTTTCTATATCAGCATTATCATAGGAACGAGCGATAGTAATAGTAGCCAATCTTTTTTTTTCATAGTTTTCATTTATTTTTTTCTTCATGGTTTTATTTTAATCTGTTTTTATTTTGCTTAATACAATATTAGGAGTACCCTTAAGGGTTTGTCCGAAGAACGACTTGAACGTTCACGACTAACGCCAACAAAGCTTAAATTTGCACTGTCTACCAATTCCAGCACTCGGACTAATATATAGTTGGGTATATCTTAAAAATAAAGCAAAAAAACTAGATAATTTATGATATAAATTTTAAGGCCAGAATGAATCGAACACTCATCTGAGCTATCATGAGCAGCTTGCTTTACCAATTAAGCTATAGCCTTATTAGGGTCAAGATATTTTATCTTTAAATGCGGACAGAGGATTTGCACCCCTATTTACTGGGCATGAGCCAGCTATGTTACTATTACATCAATCCGCATATGGTTTATCTAAAAAAAACAACCAAAGTAATCACACACTTGAGCCCAAGGGGAATTCGAATCCCCGCCTTTAACGCTGAAAACGTTATGTCTTAACCTCTTGACTATTGGGCCTTTTGAGATTAGATATATTTTCATATAATAAGAGCCCAGTGCAAGTATCGCACTTACTTCAACCGATTACAAAACGGTTGCATTACTTTTATGCTAACCAGGCATTAAACTTTTAAACAATTAAACCTGAAATAAAATAAGCAAAAAGTTCTTTTTTAAATAAAAAGAAAAAAAAATTGTAGTGTAGGGATAAGTGTATTATTTAGTATAATAAGAAAATTAGTACTTTATGCCTAAAAAAATTTAAATCCTTTCAGCTAAAGCCTATTAATTAATATATTAATAAAAATAAAAAAAAAATCGTAGTGTTAAACTACGTATATTTAAGAGTATCTTAAGGTAAGTTTCATGCCTATATGCATTCAGCACTTATCTTTAACTAACATAGCCTTCCTGCCGTGCCTATGCTATAAATTTACTTAAGTGAAAGTAACATCCCTACCACAACTAAATAGTATGGTATGACCAAAAAGTGAAATTTGGTCTTAATATTGGGCACATAAACAACAGGTAAACCAGAGGTTAATATACCCAACTCCTTTCGTACGAAGGGGCTATCCTTATTTGACTCTAATTTCCTCTAGAAGATAGAAACCATACTGTCTTACGACGTATTTACTAATTTTGTTATCGTAGAGTTGTTTATCTCTACTTCAATAGCTTTCACTATTGTACAGACTATGTCATACAATCATTCAATTTAAATTAAATCAATATTTTTCAGGTAATTAAAGCTAGTGCCATCTACACTTTTAGTAATAGATGGACTAACACCTAGTTTATACAACATGCTTTCGTGCATATATTGTTGTATTAAGAATCTTACAATCTCAAGCTGATTGTTACTTATTGTTAACATATACTGACCATTACGGTCATGTATTGTTTTAGTTTTAATTTAGAATTTATTTGTTATTACTTGTGCTAGTATTTCCACTTCTTGTTTTGAAAAACTATTAGTGTAAATACGAATAATCTTATCGCCAGGTTTAAAATTACCATCTCCCTTAATAAGATGTGCTAATACAACAGGTGTAATTAGATCTTGTATTTTTAAAGGTAATGTTTTAATATACTTTCCTGATGTAGAGTTAAAGGTATAAAACATCTTGTGATAAAAGAGTAAAACTGGTAAACTTACTGTTTTAAACTTAACAATCATATTATTACTGTTTGTTTGTTTATTATAAACACTGGCTACATCTGGTGGACTATTAGTATATGGTTCTAATAAGTTATACAGGTGCAATAAGTAAGGAGAATTCTTAAGACCAAACACTACACTTAAACGTACTGCACTTGTGTGGCTAGGTCTTTCTAGACTTCCATCACTTAATAATAAACCAATAAGAGCCATATGTATATAATAAGGTAATTTAACAAGCCGAGAGTTTATTTTATATTGCTCACTAATTTTAAAAAGGGCATTTAGAAATCTTTTTATACTGTTACTTTTCATCATGAGTACTTTATTTTTTAGAATTTTGATAAACTTCAGATATTATATCTATATGTGTAATCAGGAAATATGCAATATAAGTAGTACCTAAACTAGCTAGAATTAATAAAATTCAAATTATAAACATTCAAATTTCATTAGACTTACTTGTATAACTTAATCCCTTAATAAAATAATAATAAAAGCGTTCACCCAAAATCTTGTTAATAAATGTTAAATTATAGTTTTTACTTGTGGTAATAAACAGCACAGCTAATGCCACAAGTAAATATAGTATACACATATTAAATACTAGGTTAGAATTTAATAAATCCATAATAGTTTCTATTGTAGAAGAAGAATTTTAACTATCTTCCAATACAGAACTTGCAGGATAAGAATCATTACTATTATTAGAAGGTCGAGGGCTAGAAGTTTTATCTCCTACTTTTCTTTGAACTAGTGTATTCGTAGCATTAGTTGCTACAAAAAGGCAACCAGCTATTGCACCACCAGCCGTAGTTGCACCTATTTTTACCCCAAGTGGCATACTACTTGATTTAGCAATATGGCTTACAGCAGTCATACCACCTGCCACTGCACCTCCTACACCTATACCAGTAATAGCCTTACCTAAAGACCCTGGAAGATTAATATTAGGATTATGTACATTAATATTCTTATTTTTAACACTCATTAATTATTTACTTGTTTCCTCGTCAATACAATATTGTATATCAGCACCAACCTGTCATAAATATACAAATAATAAAAACATACCTATTATATAAAGATTTAATTCTAAATAAACAGGATTCCAAAAATTTTGGCAAGATTTTTGCACAAAACTGCCTAAATAACCTTGCGAATAAAAAATAAGATTCTTGTTGTAATAACTGCAGATATTACAAATACTGGGTCAAATATATTATTAGATAACAAGTTAAACATTTTTTTTTATTTGTTTTATTTAAAGGACCTTAAACTTTTCTTATTATATTGTCCTTTTGAGCTCAACTCCGAAGGAGTTAAGTCTATTTCACTAATATTGCTGTTAGCAATATTAATTATTATAGACATATATTAACCATATGCTTCTAAACATTTCGTATAAGATATGCCCAACAATAATTCGATATAGTTAAATAAAATTGTTCATACTATTTCTATATCTTTATTAACTATATAAGATTCATGCAACGCGAAATAAAAATATTGATTTAATTTAATTTGAATAAGTGTTCCAGCTACTCTTGTAAGGATCGTATTTAAAATACTAACCTTTTAGTCGTTGAACGTTATTTTACTTCAGCTTTAGCTGAAGTAAAATCTTCGCTGCAAATTAAAATACATAAAAGTAATTAATTTTTGCAATTCAGCCGGTTATTTTATTATTACATATGTAAACATTAATACTTGTAGTAATAAAGGGCTAAATTTTAACCCAGCTCGTGTAGCTTTTTAATCGACGAACAGTCGCACCCTTCATGATTTCTACATTCATGTGGATAAGCTAAGCCGACATCGAGGTGCCAAACTGCGCACTCAATTTGTACTCTCTGGCGCAATTAGCCTGTTCAAATTTTGTTATCATAAAGGCTCTTTATCCTTTATTTCCACCTTTCACAAGATGGTTCAGACTATTTCTTCATATTTATTAACTATATAAAATTCATGCTACGCGAAATATGTGAAAACTAACTTAATTAGCCTAGTTGTATTTAAATACAAATAAATAAATAAAAAAAAATGATAATACAAATTTAACAAAAATATGTGCTATTTTAAATAAAACAAGTAAATAAAACTAAAAAATTACCTATTATAAAACCTAACAAAAAACATAATGGCTAAACTCAACATTTATCTACTACTTATTCAACCTTTTAATCCAAAAGACCCTATACGAGTTTTAGATTTTATTTTTGTAAATTGTAGGTTAGATTTAACATGACCTCTTAAAAGAACTGAAGACAACCCTTTATAAGAAGTATCCAGATTTTTCAAATTACCTATATATTTAAATTTAAAAACAGATTTTGCAGCAGTAAACCGTCTAGATAATCTACCAGCAGCTTCTACTCTAACTCCATTTATTGACTTATTTTTAATGGAATTTAAAACAGTATTAACCAAAAAGTTAAAAGGTTTATCATTAGTGTAATAAGGAAATATTTTTTGCAGCAGTTTATCTAATGCATCTTTCTTTTTCCCTACATAAGATAAAAATGAATTTACCTTTAAATTCTGCACTTTTTTTAAAAACCATGTTTTGTTTGCTTTACTAGAAGTGTCATCTAATATAGTTAATTTATTTAAAGGTCTATATTTTATCATCCTCATAGAAGCTTTTAAAACTCTTAAAAGTCTATTTTTTCTCTTTTTTAATTTTATAGCTATAGATTCTGATAAAATATCACTATTCAAATGTAAGTATTTTAGATTAACTAGATTAAATTCTACATGTTTGTTATAAACTTTTTTTAGTATGTTAGTTAAGCCAAATAAACGAGTATTTTCAAACTTAGATCTATTAAAGTAAATAATACGCTTGTAATGAATATTTAACATTTCTTTTTGTAAAGATTTTACAATAAAATTTTTATAATACTGTTTTGCATAGTTTTTAAAGTTAACACTATCATAAGTAGGTGTTTCAAAAAAGAAATTTTTTTCTTTTTGCACTTTTTTAATGATAGCCAAACCTTGTAACTTTATTAACCTTATCTTTCTTATAAAGCTTTGTTTTCTTAGTCCTGTTATGGTATTTAGCCGTCTTATTTTGTTAAAAAAGTATTTTTTTTGTCTATTGTATATATATAAAGTAACTGTAACTTTACTATTTGTATGTTTAAACTCTGCCCTACTTACAAATATTCTATTTGTTGATAATCTTCTAATTCTAGTTCTCAAACGTTTAGATTTTATTTTACCTTCAAGTTTTTTACTGTAAAAGTTAAAATAACTTTTTATTAGTTTAATCACTACCTTATCAGCTACAGGTAATGATTTAAGGGTATTTTTGTTATATGCATATATGCTGTTAAATCACTCTTTATTTGCAGGTGGGTAGTGTGTAATAAGACCTAACTGTTCACCTTGATCTGGATCTTTACCTTTACCTTTTTTGTGTAAAGATATTACCTTATCTTTATTTTTGTTATTTAACTTAAGATTATAAATATTTAACATGTTATATGTACTTGTAGGACTCTAAAAATTTAGGTTTATTATATCTTTGTATCTTATCCTTAGCTTAATAAAAAAAATTAGTTAAGTCTATTTCACTAATATTGCCATGAGCAATATTAATCATTATACAGACACAGCTTAATATTATGTTAATAAACATGTTAACGATAATAATATAGTATATGTAAGCTTATGTTAATATATTATAAATATAATGCTTAGATACATATAACATAAATATTTGTCTGAGGCATGTTTACAAACATCTAAAGTAAGATGTGGCCAAGAACAATTATATATAGTTTATAAATATGTTGGGTGTTAATAAAAGGGTTATTGTTAGCAGTACTCACCTTCTAGTCGTTGAACGTTCTTACTTAACATACAATATGATATCTAAACATAAGTATAAAAATGCAAAAGCAAGTTTCGCTTCAAATACACATGACTTATAAAGAGTCAAGTTATTTTTGAAATTTACCCAGATGATTACCAATAGTTTCTTTAAAAACATTGGAGGACTAACATTTAATCCCTAGCGTAGCTTTTTCAAAAATCCAAGACCTTTCCTTTCTGCATCTTGTGATCATATGCCCCGCTTACGCGACTGAAAGACGTGTAGGTCAAACAG
>JAABUQ010010575.1_pt1 | contig 12040 bp, 14 predicted proteins | sample 5560001 | NCBI WGS metagenome assembly JAABUQ01 (sample SAMN10711888, study PRJNA513371) | rock metagenome | isolation source: Antarctica rocks | place: Antarctica: Victoria Land, Finger Mt nord | collected 2015-12-18
TGGCTGTAATGACATCGGCTCTCTCCCAACTGCATGCATGGGTCATTTCTTTCCAGTATCTCACATTTCTCTTCTTGACCATTCGCCAACAATATCTTAGTGGGGCTGTACCGAGTGAGAGAGGTTACACTGTTTTTGTGACATATGTCACAGCACTTCTTCTGTATTTTGACTATGCTTAGGACAGATGAAATGCAATATGCTTTTTTCTTTCCGATGAGGAAGCAGAGCATTCATGAAAATACACGGTGACTTTTTTATACTGAATATACAAAGGAGAGTACAATGACGAATCTTTCTGAAAAACAGGCTCGACGGAACTTTCTGCTGAAAGCTAGTGCTGGTACTGTTGGACTTTCAGCCCTTGCTCTTGGTCCTTCCGTTGCTCATGCATCTACAGCAGGGACGCCGACAGCCATAGAAGCCAAATTCACTATGCAGAGCACCACCAATGGCTTCATCTCTGAGTATATCACTGTCCCTGGCCCTCAAAAAGAGAATGATGTAACTCTCATCGTTCTCTTTCGCGTCAATCCGAGTCTTGGAGTTGATGCAACATTTCCCGCCATCTTCCATGTTCGTCAGGCGGTCAACAGTGGTCTTTCTCTCCCTATAGGTCCTCTAGGATTTCCCGACCAGTTTTCAACTCAACTCGTCGATTATGAGTATCCCGTGGAGGGACCCGATACTCTCGCCCTCGCTCTTAGGCTCAGGCGTATAGATCAGAACTCAGGCTGGGGTCAGAGCTTACGCATTGATACCTTGCTTAAACTGAAATAGGAACGAATCCGCGCCACATACTGCCCTCGTCGCACATCGTATGCTAAACGAGGGCAATATGAATTATAGCCCTTGCATTAGTGCATCACCATTAGTTCACGTTACGGCTTTTGCCAGACCAATATTTGTCACGTAGGGTGCGTTTGAGAATTTTTCCGGCACCACTTTTGGGCAGTGCTTCGGTGGCGATTTCGACGCTTCGTGGCACTTTATAGCCAGCAATCGAGGTACGAGTGTGAGCAATCAAGTCCTCTTCGCTAACGCTTGTACTGGGTTTGAGCACAACGACAGCGTGAACGGCTTCACCCCACTCTGGATGTGGAATGCCGATTACGGCGGCTTCAAGCACGGCGGGATGTGTATAGAGGGCGTTCTCAACCTCCACTGAGTAAATGTTTTCGCCCCCTGAGATAATCATGTCCTTTGCACGGTCAATGATGAAGATGTAGTTTTCTTCGTCAACGGTGGCAAGGTCGCCTGTATGCATCCACCCATCGACAACGGCGGCGGCGGTTGCTTCTGGCATATGCCAATAGCCCATCATAACATTTGGACCACGAGCGATGACTTCGCCAATTTCGTCGGGTCGCACGTCCTCACCATCTGCATTGACAACGCGCACCTCGACCCCAACGACCTCTTTCCCGGCGGATGCAAGGCGGCGCACTTGTTCGGGCGTGCCTTCGGTGACATGTTCGTTCAGGTCCAGACCTGTCAGCAAAGGAGAGGTCTCAGTCATGCCATAGCCTTGCCCGAAGACCTGACCTAGACGCTTTAGCCCTTTTTTGAGCAGTTCGACAGGCATGGGTGAAGCACCATAGGCGAGGCGGCGCAGACTGGACAGGTCGTATTTGTCGATATCGAGATGGTTCAAGACAGCGTTAATCATAGTGGGAACCATGAATGTCAGGGTTACTTTTTCGTCTTGCACAGTCTGGAGGAAATGTGTGGGGTTAAACATGGGATTGAAGACGTTCCGCGCACCAAGCATGACGAGGGCAAACGCTGAGCCAGTGTTGCCAAGATGGAACATAGGTGCGGTATGCAAGAAAGAGTCTTGATCGGTATAGCGACCAGCGATGGCGACGTTCATGGCATTGGAGACGATATTTTTGTGTGAGAGCATGACACCTTTAGCTCGACCCGTTGTGCCACCTGTATAGTAGAGGCCAGAAAGGTCTTCGTCTTCCATCTGCTGATCGACGGTTTCCAGCATGTGTGAGCCACGTGTGATCAGTTCCTCATAGTTATGGGTAGCATCGGGGGCTTCGTCTGCTGTGTAGACGATATGTTCGACGGTCTCGTAGGTGTCGCGTCCAGTGGTGTAGGGGGCAAATGTTTTGTCAACAACGAGGGCTTTTGAGCCGCTATCGTTGAGAATGAAGACGATTTCGGGGCGGGCAAGACGAATATTGAGTGGAACGATCACAGCACCCATACGGGCAGTGGCATAGTAGAGTTCCAGATAGCGATGGCAGTTGAGCATGAGTACGGCTACACGGTCGCCACGTTGGATGCCGAGAGCGGCAAGGCCACGCGCGAGATAATCGGTTCTGTGGTCAAATTCTTTCCAGGTATAACGGGTGTTACCACATGTGACGGCTTCACGATTGCCGTAAACTTTTTTCGCATGTGCGAGTCCTTGTACAATATTCATAGACACAATCCCTCCTTATGCTAATTTCTTCTTGACGGCTTTCAGTGCATCATCAACGGTGCGTGACGCTTGTTGAAGTGGTAAACGCTTCAAGCGATGAGCGAGGGCCATAGGTGCGATAGTATAGACATGCTCAGGTGTAACTTCTTCAACGCCAAGATATGCTGCATAGGTTTGGGCAGCGCGACGCATAACGATATCACCGCGATGCCCGTCAATATCCAGTTCAATATTAATATGTGCAATCAATTCGGCGACTTGAGTTGGAACGGTAACGAGCCGCTCTGCTTGTGAGGCTTGTACGATACGAGTACGCAATGCTTGTTCGGAAGGGGCATAGTCCGCGACAAATGCCTCTGGCGCAGTCTCGAAGCGTTCGCGTAGTTCGACGATAGAAACACGCTGACGAATATCATGAATAGAGGTAATATCAACACAGAGACCAAAGCGGTCGGTTAATTGTGGGCGCAATTCACCCTCTTCGGGGTTCATCGTTCCAACAAGCAGAAAACGCGCGGGATGCGAGAAGGAGATACCTTCACGCTCGACAATATTGGTACCCATCGCGGCAGAGTCGAGCAGGACATCGACGACATAATCATCGAGCAAGTTGACTTCATCAACATAGAGGATGCCACGGTTGGCTTCGGCGAGGACACCCGGCTCAAAGCGGCGTTGGCCTTCGCGTAAGGCATGTTCCAGGTCGAGGGTGCCGACAACACGATCCTCTGACGCGTTGATGGGCAAATCGACGACGCGCATACGCCTTTGAGCAACGGGTAATGTTTCGCCTTGATCAAAACGACTACGGCATGACGCGCACATCAGAGCAGGTGAGTCGGGGGGACAAGAGAAGGGGCAATCGTTGACAATAGAGAGTTCTGGCAACACGGCTGCAAGGGCGCGAACGGCGGTTGATTTGGCAGTACCTTTTTCACCGCGAATGAGGACACCACCAATGGAGGGTTGAATAGCGTTGAGGAGAAGTGCAAGTTTCATCTGTTCTTGCCCGACAATCGCGCTGAATGGGTATGTAAACATGTTGCCTGTCCGTTTCGATATGGATATGCTTGTAGGGACCGATTTATCGCGTCCTTGTCGGCATCGAATATGCCACGAGGACGCGATAAATCGGTCCCTACAGAATATTACTATACGTCCTTACACTACTGGGCGAACTCGATGACGCCACGAATGTTTTTACCCGCGATCAGGTCAGCGTAAGCTTCATTCACCTGATCGAGGGTGTACACCTTTGTAATCATCTCGTCCAGTTTGATTTTGCCTACATGATAGAGTGCGAGCAATTCAGGGATGTCTTTACGTGGCTGCGAGTCACCATAGAGAGTTCCCATCAACGTCTTCTGATACAAAACGAGGTCGAGTGGTGGTATTGGAATAGACTCCGCGGTGGCAGGAGAGAGACCAATTACGACGACGGTACCGTTTTTAGCGGTACAGGCGTAGGCGAGGCCAATGGTAGCCGGAGTAGCGATGGCTTCAAAGGCATAACGTACACCTTCACCGTAGGTCAGGTCCTTCACGGTCTGTACAAGGTCCTGCTTGTTGGGGTTGATAGTGTGCGTTGCGCCAAATTCTTTAGCGCGTTCGAGTTTGTAGTCAACGGTATCAACAGCAATAATCATACGCGCACCCGCGAGGGCTGCACCTTGCACGGAGTTCATGCCGATACCACCACAACCAATGACCATGACAGTACTGCCAGCCTCAACCTTTGCGCGGTGAATAACTGCGCCAACACCCGTTGGAACACCACAACCAACAAGTACGACCTTGTTGAGCGGGTAGTAGTCCTCGACCTTGACGACTGATGCATCAGGCACAACAGTATGTTCGCTAAAGGTACCAACGACGCACATCTGGCCGATATCCTCGCCCTTTGATCCATGCATACGGAAGGTGCCATCGAGTTGAGGTCCCATCAGGATAGCAGCACCCATGTTGCACAGGTTGGCATGACCAGTTGTGCAATAGTAGCAAGTACCACATGAAGGGATAAAGGTGAGGACGACATGATCGCCGACCTTACAGTTCGTTACTTCGGGGCCGACTGCTTCAACAATACCTGCACCTTCATGACCGAGGGTCATTGGTAAATAGCCAGGAAGTTCACCAGCGATGATATGATAGTCGGAGTGGCAAATGCCAGCCGCGACCATCTTTACCTGTACTTCGTGCTTCTTGGGAGCGTCAAGTTCGATCTCTTGAACTTGAATGGGTTGACCTGGTTCGTAGATTACTGCGGCTCGTGTCTTCATTGAAATTTCCTTTCAGAATACCCACTGCGTCGATGCATGGGAGGAAAGTTTGAAGTGCTCACCTGCTAAAACCAAACAGGTAAACATTTCTTCAAAGAACGATACGTACTACTTATACATACCCCTTTCTCAATAGTTGTGGTTCGTGTGCCAGGCGATATTGGTAGTAGTCGGCGTCCAGCGTTCGCGCCAGTTCAGGACATGGGCTAGGTACCTTCTCACCTTTGTCGTTGGTCACGGTGGCATGTGGGTTTGTATCAATCATGACGGTAGGAATGCGACGTGCAGCAATCTCCTGGGCAACATCTAAAGCGTCACGTCGCGGTGTGCCGCTTCGCATGTTGCCGGAGAGATCAATGTTCGCTATTCCATCGGTCAGGATGACCAGAATTGGCTTGACGGTCGGGTTGCGATACCGTTCAAGGTCGGCGAGCCGTAGCCCCTCTAGCAAGCCCGTTGCCAGTGGAGTACAGCCACCAATGTAAAGTTCGTCCACACACTGACGCGCGTTGGTGAAATTGCGTGTCGGTGGTAGAACGACGCGTCCCTGCGCGAAGCGGAAGACAAGCATGGCGACGCGATCACGTTTTTCATAGGCGTTTTGTAGTAACGCGAGTAAGATACGTTTGGTTTTTTGCATAAGTTGACGCGCCATAACGGAGTCGCTACCGTCAATGACGAGAATAACAAGCGAGCGCGTTTTGCGTTCACGCACTTTTTGGCGTAAATCACTGACATGCAATGCGAGTTTACCACCGTTAGTACGTCCCCGCACCTGTTGGTAGGGGGCGGCGGCACGAATAGTCGCACCAAAGGCAACGTCTGTGACGGGATGAGCCTGACGACTGCGCGTGAAGCGTCCATTGTGACGTGAGGTGAGCGAGAGAAAGCGGCGTCCAGCATCCTGGCGTGTGATACGGTCTCGTGTCACATTGATGAGATGCTGAATTTGCGCTACGTCAGAATCACCGCGTATATGCCGCGTGACACCGGAGGGACCTTCTTGCTCATCGGTACGCTCCTCTATCTCCACCTCATCATCGACGGTTGCTATCTCCTCCGGTGTCTCGTTGTCCTGCGCTGACGCAGGCATTTGCTCAAGAGTGCGTACAAGCTGTTGAGCAATGGATGTATCGTTACGCATCCTATGTGGTAGCGCGAGATTGGCGGCTTGCTCTATGTCTGCTAGCTCTATCTCGACACGGTTATCCCACGCAGCAATAGCGCGAGCAGTTCGTAAGACCACGATATCTCCACGATGCCCCTCGGCGTGTAATCTCTTGTCAACCAGGACTGCGATAACTTGACGGTGATAGGCAGAGATGCGAACTGAGTGCAGTAAATGTTGTGCGCGTTGAATACGGCTATGCAATATATGCTCGGTTTCTGTCCATTTCTCGACGAACGCAACGGGTGAAGCATCGTAGGCAAGACGCCGTTCGACGACGGTGGCACGAATAGCGGGGTCGCGCATATCTTCGGCATCAACATATAACCCAATTCTGTCGAGCAATTGAGGACGTAACACGCCCTCTTCTGGATTCATGGTACCAATCAAGACAAAGTGTGCCGGATGAGTTGTCGAGATAGTGTCACGTTCGACGCGATTGACACCCAGTGCAGCGGCATCCAGAAGCAAGTCTACAATGTGGTCATTGAGCAGGTTGATTTCATCGACATAGAGAAAGCCACGATTGGCAAGGGCAAGCAGACCTAGCGCGAAATGACTTCTACCGCTTTCAAGAGCGGTCGCGAGGTCGAAGCTGCCAGCGACACGATCTTCACTGGCATTGAGTGGTAAGGTGACAAGCGGAACGGGACGTTGTGCAAGTGGCAGAATTTCGTTCTGTGCAAGGCGTGACTGACAGGTGGCACATAGCCAGCGTGGGGATGTGAGATCACAGAAATAGGGGCAGTCGGCGACGCCAGTAATGGTGGGGAGCAGGTTTGTGAGCGCACGCACGGTGGTAGACTTACCCGTTCCTCTGCGTCCACAGATGAGGACGCCGCCAATTGAGGGATCGATGGCATTGAGGATCAGCGCGAGCCGCATCTTCTGTTGTCCAACCATAGCACTAAACGGGAAGGTCGTCATGGGTCCCCGCCTTTGTTGTCGCTATCGGGCGCGATAAATCGTACACCTACGATTGCCGAATGGTATCACAACATATCGTTACATGTCAATGCTATTGTTATGATAATGTTTTCTTTTGTTACCGCGTCCAATAGCCAGCGTCAACGGGTAGAGCGCATCCGGTCATATGACGTGCCTCCTCTGATGCTAGCCAGAGGACAACATTACTGATCGCTTCTGGCGACAACAGGTTACGATCAGGAAAAAGGTTGAGTTGGTTCATCAATTGTAGCATGTATTCGTGCGTTGCGTTTGGCCCTGGCCCATCCGCGAAAATATCGTAGAGTGCTTGATTGTTGCACATAGCGGTATCGACGCTTGTGGGACAGATAGCGTTGACGTTGATGTCGTATTGCGCTAGTTCTATCGCGAGCGTCTTGACCAGTCCGAGCACACCATGTTTTGCCGCGACATAGTGGGCAAGATTTGCCATGCCTTTTTGTCCAGCCGTTGATGAAATACAGACAATTTTTCCACTACGCTTGTCGAGCATATGTGGGATACAGACTTTACAGGTGATCCAGACACCTTTGAGACAGACATTGACAGTTTCGTCCCATTGCTCTTCGGTCAATTCCCAACTTGGCGCGAAGGAGTAGACGCCAGCATTAGCGACTACAATATCAATTGGCCCTAACTCGGTTCGCGCACGTTCGGCGAGTGCTTGCATCGCGGATAAGTTTGTAACATCAACCTGCTCAGCGATAACAGGACGACCCAACGCCTCGATTTCGGAAGCAAGTGATGCTAACTCGTCGGGCATTGCAAGTAGATAGGGAATGGTCTCGTACTGGCGACAAGCGTCGCAGATTACAAGCTGAGCACCCTCCCGCGCAAATGCAAGTGCGTGAGAGCGTCCCATACCGTGCGCGGCACCAGTGACAAAGACGGTGCGGTCTTGAAAGCGCGAACGAGTGGGATTAGTAGACGCCACAGATGCCATCAATGGTGAAATCCTCGATGATCAGTTCTTCGTCCAGTTCCTCAAGTTCCATCTCTTCTGCTGTTTCGTCTATGGTTGAAGTCTCTTCTACGACGGTGTTTGTGGGGTTAAACGTGGAAGTGATGTCTGGCATTGTTGTTCCTCGTTCTAACTATGGAATACGAAACGACGTATTGTAAGCATACCATCTGTTTTTTCAGAGTACAAGGTGTATTCGGATTACTTATCCTTTTCTTCCAAGATTGTATCAATGCTGAGCTTCAGGGCTTGAAGGTCCTGACTAACCGCAATCCACAGCGCATTTGGGTCAGTATCAAAGTATCGGTGAGCAAGGACCGTTCTCATACCTATGATTTCAGTCCACTTTATCTCTGGATGTTGATCTTTAAAGTCTGGAAATTCGCTTGCAATAGCGCGTGTTGCTTCACCTATCACATAGAGATTGTGTGTTACCCAGGTTTGTACCAATTCATCACGGTCATACCTATATCGCCCATTCTGGGTATACTTCATGATGCGTACAATAGCATCCTGAATATCGTATAATCGCTCAGATACATTTCTCACAATGGAATAGCCTCTTTCAAGACCCGTTCTCGGATACGCTCCCTTAATCCCCGTTCTGTCACAACATCTACTTTGTGACCCAGTAAGTCTTGCAAGTCCATCAAAAGTCCTCCGAGGTCGAAGAGGCTACGTCCTGGTTCTAAATCCACTAATAGATCGATATCACTTTTCGAGTCAGCTTCACCGCGTGCAACCGAGCCAAAAACGCGTATGTTGGATGCACCACGCCTAGTTGCAATGCGAAGAATATCCTCACGTTTCTCCTGCAAAAGATCGTTAGGAGACATCAGTCTTCCTCCTTCTTTGTTTTACCATAGTTTATTTTACTGATTATAACATAGTCTTCAGTCCTTGAAGGTTGCATTGTTACAACTCTCCACTTGATAAACGGCACTCAGGACAGATATATACGACTTGACTTCTTGCCTCTTCACTAGGTATGCTTGCTTTACGGAATACGTCGTCGCTTTGTTCCTCGTAAGGAGAATCCGATGCCTCAGTCCCCTGTACACTATCGACTCATCACAGAAGTGAAGATTCGACGCGAGTCGTTTGGTGGCATTCTCTACAAATATGGTTGCACCGATAGAGGTGCGCTCTCGTTTATTAATTCTCCCCAATTGATTGAACTGCTCATCGAGAGTCAGCAACACCATGAAAGTGATGTTACGGCTGCAATTGAGCATAGCCGCTACTCTGAGACAAGCAAGCAAAAACTGTATGTCGCCCTTGCTGATCTTGTTGGACGCGGGTATGTGCAGACATTGACACCTGTCGAGGATTAGTAAGAGGAGTATTTCTCATGGTGGAACTGGTACGTTTCATGGAACGACCTGACCGTTCGGCGAAAAAGAAGGGTGGCAATGTCAACCCACTCGCATTGACAGCAATGCAGCAAACGGGGAAGATGGTGCCACAGACAAAGGGACGCGGGTCACAACGTTTTTTGCAAGGCGGGTTGTCAGCACCTATCACGATCACATGGGAGATTACAGCGGCCTGTAATATCGCGTGTGTGCATTGTCTTTCCGCATCGGGGCGACGTAGACCGGGAGAGCTAAAAACGCCGCAGGCGTTGGCACTGGTGGATGAGTTCGCGGAAATGCAGGTATTTCAAATTCACTTTGGCGGGGGCGAACCATTTATTTATCCAGGCATTTGGCAGGTGCTTGAACGCTGCACAGAGCGTAACCTTGTGATGTGTATTAGCACGAATGGTACATTGATTACGGCGGATCGCGCGAAACGCTTGAAGCAATTTGACCCGCTCTATTTTCAGGTAAGTTTAGATGGTGGCACCGAACACACGAATGATCGTATTCGCGGTCAGGGTGTGTTCAAACGTGCGCTACGCGGTTTAGAGTTGTTGGCGGCAGAGGATCATAGCTTGACGGTGAATAGTGTGCTGACCCGCTATAGCTTTTCTGAGCTAGACAAGCTCTATGATATCGCGGCAAGTTTCGGCTCCAAGTTGCGTGTGACACGGCTACGACCTTCGGGACGTGGACAGGATGTGTGGGCAGACCTGCATCCAACACAGGAGCAATACCGAGATTTTACGGATTGGCTGACTGAGCACCCTGACGTGTTGACGGCGGATTCGTTCTTTCATCTGAACGCCTTTGGCAATAAGTTGGCTGGTCTGGACGTATGCGGTGCGGCCACGGCGACATGCTGCATCTGTCCAGAGGGCGAGGTATATCCATGCGCGTTCTTCCAGGCACCAGAGTTTGAGGCTGGCAACCTGCACGAGAGGACATTCAAGGAGATTTGGCAGGACTCAATGCTGTTCGACTATTACCGCAAAATGGGCGGCGGCGCATGTACAGGCTGTGGACAATATAATACCTGTCATGGTGGTTGTCCCGCGACAAAGTGGTTTGTGCATCAGAAGCTAAGCATTAAAGACCCTGAATGTGTGCTAGAAACGGTATAAAAGTGCATGTAGGGGCCTAATTTATTACGCCCTCGTCACCGCGAACAATTGGGACGAGGGCGTAATAAATTAGGCCCCTACAGTTTCTCGACGGGGAACTGCAATGCAATTGCTCCAGAGGAACGTCTTCATGAAGCAACTGCGTGGTTTGTTCAAGCGAAAAGCCGAAATCCTTGAATGTTAAGATGCGGTTGAGACGTGACAGTTGCGCTAAGGTATAGTAGCGATAGTTGTTTTCCTGACTGGTGGAGAGCGGTTTGAGCAGTCCACACAAATCATAGTAGCGCAACGTCGCGGTTGTCATGCCACCCACACGAGCAAATTCGCCGATTTTGAGCATAGACCACCTTTCGAGTTAAGGAACATCTATTCGTGAAGGACCTTCTCTAAGAGGATACACGTTCATGTAACATGAAAGTCAAGTGGGGCAGAATCCAATCGATCAAGTTAATAGCGGTTTGTACTCGCACATGTGTTTCCCCACAAAATAAGCGTTTGAGCATGTCTTCACAATCAGGAGGAACGGTTGATAAATCTTTGAGGTGAAACCAGACGGAGCTATTGGGGGGCATTGGCTTGTTATTGGCTGCCCATAATCCCACTAAAATCTCCCACGAGGTCGTGGTAGCAACAAAAGCAGCTTTGAGTAGAATGTCTGCTTTTTGAGCAACGTCCATTTTGAGTCGCGCACTTTTTAGCCAATATGCGATGCCCTCTCGCTCTCGTTTTGTATATTGATAGGTTTCAAAACGTTTTTTTGCTTGCTCTTTTAATTGTGCGAGAAGTCCTTGTGGATCGAAGAGGATACGCCCATCGAGATAGGAATAAATGCTCATTGGGTTGCTTTCAAGTTGAGCTTGAGCTTGAGCCATGTCTACATAACTACGCTCAATCAAAATTCCTTGGCGAAACTCTGGCTCGGTCTTTCGGCTAGAGCCAGGAGCAACAATAAAATGCATGTCAAGGTCTGACCCTGGCAGTGCTTCCCCTCTGGCAACGGAACCAATGAGGAGGATACCGAGAACATCCTCCTGGTGCATCGCCTCAGCAACAATCTGTTGGAGTAGCATTTGATACATCTCTTGCATCTCTTACTATTGCTTGCGTGTGAACTACACATTGACCTCTACAAATTCTGTCGTAGTTTCTGCTGGCACTGGAATGGGTTCTCCGCTCCTACGCATACCTTCCAAATGAAGTTTGATAGCCTCTTGCGTATTGTTGTGTATTTCCGCAACCGTTTTCCCTGTGGTGACACATACAGGAAGATCAGGCACATATGCTGAATAGTTTCCTCTGGCCTTTTCAACAACAACCAGATATTTGTATTTTGCCATGTTGCTTTCCTTCCTCTTGTAGTATATCCTATTTAATCCTACTTTGTTAGTTTCGATTCGATAAGCTCTACAAGTAAATTGGAGAATAGTCATCTCAAGAATGCCTGAGCCTGCAATAGGCTTGTTTCCTTGCCTCATAAGAATCAGCTTTTAGAAACTAACAGAGTAGTATTAAATAGATTAAAAAGCATGCTCATCTTCATCAATTTCTTCTTCCCTACGCTTTTTTTCTATTAAATCAAACTCTTTCACCAGTTTATCTGAAACCTTAATAAGGTTTCTTAGTTCTTCAACATTCATACATAAAATACTACGATGTTTTTTTCTACGAAAAGTTTTTTCATTATCTTCTTCGTCTTCCCACTTAATCACATAGTCTATTTTGTGCTCAATCCTAACACCTGTCT
>JAABUQ010010576.1_pt1 | contig 12040 bp, 6 predicted proteins | sample 5560001 | NCBI WGS metagenome assembly JAABUQ01 (sample SAMN10711888, study PRJNA513371) | rock metagenome | isolation source: Antarctica rocks | place: Antarctica: Victoria Land, Finger Mt nord | collected 2015-12-18
CGTCCATTTCGGCATCCTCTTCTGTGGTAAGAAAAAGGATGACGAATCGAACGCCGGACGGATACCCGGCACTTCCATACCTGCAATCCGTGAGAGTCAGGAAATTTCAAAAGCTACTGATACGCCGGACCCTTGAATTCAGGTCGGAACGGGGAGGAACCGGCGGCGATTCCTCGCTTCCACGCCGGGTCAACTGCCCGTAGAATCCCCCCGCATGGCCGAGAGGCCGGCGCGGTCGCGGTGGTCCCAGGGAGGGGAGGTGGCGATGATTGTCCGACGATTAACCCGCCGCGATCTCCCGGCGGTCGCCCTGGCGGCCAACCTCGCGCTTCTGTTCGGCGTCGCGGTCTGGTTGCGGACGACGAGCCTGGAGTCCCTGCCGGAGCCCAACGGCGACGAATCGTGGTACGGGGTGCAGGCGGGGCGGATCATCCGGGGGCTGCCGTTCGCGCCCCGGACGCCCAACGGGAACCCCCTCAACCCGTTCCACGTCGGCACCGAGGCCCTGCTGCTCCTGGCCTTCCGGCCCTCGTTCTGGATCTTGCGGGTGTCGTCGGCGGCGTCCGGGATCGCGGCGGTCGTCCTGGCCTACGTGCTGGGCCGCAAGGTGCTGGACCGCGGCACGGCCCTGCTCGCGGCGGGCGTGCTGGCGGTCCTGCCGATCGCGATCCACTACTCGCGCCTGGGATACGATTGCAGCCAGACCCCGCTGTTCAGTGTGCTGGCCCTCTACTGGGCCTGGAACGGGAACGGCCGGGGCCTGCTGTTGGGATACGCCCTCTGCCTGGTCGCCCACCCCTCCAACCTGTTCCTTCTGCCGGTCCTGCTGGCCGTCTACCTGTCGAGGACGCTGTCACCGTGCCGCGATCGCGGGGCGGTCGGACGCGCGGTCGTGACGACGGCGGGCGGGCTCGCGCTGGCCGCGGCCCTGGCGATTTACCAGCGGCGGCTCACCCGCGAATTCCTCAAGATCCGGCAGGGTGACGCCCTCCTCTTCCTGAAGCGGTATGCCAACCTCCTGGTGGCGGGCCCCTGCGACGCGAATCGGTTGCAGGTCGGGATCGTGCTGGCCGTGGTCCTGCTGGGGATCGTCATCGGCGCCTGGCGGCTTGCGGTGACCCGCCGCTGGGACCGCCTGGCGATGCTCGGGGGCCTGGTCCTGGGCGCCTCGGCATGCTTCGTGACGGTGGGCAGCGACACGTTTCCGCCGATCGAGCAGCGTTACGGCCTCTTCCTGGTCGTGCCGACGGCCTTCGCCGCCGCGTGCGTGATCCGCGGCCTGCTGATCGTGCCGACCGGGCGAGTCTCCGCGGCGGCCCGCTCCGCCCAGGTGGCGTGCTTGCTGGCCGCCGGCTGGGCGCTGCTGTTCTGCTTCGGCGTGAACCGCTGCGATCCGCGGGGGCCGCCCCCCGCGTTCGGGCTCTGGCGGGACAAGGCCCTGCCCCCCCGCGCGGCCTTCCCACCGGAATCCCTCGCGTCCTTCGGCACCGACCGTCCCGACTCCAAGGCCGTCGCCTTCCGGGTGATCCTCCATGACGTTGAACGCCGGCCCGGTGGGCGTCGCGGGGGGACGGTGATCCTCGCGCAGGACTGGTGGACGTATCGTCCGTTGCAATACCTCGCGGGGCAACGGCCGGAGATCGCGGTCGTCGAGTGGTCGAAGGTGCCGTTCGGGACGCTGGACTCGTACAAGCGCAGGTTCCAGGCCAGGCTCCGCGGGGGGGCCTACGTCGTCTGCTTCTCCGACCAGTTCCTGGAGCGGTTCGTCCAGGACGAGTTCCCGGCCGACCAGATCCGCCGCTGGGAAGTCCCGGCGTATGGCGGCCCCTATCTGACCATCCTCCGCCTGAAAGACGGCCGCGAAGGCTTCCCGGACCCGGGGGCGACCACCGCGGAGCGGCCCGGCGCGGCGATCTCGCGGTGACGAGGATGACCAGGAGGCCCTTCCCGGTCAGCAGGCGACGCGCAGGTCGCGATGGACGAGGAATTCGCCCCGGCGTTCAAGCAGGCCGCGGCCGAGGAGGTCGGCGAGGACCTCCTCGAACCGGGCGCGCATGTCGTCTCCCAGCCGGGGGAAGCCCAGCAGGCGGCAGGCGGCGGCGGGGACGGCGGCGGGCTCCATGCCGAAGGCGTCGGCCACGACGCGTTCGACGGCCCTCGCGATCTCCTCGGGGGCGACCAGATCGAGCCGGCGCGACGGGGCGGGCAGGGCGCTGCGGTCGCGGACCTCCGGCTCGACCATCGCGGCGGGCCAGAGGAACTCACCCCGCCGCTGGACCTTGCCGAGACCGGCCAGGTCCGCCGCGGCCCGCTCGACGGCGGCCTGGACTCGGGACCCGAGCCGCTTCGCGCCGGCGGCGTCGGCGATCCGCCGCGCGACCTCGGCGACGTGGACGGGACCTTCGACCTCGACGACCTCCGCCACCCATCCCGAGAACCGCTCCGCCGACACGGCCGCCACCTCCGTGTCTCCGGGATCGACCACGGGGGCCGCCAGCCGGTAGGTGGGCACGCTCGCCGGCTCGCAATCGGCGGGCGGACGCGGCTCCGGCTCCGGCTCCGGCTCCGGCGCGACGGCCGGGGCCTGGACCTGGGCCGGCGCGGGGGCGGTTGCGGCGTCGAGGGCTGCTCGCAAGCGGGCGCGTTCGCCGACCGGGTCGCGCAGCCAGTCGGCGGACCAGGTGCGGTGCAGCCGCCAGCCGAGCCCTTCCAGCACCTGCGGGCGCAGCCGGTCGCGGTCGCGCGCGGGGCGAGCGTCGTGGTAGGCGGGGCCGTCCCCCTCGATCCCCAGCAGATAGCGCCCCGGACGCGCCGGGTCGACCACGGCGAAGTCGATCGCCGAGCCCTCCGGCCCGACCTTCCGGCGCACGGCGTGGCCCGTGCCCGCCAGCGTCGCGGCGACGGCCTCGCCCACCGGAGAATCGGGCTCGGAGGCCGCCACTGGGGGGACAGGGGCCTCGCCGTCGCGGGCGTAGGCGAGAAACGTCTTCAGGGCGCGGACGCCCCGCGAGCGGGCTCGCTGGGTGTCGACGTCCTCGGCCCTCAGGTTGGTGAAGACCTCGCAGCGCAGGCGGGCGCGGGTGATGAGCACGTTGAGCCGGCGTTCGCCCCCCTCGGCGTTCAGGGGGCCGAAGTTCAGGGCCAGGCCGCCGTCGGCGTCGCGGCCGTAGCCGACGCTGATGAAGATCACGTCGCGCTCGTCCCCCTGCACGTTCTCCAGGTTCTTGACGAAGAACGGCTCGGGCTGCCCCGTGGCGAAGAACGCCTCGCACGACGGGTCCTCGCGCCTGAGGACTTCCAGGCGGTCGCGGATCGCCTGGACCTGCGCGACGCTGAACGCCGCGACGCCCAGCGTCAGGCGGGGCGACTCTCCGCGGGTGCGGGCGTGCTCCATGACCGCGCGGGCGACGGCGTCGGCCTCGCCGGGATTCGTGCGGCTGTTGCCGCGGTCATAAGTCGTGTCGGGCAAGTACCTCAGCACGAGCCCCGCGTCACGGCGGTCGGCGTCGGGGCCGGGGAAGACCACGAGGCGGCCGTCGTAGAACTCGCGGTTGGACACGGCAATGAGCGACTCGTGGCGGCTCCGGTAGTGCCATCTCAGCAGGCGCCGGGGCGCGCCCTGCGCCGAGAAGAGGCCCAGAAGGCTCTCGACCTCGCCGGCCTCGTCCTCGTCGTCCCCGTCGCTGTCGGCGTCGCTCGTCAAGCGGTCGAAGAAGCTGGTCGGCGGAAGCTGTTTCTCGTCGCCGACGACGACCGCCTGGCCGGCGCGCAGCAGGGCGCCCAGGGCGTCGGCGGGGCGGACCTGGCTGGCCTCGTCGAAGACCACCAGGTCGAACTTCGGGGCGCCGGGGGCGAGGTAGGCGGCGACCGACATCGGGCTCATCAGGAAGACCGGCTTGATCGCCCGGACGGCAAGGCCCGCGCGCTCCAGCAGCTTGCGGACGGGGAGGTGCCGCGACTTCTTCTCGAACTCGCGGCGCAGGACCGCGAGCTGGCCGCCCCCCTCGTGCCGGGGCAGCCCCCGGCGATGCTCCAGGGCCAGCCGGGCGCGGTTGTGCCGCAGGGCGAGCCGGTCGAGGTCCCGAAAATCGCGGATCGCGCGGTCGTGCCCCTCGCCGTCGAAGCCCGCCAGCGCCGGACGCTCGCGGAAGGCGCGGGCCAGCAGGCACTCGAACCAACGGAGGCCGAAGGCGTCGGCCAGGCGCGTGCCCGCCTCCGGCATTGTTAAGGCGGCCTCCACGACCGGCCCGAGGCCCGCCTCGCGACAGCGACCGGCCAGGTGGTTCAGCGCGACCAACCTCGGCAGTTCCTCAAGCCGTTCCGACCAGCTCTTGAGCAGGGCGTCCGATTCCTCGAAGGCGAGGTCTTCCAGCGCCGTGCCCGCTGCGAACCGTGCCGGGGCGTCGAACTCCAGGAGGTCGGCGAGCCGCCGCAAGGCGTCGCGGCGGGCGTCCAGGGCCTCCTCACTCTCCTTGGCCAGGCCCGCGGGCCTGGGAGTCGCGGGGGCACGACCGACGATCGTGATGACGGCGGCGGGCAGCCGCCCCTTGCGAACGTCCAGGTGGAGCCGCGCGGCCCATTTCGCCACCTTCGTCAGCGCCTCCCAGTTCGACCGCTCCCCCTGCCAGCGCGGGCCGAACAGGGACGTTGCGAGCGCCTCGCGGTCCCGCAAGGTTTCACGCTTGCGCCCCGCCTCCTGAATGGAGTCGATCAGCGCGACCTGCGCACCCACGTCCGCGGGGGGCGCCGACCGGCAGATCGCGGTCATCCTGGCCTTCGCGCGGCGATAGCGGCCGGACAGGAACCGCCACCAGTGCCGGCCCGTGGCGTCCAGGGCCTGGCGCGTCTCGCGGAGGTCCTGATCCCAGGCCACGGGCAGGAGCGTCGCCTCCAGACGCGTGCGGATCTCGGCCAGGGCCGTGCCGGCGTCGAGCGCCTCGTGCATCTCCTCCCGGCGCGTGAGCCATTCCGCGCTGGCGAGGTTGGCCCCCTGCGCCTGTGCGGCCTTGGCGACCCAACGCGAGGCCCTGAGCAGCCCCTCGCTGTCCGAGGGTCCGCCGGGCGCGTCGAGGCCAAGGGCCGTCGCCAGCCGGCCCGCGGCCTCGCGAGCGGCGTCCGAGGCCCGGCGCGCCGACAGCAGGGCCGCGCGAATCGCGTCGCCGTCGGCGGGCAAGAGGGCGGCCCGTCGCGAACCCCAGAAGGGATGCTCGCGCGCGGACCCCACCGCGACCGCGACCAGCCGCGCCTGAAGTTGCTCCACCAGGGCCAGGGCGCGGCGGAACTCCAGCGCGGTCCACTCCTCCATCGCGGGCACGATCATCGGCGGCGGCGGCGATTCGGGGCGGTCGGCCCGGAGCCGCAAGACCTCGCCGACGGCGCGTTGCGGGCTCACCCCGCTGGCGGCGACGGGAGTGCCAATCGCCTCACAATAGGCGTCAAGGCGGTCGCGAGCCTCGCCCAGCAGCCGCGCGTCGTCGTCAGTCGGGGCGGCGGCGGGCGTGGCGAGGTCGAGGGTCCGCCGCAACTCGTCGAGGACCGCTTTCTTGCTCGTCTTGTGGCTGTGCAGCTCCAGGCAAGCCGCACCCAGCCCCGCGCCGTCGAGCCGGCTCTTCACGACCTCCAGCGCCGCCATCTTCTCGGCGACAAACAGCACCGACCGCCCCCGGCCGATCGCGCCGGCGATCAGGTTGGCGATGGTCTGCGACTTGCCCGTCCCCGGCGGCCCCTGAATAACCAGCGTCCGACCGCCCGCCACGTCGGCCAGCGCCTGCACCTGCGAGCCGTCGGCGTCCAGGATCTCGAACCGCCCGGAGTCGCCCGGCTCCCCCGCGCTTTCCGAACTCTCCGGGCCGAAGCCATCGCCGAGCAGGGCCCCCACGATTGGGTGGTCGGCGGGCCGCGCCCCCACGGGCCAGGCGTCGTCCTCGAGGTCGCGATACATCAGGAACTTGCCGAACGCGAAGAAGCCCAGGACCACGGCCCCGCGCTCCACGGTCCACCCGTCGCGATCCGCCACGACCGCCGCGACCGCATCAAAGTAGGCATCGACGTCGAGGTCTTCCTCCTCGGAAGGTCCCGGCAGCGCGAGCCCGAACTCGGCCCGGAGCTTCTCGGCCAGCGACAGGTTTCCGCCCGGCTCCTCCTCGGCCTGCCGCAGGTGGAACCGCTCGCGCGCCCCCGAACGCTCCAGGGCCACCGGCACCAGCACCAGGGGAGCCCGCAAGAGGCGGTCGGCCTCGTCCTTCCAGGCGAGCATCCCGAGGGCCAGAAACAGCGTCGTGACGCCCTGCTCTTCCAGTGAGGTCCGCGCGGCGTGGTACGTCGCCAGCAGCCGGGCCTGGAGCTGGTCGGAGGGGAGATCCGTCTGGATCTTGCAATCCTCCTGATTGGTGAGCGGCCGCGCCGGGGCCTCCTCCCCCGGCTGACCGAGCCCCGCGGTCGCTTCCAGCCCCGGCGCGCCGAGGAACGTCAGCCGCCGCCCCTCGCGCACCAGAACGCGGAACAACTGCGAGGGCAACTCGCCGACGCCTTCCAGCCCCCGGGCGCGGGGCCGGTAATTCAGCAAGGGGTTGCGCAGGCTGAGGTCCAGCAGCCCCTTCCGGTCGGCGTCGAGCCTCGCGGCGACGGCGGTTCGCGTTCCGGGCATGACGGTCCTTGAACCTCGAAATCGGTCGCGAGGCGCCACGACGCCGGATCACGAAGAAGATCAGGGGACCGGAGCGTGACGCTCACTCCAATCCGCCAGATGCTTCCGCGCCGCCGCGAGGAGTTCCTCGTCCTCCATCTCCCAGATCGCGTCCTCGGCATCCTCACCTGCGAGCATGACGAGGACGGCGATCATCTGGCCGAATCGAGATTCCGGGCAAGAATCGCTCAACGCTTCCAGGCTCCGCGGCAATTCACTCCGCGTCGGGTCGATCATGGCAGGCGACCCCGGGATGCCCGTTCAGGAGAACTGGGTGATGCCCGGGATCGGCACGGGGCGCTTCGGGGCGTCGCCCCAGGCGAACTGGGCCGGGGCGAGGTCTTCCTGGGAGTTCAGCGCCATGTCCCAGGTGATGACGCCGCCGGTGTAGGCGGCCATCCTGCCCATGATCGCCAGGAGGGTGCTGCGGGCGGCGGGGATGCCCGTGTTGAGCGGCTGGCCCGAGCGGATCGACGCGAAGAGCTCGTCGTGCTCGGTCTGGTACATGTTATTCTTTGAGCCGCGATAGCGCCACTTGTCCGAGCCCGAGAGGGAATTGCCGAAAACGTCGCAGACGCCCCGGGCGCCCAGGACGTAGTCCTTGATGCGCTGCGCGGAGCCGCGCCAGTGGCGGCACTGGTGGTAGCCGCGGACGTTGTTGGGGTACTCGTAGACGATGCCGAAGTGGTCGTAGATATTGCCGTACTTGGGGTCGGTGCGGACCTGCCGGCCACCGGAGCCGAAGCAGCTCAGCGGGGGCTCGTCGCCCAGGGCCCAGGCCATCGTGTCGAGGCCGTGGACCGCCTGCTCGACGATGTGGTCGCCGCTGAGCCAGTCGAAGTAGTACCAGTTGCGAAGCTGATACTCCATGTCGGAGCCGACCTGCTCACGCGTCACCGGCGGCTCCCAGACGCCGCCGGAGTTGTAGGTCGTTTCCACCGCGAGAATCTCGCCGATCGCGCCGTCGCGGACGCGCTTCATCGTCTCGACCCGGGGGGCGTCATGGCGCCAGCAGAGGCCGGAAACCAGCGCGAGGTTCTTCTGCTTCGCGTCCTCGCAGAGCTTCAGGACCGCGCGCACGCCGGGGGCGTCGGTGGCGATGGGCTTCTCGACAAACGAGTGGACGCCCTTCTCCACGGCGTAGGCCAGGTGCAGTGGGCGGAAGCCCGGGGGCGTCGTCAGCAGGACCACGTCGACCTGGTCGATCACGTGCTTGTAGCCGTCGAACCCAACGTACTGGCGGTCCTTGGGAACGTCGATCTTGGAGGCCGCGGGCGAGCCCTTGAGGGCCTCCAGGCTGCTTTCGAGCCGGTCGGGAAAGGCGTCGGCCATCGCCACGAGCTTGACGTTCTTGTCGGCCGTCAACGCCTGCTCCGCAGCGCCCGTGCCGCGCCCGCCGCAGCCGACCAGGCCGACGCGGAGCGGGTCGCCGCCGGCCGCGTGCGCGTGGGCCGGCAGGACCAGGGGCGCTGTCGCCGCGGCCAGCGCCGCGACCGTCGACTGTTTCACGAACGTCCGTCGGGAGGTGCTCGGCTCGCGCATGAGGGAGGGCCTCGGATCGAGGGCTTCGGGGTGTGGGGAAAATCGGGGTGCGTCGGCCCCAGGACTGGACATTACCCGAAATTTCGGGCCGGGGCCACGGTCTACTCTTCTCAATCGCGGGGCGAAGGCGCTTCGTTCGGGAGTTCCAGCAGGAGGGCCTGTTCCAACTCGGCCGGCTTGAACCCGAAGGGGCCCCGGCCGCTCTTGTAGGCGACCTTGCCCTCCCGGTCGATCAGGTAGAGGCGGCTGGGCATCCCGCTGTACGTGCCGCCGACGTGGTCGTTCAGCGTGTCGACCAGCATCGGCATCCCCAGGCCGAGCGTCTTCGAGCACGTTTGCGCGACCCCGACGCGCTCGGCGAACGTCCTCGGCTGGCGGAGCGAAACGCCGACGCGGTCGTTGCTCTCCATCTGCCAGCCGTCGGTGGGGTGGGCCTCGCGGACGTAGATCATCAGGAAGTTGGCGCGGTCCTGGTACCGCCTGTAAAGCTTCTCGACGTTGCCGGCCTGCATCCGGAATGGCCCGCAGGTGAAGTTGCCGAAGATGAGGACGACCGGCTTCGGCCCGACGCGCTGCGACAGGGTGACTTGCTCGCGGCCGTCGACGGTCTTGAGCGTGAAGTCGGGCGCCTCGGCTTCGAGAGCCGGCCCCGGCCTGAGGGAGCCGATCTCCTGCCGGAAAAGGCCACGGATCAAGGTGCGTCGCGACGGCCCGGCCGCTCGCGACGGGACGCGCCGGGGAGGTGGCGAGAAGGCCGCTTGCAGGTCGCCCAGCGACAGGAAGCCGCGACCATCGGTGTCGGCGGCCTGAAAGAGGGCGTCGAATTCCTCGCGAGTGACCTTGCCATCGCCGTCGCGATCGCCGCGGCCGAAGACCATCATCCCGGGCGTTGGGGAAAGCGCGTGCGCCGAGAATTCGAAATCGGAGGCGCCGAGGGACCCGTCATGGTCGCGGTCGAGGCGGGCAAAGTCGCCATCGTCGCCGGGGAACTCAGCGCGGGAGACCGCCCCGTCGCCGTCGCGGTCGAGCCGGGCGCGGGTCGCGGCCCAGTCGTGGCGCGAGTGGGCGACCGCCGTGCGGAACCAGCCGTCGTTGGGCCCAAGCTGGCTGCCGCCGAGGATGTCGACGAGCATGGCCAGCCATTCGGGATGGCCCGGCCAGGCGTCCAGGATCGCCGATGCCGGTGCCTCCGGGGCCTTGATCGCGGGCGCCGGGCGCGGCGTGTCGTCGGCCCTCGCGTGCCTGACGAGGCCAGCGAGGAGAATCGTGAGGAGTCGCGCAGCCGGGCCGTTCAGGCGCATCATCGGTCGGACTCCCCGTAACACCATTAGTAATCGAAATAGTTTAAATTGACTATCCGAATGGCCGGATCGGTCATCAAACTTCGCAGAACAGATTCGAGTTTAGTCCCCTCCTGCAACGTGACATGACAATTGGGTTGAGATTGCCGGTTGATGCTATCGGGATCGGGTGCGACGAATCCGTGGCGAGCCGCGAGTTTCCCGATCGAGTTCCGATCGGTTTTTTCATCGAGAGTGATGCCGAGGGAATCGGGTTGGTACATCCCTGGGTCGAGGCCCTTGATAAGCGAATAAAGCATATCGATGCGTTTCGGTGAGTTGGTGCTCACAGGCTTCGCACCCGCCTGCACCATCTCCGGCAATGCACCTTCGCCGATGCGTAGCAATGCGGCCGAAGCGGCGGCCCGTTGCTGCCTGTTCCGGGAGTCGAGCATTTTCACAAGGTCGGAGACCGGGGCCAGGGCGACTCGCTCGGCCAAATGGGCCTCGCTCTCGGCTCGGCTGCGGTGCGAGCCGAGGGCGACGATGAGCACGAGGGCGCTCGGGACCAGCCGGGCATGCGCGTACTTCAACAGTCGGACCCTCAGGGACGATGTTGCGGCGACGGGTCACTGCCTTGCTTGAGGCTATGGCAAAGGCCCGGTCCTTGCAAGAAGACCGCGCCGGCAAACCGCCGCAAGACCCGTGTCGTAAGGCGTCGAGAGGGCGCCGGGCGCCACGGGGTCGGAGAACCGAACCCGTGGTACCCAAAGAACTTCCGAGCTTCCCTGCTGACGCTTGATCCTGAAGTTGCTCGGTTATGAGAGAGGGACTCCGCCCCTGGAGCCTGCCATTGTGGCGGACTCGCGGGGATTCCGGGGGCGGAGTACCGAGCCCACCCACCCAGCAATCCCGATCCAAACTCCAGAAATCGAGAGCTAGACCCGGGAGGAGCGGCCCCATGTCCCCGGGAATTCCGCACGCCTGGCGGGACGGGCGGGGGGCGGGTAGCATCTCGCCCTGACACGGGTGGCGAGGGGGGCGTATGGCCGACGGCGAGGAGAGCGGATTTCGGGTCGAGATGCTGCAAGAGATCGCGAGGGCCGTCGACCCGGCCGCGGTCCTCCTTCCCGATCGCCTCATGCGCCGGGCGATCCGCAATGACCCGGGGCTCGCGGCGGTTGGGCTGAGGGTGCCGCATCGCGACTGCTACCCGATGGACGGCCACGCCGCCGCCGAGGTGCTCGGCCGCTGGCGGCTCGGGCTCGGGGCGGCTGACGAGCCACCGGCGACGGTCTTGCTGATCGCGAGGCCCGCCGCCGACGTGCTCGCGGGAATGCCCAGGGCCGTTGCGCTCACGATGCTCTGGCGGCGGCTCTTTCACGCCCGCGTCCACACCGCGATCGCCGCTCGGGGACTCAACGCGGGCGATGTCGACGGCCGGATCGGCCGGATCGGGGTGGTCGAGTTCGACGAGATCCGCGAGGTCTTGAGGCAAGAGGGGGTCCTGCTGCCGCCCCGCGACGACCGGGCGGCCTTCGAGGAGTTCGCCGCGCACTACCTGGAACTCCGCCACTTCGCCGCCTCGCTGCTGCCGGCCGAGTTCCCCGGAATCGGTGACTTCACGCGCGTGGACGAACTCCTTGCCGCCGACGTCGACGCCCCGGCGCTGCTGGCCGGCACCCGCCCGCCGGGCGCGCCCGACCCGTTGGCCAGGCGCGACGACGAGGCCCGGGTTGCGACCGGGGGGCCGTCCCCGGCGGGTCGGCCGATCCGCCAGGCGCTGGCCGAGGGGCTGCGCCGGGGCTGGCTCCATGACGCCGACGTGGCCGCGGCCAAGGGGAACTCAGCGCGGGCGGCGATCCTGCGGTCGCGGGCCGCGGGGCAGGACTCGGGCCGACCCGCGGCGAAGGCCCGCGCCGCGGCCCGGGCGGAACTCGACCGCCTGGGGGGACGGCTCCGATCGGCCCTCACTCTCGACGGGGACGAAACGCGGCGATGGCGGGGAGCCCTGCCGGCCCTGCTCGATGCCGCGAGCGGCGGGGGCTGGACGGCCGAGGCCCGCCTGCTCTTCGATTTGCAGAAGGTGTGCGTGGACCACGAGCGCGACGTCTCAACCGTCGACCTGGTCGAATGGGCGCTGACGTTCGGGAGGCGGCCGGTCGTGCGGACCCTGCCCAACCAGCGGCTGGTCCTGATCTCCAAGCACCTGCGCTCCGCCGCCCGCCGGCTCCCCGCGACCCGCCTCTCGGAGCCCGACCGCAGGCGCCTTGACGGCTTGCTCCGCGACGCGATCCACGGCGCGGAGGACCGTTTGCGAGAGCGCCTGCGCCCCCTCATCGGCGAGGCTCTATCGAGGACCGGCCTGGTCCCGGCCAACCTCCCGGAGCGCGTGGCCTTCCGCAAGCTGGTGGAGGAGTTGCTGGACCGGGTCGTGGAGCGGGGGTTCCTCGCGATGGGCGACCTGCGCGACGCCCTTTCGCGGAGCAACCTGAAGCTGCCGGACCTCGCCGGGCCCGGCGAGCTGCTGGTC
>JAABUQ010010577.1_pt1 | contig 12039 bp, 11 predicted proteins | sample 5560001 | NCBI WGS metagenome assembly JAABUQ01 (sample SAMN10711888, study PRJNA513371) | rock metagenome | isolation source: Antarctica rocks | place: Antarctica: Victoria Land, Finger Mt nord | collected 2015-12-18
ATACCGCGGAGATGTACGGAAGCGGGCGCGTTGAGGAAATCGTAGCTGACGCGATTGCGGATATACCGCGCGAGGAGCTGTTCCTCACGACCAAAGTATTGCCCGGAAACGCCAGTTATCGAGGCATTCTGGCATCGTGCGAACGCTCGTTGCACCGTTTGCGCACGGAGTACGTGGATTTGTACCTCCTGCATTGGCCGGGCGACCATCCGCTACGCGAAACGATGCGGGGCTTGGAGCAGTTGGTCAGCGACGGCAAAGCGCGGGCAATTGGGGTTAGCAATTTCGACCTTAGCGAAGTTCGCGAGGCCCAATCACATCTGCACCGGGAGCCGTTGGCGTGTAACCAAGTGCTGTACCACATGCGCGAACGCGGCATCGAACGAGAGCTCGCGCCTTACTGCGGGCAACAAAACATTGCGGTGGTCGGCTATACGCCTTTTGGGCGCGGCAAATTTCCAAGCGCGGGAACTCGCGAAGGGCAAACGCTGCAGCAGATTGCGGCCAAGTATGGTAAAACGGCGCGTCAAGTCATTCTCAATTTTCTGACCCGAGATCCGAACGTGTTCGCTATTCCAAAAGCGTCGCGCCTACAGCATGTAGAGGATAATGCCGGATCGGTCGGCTGGACGTTATCGGCTGAAGATATCGCGGCACTTGAGGCGATTTTCCCCATTCAATATGATGGGCGTCTCGCAACTCTTTGAAATAAAGGCTCGCGCCATTGAACGCGCTCGCGAACTTGGAGCGGGTAGCGTGCGCATTGCGTCCGCAGAGCGTGACGCCGTTACCGAAGCTCGAATGCGAACAGCCTTCGAACGCGGGGATTTGATCACGTGGGGCTACGACGCATCGTATGCCGCGCGCAGCGCCGCACCCGACACGTTGTTGCCGAATGCGAAAACTGTTCTGTGCGTGGCCTTGCCGTATGCCACGGCTGCGCCGGCTGCGGGCCGGGGCCAGGGCCTCGTATCCAACTATGCCTGGTCGCTGGATTACCATCACCGCATGCGCGAACTGCTGAGGGAAGTTGCGCGAACCATAGACGAGGCAGCCGGCGAATCGGTGACCGCCATTGCGTGCGACACCAAACCGATTGCCGAACGCGCATTCGCGCAGCACGCGGGAGTAGGTTGGGTCGGAAAGCACACCAACCTCATTTCGCCCGAGCTTGGCTCCTTTGTGTTCTTGGGCGAAATCGTCACCACATTGGCTTTGCCTGTGGACCAACCGCTACGCAAAACGTGCGGCAACTGCTCGCGTTGCGTCGAGGTGTGTCCGACTGGCGCCCTACGTGGCGATTACACGATTGACGCGGGGAAATGCATTTCAGATCTTACTCAACGCACTGACGGCATTCCGCGAGCGATGCGGCCGCTCATCGGAACGTGGGTTTGGGGCTGCGATTTATGTCAACTGGTCTGCCCTCCCACGATGCGCCGGTCACCGAACGCCGGAGTGTCTTCCACTCCTCTGAATGCTGACGTTGCGGCACCGGATCTGCAAGAACTGTTACGACTCAAGAGCAGCGTTTTTAAACGAAGGTACCGGGCGACCGGTGCTGGCTGGCGCGGAGCCGCGATCTTACGACGAAATGCTGCGGTCGCACTTGGAAATGGACTCGACCGCGCCAGTGTGCCGGCTCTTGCGCGGGCGCTGGAGGCTGACCACCATCCTATGGTGCGCGGCCATGCAGCGTGGGCCCTCGGCCGCATCGCGTCTCCGGCTGCGCTACGGGCGCTGATGGCCCGTATCGGAGCAGAGCAACACGCAGACGTCTGCGAGGAGATCTCGGAAGCGTTAGCAACCATTGGAACCTCGCACACGTTTACGCAAGTATGAGGAGCACGAAAATCGTGGCCGCGCTGATCGCACTAATTAGCGCAGGTTCGCTCGTCACGAGCGCGACCAGTGCCACGGCGGACACGTCCAGCGGCGTACTGCGGCGTATGCTCGCACTAAACCCTCATCTGCGCGCGTACACCGCTCGCATCCACGTTGATATTGCGCTGAGAACGTTTCCGTACATCACGCCAAGCCTGGACGGACGCTACTACCATAAAGAACCCAACAAAGATGCGCTTGTCTTTGCCACCGTCCCCTCACTCGCGAAGCAGTTCAACAAAGTCTACCCGCGCATCGAGGCTCCCGCGCGCTGGAATACCGTCTATTACGTTACCTTCGACGGCACCGAGAACGGCATCGCTACGTTCAAGCTGGTTCCGCGCATTCACGGGCGGATCGATCACATCGACGCAAAAGTCGATGCGCAAACGGCGACCATCTCTCAGATGACCTGGTACTACAACGATGGCGGCTATGCCGTCCTAAATCAGGAGTATCAGCAAATCCACGGCAACTACGTCCCCGCTCGTCAAACGGGACATGTTGACGTGCCGCACTATAAGGCAGACGTGGCTTCTTCGTTCAGCAACTTCAAAATAAACGCCAACATACCGGATAGCGTCTTCCGACAGTAGTCCACGCCCTCGCAGCGAACTACAAAGCGGTGGCGCTCCAACCCGTTGATTTGACCGGTCGGTTAGCCGATCAATTCCGCCGTGAAATAACATATCTGCGCGTGTCTGTGACGGATAAATGCAACCTGCGCTGCACCTACTGCATGCCCCCAGCCGGGTTGCCCTGGATTGCCAAGCCGCAAGTCCTCACGTTCGATGAGATCGTATCGCTGGTCGAGGCGGCAGCCTCGGTTGGGGTACGCAGCCTGCGTTTGACGGGTGGCGAACCGCTGGTGCGGGCAGACCTGGCCGAACTGGTTGGCCGGCTTTCCTCCATCTGCGGTATCCACGACATCTCGCTGTCGACAAACGGACTGCTTCTGCGGGAACAAATAGGAGCACTTCGAGCGGCTGGATTACGGCGGGTTAATATATCGCTCGACACGCTGCGGGAAGACCGTTTCTTTGCCATCTCTCGCCGCCCTGGACTGCATCGCGTTCTCGACGCAGTTGATGCAGCGCTGGAATATGGCTTGGAACCAGTGAAGCTCAACTGCGTGGTCATGCGCGGTCAGAACGATGATGAAATCGCGGATTTTGCCGCGCTGACTCGCTCCCGCCGTATCTTCGTGCGCTTCATCGAGGTGATGCCCGTACATGAAAACGTCGGACTGCAGAACGACATGTACGTCAGCGCCGACGAAATTTTGGCTCGAGTCGAGCGAATTGCCAGCATTGGCGCGATCCCGGGTCCGCATGGAAATGGACCGGCGCGCTACTATAGTTTCCAGGATGCGCCGGGAGCCGTCGGCGTCATCAGTCCGCTTTCGCACGATTATTGCCGGAGTTGCAACAGAGTGCGCTTGAGCGCCGATGGACAATTGCGGCTGTGCCTGTTCGGAGATTATGAGCTCGATCTGCGCTCGGCACTGCGGGCCGGGGTAACGAAGGGACGCATGGTCGAAATGCTGCAAGCCAGCATGTTGATCAAGCCCGAACGGCACCACCTGGAGCACGGCAAAACCGCCTCAACGATGCGCGCTTTCTCTGAAATCGGCGGGTAGTAGCGCAAGAGAAGATTACCGGATGTCACGCTGGCGCACTGCAAGGCGTTAGCCCAAAAAGGGGGCCGGATATGGAACAGGTCTACCTCGGGACTCGAGCGACAACCGCGCACGTTCGCATCGAAAGCCTTGTTAAAGATCATCAAGTCAAGCTAGCCCGCTACCTTCGACGTATGGTGGGCGACCCTGACGCGGCGCTCGATATTTCGCAGGAAGTGTTTCTCGCTGCCTACCGCACCTTGCAGGCTGACCCGGAACGTCCGCTGAGCGCCGGCTGGCTGTACAAAACTGCAACCAACAACGCCATCTCATTTCTAAGGAGAAAAAAGATCCTGCGATTCTCTTCGCTCGACGCTTACCGCGAGATACGGGGGCTGCGCATTGACGAACGAACCGTCGCATCGCTGGATCTGCAAACGGCCCTAGCGAAAATTCCCGCGGAGCAAGCCGCGGCGCTGATGCTGACGAGCTACGCCGGCTACTCCTCCGGAGAGGCGGCGGCAATTCTAGGAACCAGTCCTGAAGCCGTACGTCAGCGCGTCTGCCGGGCTGTTAAAGTTTTACGCCTCGTGATGCTGGAGAGTGCGTGATCGATCAGCACCAACGCGCTGAGATACTGGCTGGCGCCATTGCGCTTGAAGAAGCGACAGACGAAGAACGCATTGAGTATCGCCGGCACTTGGCGCAGTGCGATCGATGCTTGCAGACGCTCGGAGGTGAACACCGGCTCGCCGGCATTCGCGGCCTGATTAGGCGGGCGCGCGAATCAGAAATTTGGGAGCCCGACGTTACGGGGCCGCTCATCAGCCGGTTAGGCGCTACGCCTCATCGCTTGATTCGGTACGGCCTAGGGTTTTTAACACTTTGTTTGTTCATCTCATTAGTTGCGCATCTCGTCATAGGTTCCGAGCTGGCGCAAATGCGCCCAACTCTGGAAGACCCGCTGACCATTTCGTACGAAGGCAATAGAATCGTCTTGGAACGCCGCTCACTGCGCGATCAGAAGCCCACTTTCAAGCCCCGGCCGCAAGTTGTGGTAGATCATAACGTCGTGCGTGCCGTGGTTCGTCCGGCGGTACCGGTTGTCGCCCAGCGTCCAGCGGAGGCTGCGTACCGTCACCGTGGAATGCGGCCGAGCTCGAAAGTTGCTGCCAAAGAGTTGACGGTCGTCACGACGCAAAACGATCAGGATGCCTCGGCGGCGCAACCGCAGGTAACGGCACCAGTTGCCGGAAAAGAGCCGGCTGCCGCCCGCGCCGGAAGCGCGCCGGAGAGCGGAGCGGTGCCGGCTCCCGCACGCGCTCAAAGTACCGAACGCATTGCTTTCGCACCGTCCTACGTTACCCGCGAAGCCGCGCCGGAGGGCGGTGACACGGCGATCAATCCGAAATACAACGAGCTTGCATACGAGGAGCGCGCGGAGGGAACTGTGTCGTACGAAGTGACGGTAGATGCGCAGGGAAACCCCACCAACGTGGCAATCGTGAAATCGTCTGGTTTTCTGGTGTTGGACAAAGCGGTTAGGGACGCCGCGATGAGCGTGCGCTATAAGCCGGCACTCCTCAACGGAAAACCCGTTGCCGGGGTCTATCGTGACGCCATTACGTTCCACGCTGCCGCCACCAGCGAGTAAAACGTAGAGCCATTGCCAATCGTCTATCGCTTTCTGCGTGATTTGCGGGTGGACGATCAGGCGGGACTAGCGGAAGCTTCAAATTACGGTGAGATCGTACCGGCGCTGGTCCTCGATGAACCCTTAGTGAGAACCCTGCGTTCATCTCCCCGCCGGGCCGCGTTCTTTTGCGGTGCGGTGGCGGCGCTGGATGCGCGTCTGCGGGAACGCGGTTCGCGGCTCATCGTTCGACGGGGCGAATCAACTGCCATATTGCGCGATATCGCCCGAGAAAGTGGTGCAGAGGGCGTCGTTTGGGGCGCCAGCTCGGACGGTGCGTCGTTGCGGCAAGAACGACAGATGATTGACGAGCTGCAACGGTCAGGCTTGCGCTGCGTTGTGGTAAACGACGCGCCTGCTGTGCCCGCCACCGAAACCACAGCGGCAAAATCCGCTGTCGGCGACGGGTATCGCGCCTTTGCACCGTACTTCGAGCAGTGGAGGCAGTGTGAACCCGCGGTGTATGAGGCGCCATTGCTGCTGCGATTTTCAACAATAGAATTGCGAACCGAGCGGACGCCGGTGGCGCGAGACTTTGGCGCCGTTGAAAATGATTCTCGCGCCACGCCGCAGGAGGCCCGCGATCAGCTTAACCGCTTCTTGTCGGAATCCGCAGTGCAGTATTCCATTGGTGCCAACGTTCCCTCCGAGGAAGGGACCTCGCGCTTATCGGCCCATCTCTCGTTTGGTACCATTTCAGCACGCAGCGTCGTGCGTGCGACCAACGAACGTTGCCGCGACGTCTTTTTGCTAACGGAAGAACGCCTTTCGTTGAAGCGCTTTCTGCGTGCGCTTGCCTTGCGGGACTTCTTTCTGCAGTTACGATGGTACCATCCTGAAACTGACTGCGCGCCGCTGCAGGAAAGGATGCGGAACTTCAGTTTCGCGGTGGACCATCCGGCGCTGGAATCGTGGATGCAAGGACGTACAGGTTTTCCGCTCGTTGATGCCGGGATTCGTCAATTGCATGCTATGGGATGGATGCACCCGCGTGTGCGCTCCATCGCCGCATCGTTTCTGTGCTTTGATCTGGGCGTCGACTGGAAAATTGGACGTGACGAATGGGATCGCCATTTAACTGAAGACGATGAGGCACTGGCGACCGGCAATTGGCAGTGGATCGCCGGCGTGGGCGCAGATTTAGCGGCCTATCCTCGAATCTATAACCCGGAACGCCATGCGCGCCGCTTCGATCCGGCGAGCCAGTACGCGCGCCGCTGGATTGATGAGCTGCGCGCCGATTTAAATAGCGGGCGCCGCCGCAATTCCGATCCCCAACTTCCACTGTTCACGCCGCGCCCCTACGCGGCGCCAGTGGTCGTGCATAAGGATGCCGCGCGAGCATTCCTACGGCGCTACACGGCTTACCTTAAGCAGGAAGTCGCTGATCCAGCCAGTCGCTAACGAACGGAATGCGCACGTCATCGCCGTGCCAGGCTTTGAAGCCATAGATGACGTCGGCCACGATGCTAACCGGAATGATGAACGGTAACAGAACGTCTGCGCTCCATCCGATGAGGGGAATCACGCCAATCATCACGAGCGCGTACAGCAAGCCATACATTCCGAAGTTGAAAAGCAGCGATTGGTAAGCCTGGCGCCGCAGATATCGCGATTGCTTTGAGTCGAAAAGCGAAAGCAGTGCCAGCGGCCAAAAGGGGTACCCGAGCGCGACAAGGGCGCGCGACTCGGCCGGTTCCACAAGGGTTGCGACTGGAGCGGCCGCCTGACGTCGGCGTACCGAGCCTGTCAGTTCCCCGCGCGCAGCGGCAGCCGCATCGACCTTTGCAGCCAGACGGCATGAAGGACACGTTCCAGCGTTATCACGGCAAGTGGCGCAAATCGCACGTTTACAATCGGCGCAACGCGTTACGGGCGGAACGTTCGCATGAAAGAAACAGTCCACGGCAACCTCCGATTTTAAAGCTTCTACCGACCACGTACCGGAGTGCCGGCGTAGAGGTTTCATAATGTGCGTGTGACAAGCGAGATGCCGATGACCCGCCGAGAAATCTTGGGACGGCTGCTTCGGGAAGCGCGCCCCTATCGCAGTCGCATTGGGTTAGCTCTCCTGCTGGGTATCGTCGCAGGTTTAGCGCCGTTAAGCTTACCCTGGGCCTTCGGGCGGATCGAAAATGCGGTCTTGGCCGCCAAGCACCCCGACGTTTCCGTGCTGTACCAAGTGCTCGGTTTAACGTTTCTAGCGCTTACGGCCGGCGCAATAACGACCTATGGACAAACCTACTTGACGGCCTGGAGTGGACAACATCTGGTCGCCAATCTGCGCGTCCGGTTGTTCGCGCGAACCTTGCATTTGCCGCTGGGTGAATTCGACAAGTGGCGCCCGGGGGAGTTGATCTCGCGCTTTACCTATGACTTGCAGTTAATGACCGATGCCGTAAGCGTCTCTCTGCCCCAGCTCTTCGTCGTCATCGTTACGTTCGTCGGCGCGATTGCCCGGATGGTCGCTATCGATTGGTTGCTGACCGTTTCATTGTTCGTGGTTGCGCCGGTCGTTTCGTACGCCGTTGCTACGTTTAACCGGCTCATCAGCTCCGGGACGGTTCGCGCCCAAAACCGCATCGCAAATTTGTCTTCAACGCTCACGGAGGTACTGCACGGGCAGCGCGTCGTTAAGGCGTTCGGTCGCGAGGAGTACGAGATCGAGCGCTTTCGCGATCGCAATCATGACTACTTCGGGACCTACATGAAGCTAACCCAATTCATTCAAACTCAACCGCTCATTGTATCCGAACTGGTGCTGATCGGGATTTTGGGCATCGTGTGGTTTTCCGCCCGCGAGGTCTTGGCCGGTCGATTGAATAGCGGCTTGGTTATCCAATACTGGACGCTGATCGTGCTGGTCATCAACCCCATGAACCGTTTCGCCGCTTTCGTAGGTGAAATATCGAAAGCGCTCGTTGGTGCGGGGCGGGTCTTCGAAATTCTCGATCTTGACACAGAAGCTGCCGATCGTGTGGACGCGCTGCCGTTGCCGGACCTTGCGGGAACCATCGTTTTCGAGAACGTCACTTTCTCGTATCATTCAGGCGAAGACGCGGTACTGTGCGATTTCAAGGCGCGATTCGAGGCCGGGGAAATCGTTGCCTTAGTCGGACCATCGGGCGCGGGGAAGACCACGATGGTAAACCTCGTTCCTCGCTTTTACTCCCCCCAGGGCGGGCGTATTCTTTTGGATGGCATCGAGCTCGACCGTTTCCGCTTGCAAGATCTGCGTGGCGCGATTGCCATCGTTCCTCAAGAAACGCAGCTTTTCAGGGGAACGATCACTGAAAACATCAGGTATGGCCGCTTGAATGCCACTGACGCGGAAGTGCGGACGGCCGCGCGGGAAGCGAACGCTGAGGAGTTTATCAACGCGTTTCCCGCCGGATATGAAACGGAAGTCGGCGAGCGCGGCGTCCGCCTTTCCGGAGGGCAACGTCAGCGCATCGCCATCGCTCGCGCAATTCTGAGAGATCCGCGTATCTTGATCTTGGACGAAGCCACGAGTGCCCTCGATAGCCACTCGGAAACTTTAATTGAAGAAGCCCTGGACCGCTTGCTCCCCGGACGAACGACGCTTATCATCGCCCATCGCTTGGCGACCATCCGTCGCGCTTCCAAGATTCTCTATATCGAAGCAGGCCGCGTGCGGGAAACCGGCACCCACGATGCCTTGCTGGCGGCTGGTGGCGCGTATGCCAAGCTGCATGCGGCGCAATACGCGTAGTTACTGAGAAGTTGGGGGCGACATATGCTGGTTGTGAACCGGAAAGTGAACGAGGCGATCGTTGTCGGAGACCGCATACGCATCGTCGTCGTCGCGGTCACGGGAAAGCAAGTGAAACTCGGAATCGAGGCGCCGCCCGAGTTTGCAGTCCGTCGATCCGAAAAAGTTCCGCAGATCGCGCGCGACAAACCTGCAGCCCGCTAATCTGCGCTACTGCGCGGGATTTATGGGGCGCTGTTGCGCCACCAGGTTGGATGCCAAATGAAGACTTTGGAACTGTCCCGCGTCGGTCCACCAACCTTGGAGAATGTCGTAACGAAGATCTCCTTGCCTGATGTAGGCGTTGTTGACATCCGTGATTTCGAGTTCGCCGCGCGCCGAAGGCTTTAGGCTCCGCGCGAACTCGTAAACGCGGTGATCGTACATGTAGACTCCGGTGACCGCGTATTTGCTTTTGGGGGCTGCCGGTTTTTCTTCGATTGCGACGATGCGATCACCGGTCATTTCAGCGACCCCAAAGCGCTGGGCATTAGGAACTTCCTTGAGCAACAAACGGGCTCCCGAGGTTTGCTGTTCGAATTTTTTAACGTATTTCGAAATATCGTCTTGCAGAATGTTGTCGCCTAAAATCACGCAGATGCGCTGGCCTTCGGAGAAGTGCTCGGTGAGTTTGAGTGCGTCGGCGATGCCGCCCTCGCCCTCTTGATAGGTATAATAAATGTCTTTTAAACCGAAGTCTTTGCCATTGCCGAGCAAACGCAAAAAGTCGCCGGCAGAATTCCCGCCCGTAACGATCATGATGTCTTTGATGCCTGCAGTGCAGAGCGTCGCCAGCGGGTAGTAAATCATCGGCTTATCGTACACCGGCAAAAGATGTTTATTGGTGACCTTCGTAAGCGGGAACAAACGGCTACCAAGTCCCCCTGCCAGAATAATACCTTTCATTCTGAAGGCGCTTCGAGCCGAGCTCTGCGCGCCCCCCAGCCCCGCTGGGGCCCCCGGGCCTGAGAGCGCATCAGCATTCTAACCACGCGAGCATTCCCCGCGGGCGCTCTCAAAGCGGATTCGATCCTTAGCGCGCTCGTCATTGATCCAGTTCTTCATTCCCCGTGGGCGCGCCCAAGTGCATTGTCGCGTTGGCTTTTAGCGGTGGGCGTATTGACGGGTGTAGTAGGCGGCGAACTCGCCGGACTTTAGGGGGCGCCACCAGGCCTCGTTTTCGCGGTACCATAGAATGGTGGCGTCTAGTCCGTCTTCAAACGGGGTTTTCGGGCGCCAACCCAGTTTCTGAATCTTTGCGGAGTCGATGGCATAGCGCCGATCGTGACCTTCGCGGTCAGACACGTAGCGAATATGTGAATCCAATGAACGGCCCAGGGCGCCAATGAGGCGCTGCGTTATATCCAAGTTGGTTCGTAAATTGCCGCACCCGATATTGTACACTTCTCCCACGTGGCCGTGCTCGAGGACGTGCAGAATACCTCGGGCGTGATCCTCAACGTGCAGCCAATCTCGAACTTGTTTCCCATCGCCGTACACGGGAACGGTTTTATCCTCGATGAGATTGGTCACAAACAACGGAATCAATTTCTCGGGGTACTGAAAAGGTCCATAGGTGTTGCATCCTCGGGTTATCAGTACGGGGGTGCCGTGAGTCGCGTGAAACGCGAGAGCTTGAAGATCGCCGCCTGCCTTACTGGCTGAATATGGCGATCGGGGCACCAGCGGATGGCTCTCGAGAGACGCCCCATGGCGAACTTCGCCGTAGACTTCATCGGTAGAAACTTGAACGTAGCGCGCGGCTTTGCATTCGCGTGCCGCTTCAAGCAGAACGTGCGTTCCAAGGACGTCAGTCTGCAAAAACGCTTCCGAGTCGAGTATAGAACGATCGACATGCGTTTCAGCTGCGAAATTGACGATCGCATCGACCCCGTGCGCGATGGCCGCGCGCACCGCCGTTCGATCGCAAATATTACCGCGGACGAAGGTATACCGGGGATCGTTTTCAACGTCGCGGAGATTCGCCGGATTACCAGCGTAGGTCATCGCATCGAGATTTACGACCGAGGAGTCGGGCCGCTCTCGGAGCAGAAGCCGCACAAAGTGCGAGCCGATAAACCCTAACCCGCCGGTTACCAGGAATCGCATGCCGGGAGTTGTTCGGGCCTTTCTGCAATAGCTTCCTCGTTGGAGTTTTGGGCGAGAGCCGCCGTCTGCGCCGCCGCCAAAGGGCGGCCGCTTCGCTTGCGCAAGCTCGCTGAGGGCGCGATTCGCCTGCTTGACGGTGGGGAAGGCTGATGTTACAATGGCTGCCTATGCCCCGCGGTTTTTAAACCAACGAAAAAGGCGAGAGTCTCCCTTCCCCTGGAGAACTCGTTTTTTTGTGTTGCCTATGGCGATTTCATCGCGAGCGTAGCGCAGTAGCAGCGATCTATTTGAGAGAGAAAAATAATAATGGCGAAAACGACGGCCCGGAAGTCTCCCGCTAAGGCCGCCGCGGGTACGAAGAGTCGGTCGAAACGTTCGGCCGGTTTGGTCGATGGCGCCGGGAACGGTGCATCGACGGTTCAACCGACCAGTTTTCCGATGCCGACGGGGGCCTTCACCGTTGAGTCGTTTGCGGACCCAGGGCCCAAACGCGAACGCTTCACGTTCGCCAAGATTCCGCACGTCCTTGAGATCCCCAATCTTATCGAGCTGCAAAAAGCCAGCTTCGAGTGGTTTAAGACCGAGGGGCTAGCGGAAGCCTTCGGTTCCATCTCCCCCATCAAGGATTTTACGGGGAACCTGGTTTTGGAGTTCGGCGAGCATAGCTTGGGTGAGCCGAAGTATTCGGTCGAGGAATGCCGCGAGCGCGACATGACGTACAGCGCGCCTCTGCGAGTGCGGGTGCGTCTTATTACGGCGGAATCCGGCGAGATCAAGGGCATCCCGGATCAAGAAATTTTCATGGGCGACTTTCCGCTCATGACCGATAAAGGCACGTTCATGATCAATGGCGCTGAGCGCGTCATTGTTTCCCAGTTGGTACGCTCGCCCGGCGTCTATTTCTTGACGGACAGCGACACGAACAACCGCCCGACGTTCAACGCCACGATCATCCCGAATCGC
>JAABUQ010010578.1_pt1 | contig 12038 bp, 15 predicted proteins | sample 5560001 | NCBI WGS metagenome assembly JAABUQ01 (sample SAMN10711888, study PRJNA513371) | rock metagenome | isolation source: Antarctica rocks | place: Antarctica: Victoria Land, Finger Mt nord | collected 2015-12-18
ACGCCTCTAATCCTTACTAGATAAGGGTTTCAGCCTTATGGATAAGCACAGAACCTCTAATCCTTAACTGGTAAGGATTCTAGCTCTCCTTGATAGAGCCAGATCCCCGGAATCTATAAAGAGCCATAGAGGAATGTATTAGAAAATCTGGCTTGAAAGGCATACGGCACAACCACTTTCAGATCTTGCCAAGATTTCTCTCTGCTTAGAGTGATTAAAGAGCGATAGTTTCAATAGTGTAGCTTAACTGAACCGTATTGTGTTCTACCTGTAGCTCTGAACACTTGATTAAAAATGGTTCGGTTCATAACGGCAAGCCAAAATATCGGTGTAAAGCCTGTGGACACCATTTTGTTATCAATCCTACTAAAACCACTGTTTCACAGGAGAAAAGACAGCTGATTGATCGGCTCTTGCTTGAGAGGATATCGTTGCGAGGAATTGCTAGGGTAACTCAAGTAAGTTGGTCTTGGTTACAAGATTACGTGAATCAAAAGCTGGCTAGAACTCCCTGCCAGGTCAAGGTTTCAGAAAAACCATTAGGTAAATTGATCGTTGAATGTGACGAGATGTGATCATTTGCTGATCGCAAGAAAAATGAGGTCTATATCTGGCTAGCAATTGACCGTAATTCTCGAAAAATCATCGGTTGTTTTGTGGGAGATAGAACGAGAAAATCAGCCTGTAAATTGTGCTGACTTTTCACGTCAAGTCCAGAAAGGCTGATGAGAGTGGGGTTTGAGATAAAGTTCGCGCTCCTTCGCTACAGTAGTTAAAAACTGGTGCGGGAGGTTAAGCCGATGCAGGAATGGTGGGAGAAGAATTTCGCCAGTTGTGAACTGGGAGACCAGAGATTGAACAAACCTAGTTCTAGCGGATTTTGTGGTCGATACCGATAAGGGGTATGGTGTCCTGGTCGGGAAGCTATACAGGTTAGGATCAGATGGGTGCAGCTAGGGCGGGTAACAAAAGCATTTGCTTACCAGTGGTAAGTGAAACAGCTTATGAAAAACTGATATCAGACCCATCCGTTTTTCGACGCTACTTGCAGTTGTGGATAGCTAAGTCTCCAGAAATCTTCCCACCGCAGATGGCAGATGGCTTTCGGTTTCATGACTTCATCACTTCCAGGAAGTTAAACTTGAGAATGCGTCGCATCGAGTTGGTAGCAACGGGACAAGTGTACCAACTGCAACCAGAATTTGTCATGCCCTACATGGTGGGACGAACTGATGAAGTGGAGAAAGGACTGTACTTACGCCGATATGGAGTGCCGTTTGACGCGCTAGCTTATGTTTTCGGGCGAGATGCTAGCTACTGGTATCGAGTTTGTCAGGCATTAGGACGATGCTCGATAGTCGGCACAACAGTGAAAGACCCAAAGCTCCTGCCAGTGAATTTGATAGCAGATGAAAAACATAGCTGGCGATTGGGAGAGCGCATCTACATCCCGACAACGGTAGCAGGAGGATGCTTCCTGGGAGTAGATTTAGTTGAAAGTGCCGGGACCAAAGCACTAATTGAGGGCTACAAGAGTTTCCAAACAGAAGCTCTAGCATTGAACCCTAACTATTGTCCTGAAACTGTTAACACCGACGGATGGGAACATACGCAAGCAGCTTGGCAAACTCTGTTTCCTGGTGTCCAACTCATCCTGTGTTTTCTCCATGCTGTTCTTGGTATTCGTAAATGCTGCCGCCCGCCGCACACCTGCTCTGTTGCAAGAGGTGACAGGCAGGCTGTGGCGCATCTACAGAGCTCCTAGTAAGCGTCAGTTTTCCCAACGCTTGCGTCGCATCCAGGAATGGGCAAAAAAACATGTCGAACCCGAAACGGTGAGGCAGAAGTTGCTGAACCTGAAAGCCAAATCACCTAAATTTCAGACAGCTTATGACTTTCCTGATGCTTATCGGACCAGCAATACTCTTGACCGTCTGATGAACTATCAAGACCGAGTACTCTATAGTATGCAATATTTCCATCGCTCTAAGGAATCAGCACGTTTGCAACTCCGAGCAATGGCATTGCTCTGGAATTTTCATCCCTACGGCAGCAGGACTAAATCCAATCATCCAACTCGGTCTTCTCCTTTTCAAGACTTGAATGGATTTCAGTAAGTAGCTAGGTGGATTTAAACATAAAACGCAAAGAGTGTGTAATTACCTCGCTGACTTCGATGCTCCATTCCATGCATGATGGCAGTCGCTAAATCATACTCATTATCAAATATGCGGCCAGCGATTTCGTGAGTTTTGAGTTGATGCCACTGCCCTTCAATCTCATTCATCTCGGAGCAATATGGCGGTAGAAAGAACAGGTACAAGCCTTGCTGTTGCCATTCATGCCAGTGCTCAGGCGCTAGGTGACTGGTATGGGAGGAGCCATTGTCTTGCACAATGACCGTCAAGCGCCCCGTTTGAGCTAGCGTCTGGGCTGACTTTTGGGCAATCCAGTTCATGACGCATGACGTAGCGCTCTTTGGTAAAACTTCCTTGCACGAGGGCATAATCAAACGATTGCTCAGGATGCCACACGCCTAAAATGCTGATGCGATCACCATAGGTGGTCCTGAACTGCTCTAGGCGTTTCTGCTGTCCGATTCGGCTATAGCTATAACTGACTGGGCTTTCCAGACCACAGCCTGATTCCTGACGGTACTTCAATTCAATCTGTCCCGCCGATGCCGCTAACTTGAGCGTCTCTAGGTCAGCTTGTTTGAGTTGTTTGTACTGAGGGTCAAGTTTGACTTGTTGACTGCGCCGCGTTCGTTTCCAGACGTATCCCTTTTTTTGAGCACTCGCCGAATGCGGTCAGGACTCAATTGCACAAGACGCTCTTGCGCTAGGATGTGCGCCAGTTGTGAACTATTGAAGGTGCGGGGTTCCTGCTCTAGGCAAGTTTCTAGATACACCAGAGCTGCCTCCAGCCATTTTTGTTTTGCCCCCCGTCCAGTCGCGTCCCATAGTCCCCCTAGCCCAAACCGTTGCCACCGGTGTAAGGTCGCCCGAACTGTATGACCTTGGCACTCAAATATCTCGGCAATTGCGCGTGCTGTCCAACCTTGAGCATTGAGGCGAATCATGTGAGCACGAGGAGCGCGTTCGTTGCGCTACAGTCTTTGCCAGACGCAGTTCTGCTAGAGTCCGATCTTCTTCCGGTGTGAGAATGACACGCAAAGGGGCAGGCATGAGAGAAGATAGAGTAATGTTGTGCTTCTATTCTATCTTACGCTTAATTACGCCCACCTACTTATCATGACAACTGGCTGCACAACCTGTTGATTGCTTCTTCCATGAATGGGCAAAAACCTGGAAAACATTAGACCACAAAATCCGCTAGAACCAGTCATGTTTACCCTTACCCCCTCATTTTATCTACAACTGTAGTGCCATTAGTGCTTCGAGGGTCAGTGCGGCTGATTGCGGCAGTGGCAACTCGCATCAGAACTTTTAGCGCCAAAGAGTTTGCTACCGTTTCCCATCCACGTTGGCAGGTTGTGCGCTGCGAGTTACAAACGCATCAACTCAAGCGAGAGCAGCAGCGTCGTTTTCGACGTGCTCCTGATGCTTATCTAATTGAATTGGAATCTCGTTTCCTCCAGCTAGCTTTACCACACTAGTTTTTTTGATAAATCCATGCAGCAAAACCATCCGGTTCTCGTAGATGCAGAACAACACGCGGCTGATTCGGCCTTGTGGTAAGTTGGTACGCACCTCGAACAAACCATTTCCCATGGGGCGAGACGTCGGCATTCCCACTGGCCACCCATACTCCACAGTTTTGATGTCGGTGCCAATTAAATACCGTTCTTCCTGTCCCAAAGATTTCAACCATTCACGGACTGGCTCCGAACCTGCCTCAGTCTTGTAAAACCTGGCAGGGATACGTTTGATTGTCATCTTAGTAGAATTGTACCTTTTTTGGTACGGTTACGCAGCTAAGGGGGTCACGCTAGATTTATTGGTCAAAACAACTTCTAACTTAGAGCCAAAATTAGAACTAGAGTCAAGCCCAGAGGTAGTAGAAGACATCAAATTCCTGGCAATGACACTGATTAACTAACCTTTACTTCTTCCTGTCCAGTCAGAACTTCTTCTCGCGTATTCCAGCGGATAACTTGCTCTCCATCTAAAGCTTTGATGATTGTCTCAATAACTTCCGTACTTGACTTGTTGGGATTTTGCACCGCTCTTTTTACTGTGCTTTCAAACCTTTTGACAGTAGAGGGATCTGTCGCGTCACCGCGCACACGACAATACTCCTGAGTAAGCCTGTAACGACTCCAACCCAACTGTTTAAGACGATCTTCTAGGATCTCTTTCCGCATTAAGTGCATAACCACAACTGCCAACACCTCTAGTTAACAGGCTTAATCGATGGTTTTGCACCCTTTTAAATTGTAGCATATACCACCATTAAAGATGTTGACTACCGCGTTAAATGGCGGTATTATGAGATTGTAAAAGCAGTCAGCGCCAGGTCTGGAAAACTAAACGCTGAACTGCCCCACTCCCTAAAAAATAGGAGATTTAACTTTATATGTTACAACTTCTTGCACCAGAACGGGTAGCTATTGCTTCAACAGATCCAGACCAACACGTAGAAGAGAGCATTGAGCTGAACGCTACTCTTGACTCCGCAACAGAAGACAGTAATGAAGTACTACAGTTTGCTACACAGGAGTATGCTCTTCAATCCAACACTATCACTCCAGAAGTCCTAAAGAAGTTCCGGCGTGGCTATGGGGAACATGCAGCTCAAGTAGCTCAACAGCTTAAGAAAATCGTTGTAACCAGCGCTGAGGAGATTCTGCGTAAGGCAAAGCTGCTGCTGGATATGAAGCTGCGGTTGAACCGAAAAGAGTGGGGGATCTGGCTCCGAGAAGTGCTGGGCTGGTTTGGGAGCGAGGCAACACCGTATCTGCAGATCGGCAAGGTATTCAAAGACTTTGACCCTTCTGTTTTCCGCGAGTTAGAGCCCTTCACCATTTTGAAGTTGCGGACCAAGAGATACGCGCCGGTTGTGACAAGACTGCGAGAGGAGCTAGCCATCACCTCCGACCTAATCCAAAACTTCATCAAGGAAGTAATTCCAAAGCAGTCCAGAAGGAAGAAGGTAGCGTCTAATTTTGGCGAGGCAGTTTTGAAGCAGCGCGTAAATGCCGAGGATGGAACGTTCTACTTCAGCCTGAACGCCAACTTGGGCGATATGCCTGGTTCCTGGCTGGAGGCAAAGTTAGAAAACTGCACTGTAGGGCAGGTATTGGAGCAGGCGGCAGCGTTAGAGCGGCAGAATGAGGAGCACCGCCACGATATGCGGGAAGGTCTAGACGCGGAAGTCGAGCAGCGTGTTCGTAACCGGGTGGAAATGGCTGAATTTGTCTTGAAGCGGGAGATAGCCGAGTTGAAGACGCAGTTGCAGACTATCGCTAACCCTTCACAGCTAGTTGAGCAAACAACGGCTCCCACCGCTCACCAGTCCGCTGAACAGAAGGAGGCGATCGCACTCAGAGCGCAGCACAAGTCTTCGGCACGACTAGACGAATATAGTGCTCTTCAGCCAGAAGAACAGCAAACAGTGGTGGATGATGCGCGCTCGTTACCTGCTCAGAACAGCAGTGAGGAGGAGGAATTACCCAGCAGCGATCGCACTGGCGCTGAGTTTGGGGGCAGACCCGCGATCACAGTAGCCGCTTCTGAGTGTGAAGTGGCTACTGGGTCTGACGAAGTGGGTGAAGCTCTAGAGGCACAGCTTGCGGAGTTCGCCTCAGTAAAGCCGAGTGAGCAGGAGTGCGCTCCGGCGATTGCAACTGACTGCTCAGAGCCAGTTGAGGAAACAACTCTCTCCGAAATGTCTGACGAAGCCTCTACTGCCGAGTACCAACCTCTAGTAGTAGACTGGGATGTGCTCAAGCAGCTTCGCAGTGCTGAAGGTTTTGTGCAAGAAATAGACGTTCAAATCAAAGATTTTACTTTTAAGTTAGAGCAACGTGACCTGGGGCCAATTGTCAAGCAACAATTTAGAGATTTTCTAACAAACCGACAAAACCTGCGAATCACCAAAATATCTCAAATAGTCAATCTAGCAGACAGCAAAGGCATCCGGGCTGATTACGAGCAACTGCAAAGCAATGGACGAATTATTTTAGCCGCTGAATACGCTTCTGTTGTGCTCAAGCAAGCCAAGTCCTGGTCAGAGGTGGTGCTGGTAGTGGGGTGCGACTACACTCAATTAAAAAATGCTGTGCTCAAATGGACTTTGTCAGAAAAGCAGCTTCTAGTTCAGTTACTAACAGAGCATTTGGAAACAGAACCAAACGCTTTCGACCAAATTGATTGGATTCCCGAAAAGTTGTTAAATAAAGTCCTTCATAATTTGACATTTACTTTAGAAAAGATCCGCTCCTCTGATAATCTAGTTGATGAGCCTGAAATAGAACAGTTTTGTGGCTGCAAGTTCAAGTCAGTAGCTAACATTGGTAATGTGCGAGAACAGTGGTTCTTTCAAGTTGGCGATAAAGTACTTGATGCGTTTGGTCGGAGTGGTTTTGCAGTTGAAAAGTTTTGATGAGATAATGAAGATACTTATTTCTGTTACTACAGGCGGCATCCTTGAAGTTATTGAAGTTGAGGGTGTTTTACGGGTCGAAGACAATTTGTGGGGAGGCTGCAATGTCTTCGTTATTGATGACTTTATGACGTTAGGAGTTGATGATGATCGCTAGTCTTATGCGTACTCCAACTACCAACAAAATGTGCCTGATAAAGGGCGTTTTTGGCAATCTCTAGAATTGGAACTAAAGGAAGTCGCAAGACTATTAAATCACATGGCATGGGAAGAGTGGGAGCTGTTGCCAAAGAGCGAATATTGGTGCTCAAAATGGGGAGCTATAACGCCCAAGGATTTAGAGGATGCGATTGCAGCAGGGAGTCTACATGGACTTAAAGTTTGAGGAAATTACTTCTGTTTTATGAGAAAGATTTAGATGCATATGATCAATATCTACTTTGATGGAGGCTGCTCTATCTCCAATCCAGGTGCCGCTGCGGGAGCAGCAGTGCTGAATCCTTTTGGAGAGCCAATTGTTACCTCAAAGTTTTTGGAGTCTGCCACGAACAACGCCGCAGAGTACGCAGGACTCATTGTGGGATTAGAAAAGGCATTAGAGCTGAATTATAGACAAGTCCATGTGTTTGGAGACAGTCAACTGGTTGTCAACCAAGTCAATGGGATCTACCGCGTCAATCACTGTCATTTACAAGAACTACGAGACCAGGCACTGAAGCTGAAAAAGCAGTTTGATAGCTGCATTATCACTTGGATTCCTCGCGAACAAAACGCCCAAGCAGATGCCGCCGCGACAGCAGCTATTAACCAAGCTTTAGGGCTGAAGCCAATCTCCTTGGCGATCGCAAATACCTTGCCAGTCTGTCCCCCTGCACCAGGACTGGCTTCTCAGATCGCTCAACTGAAGCAGCAAGGGCTTGGAGCCAAATTTAAAACATTCCTTAACCTAAAAGTACCGGGAAGTAGAGACAGATTCACCAGTATGCAGTTTGAGGCGCTAAAACAGCAGTTGCCAGTGGATGTTTATTCGGCATTGGATGGGGCAACTGGAACTGATTTACAACTTTTATCCAAGGCTATGCGCTGGTATCTGCGCGGACTTCCAGTCGAACTTGCGATCCGCAAAGTTCAAGTAGATGCTGAGGTCAGTACTAACGTTTCGAGAAAAAGAAAATAATTGTCATGTTCTAGCTCCACTGTGCAACTTGCAAAATGCAATGGATCTTCGTAGTCTACTCTGTTTCCCCTTGTTTTTCCCAGTCAATAGTTCTGCAAAAACAACAACTAGCTTGGAGCAACAGTAATGTTACAGCTTAAAGACCCATACACTGGCATTCCCCTTAAAAATTCTTACGTTCCTGACAAACCAAATGCAGTTGCAAAAAGAGAAACCTGGTACAGAAAACGCGGATGGGTTTTGGTTAAGACTATTAATAAATGTGGTTTTGTATTTCTGACTTTTGTAGAAGAAAAAAACAAGGAACGCTATTGTTCTGAGGGACTTTCACAGGAAGTTACGATTAATCGTGGCAGCTCTGATACAGACAAGTAAAATTGCGCTTTCTGAGCGAGGAAATTACAACAGCCTACTGCAACTGTAAAAAAAGAATGATTGAGGTAAGATAAAATTACTGCACCATAGATTTTTTGGTTACCCTTCAGAAAATTACAACAACTAAATGCAGAGTTTTTAATGAACGTCAAAAGGGCACTCTCTAGCCAGCAAAGACTAACACGCAACAAATTTTGGCGTTTTGCTACCCTAAGCACGTTGATTGCTGTGCTGGGTGTAATATGTCCTGCCACGGCTCAAGCTGCTGGAACTACAACAAGCGATACCGATTTTCTTATCAATATTTCTCGTCGTTCAATTGAAATTATTCTTGGGATTTTAACTACAATTGGAATCACTCTGCTTTTTATTGGAGTTAGAGCTAATGTCAGGGAAAAATTATTTCCTGCCTACAGCCTATGCTTCATAATATTTTCTTTCGGATTAGTAGTAAGTGTTTGCTGGGGATTCGCAGTCGGACCATTTGATTGGATTATCAGGGAAATACAGCGGATTTCAGCTTGATAAAGTACAGTGGCAACCTGTGAGCTCTGATTCTCTGGCTCCACGGTGTACTCCGCTTACTTGAAATCTGCTGTAGCTGTCTTGAATGCTGCTTTCTTAATCTGTTATCTGTTCTATGCTTGACGCTAATTCTCTTCTGAGATGTACTCAAAACTTATATTCAAAACCAGAACGAGCCTGAGCCCGTTAGTACCGAAGATCCTGACCACCGCATCCCTCTTCTCAATTCTGATTGAGGAGGGAAATGCGTGATGGTTAACGTTCAAATCGTTCTAACTCGTCATCTAACTTTTTTGGCTGTCGAAGCTGTATCTGAGGAAGTATTATGTTTCATCTCCTCAAATGGAAATCTGTTTCAATTGTGTTATTGACTGTTTTTTCTCTTACAGGATGTGCTGTTGTTGATGCTTGGATAAGCGAGTCTGGCAGTGTTGCACGACAAGAACTTGGTCCGAAGGCAGCGCTTAAGAAGTATGAGTGGTTCAAGGATGCATCCGCTGAGCTCGACAAAAAGAAAGGTGATATCGAAGTTCAATCAGCCAGCCTCAAGGAACTTGAGAAAGCTTATGCCGGTAAGTCACGTTCAGAATGGATGCGAGATGATCGTGCCGAACACAACCAGTTGAAGGCGGAACTGAATGGCCTTAAAGCGAGCTTTAACCAGCTTGCCGCTGAATACAACTCAGGAATGGCAAAACTCAACTACAGTTTTGCGAATCAGGGAAAGCTACCAGAAGGAGCTTCAGTCCCACTGCAACGAGAGTACAAAACATACATAAGTAATTGATACCAAGCAGCCAAAATCAACACAACTCGGAGGTTTTTCATGAAAGCACTCAAGCCTATTGCCACTATCCAGATAGGTTTAATGTCTATGCTAGTAGGATGCGAACCGCTGATCGCAACAAGCCCCACCGGTCCCGTCTCCGCATCAGGAGTACAAAAGGCTGAAGTACAAGTGCCAACGAATGCCCTGGGGGTGACAGTTGAGCAGCAGAACGTCCGCGATCGCCTGTTAATGGACAACAAAGTTGGTGCAATTAAGCATCTTTATATCATTAGCCCTGAGTCTGGAGTGATACTGCTCTACTCAACAGTAAAAGGGAAGGTTACCTCAAGTGGAAAACGGCTAACTCCACGCACGGTGATTGCTACTACTGATATGCCCAATGATGTAAGAGGATTTCCTGTGAAGATCGGTTCAGAGCAAAAGTATACTGGTGAAGTGCTCCAGGATGACGGGACTTATGGCGACAGCGACCCGTATATCTACTGGTGGGATGTTCGCGGTGTATATCACCAGCATTTCATGACGGGCGGTCAGATTGTTCACCTAAGCGATCAGCCTTTACGAGTGAATTCAAATGAGATCCGCATCAATTTGGAACGAGAGCATTTTGCAAAATAGAACAACTGATTAAGAGATTCTGAGAACAATTGTGGAGTGTTGAAAGTGTATCCGGGAACAACACCAACAGGACTCGAAGTGAAAAACTTCAGCCAGAGAGCTTAAACAATTAATTAATTGTACTAGCGATGTTAGTTATTCTACTGAGTTCAGACGAGCACTTCTCATCGTTTAAATAGCGTAAAAAACGCTCCTCTCAAGATTAGATCGTGAGAGGAGAAGTTGTCAATATATAACCCAAATCCCTACCTAACAGTAGTTAAATTCTTATTTTTGCGAATCCGCTGGAGCCAAGCACCCATACCAAAAGCCCCCAACACCAATGTCCCCAGTACAGAATCTGGCTCAGGGACGGCTGTTGCCGGAGGATCGGTTGTGAGGAAAGCATGAGTTTCCCCATTGATAATGCCATAGCCCACAATCTGCCCGTCTTGATTAATCCCAAGAGCATTTTGTAACGTCCACCCAGAATCAGCCGGAATCAAACTATTAAGGTCATTCAACATCCCATCACGGTACAAAAATGCGTGGGTACGACCGCCGCCAGTACTAGAATCACCGACCACCTGCCCTTGGTCGTTGATGCCTCTGGCCTCGCTAGAATTGCCGCCAAGGGTGCCAAGGTCTTGGAACAACCCGTCACTGTAGAGGAAAGCATGCTTCATACTAGGAAAGCCGTCGTTGCTGACGTTGAAAGAGTCGCCGACTATCTGGCTTTTGTTGTTAATGCCGTAAGCATCGCTGTATTTGTCTCCAGCTAGAGTGCCGAGGTCTTGCAATGACCCATCGCTGTAGATAAAAGCATGGTTTCTGCCGCTGGAGTTGGACGAAGTGCCAACCACCTGCCCTTGATTATTGGTGCCATAAGCATCGCTGTATTTGTCTCCAGCTAGGGTGCCGAGGTCTTGCAATGACCCACCGCTGGAGATAAAAGCATGCTTGTCTCCATAGATGCTGGAGTTAGAAGGACCTGTATTAGCGCTGCCGATCACTTGCCCTTGGTCGTTGATTCCACTAGCGATGCTGTAGGTGCCCCCAGGCAGAGTGCCGAGATTTTGCATTAACCCATTGCTATAGAGGAAAGCATGGTTACTGCCGCTAGAGGAGGACGAAGTGCCAACTACCTGCCCTTGGTTGTTAATGCCACTAGCACCGCTGTAATTGTCCCCAGACAGTGTGCTAAGGTCTTGCAAGGAGCCACCGCTGGAGATAAAAGCATGACTGCCCGAGCCAAAGGATGAGGCGTTAGGCACTTCCGCCGATCCAACAACCTGACCGTTGTTATTAATGCCGTAGCCACTGCTATAACTGCCACCAGAAAACATTCCAAGGTCTTGAACGGTGTAACTGAAGCTGGAAGCATTAGCGGATTTGGCTGTAGCCAATCCTGACCCACAGAAAACGACGAGCAATAAACCAAATTGATAACAATTGCCAAACTTCATAGCTGTTTTCCAGACAAAAGGGATAAAGAACAAGAACTTGGTTGGATCAAACTCATCTCGCCATGCAGCACATTGAACAACTGCGGCAGTTCATCGAGCATATACTTATGCATCCAATGCTCTAAGTAGGCAGAGCAAAGTTCATCTTCACTCCTTGCCGTAGTGCGAAATTGGAAAATACGGAATAGTTTTCCCTGGTGACTAACACCCCAGTGCCATACCAAGATTGACTCGCGTGAATCAAGGCATGTTATCAAAGCCATTGTTAGTATGGCTGGAAACAACGTTAATAGCAATAGGGTAGCAGCAATTAAATCAATGAATCGATAAATTAATTTTAATAATGGGCTACTGCTTTTCATTTTACGGGCGGAAGGTAAGCGTATGAACACTGGGATTTTCGCTTTAAGGCACGCGATCGCCCACAGCTCAAGTCTGGCATTACCTAGATTTAGGTCAAGACAAACCAATCGCACTGACGAGTGTTTCAAGCACTCGACTAGCCATTGCTCGCTTTCAATCGTTGATAACAAGGGCAATT
>JAABUQ010010579.1_pt1 | contig 12038 bp, 12 predicted proteins | sample 5560001 | NCBI WGS metagenome assembly JAABUQ01 (sample SAMN10711888, study PRJNA513371) | rock metagenome | isolation source: Antarctica rocks | place: Antarctica: Victoria Land, Finger Mt nord | collected 2015-12-18
ATTCAGATAGACTTACTTGGAGCGGCTCAGGAAGTTCAGAGGGTAGCATCATACAATCGGATTTTCACAACAGTTCTAGGATGCATCTTTTTGGGTAATATTCCACAAGGCAATACCACCTAACAAACCATCTTCATTTGGCACGATTTTGACGTTCGGTGGTAAATTGATACTGACCTTTTTCGCATTACCACCGCCAATGTAGAGGTAGTCATAGTTAAACAAATTCTGGAGAGAGACGATCGCTTTTCCTAAACGTTCGTTCCACTTGTCTTTGCCAACTTTATCCAATACTGCCCGTCCCAATTGTTCTTCATAGGTTTTGGAGTTACGAAACTGATGGTGTCCAAGTTCTAGATTTGGCACCAGTTTCCCATCTAGAAATAGCGCTGAGCCAAAGCCAGTGCCTAACGTAATTAAAAGTTCAACTCCATGCCCAGAAATTGCGGCAAATCCTTGCACATCAGCATCATTAGCAACCCGTACTGGTTTACCCAAGGTGCGAGAAAGTTTGGTGGCAAGATCGAATCCCATCCACTCTGGACTGAGATTTACTGCCATCTTAGTGATGCCATTATTTACCACACCAGGGAAACCTACCGACACTCGATCGAAGTCGCCTTCATGAGTTGCCAACTCAACAATAGCTGCTATCACTGGATCTGGATTGGCAGGGCGCGGTGTTTCCACACGACTGCGTTGGGTTAGAGGAAGTCCATTTTCGTCGAGAACCATTACCTTAACGCCACTGCCCCCGATATCCACTGCCAGAGTCCGTATCTTGTCTTGAGTCATTCGGGTTGATCTTTTTAAAGAGACAGTATGCTTGCGAGCGATGTATCCTAACAAATACCATCTAGCATCTGTTATATCCACTAAATATTAATTCACCACTGCTAAATTGACACTACCGCAAATAGGACTAGCCGCCCTAACTCAGTCTCAACTTGATGCTTGGGCTATTCAGGCAAAAACTCATACTCAAGGAGGGCGATTACCAGATTACATCCCTTTGCTGGCAGAAGCTAATCCTAACTGGTTGGCTGTCCAGGTCCAAAGTACAGATGGTTGTATTTATAAATTTGGTGACATTCATCTGTCATTTCCCCTAATGAGTGCGATTAAACCGTTTGTGCTGCTATTTCTGTTAGAGCAGTTGGGGGCAGAAGCTGTATTTTCGCACGTCGGCATGGAGCCTTCCGAGTATCCTTTTAATTCTTTAGCACAACTACAAGCCGACCAAGGTTGGCCGCGTAACCCGATGATTAATAGTGGTGCCATTGTCTTAGCATCCCTGCTACCAGGTGAAAATGCACTCGATCGCTGCGAAGGTTTGCGCTTGTGGCTCAATCGACATGCTAATTGTCAGTTATTTTTAGATGAACGCCTGCTAAGTTCTGTAATATCTGTGCCTAATGGAAGCAATCAAGCTATTACAAGATTACTAGGACACTCTGGTTATCTGAAGGCGGAGGAAACTGCTCTAGACACATACAACCGTGTTTGCTGCTTATCTGGAACTGTTGCTGATTTAGCTAATTTGGGGATGCTACTAGTACAGGACAAATTAACATCTCCACATCGCCGTATGGTCAATGCCATAATGACTACCTGCGGGTTGTATCAAGCATCTGGACGCTTTGCCGTCTTACTAGGACTTCCAACTAAGTCAGGAGTGAGTGGTGCGGTGTTGTCAGTAGTGCCATTCCAAGGAGCGATCGCCTGCTACAGTCCGGCTCTCGATCGGACAGGAAATTCTCAAGCAGGTTTATTTCTCTTACAGCAACTAACAAAAGTTCTAAATTTGAGCGTGTTTGGTTAGAGGAAGGTAGATGCAATTTTTCGTCTACCTCGATACACTTTAGGACGTAATAATTACTCATTAACTGCGGAGGCGAATAACTTGTTGCTAACCAAAGGTTGCGAAATTGAGATTTATACTGGTACGCCCCAAGGCGATATTGTTGGGCTTTCAGACAAAATTGTTGCCTCTTTAGACGGGTTCGTGCGAGAGCCAGATAGTCGAAACGTAGAATATGTGACTCCGCCTTTACGTGACTACGACCAACTTTTATGCGATTTGGTACGTCCACGGCGGCGACTAAGAGAATATCTCAAACGCTTGGGTAATTACACTCTGATTCCTGGCAGCACCCTGTCTTTGGGTGGGGGCGATCGCTTTTGGCGTTCCGATCCTAGTAACGCTTATCATAGCTACATTGAGCAGACCTATGGCACTAGTGTCGTGACTGCCAGCGTTCACATTAATATTGGCATCAGCGATCCAGAATTATTAATGCGGGCATGTCGCTTAGTTAGAGTTGAAGCGCCTCTATACCTTGCCCTTAGTGCCTCATCTCCGTTTCTTGATGGTAATACCACTGGCTATCACTCCACTCGTTGGGGACTGTTTCCTCAAACTCCACAGCATGTTCCCTTATTTGAAAGTCACGTCCATCATATTCAATGGGTTGAAGAGCAATTAGCAGTAGGGACAATGCAAAATGTCCGTCATCTGTGGACTTCTGTCAGACCAAATGGCGATCGCCGTCCCTACGACTTGAACCGTCTGGAGTTGAGAATTTGTGACCTTGTATCAGATCCCATTGCTCTACTGGCAATTTGTGCCCTGCTAGAAGCACGTCTGACGCAGCTAATTGAAGATCCGCGACTCGATCCTTTGGAAACAAGTTTTTTGGCAGCCACAACCCGCGCCGAAGACTTACTTACCCTCACCAGTGCCAACGAAGCTGCTGCTGCCCGTCACAGTCTTGATGCTCAACTAACGCATTGGCAAGACGGTAGAAGCATTTTAGCCAGAGATTGGATTGCGGAAATTTATCAAGAAGTTTGGGCGATCGCTAAACAAAAAGGCTTTAGCTGTTTCCTCTCACCTTTACCGAAGATTCTCCGGGAAGGCAACGAGGCGCAACAGTGGTTAACGCTGCACTCTTATGGCTTCGATGCTCGGCAAGTTATGCTCCAAGCAAGTCTAGCACTGCAAGAGCGGGAACAAGAACTGGAAGACAAGTTATGCCAATCCACGACTGCCTGAGCTAGAAATTATGCAACTTAAAAGTTAAAGGAGGATTAAGAATATCTAATCAATCTCTTTCTTGAGAGAAGCATTAAAAAAACCTATGAATCACCTCTGTCTCTGGACAGATTCTAAACACCAGTATCTCTGATCCCTAGTCAGTCTAAATACGCCCCACCCGATGCCTCAGATCGTTCTAGTTGAACCACAAATTCCACCTAATACAGGTAATATTGCCCGTACTTGTGCTGCCACAGGTACAGAATTGCATTTAGTCGGACCACTAGGGTTTGAAATTAGCGATCGCTACCTGAAACGAGCCGGTTTAGACTATTGGCCTTTCGTTGACTTACATTCCCATGACTCTCTTGAAACCTTCAAAGCCTATCACCGACAACGTGGGGGACGGTGGATCGGCTTTAGTGTGACTGGTAGTTACAGTCATGTTTGCTTTCAGTTTCAACCAGATGACTGGCTACTATTTGGCAGTGAAACTATAGGTCTATCGCCCAGTGTACTTTCTGATTGCACCGCAACTGTTCATATCCCCATGACGCAACCAGGTGTCCGCAGTTTGAATCTCTCAGTTAGTGTAGCTGTGGGTATATTTGAGGCCCGTCGGCAACTAGGCTACTTGGAGTAAACTCAAGTTCGAGCTTGAAAGCAGAATAAAATGAATTTTTAGCGTATTTGCTTATATATCTATGTATTGATAATTAATTGCTGCCATTGGTACGAAGAATGATGGCGCGATCGCAGTCGTGACACACAATTTATATCTAAATATTTAGCCATATCACCCCAGTATTAGATGCCATTTAGATAAGAGATTCATATGTATAATTATCTCAGATTTAGGTTTAAGAGATAGTTTTTATTGATCCCAAATCTAATATTTAGGTTGCCTGATAAGGCTGCAAATCTTTACATGATAATGCTTTCGGCTATTTAGACTTGAGTTTTGCTCGTCTTGAAGTTAAGAAATACCAGTAAAATCAACAGCTTGTTTTCTTGTAAACAATCAGCGTAAAGTTTGCTCTTGTATTTACTAATCAGAGCGAGTACTAAAACTTGGGCAGAGTTTACAGAAATTTCATCTTCTACAAGATGGACTTTTGTTTACCTCGTTGGTTGGAAAAACTTGAGTAAGGATTACTGAAGTCGGATAACCCCAATTAGTACTTCTTTGGCAAGGTAGAGATTGAGTTGAGGCCAAAACTTGTGAGGAGTGTATTTGGCAGAAGAAATAGTGGTTTAAATCGTTGACTGGTAGCTGGTTCAATTCGTCAGTCCAGTCAAGTGTTAATGTTCATAGGAGGTCGTTTTTTGAAACGAGCATCGACGAAAAAGGTTAAGGCACATTCTCTAGGTGCAGCTAGTTATCAAGACTTGAAAGAATATCTCAAGTTAGTTGATTCAAAACTTAAATGGCAAGTTCGCACTTCAACTGCCATCGCTGGTTTAGCCATCTCAATTGGAGCATCTAGCTTTTCGATTATTGCTGGACATTGCCGCAGCGCGATCGCCGCTGAATCTGGAAGTAATCAAATTGGCAAAACGGTGTCCGCACCTATGGGAGCTGCCTCAAGCTTACCGACATATCTGGTAGAGAAAACAGGCGAACTAGTCACCACGACTACTAGCAATGTCAATGCTAGTTTGAAAGCGAACTACCAATCGCAAGATCGTCTGACAAATTTGGGTGAGGGGTCAAACACGTCTGTAACTACTGCTAAGTCGGCAGAGACTTCGATCTCGAACTTACAAACTGAAGTCCAGAAATTACGAGAGAAGTATCCGACACAGACAAATAGCCAAGTACCAACAGCAATCAACTTTGGTGTAGCAACATCAACTTCGAGTCCCACCCCAGCGACAATTGCCTCTGAACAAGTTAATTCTACTGCCCCAGAATTGCGCTTTACTCAAGCGGTTGAACCTCTACAGTCAAAAAGTCAACAGCCGCAAGTGGTAGATCCGCTCGTCCCAGTGTTACAACCCTTGGCAACGGCACCGATGGATGTAGACTTATCTGCGCCGTCAGAAATTCTTAACGGTCAACAGGTCTCTCCAGAGTTACCTCCCTTAGCAGCAGGGGATATTTACTTGCCCAGAGCTTTGACCGCCTTTAAGGGCTACACTTGGCCTGCTAAAGGTGTCTTAACTTCTCCTTTTGGCTGGCGTTGGGGACGCATACATAAGGGCATTGATATTGCCGCTCCGATTGGAACACCAGTATTTGCGGCGGCGACAGGTGTGGTAGTAACGGCGGGTTGGAACTCCGGCGGTTATGGCAACCTAGTCGATATTCGTCACCCAGATGGTAGTCTGACTCGCTATGCCCACAACAGCAAAATTTTGGTACAAGTAGGGCAAATGGTTCAGCAAGGTGAAGAGATTTCTGAGATCGGTAGTACAGGTCATAGTACAGGACCACACTGCCACTTTGAAGTGCATCCATTTGGTCAAGGAGCAGTTAACCCCATTGCTTATCTACCACACTAGCTAGTTGGCTACTAGCCTCAGGTTCGCTGCCGGGGGGTACACTGCCCCTCGGTTTGATGAAACTGCGATGGTGCGAAGAGTTTGTTGCGCCATTGGTATCGCTACCGATATATGCTATGATACTAAATCGATTAGCAAGTTACGGCTCTGTAGCTCAGTTGGTTAGAGCAGGGGACTCATAAGCCCAAGGTCGGCGGTTCAAATCCGCCTCGAGCCATCCACATTTTGTACATTAACTAATTACTTGTCATTCTTGTCGGATGGGCATCGCCTTGACTCAGAAACTTAGACGCTTAGGTCATAATGACATCGGAGCAATATTTAACACCATGTCTAGAGTTTTGCCTACCTGCAATGTCAGCCAGCGATCGCGGATGAGGCGCTTAATTAATTCGCTACGATTGGTATCTTTTTGGTGAGCTAAGATATCTCCCAGTTGCCGTTCCGTTTCTTCGTCCAATCTAACGGTTAGCATTTTGTTGTACTTGTAATACTTGCAATACATTCACAGTATAGCGACGGCTATGGCTACAGGTAACAGCAAGTATCGATGACCGAAAGCAGTCCAACGACTTATTAAATGTTCGCCTGTTTAATATCCCTGAAGTCAACGTCTCAGACTCCGAGGATCGAGGGCATCGCGCAAGCCATCGCCTAGTAAGTTGAAAGCCAATACTGTAAGGATGATCAGCGTTGCCGGAGGCCAAATCAACCACGGTTGCAGTACTAAGATTGAAGCATTAGTTGCTAGAGATAGCATATTACCCCAAGAAGGATCGGGTGGCTGAATGCCTAACCCAATCAAACTCAACACCGACTCTGCCACAATAAAACCTGGAATCGATAGAGTGGCAGAGATGATTAAATAGGTAGCTGTTTGAGGCAGTACATGGCGAATAATGATGTAAACTGGCTTACCACCCATTGCTCGTGCTGCTTGCACAAATTCTCGCTCTTTAATTGATAATACCTGTCCTCGAATCACTCGTGCTAACCCAGACCAGTCAATAAAAGAGGTAATCAACACAATTAGCAAAAAGCGCTCGGTACTACTAAGTCCTGGCGGCAACACTGCGGCTAAGGCAACCAGAAGATAAATGCTAGGAATCGTCATTAATACTTCCACTAAGCGCATCAAAAAGCTGTCAACCCAACCACCAAAGTAGCCGGATATTCCACCCACAAGCATTCCCAGAGGAAAAGTAATGGCAATTCCCACAATCCCAATACTGAGACTAATTCGCCCTCCATACAACAGGCGACTGAATTGATCGCGGGCTTGTTCGTCAGTACCTAGTAAATTAAATTTAGCAATGCCAGTTGTGCCAAATAAGTGCAAATTTGTCGGGATGCCGCTAAAGATTTCCACCTGATGCCATTGCAACTGATATCCCTTGGGTGCTGTCTGAGATTTTGATTTGACCTTTCCCCATTGTGGCAGTGGCAGACTCAGTTGAAATAGATTGTAAGTCGAGCCTCGGACAAATAGGCGCAAGGGGGAAGGATGTTTGCGGTCAACGATCAATTCCCGCTTGCCAGTATTGAGATCTGTTGGTCCCTGAGTTGTGGGATAAACATGTGGTCCGATAAATCCGGTGGAGTCTTGCCAGTAAATTTGAGTTGGTGGTAGCAGCGAACCGTTGGGCTGGGAAGCATAAGGATTGTAAGGAGCAACAAAGTCAGCCGCAATTACTGCTACATAGAAAACTAACAGCAATAAAGCCCCAAATTGAGCGAGGGGATTGCCTTTTAGTCGTTGCCACCAGTTCATTTATAACTCCTTGCTTTAATATATTTTCTAATTGTTACCTTGGCCAAAACAAGTCGCAAGTCGTAAATCGTAAGTTTCAGATAGGTACATGCCCCCAATAAATCGTTAATTTAGCGATCTTTAATCAGTGGGGGCAAGAAAGCGCCACTGATTGTACTTGCGACTTGTCACTTGCGACTTGCGACTTGTTCTTGACGATACTGTTTCGGAGTACTTCCGGTTTGCTGGCGAAAGTGTTTGGTAAAGTGACTCTGATTAGCAAAGCCACAGGCAAGAGCAATCTCAGCTAGTGACAACTCCTGCCGCCGGAGTAACTGCTTTGCACGCTCTACCCGCCTCTGCAAGATGTATTGATAAGGAGCGATTCCAAAGGACTGCTTGAACAGATGACAAAAATGATAGCGGCTGATGTTTAAGACACTAGCAAGATCTTCCAGCCCGATTGCACTGTTTAAGTGAGTGTCAATGTAGTCTATCGCATCACTTAGTTTTTGAGCAGATACCTTGCTATAAGCTGGAAGCGATCGCCCACAAGAATTGTATAGCTTGAGCAGATGGCATGAGAGGGCATTAAATAGAGACTCAGTGTAGAAGCGATCGCACTTGGCATCCATCTCCGTCTTTAGTGTTATACCGATTGAGTGAATTAATGTGTCAGTTGGCAGTAAAAGAGGCTTAAGTGTGCTTTGTCGAGTCAGATTCTCAGCGCTACGGGTGACAAACTCAGGCTCTAAATGAAGAATAATAAATTCAGCCCCTTCATCTAAAATCGCTGAGTGTTTGACGTTGGCAGGGGTGATGGCGATACTGCCCACAGACAACTTCTGAAGCTGGCGATCGCCGTTAGATGGCATATTCAGCCAGATCGTGCCATTTAGGGAAATGAGCAGCGCATGATCCGAATGCTCATGTTCTGGAATTGTTTTAGCAGTAGCATTTCGGCAATAGAAGATGCTTCCGATTCCGCTCCATACTTGCTTTTGTCTAAATGGTGGTGAGTTGGCACGTTGGAAATGAGCAATTTTGGACGATGGTTGTAGCGACATTACGCTTGGTCATCTTGCAATACTTAAGCAGATAGCTTAACAAACTGACAAGCTAAACGACTATCCAAAGCACTAGACATCGCAACATCAGAACAAATCGCTAGCAAGAATAGATGAGACGATTGCAATCGCCTCAATGTAACTTCGATAGTAGTCCTCATTTCACACTAGAAAAATTTATGGCGACAAAACCCACAGTATTAGTTGTTGGTTCCACTGGAATGCTTGGAACTAAAATCGTTTCGGCGCTGCTTGACAAGGGAGCTACTAATGTTATGGCAATGGTGCGTCCTGACAGCGACAGCGATCCCAAGAATCGTGAAAAAAATGACGCGATGCGAGCAAAAGGGGTAACGCTGGTGGAAGGCGACTTAATGAAGCCAGAAACACTGCTGCCAGTTTGTCAAGGGGTAGACGTGGTAGTTTCGGCTGTGGGCAACAATGAAGTGACAGTGCCAGGGCAGAAAAACTTAATTGATGCAGCTAAACAGCAGAATGTCAAGCGATTTATCCCTTCTGATTACTCAGTAGACTATCGCAAGCTAGATTATGGGGATAATGACAACCTTGATAAGCGAAAGGAAGTCCTTGAGTATCTTCAGCAGAGCGGTTTGGAGTATACCTTAGTTCTCAATGGGGCGTTTATGGATAACGTCGGCACTCCCTACATGCCTCAGTTCGATTTTGAACGCAAAGTGTTTCAATACTGGGGCGATGGCGAAACACCATTAGACTTCACTTCTACTGACGATACGGCGAAATATGTAGCAGAAGCCGTGAGCGATCCAGAACTAGTAAATACAGTTTTAGAGGTAGCGGGTGAGGTGCTGAGCGCCAAGCAACTTCTAGCCGCTTACGAAGAGGCAACAGGCAAAAAGCTAGAACCAAAACCATTAGGCAGCGTGACAGAATTGCAAGCTTGGATTGCAGCGAAAAAACCCTCAGCCAGTTCGCCAGTAGACTATGTTCCGCAGCAGTACGAGTACACGATGGTGTCTGGCAAAGGCAAACTTGACAACATTCAAAACGATCGCTATCCCCACATCAAACCCATTACAGTCAAGCAATTTCTGAGTCAAGGAGGGTTTTAGAATGGCATCTTTGACTGGAAAAGTGGCGATTGTGACTGGCGCATCTCGCGGTATTGGACGGGCAATCGCCGAAAGACTCGCACAAGATGGCGCAACTGTGGTTGTAGACTACTCTCAAAGTGCTGACAAAGCTCAAGAAGTTGTTGCGGCAATCGAAGCAAAAGGTGGAACCGCAATCGCTCTGCAAGCTGATATGAGTCAGGTAGCCCAGATTCGCAGTTTGTTTCAAGAAACTATTGACAAGTTTGGCAAGATAGACATTCTAGTCAACAATGCGGGGACTTCTTTATTCAAGCCTTTAGCAGAAACTACAGAAGCAGAGTTTGACAAACAGTTTGCCCTGAATGCCAAAGGAACTTTCTTTGCGCTTCAAGAAGCTGCCAAACACCTATCTGACAATGGACGGATTGTTAATATCTCAACGGCGGGAACAGTGAGCGGTGGTGCTAACTTTGCGGCTTATGTTGGGAGTAAATCGGCGATCGAGGGATTTGGCTTGTGTTTGGCGAAGGAGTTAGGAGGGCGTGGGATCACTGTCAATGCGGTGTTACCTGGCATAACTGAAACAGATATGAGCCTGGAAACGTTACCCGATGAAGCACGTCAGGCAATGGTGGCGCAAACTTCACTAGGTCGTTTGGGCAAACCCGAAGATATTGCTGATGTCGTCGCCTTTCTGGTTAGCGATCGAGCCCGTTGGATTACAGGACGAAGTATTCAGGCTGATGGTGGTTTAAGTTAAGAATTTCAGAAATCTCTGTTACTAGCTTTGAGGAATTTGAGCGTGGGAAATTTGAATGGAAAAGTAGCGATCGTCACTGGTTCATCACGCGGTATCGGACGAGCGATGCCTTACGGCAAGCCGCTTCGCGTCTACGCCGAACGGCTAGGACGTGACGGCGCGAATGTAGTGGTCAACTACAGTGGCAATGCGGCAAAAGCGCAGGAAGTGGTGCAGGCAATTGAAGCGGCTGGCTCTAAAGCCATTGCTGTACAAGCCGACTTGAGCGATCCGAACGACGTGCGCCATCTGTTTGATGAAACAGAAGAACAGTTTGGGCAGTTAAACATTCTTATTAACAATGCTGGAACGTTTGTAATGAAGCCAGCGATCGATATTACCTTGGAAGAATTCGATCGAGTCATGTCAATCAATGTGCGGGGTGTATTTCTGGCATTGAAGGAGGCGGCACGACGCATCAAAGATGGCGGTCGTATTGTCAATCTCACCAGTATTGTCACAATTGGGAGCTTAGCAAATCAATCGGTTTACGCTGCTAGTAAAGCTGCTGTAGAGCAGTTCACTAGGGTACTGGCAAAAGAGCTAGGCGCACGGCAAATCACTATCAATGCAGTTGCTCCAGGCGCAACAGATACAGACATGATGCCAGATGCCGCACGAGACGTGGTACCGCAGGCGACTCCCCTTGGTAGATTAGGACAACCGGAAGATATTGCCGATGTGGTTGCCTTTGTGGTTAGTGAAGAGGCGCGGTGGATCACTGGTCAAATTATTGGTGTGAATGGTGGCATGAGTTAGGGTAGCATCATTAGTCCTTTTATTAGAACTAAGGAGTAATGTTTATGTCTCTCGCTACATATTACACATTAGGACGTTCAGGTTTAAGAGTCAGTCGTCTAGCATTAGGTACTATGACTTTTGGTACTGAATGGGGTTGGGGATCTGACGAGGACACAGCACGTCAACTATTCAACACCTATATTAATGCAGGTGGGAACTTCATCGATACAGCAGATTTGTATACTAACGGTACGAGTGAGGCTTGGATTGGTAAGTTTGTAGCTGAGCGGGGATTGCGCGATCGCGTTGTCATTGCCACCAAGTTCACCTACAGCTCCGAACCTGGAAATCCCAATGCTGGCGGTAATGGGCGTAAAAATATCCTGCGCGCCGTTGAGGGTTCGTTAAAACGTCTTGGAACTGACTACATCGATCTCTACCTTCTCCATACTTGGGATAAAATCACCCCAGCAGAAGAAGTAATGCGGACGATGGATGATTTAGTTCGAGCAGGAAAGGTGCGTCATGTGGGACTGAGCGATACACCTGCTTGGTATGCAGCACGAGCGCAGACACTTGCTGAGTGGCGTGGTTATGAACCTTTGAGTGCATTACAGCTTGAGTACTCGCTAGTAGAGCGAAACATTGAACGTGAATTCGTTCCAGTCGGATTAGAACTAGATATGGGTATTATGGTCTGGAGTCCTCTTGCTAGCGGTCTTCTCAGTGGCAAATATAAGCCGAGTGAAGGTAATGTTAGTGGAGAAGGACGACTAGACACAATGCGAGATAGTCAAAATCCAGCCTTCCAGAAATTCACCGAGCGTAATTGGAAAGTTGTTGCGGAACTTGAGAATGTCGCCGAAGAGCTGGATCGTAGTATGGCTCAAGTTGCTGTCAATTGGACAGTAAATCAACCAGGCATTGCCTCTGTGATTGTGCTACCGTGTACACTCAAGTCGAACCTAGACTAGGATAAACCCCTGAAAGCAGCATTCATTATGGATAACCCAATTCTCATTCACGCTGAACAAATCAAAAGGACAGCTTTTGGCGACCCTCGTCT
>JAABUQ010010580.1_pt1 | contig 12036 bp, 12 predicted proteins | sample 5560001 | NCBI WGS metagenome assembly JAABUQ01 (sample SAMN10711888, study PRJNA513371) | rock metagenome | isolation source: Antarctica rocks | place: Antarctica: Victoria Land, Finger Mt nord | collected 2015-12-18
TAGTACACGCTCTGGTCGCGGTACTCGTCGTAGACCAGAGCGGCGTCGCCGGCAGTCGTGATGACGGGCGGGGTCCACGTCATGCTGGTACCAATAGCACGGACCTCCGCGCGGAGCTGGCCGATGTGGTCGACGATGCGGGCTAGCTCATTCCCTGCCAGAACATCCTCCAGGCCCGTCGGGTCGAGCTGCCCGTAGGCGCGCCTGGTCTGGTCGTGCTCGTGCCGCCAGACCACATCCACCGCGTTCAGGCGGGCCGGCTCGGAGTTGTCGTCGGCAGAGGCCAGGCCGGGCGTCGGGCTGGCCGCCGACGCCTCGGCCATCAGCCAGACCGCCCCCACCTTCTTCATGCGGTAACGCACGCGGGTCCGTTCAGTGCCCGCCTGCCGCTCCAGCTCGCGGTCCGAGCTGGCCGCTGTCACCAGGCGGCCGCGGACCGCGTCTTCGGTCACCAGCGCCTCACCCGGGCCGGTCCGGTGGAGCGACCAGGACACGTCCTCCTGCCACTCCCAGACCCGCCGGCCCTGGGCCGTGAGCAGATGGATCTCGTCCTCGACGCGCGTCAGCTCACCCTCGACCAGCGCCTCGCGGGCGATGGCCGGGTCGCGGTACCAGAGGGCATCGCGCCGACCGAGCAGGGATGACTCAGCCGCCTGGCCGATCTCGTCGAACAGGCGGTCGTCGACCACTTGGGTGTCAACCTGCCACAGCGGCTGGCCGGCCGCCGCGGCGGCCCGTTCGGCGACGCTCGGCGCCGGCGTCGGCGCGGCGGTGGGTGCCACCGTCGGCGCGGGGGTCCGGGCAGACGTGGGCACGGCGGTCGGGGTGGGCGGCGGCGCGGGTGGCGACGGCGCGGCCGAGCCGGCGGCGTGGCCTCAGCGGTGGTCGCTCTAGGATCCATGCTCTGACGGGAAGTGGCAACACGCACAGCCAAGCTATACCACTAGCCCTGTCACACCGAGGGGCGCCCTCTCCGACAGCGCTGTGCAACGGTACACGTGATGTGCAGGTGACGTGCAGGTCATGGACAGAGACCGGCCCACGGCCTCCGGCTGCCGGAGCTGTGCCACCACTTGGCAGCCATCACTGCCAGTGGGCGAGCACCTCGTCGACGATCCCGACCGCGCCGCTGGTGCCCTCTGGCGGCGCCCGATGGGGCCCTGCCGCCACCGCCGCGGTCACCGCACCTCCGGCGCCCGAAACGGGCCGCGGGAGATCGCTCAACGCTTGCTCGGTGCTATTGCCGGTTTCCCGAGAACCACTGGCCCTTGCGTAGCGTCTGGTAGATCGGCCGGAAACCAACTGCCTCGTACGCCCGACGCGCGGGCCACCGACTGCTCTCGGTCTCCACCAAAACGTGGCCGACCCCGAGAGCCTGGCACCGGCGGAACAGCTCCAGCATCAGCGCTCAACCGAGCCCCTGCCCCTGGAGCTCAGTCGCCACGGAAAGTCGACGACATGCCGGCTGAGTGGCGGAGCCGCCCGGACCAGGTCAGCTAGCAAGGGGAGGTCACTCCCGCCCCCGTATGGGCGCACAGTCAGGTCCATGGGTCCCCAGCGTCTATCAGCGACCCACCTGGCCGAGCGCCGCAACAATCTCCCCGCGGCCGGCGTCCAAGTCGCAGGCGGAGACGCCGCTACACAGTCGGAAGGTACAGGCCCGCGACTCGGCCATGACGCTCCTATTCCACATCCGGACCGTGCAGGCGCTGCTCCACGCCGGGCGTCTGTCCTGGCGGCTCGCCCGCGACCGGCGCACCCCGTGGGGACCCAAGCTGCTCCTCGGCGGCATGCTGCTTCTGATCGCCTCACCCATCAACTGGATACCGAGCCTCATTCCGGTGCTCGGCCAGCTGGAAGACCTCGCGCTGGTAGCCTTGGCCTTCAACATCTTCCTCAAGCGCGTTCCGGCCGACCTGCGGGCTGAGCACGAGGCGGCGTTGCGCTACGCGCAACCCCGTGGGCGCCGAGAACGTCTGCCCCGAGCGGCCTAGTGTCAGCGCGCAGCGGCTCAGCAGCCGGCCAGCGGGTTCCTGTTCGCGACATGCGCTGCCAGCGCCGCCAGCGCGGACACGATCTTCTGACGGAGCGCCGGGTCGTGGACTAGGCCGTCCGCCCCAACTGCCGACCGCGGGACAGGGATGTCGGTGCAGGCGGCTTCGACGATGTCGGTGCCCGTGTATCCCAGCACAATGCGGAGAGACCGGTGAGCCTCGGCGGCGGGGCTAGGGGCCACCGACGCGTTGATCCAGGCCACCGGCTTCCTGTAGATCCCGCCCCCGCCGACGGTCCAGTCGAGCAGGTTTTTGAAGGAGCCCGGGAGCGCGCCCGCGTACTCTGGGGTAGAGAACAGCAGCGCATCGGCCGCGTCGATGTGCGCGCGCAGGTCGGCCACGGCGGGGTGAAGTGGCGCCTGCCCTTGGTCGTCGTCGGGGTTGAAGTGGGGCAACGCGTTGAGCCCGCCGTACAGGGCGGTCTCTACCGCCTCAGGTGCTACCGCCTGCGCGGTCCGAAGCACCGCCGTGTTGGTTGACCCCGCGCGCAGACTGCCGCCGATCAGCAGGACGCGGCAGGTCGTGTGCATCCGCGCAGGCGAGCGGGTCAGAAGCGGAGCGCGCCCGCGGTGAGGCCAGCGATGAACCGCCGCTGCAGGAGCAGGAAGAGCGCCAGGACAGGCACGTTGATAGCCAGCGCGGAGGCCATCATCTCGCCCCAGTTCACCCCAACGTCGGTCATGTTGAGGTAGAGGAACACCTGGGCGGTACGCATCAGCGACGACGACGTCATGATGGAGGCGATGACGAACTCGTTCCAGGCATTCAAGAACACCAGCAGCGCCACGGCCGCCAGAGCCGGCTGCGCCAGCGGCAGGACTATCAACCACAAGCTCTGGAGACGGGTACAGCCATCGACGGCGCCGGCGTCCTCCAGCTCGCCCGGGATGGTCTGGAAGAAGCCGCGCAGGATCCAGATCGCCAGTGGCAGCGCGTGCACCCAGTAGATCAGGATGAGGCCCTGGTAGCTGTCCAGCAGGCCGAGCTTGGCCATCACCATGTAGGTTGGGACGAGATTGACGAGGCCCGGGATCATCATGGGCGCGATGATCAGGAAGAGAACGACCTGGCTGCCGCGAAAGGCGATCCGCGCCAGTGGGTACGCGGCCAACGTGCCGGCGACGAGCACCAGACACACCGTGGCGAGCGACACGACGGAGCTGTTGAACAGCGCCAGCAGCAGCCCGTGGTCGATGGCCCGGCCATAGTTGTAAGCCGTTGCCGGGTCAGGCAGCACCTGCGGTGGGAAGACGAAGATCTGCCTCTCCGGCTTGAGCGAGGTGAGGAACGCCCACACGAAGGGCAGCGCCGCCACCAGCGACAGGAGCACCATGCCGGCATACACCCAGATGTGGCCGTAGTTGCGCGGTCTCGGTCGGGAGCTGCCCCGTGGCCAGGCGAGCGAGCCAGCGGCCATCAGACGTACTTCTCCGTGCGCAGGGTGCGCAGGTAGACCCCCGTCAGCACGAGATTGAAGGCGAAGATCACCATGGCGATCGCGGATGCGGTGCCCATGCGCGTGTAGGTAAACGCTTCCTGGTACATGCGCAGGCTCATCGCCTCGGTGGCGGTTCCTGGACCGCCGCCAGTCAGCACCAGCATGGCCACCACGACGTTGAAGTCGATGATCGTGAGCAAGACCACCAGGATCAGGATGGTCGGCCGCATGAGCGGCAGCGTCACGGCAACGAATGTGCGAGCGCGACTGGCGCCGTCGATGGCGGCCGCCTCGTGGACCTCGTGCGGGATCCCTTGCAGACCTGCCAGCAGCAACACCATGGCGTACGGCGCCGCCCGCCACACGTCTACCCCGATCAGACACAGCATGGCGAGTTTTGGGTCGCCTAGCCAGTTGAGACGAGGCAGGCCCAGCCCTTCGACGAAGAGGGCGTTCAACAGGCCGAAATCCGGGTTCAAGATCCACCGGAAGATGAGGTACGTGACCACGTACGAAGTGACCCAGGGCAGCAGGACAATGGTCCGGAAGGCGCTCCGAAAGCGCACGTTTTGATTGCCGAGAAGCGCCAACCCGAAGCCACCAACGAAGGTCACGGCGACGGAGCACGTCGTGAAAATGAGAGAGACGCGGACGCTGTCCCAGAACTTCGGGTCGCTCAGGATCTCGACGTAGTTGCGTGTACCGACGAAGGTCAGCAGCTCGACGAACTCCACCCGGTACAGGCTGACGAGCATGCCGTACAGGGTGGGTAGCAAGCTGAACGCCATGATCGCCAGCAGAGCCGGCGCGACCATCAGGTACGGCACCAGGTCCACTCTGGGCCGGCGCGGGGCGACGTGCGCCACGGCTATGGCTGAGCCGACGCGGTCAGGCGCGATGGCGCCGGCGGCGCTTCGGCCGTCGAGGGTCTCGCCTACGCCTAGCTTCACCTGCCAGCTTTCCCTCAGTATCTGGGGATCTGGTCAGCGGGTATCTCGGCGAGGAGCTTGTTGTAGGTGTCGCGCGCCGTCGCGAGCGCGGCCTGCGGCGGCACGTTCTCGTTCACCATCGAGTGGTAGGCCTGGATCAGGATGTCGGTCTGGCGGACGGGCGGGCTCAAAATGGGCACCGACCAGTCACGGGCAGCCTGGTCGAAGAGCTTGACGTAGGCGCGATCCGGCTGGTCGAACAGCGGGTTCTTGGCGACGCTGGCCCGCTTTGGCTGCTGTCCGGCCACGTCTGCCATGGCCAGGTCGGCGGCGGCGCTCATCCAGAATTCGGTCGCCGCCAACGCCTGCTCTTTGGCCTTCGACTTGCTGGAGACGCCCATGGACCAGTGGTTGATGAAGGCCGGGCCCCAGCGCTTGCCGTCCCAGGTGGGATACCGCGCCCAGACCGCGTCGTCAGGCGGGAACTGCATCTTCTCGCGCCACGATCCGTAGCGGTGGGTGCCGAACTGGTAGGTGGCGCTGAGCCCGCTGACGAACTTGTTGTCAGCGTCCTCGAGGTTGTACGTCAGGGACGAGATCGGCTGGATTTTGTACTTCTTGATCCAGTCGACCACGAACTGCACCGATTCGACGAGCTCCGGGCTGGTCCAATGATCGGCCTTCCAATCGGGCGGTCCGAGATCGTACCGACCCAATCGATCCTGGTTGAAGTGCTCGAACATGGGGATCCCGGCGCCTGAGCCGCGGGACAGGAACTCGTGCCAGCCCCACACCTTCACTGTCGAGTCGTCGAAGCCCGCGTCAGTGGGGTGGCGGCCCTGGCCGTCGACCACCACCTTCTGGCACGCCTCGACGAACTGCTGCCAGGTGCGCACCTCGTTGAAGTTGACGCCCACCTGGTCGAACAGGCTCTTGCGGTACAGGAAGAGGTCGCCAAACAGCAGCAGCGGCGCGATGAACTTCTTGCCCTCGTAGGTGCCGGTGTCCCACCACGCTTTGGACAGGTCGGACTTGTCCTGATCGGGCCATTTGTTGAAGGCCGGCGACAGATCCTCGAGGGAGCCCAGCCGCACCGCGGGTGTGATGTTGGCTGGGCTGAACAGGCTGATGTCGGGCGCGGTATTCGCCGACCAGGCAGCCATGTACTTCTCGCCAATCGTCTCCCAGGCGGTCTGCTCCCACTGGATGGACACGTTCGGGTACTTGGTCTTGAATTCGTCCTCGATCCGCTTCTGGGCGCGGTCGCGGGCCGTGTCGCCCAGCGAGGTGAAGTGGCCCATGTAGCGAATGGTGGCGGCGCCACCACTACCCGCACCGCCTGCCTGCTTCGGGCCGAGCGCCTGCTGCACGGATTGGCACCCTGCCGTCGTGGCGGCGAGTCCAGGAAGCGCGAGCGCAGCGAGAAGTCCCGCACCACTCCTGCCGAGGAACTGGCGCCGGCTGTATGGCGACCCCGACATCCCGCCTCCCCTGCCGTAGCGCGACAACCCGCGAGTTCCTGCGAACCGGTCTCGTCCGCGCTAGGCCGTTGGTCAAACCTGACCCGACGTACTCTATCCCCGAATGCGGCGGTCGTCAAACGCCCATGACTGGCATCAGGGAGTGGGCGGCCCTTGCGCCGGCCACTCCTCCCGGAGCAGCTCGCCGATCCACACGTCGAACCAGCGCCCGTGCCGGAATTCGTGCCGCCGGTGCACACCTACCGTGCGGTAACCGACCCGCTCAAGCGCCTGGCGGCTGGCGACATTGCCGTCCACCACCTGCGTGATCAGCTTCTCCAGCCCCAGCTCCTCGAACGCGTACCGGGTGCGGAGCCGCATCGCCTCGGTGGCGATACCCCGCCCCCACCAGGTCTTGTCGCCGATGAGCGTGCCGGTCAGCGCCCGCCGGTGGCGCCAGGCGATCTGGTGCAGGCCGGTGCTGCCGATGTGCTGCCCCTGCGCGAAAAGCCCCCACACCACGTCGGACTCGCTGGCGACCACACGATCGAACCATGCCTGCTCCTCGCGGAGCGACGGCGGGGTGTCACGCGCCAGGTACCGCGTCACCTCCGGGTCGGCGAACCAGCGACAGTAGTTCTCCAGGTGCTCGGGTGCCATCGGGCCCAGCGTGACGCTCTGCCCGGTAAGCGTGGGCCCCAACATGGAGACGATTGTAGATCGACCACACCGAGCGTCCCGCCAATCGCGCTCGCTACACTCGTCGGGCGGGTCGTTGACCGTGATGCTGCCATACTCTGTCCACGCAGCCGATCGACATCGAGAGAGCAGGCGCTGCGCTTGCTGCGGCCTGCTCGCGCTTGTGGAGGTGCACAATGCAAGACAAGCTCCGTTTGGAAGGGCTCACGCTCACAGTTGACAGCGTTGCCAGGTCGGTAGAGTTCTACGGCGGGATCCTGGGGCTCGAAGTGGCATACCACTCGGAGCCAGCGTTTGCCCTGATCAAAGTTGGCGGAGAGCTCGGCGGGAGCATCGGGCTGCTCTCAGTCCAGGAGGCGCGCAAGGAGGGCGCCGAAGACATGAGTGCGGCCCAGAGGAGAGCGATCCACGTCGAGTTCACGACCGATGACCTCGACGCTCTCTACGAGGAGCTGACTGCCAGGGGCATGACTTTTCACGAGCCGCCCCACGACGAACCGTGGGAGCGCGTGATGACGGGATTCGACCCTGATGGCTACTCCGTCGAGATCGCCCAGGGTCGGCGAGGTCAGGACGGCGCCATGTGGAACAGGCCTGAGTGACTACGTGAGCGTCCCCGTTACAGCCACATGCTCACGCAGGGCGGGATGCGGGGTGCTTTCTGACCACGTGGTAGGGAATGTTGGCTACCACGATGCCGGGGTGGAACAGCAGGGCCGCTTTCAGCCGTAGGGCTGTCTGGTTGTGCAGCAGGTGCTCCCACCAGCGCGACGCCACCAGCTCCGGGATCATCACCGTCACCGTGTCGTGCGGGTAGCTCTCCTTCAGGGCGTCGATGTACGCCAGCAGCGGACCGGTGAGCGAGCGGAACGGTGACTCGATGATGATCAGCTCGACCCCGGGCTCCCACTCCTCCCATTGGCGCCGCAGCGTGTCCGCGCCGGCCAGGTCGTCAGCGACGTGCACCGCCACGACGTGCCTGTCGTCGGGCGCGATCGCCCGCGCGTACGCCAGCGCCTGGCGCGCTGGCACGCTCAGGTCCACCACCGGGACCACCACACGCACGACCACCTCTTCCGGGAGCAGCGGCGTCTCGGCCCGTCGGGCGCCCTCCATCTCCTTGTAGTGGGTGTGGATGGCGTAGAACATGCCGATCAGCAGCGGGATCAGCAGCACCACCAGCCACGCGCCCTCGGCGAACTTGGTGACAGCGATCACCACCGTCACGATCCCGGTCACCACCGCGCCCAGGCCGTTGATGGCGGCCGACCGCTGCCAGCCCGCCTCGCGCAGCCGCTGCCAGTGGACCACCATGCCCGACTGGGACAGCGTGAAGCTGGCGAAGACGCCGACCGCGTACAGGGGGATCAGCTGGTCCACGCTGCCCTGGAACACGATCAGCAGCACGATAGACAGAACCGCGAGACTGGCGATGCCCGTGGTGAAGGCGAGACGGTCGCCGCGAAACTGGAACATGCGTGGCAGGAAGCGGTCGCGCGCCAGGATGGAGCTCAAGCGCGGGAAGTCGGCGAAGGACGTATTGGCGGCGAGGATCAGGATGAGCGCCGTGGCCACTTGCAGGACCACCCAGAGGGGGCCGACGCCGAACACCGTCCGGCCGAGCTGGGAGAGCACCGTCTCCTCCGTGGCCGGCAGGATGCCCACCGCCACGGCCAGGTAGTTCATGCCGGCGAACATCGTGCCCAGCAGGACCCCCATCCAGACCAGGGTGGCGCGGGCATTGGGGGCCTCGGGCGCCTTGAACGCGGGCACGCCGTTCGAGATGGCCTCGGTGCCGGTCATGGCCGAGCAGCCCTGCGCGAAGGCGCGCAGGACCAAGAACACGCCGATGCCCTCGGTACCGGCCGTCTTGACCGAGTCGGGCGGTACGTAGTCCATGCCCCCGGTCATCAGGCGGAAGGTCCCCCAGCCGATGAGCAGGTACATCATCCCCACGAACAGGTAGGTGGGGGCGGCGAAGATGGTCCCCGACTCGCGGATGCCGCGCAGGTTGGCCAGAGTGATCAGCGCCACGGCGCCGACCGACAGCGGCACGGTGTAGGGGAGCCAGTCGGGCACGAGCGAGGTGATAGCGGCGACGCCGGCGGCGACCGAGACGGACACCGTGAGGACGTAGTCGATGAGCAGCGCCCCGCCGGCGGTCAGCCCGGGGATCATGCCCAGGTTGTCGCTGGCGACGATGTAGCTGCCGCCGCCAGAGGGGTACGCCTTGATCGTCTGGCGGTAGGAGATGACGACGATGGCCAGCAGCAGCACGATCACCCCGGAGATCGGCAGCGTCAGCGACAGCGCGCCCAGGCCGGCCAGGATGAGGACCTTCATGATCTCCTCGCCGCCGTACGCGACCGAGGAGAGCGCGTCGGACGAGAAGACGGCGAGCGCCCGCAGCTTGTTCAAGCGCTCGTGGGCCTCGCGGGCGGTGGGGATCGGGCTGCCGACTACCAGGCGCTTGAGCCGCTGCACGGCGCCGCCCACGCCCGCGGAGGCCTCCCCCGTACCTGGGCGCGGCACGAGATACCCGCGGCGAACACGGCTGAAGCCTTTGTGCGTGGCGACACGGACGAAGCGATCGCCGGGCCTTCGGCCCTGGACCGTCTCCCGCCATTCCAGGTCAGGGTGCGACACGCTGATCACGCCGGACCGCTCGGAACGCTCCGGCGGCAGCTTCTCGGAGCTCATACTGGACGTATCGCAGCTGCCGCATGTGGATCGCATAAAAATGCGACCGCGTGCTGTTAAGAAAGTGTTAGGACCGGCGCACGTGGCGCTATCAACGTGGCTCCGCCTCCGCGGCACGGTGGCTCCCGGGCAGCTTGTCGTCCCGTACGGTGCCGCCCTGCTGGCGGTCGGCGTCACGCTCGGCGTCGTGCAGCTGATCTGGTCTCGAGCCCCCTTGCCGACGGCCCTGCTGCTGTACCTCGTCCCGATCATCCTGGCCGCGACGCGCTGGGGCCGCGGCCCGGCCATCGTCGCGGTCGTCGTGTCAGTGCTCGGGCATGACCTGTTCTTCGTCGAGCCAGTCGGTACGCTCACCATCGCTCGGGCCGACGAGACAGTGGGCCTGGTGCTGCTGCTGTTCACGGCGGTCGTCACCGCCCAGCTCGCCAGCGCCGCGCGGCGCGGCGCCGAGAAGGAGCGGGAAGCCTCGGTGGCGCGCCGCTCCGACGAGCTCAAGACGGCCCTGCTGCGCGCGGTCACGCACGATCTGCGCACGCCTCTGGCGTCCATCAAGGCGGGCGCCTCGGGCCTGCGCCAGGCGGACGCCAGCTACACGGACGAGGACCGGGCCGAGCTGCTGGCGGCGATCGAGGAGGAGGCGGACCGCCTGGACCGGCTCGTGAGCAACCTGCTGGACGCCTCGCGGCTGGAGGCCGGTGTGCTGGCGCCGCACAAGCACCCCCAGGACCTCGGCGAGCTGCTCACCGCCGTGGTCGGGCGGCTCCAGCCGCTTTTGGTGGGACGCCCGGTGCGCCTGGCGATCGCGCCGGACGTGCCCCTCGTCCCGTGCGACTACGCCCAGATCGACCAGGTCGTGACCAACCTGCTCGAGAACGCGGCGCGCCACACACCGCCCGGCACGCTGGTGCACGTCGCCCTCACCTGGGAAGACACGAGCGCGCAGGTCGAGGTGGCCGACCAGGGGCCGGGCGTGCCGGCGGCGGAGCGGGAGCGCCTGTTCCACCCGTTCGAGCGGGGCCGGACGCGCGCCCAGGGGTCCGGCCTGGGGCTCGCCATCGCCCGGGGCCTGGTCGAAGCCCACGGGGGGCAGCTGTGGGTCGGGGAGGCGGCCGGGGGCGGGGCGCGCTTCTCCTTCACACTGCCGCTGTCCCCAGCCGAGCCATGACGGCGCCACGGGTCCTGGTCGTGGACGACGAGCCGCAGATTCGGCGGTCGCTGCGGGTGGCGCTGCGGGCCAACGGCTATGCCGTCGACGAGGCGGCGACGGGCGAAGCGGCCCTGGACCAGGCGGCGAGCCAGCCGCCGGAGCTGGTCATCCTGGACCTCGGGCTGCCCGACATCGACGGGGTGGAGGTGTGCCGCCGCTTGCGCGAGTGGACGCAGCTGCCGGTAATCGTGCTGTCGGCGCACGGCGACGAGGAGGCCAAGGTCCGGGCGCTCGACGAAGGGGCGGACGACTACGTCACGAAGCCGTTCAGCGTGCCCGAGCTGCTGGCGCGCATGCGCGTCGCCCTGCGCCACGCGGCGCTGGCGGCCGACAGGACCGGCCGCGTCCTGTGCGCGGGTGACGTCCAGATCGACCTGGCGCGTCGGCTGGTGACCCGCGCGGGGTCGGACGTGCACCTGACGCCGACGGAGTACGGGCTGCTGCGCTACCTGGCGGAGCACGCCGGCCGGGTGGTCACGCACGGCCAGCTGCTGCGCTCCGCCTTCGGCAGCGGCTACGAGGACGCGACCGGGAACCTGCGCGTCTACGTGGCCAGCCTGCGCAAGAAGCTGGAGGCCGACCCGGGCCAACCGCGCGTCATCGTGACCGAGCCAGGCGTCGGCTACCGCTTGCGAGCGGAATGAGCGCGGCGCCAGCTTGCGCAACTGGTGCGGCTGGCGCGGCTGGCGCGGCGGTGGTTTAGCATGCCCGGCAAGATGACTGAGCTCGGAGAGGCGCCGGCCGACGCGCCGGAGGTCCTGTTCCTCGGCGAGACGCCCCGCGACAGCTACGTCGAGGGCGCTTTGCGCACCGCGTTCCGGCTGACGAAGCTCCACGCGGGCCAGCCGCTCGCCGGCAGCGAGGCCAAGCAACGGCTCGGCAAGCACACCCTGATCGTGCTGACCGATTATCCGGCCGGCCACCTGAGCGCGGCGGACCAGGAGACCATCGCTCGTGCCGTCGAGGGTGGCGGGCACGGTCTGCTGATGATCGGCGGCTGGGCCTCGTTCGGCGGGCCACGCGGCGGTTACCACGGCTCGCGGATCGCCGAGCTGCTGCCGGTCGCGATCGGCGCCGGGGACGACCGCGTCAACTCGCCGCTCGGCACTGTGCTCGTCGCCCGCCGCGACAGCCATCCGGCGATCGTCTCGATCCAGGGTCAGGAGCCGTGCGTCGTTGTTGGCTACAACGGCGTACGAGCCAGGGCCGGCGCCGAGGTGCTCGTCGAGGGCCACCGCCTGCACGTCGACGCCGCGCTGCGGCCCAGTCTCGAGAAGTCGACCACGCCGGTGCTGACCGTCTGGCAGCGGGGCGCCGGGCGGGTCGGCGCGCTGGCGCCGGACGTGATGCCCCACTGGGCCGGCGGGATCCTCGACTGGGGCGAGCAGCGCGTCACGCTGCCGACCGGAAACGAGGTCGGCCACCTATACCCCGCGTTCCTGGTCGACCTGTGTCGCTGGCTAAGCGCGTAGCGCGAACAAAAGGAGGATCCTAAGCAGGTGGAGCTCAGATTACGAGAAACAGGCAAGATTTAAGACCACCTGCTTAG
>JAABUQ010010582.1_pt1 | contig 12034 bp, 10 predicted proteins | sample 5560001 | NCBI WGS metagenome assembly JAABUQ01 (sample SAMN10711888, study PRJNA513371) | rock metagenome | isolation source: Antarctica rocks | place: Antarctica: Victoria Land, Finger Mt nord | collected 2015-12-18
ACCCTAGAAGGCCACAGCACAAACCCCAGCACAAACAACGAGACCACCGAGAACTTCGGCTATGACGGGCTGGGCCACCTCACCAGCGAAGTCCGCAACGGCACGGTTCCCGAGAACATCTCCTACGTTTACGATGCGGCAGGCAACCGCACCAGCCAGAGCGGCAGCTACCTCAACGGCACCTTCAGCTACGACGCCGACGACGAGCTGACCGGGTTCACCTACAGCGGTACGTCGTATGCTTCTGCGACGTTCGGGTACAATGCCAACGGGGACCGCATCGCTGAGACAACCGGCCTCTCCGCAAGCGGCGGCGGGTACGGGACGCAGTACGGGTATGACTTTGACGACAACCTGACGGCCATTGCGGTCAGCAGCGGCACGACGTACTTCAAGTACGACGGCCTGGACCGCCAGCTTGGGTGGGTGACATCAGCCGGGGCACGCCTGGACTATCAGCTTGATGGAGATGCGCCGCTGACGGAGACGAACCAGACGACAGGGCAGGTGAACTTGTACGGCAACGGCTTGGTCAGCAGCGACGGCGAGACCTTGCTGTCTGACGGGCTGGGAGCCGTGCGCCAAACCACCAACAGCAGTCAGAACGTGCAGTGGTCGGGCACCTCACAAGCCTTTGGGGTGCCTCTGGCAGCAAGCGGCGGCACGGCAAACCACTACCAGTGGGGCGCGGCCAGCGGCTACCGCACAGATGGGTTCGGCCCGACGTATGCGTCTCCCCTGCTGAAGGTAGGGGCCAGGTACTACGACCCGGAGTTTGGGTGCTTCCTGTCGCGGGACACGGACCTCAACCAGTCGCCCTATGCCTACTGCATGGGCGATCCCGTCAACTGCAGCGACCCCAGCGGGCATGACTCAGTTGATGCGAAAAGCACTAATGGTCATGCGGCAGTGTATCTTGGCATCGGTATTGCTGTGACAGTCATTCTGTTCATAGTATTGTTGCCAGCAGAGGTGCCGATAGCAGCAGGGACACTAGTTGGGATCGGACTGGCTGCTGCAATCTCAGGTGGCACAACGGCTGCTGGGGTGAACATGATTAACGCTGGCAACAAGCAGGAGAAAGATGAGGCTGACGCTGCCACCAGACCTAAAAAAGGTATAGGCTATCAAGGAGACAAAGTGACTAGCACAGGCATGAATCAAGATTACAGCAACAGTGGCGGTCATTGGCATAAAGAAGGTGGCCCATACTCCGGGCCACCTAATTATCCATTGGGTCCTGTACCCAAATAGTACGCTGACGCATCTCATATGAAAATGCAAGCAGGAATTGAACAGTCAAGATTAGCCAGAAAGCAGTTGGTCAGCATCAACATTCTAGCTAGATTTTGTTCATCTCCTGCTTGTGTCTCAGATAATATTCGTGTCAAAATTGCACTTGCAAGGCTTTAACTTTTTGTTAGTGCATGATCTCAGTCCAAGAAAGATATCATGTATATTTCAGTATCGATTGCCTTTGCTACTATTGTGATAGCTTTTGGCTTATTTCTTCGGAAGTTGCTTCCGCAGGCACGAGAGATTTTCCCACGTGCTAAAATGGGAAGCAGCAAAGCGTTACTTCTATGGCTGTTTTTCTCTTTCATCTATGTGGTTTTGTCGGTACTCTGCTTACGCACAATTCTTTACCACATCCACTTGGCTATATTGGCAACAAAGCTAAATGTGTCTTATGCCGATTTGAACCTGATAATAACCATAGTAACAGTTCCTCTTGCGATTGGTGGTGAGATACTAGTATTGTTCTTGTTTGTTAAGAACATACAAATGCTTCCGCGTGAAGAAGGCATCTCTGTTCCACCTTCGGGCAAAACTTGGCCGCCTGCACCCAGACCAGACCGGTAAAGAAAAGTTAGGTTCTACACATTCGCCTTGACCCAGGCTTCGATGGCGGCGGCGGGGCGTGTATCTAGCCTAATCATGTAGATTGTAAAGTATTCTGATATTTATTGTATTGCATATAGTTGTCGTTATATGTATAATAAAGAGGTATCAGGAGGACCGCTATGGCTACTGTTGAACGCGCGACTCGACGTGGGCGACCACAAAGCACCCGCGACACGCGGGCGACAAGCCTGCGGGTGACGCCGACTTGTTTGGAATTATGGGATGCGCTTGCTTCTGGGGAAGGGCTGTCACGCACCGGATATTTGGAAACCACCATCCGGCGGCTGGCTGCCGAAAAGAAGGTCCAAGCGGAAGCCGACTCACTGGCGGAACTTGCCACGCAGGCCGCACTGGCCGGTCCTATCGCTGAGATCTGGGATACGCCCGAAGAAGACGAAGCATGGGCGCACCTATCGGCCTTGCCAAGCGAGGCTGCGTAGTTGGGTCTTTATCGGCGGGGCGATGTGGTCATCCTGCCGTTCCCCTACTCCGGCGCACCCGGCGAGAAGCCGCGTCCCGCCCTCGTGCTGGCCGCCGTGCCGTATGCCGGCAGGACCGACTACGTCGTCTGCATCATCAGCACGCAGAACGCCCCCGATCCTAGTCTCATCCCCCTTGCGAGGACGGACGTAACCGCCGGCGTCCTGCGGAAGCAAAGCTATCTTCGCCCGACTTACTTGTTTACGACCGGCGAGAACCGAATCAGCCGCAAGGTCGGGGATATGAAGAAGGAACTTGTCAAAGCCGCGCTCCAAACGCTAACAGCCTTATTTGAGCTATAACTGACGACTTATACATTTGCCTTGACCCATGCTTCGATTGCGGCGGCAGGACGTGCGCCGGAGGTGCGGGCGGCTTCGTGGCCCTGCTGGAACAGGGCCATTGTCGGGATAGACTGGACGGCGTAGCGTGCGCCCAGCGACGGCAGCGCTTCCGTGTTGATCTTGACCACCAGCCACTGACCGGCGTGGGACAAAGCCACTTTGTCCAGTTCCGGCGCGACCATGCGGCACGGTCCGCACCAGGGTGCCCAGAAATCTACCACAATCGGCAGCGGCGACCCGGCAAGGAGGGCGTTAAAGACGGCGTCGCTGGGAACGTCCAGCGGCGTACTCGGCACCGGCAGCGTTGACTGGCACTGGCCGCAGGTTCCGGCGTCGGCGAGACGCGCAAATGGGATACGGTTGCGGCGTTCGCAGGTAGCGCAGGTCAGCACCACGCCCTTGTCGTCGAGCGTCGGCTTGGTCGGTGCGGCGTTACTCATGGCGGGCGATCTCCTTCCAGTAGCGGGCGGCGGTCTCGGTATGGGTGGAAAACGCGAGTTCCATTGGCCACATCGCGATCAGGGCTTCGGAGGTTTCGCGGGACGCTGTAAACGGCGGCAGCGAGGTGGATGACAGCGCGGGGGCCAGTCCAAAGACAAGCAGTGTGCCGTCAGGGGCACTGCGCGTGTCAAACAGCGTGATGCCGGCGGGGTCAATTTCGTACCCGGTTTCTTCGCGCATCTCCCGCGCCCCCGCTTCCTGCCAGGTTTCGCCGGTCTCGATAAACCCGCCCGGCAGCGCCCAGCGTCCTGCCTGCGGCTCCTGCGTCCGCCGCACCAGCAGCAGGCCGCCATCTATGGGAAGCAGGACGACGGATACCGGCAAGGGATTGGAATAGGTTGTATTGCCGCAGTAATCACACCGGCGCGGCCACATCGCATCCGCGGCAAACGCCGTGCCGCAGTAGGAGCAGTGCGAGTTCTTCTGGAATTCAGACATAGTAAGGTGTTATGCCCCAAAGCGGCACCGAGGGAACCAGAGGCCGGGGTTGTAGAAACCCCGGCAAAGAAGCGTCTTTCAGACGAGGAACATGTCGGTTGTGGTTTATCCTCATCTTTGTCCGCAGGACATTTCCTGCCGGGGTTTTCTACAACCCCGGCCCATTCACCATGAACATCCAAGACTTCCACCACATCGTCCTCTTGACTGGCGCAGGCGTCTCCGTCGGCTCCGGCCTGCCCACCTACCGGGGACCCGGTGGCCTCTGGGAACGCGAAGACATTGCCAAGCTTGTCGAAGCGCGTCACCTGCCCGGCAGCCTGCTCGGCCTGTGGCAGCTTTACAGCGAGCGCCGCCGGGTCGCACTCGCAGCCGCGCCCAATCCCGCCCATGCCGCTATCGCCGCCTTGCAGGCATCCCGCCCGGAGGCCGTCACGCTGTTCACCCAGAACGTAGACGGCCTGCATCAGCGGGCCGCCAAGTCTACAACAGATGGGCAGGTCGCGGAGCTGCACGGCTCGGCGTTCCGCACCCGCTGCACCAACCTACGCTGCGATCTGCCGCCGTTTGCCGACACGCGCTCTTATGACGCCGTTCCACTTTGCACGGAGTGCGGGTCGCCCCTGCGCCCCGACGTGGTGCTGTTCGGCGAAACGCTTTCCGAAACCGTACTGCGGCAGGCCCAAACCGCCCTTGACGCCTGCGACCTGTTCCTCGCCGTCGGCACGTCCGGCTTCGTCTGGCCCGCTGCTGCGTTCGTGCAGATTGCCGCGCAGGCCGGAGCGCACACGATGCTGGTTAATTTGGAAGCGGGTGACTCAGCAAGCGAGTTTGACGAGGTACTGCTAGGCCGCGCCGAAGAAGTCCTGCCGGGACTGCTGAAGACCTGATGTTACTGGCATTTAGCCCCGGAGGGGCTTCGTATTTTAGCCCGGCCATTTATGACCGGGTTCCTAACGGGCCGGGTTCCTCTTTTTTGCCTTCCTCTACCCCTCCCCCGTAATCTTCAGCACCGCCCCGCCATACTTCTCCAGCTTGCTCGGCCCCACGCCGCTGACTCCCAGCAAGTCTTCCGGCGACTGAGGCCGGGCACGGGCGATTTCGATCAGCGTCTTGTCGCTGAACACGCAGTAGGGCGGCAGAGACTCTTGAGACGCCTGCGCCGTGCGCCACTGCTTCAGGTCCGCCAGCACGTCATCGCTCACGCCGCCGTCGCCGCTGTCTGTGCTTGACGGTGCGCCGTAGCCGCGCGGAACAGCGGCGCTGACCGGCAGATGGTCCTGCCACGCCGCCCGGCCCTCAGCAGTCACGGTGCAGACAAAGTAAGCGTCTTCATCCCCCTGGTGCATCAAGCCTTCGGAGAACAGCGCTTCCAAGAGCTTGTCTACCACGGCGACAGTGCTGCCGCGAAATAGGCCATGGAGTGGATTGCTGGTAGTCGGCGCTTTGTCGCCTAGACTGCCCGCGCCGCGCAGGAGCTTGTTTAGCCGGGCTTTGCCGATTGCCGGGCGCAGGGCATCCAGGCCCTGCAGGACGGAGTGAATGTCGCTGGGATTGACTTCTGAGGGCATGGGAACGAATGGCAGGTTCTTCCCCGACACAACCGCCGCCGACTGCGGGGGCGGCGCATCGCAGTTGTCGCAACAGAATGTGGTCGGCGGCGGCTCCTGCCGGTCGCCGAAGTAATCCAAAACCGTCCGGCGGCGGCAGTACGGCGTCTTGCAGTAGTCCACAATCTCGTCCAAGCGCCGCAGACGCTCGGCCCGCTGCTTTGCCAGCCCGGCGGCAATCGAGCGGCGGGCGTCCGGCGGGAAGTCCATGCGGGCCAGCGTCAGCAGGACGGCGTCGCCGGTCTGGGCGACACGCTTCACCAGATCGGCGCGTTCCATCTCGCCAATCGCAAGCCGGCACTTCATGTCGCTCCAGTCCAGAGCGCTTCCCCACCCTTTCGGCAGCTTGGCGTTCTTCTCGGCGTCCGTGAAGCGGCGGATATGGCCGAAGGCCCGCTCGACATCGCCCACCGTCATGGCCTCGTTGTCAATAAACCATTCGCGGGTGCGCCGGTCAGCAAAATGGTACAAGATGACGCAGCGAGATTTCTGCCCGTCACGCCCGGCGCGGCCCGCTTCCTGGTAGTAGCTTTCCAGGCTGTCCGGGCAGGCGCAGTGAACCACGAACCGGACGTCGGGCTTGTCAATGCCCATTCCGAACGCATTGGTCGCGACCAAGACCTGCCGCGTACCATCCAGCCATTCGCGCTGCATCTGGTTCCGCACGTCGGCGTCCAGCCCGGCATGGTACATCCCGGCGATCTGGCCGACTTTTGCCAGCGCGTCCCCGGCCAGCTCAAACACCTGCTCGCACTGCTTCCGGGTTGCCACATAAATCAGGCCGCTGCCGCCGAGTGCCGACAGCTTCGGCAGGGCGCGGGCCAGCTTGTCTTCGCGCTCATTTTCGCTTTTGCACCGATGCACCGAAAAATGCAGATTAGGCCGGTTGAAGCCGCCGACCAGCACCAGCGGATCGCGCATCCCTAAATTGGCGACAATTGACTCCTGCACCCGGCGCGTCGCCGTCGCCGTGGCTGCCAGCAGCAGCGGATTACCGAGCATTTCGACCACTTCGCGCAGACTTAGGTAATCAGGCCGGAAGTCATGGCCCCACTCGGAGATGCAGTGCGCTTCGTCCACGACAAACCGGGCAATCTTGACGCTTCGCAGCGCCTCCATGAACGCCCCGGAACGGAACCGCTCCGGCGCGACATAGACCAGTTTGAGATGCCCCTGCTTCATCTTACGAATTAAGTCATACTGCTCTTCAGGAGACTGCAAAGAGGTCAAACACGCGCACCCGATCTCTTGAAACGCCGGGCGACGGTTCAGCGCATCCACCTGGTCCCGCATCAGCGCAATCAGCGGCGAAACCACCAGCGTCACGCCCTCAGAGAGCGCGGCAGGAAGCTGAAAGCACAGCGACTTGCCCGCCCCCGTCGGCATGACCACCAGCACGTCCCGCCCTGCCAGCGCGGCCTCGACCGCTTCTTCCTGCTGGGGCCGGAACTCACCGTAGCCATAAAAGTTTTCGAGGGATTGAGTAATGTCCGCCATACAGCAATTATACCCGGCGCCAGGGAGGCAGAGATTGAAAGTGAGTTCGGTACACAATTTCCAACATCTCGTTTACGATATCTCCGCTCCGATTGTGCCATTGCTGAATGGGTAATCCTAGCTGTTCAAGGTTCTGGCCTAAGTTGGATGAAAGCAGAATATAATTTTGAAAACCGTACCCTGGATAATTGCATTCACCCAGTTGCCATTCAACGGCCCACTCTTCGTCGCCCAGCAAAATAAGCTGTCCATCGTTCTTTTCGTTCAGTTCAGCCTGCATTTCATCACGCCAAATCGCACCGTCGTGTACATAGGAAAAATAGAAATGCTGCTGATCCAGCATCAGGTCAAGGCGGAAATTCGGCGCGTCACCCAGTTGTGCTAAATGACAGCCAGCGGGTACTGTGAACTCGATGATTGGAACCGGGTAATCACGATAAACTTCCCGCAGGCCGCCGAAACTGTGATAAAGTATTAAAAGGTGCCAGTCGTGCCAGTGAGACAATAGGGCTGGTTCCTGATCTTGGTCATTACCCGGTTCAGGAGCAAAAGCAAGAAACCGTGTCAATGCTTCACTGTCTTCCGGTTCACGCTGTTCAATCGCCCATCCCCATTCAGAGAGAAGCCGTTCTGCAATAGCGGCGTCACCGTGCCAGGCATGAACAGTGACAGGTGACGGAAAGTGAAATAGCTGCCAATTTTTCACTGGTTTATTTGTGCTTCTGCGCTTCTTCACGCGCTTCTTTCGCCGCCTCGGTGTTCGCGACAAACTGATGCCCGGCTTCATCGCCTTCGTGCTTCTTCGCCTCTGTCGCCGCTTTCTCTTCAGGCGTCAGCTTGTCCCACGCTTCTTTCGGCAGGTAGCGGTGCATTCCGTCTTCCTGCTCGGCCGGCTTGCCGTCCGCCGTCGTCCACTCTTCTTCCGTCCATTCGTGCAGGTGCTTCTGGGCGTCCGTCGGCGCGTCGCCCTTGTAGCCCCCGCCCGCTTTCTCGTATTCATGCACGAGAAGCTGCGCCTTGCGGGCGCTCCACTGGCCGGGCCGCCCGCCTTTGTCACCCTGCGTGATCTCGTCTTTCAAGCGCCCGCGCAGGGCCGGGTCGGTATAAATATCTTCCGGTTTCTTCGCCGCCATATTTTAGATCTCGCTTCTAAATCCGCTTCTCTTTTGTCACTTACCCAAAAATCTTCGCCAGCATCTGGTCAAACGTCTGCGGGGTGATCTCAAACACGTCTTTGACGGCCTGGCTGGTCGTGATGTTGTCCAGCTCTAAATTGCGAAGCTGGTCGCGCGTTACCGGCGGCTTCGGCAGGATTTTCTCCATCACCGTCGCGGCGGCAAACAGCAGCGGCAGCGGGGTATGAACCAGCGTCTTTTTGGGCTTGCCCAGGACACGGGCAAAGCCTTTAATCAGCTCGTTAAACGACAACTGCGTTCCGCCACCAACTTCATACAGCTCGTTGATCGTGTCGCCCCGGCCCAAAGCCTGCGTGACGCAGCTTACCAAGTCGTCAATCCAGATCGGCTGGAACAAGTTGAAGCCGGTGCCCGGCACAGGAATAAATGGAAAGGGGGCGTTGCCGGACAGCCCGCCGTGCAGCACCAGGTCTTTCATCTGGCCCACAAACTCGCCGTCGGCCCCAAGGACCAGAGAGGGCCGGAAGATCGTGTACGGCAGCTTGCTTCCAATCACAATCCGCTCAGCCTGATACTTCGTTTGGGAATACACCGACGGCGAGTTCATCGACGCCCCAATCGCGCTTAGGTAGACAAAGCGCCCGTCAAAGCCCGCCCGCTGCGCTTCCGCCACGACGTTGCGGGTGCCTTCGACATGGATGCGCTGGAACGTCTGCCCCTTGCGTGGGTTCTCCTGAATAATGCCGACGAGATGGATAATCGCGTCCACGCCCGCGAACATTTCCGGCGTCAGCGTCAGCGCCTCCGCCACGTCCACGCCCCGCAGGTACTCCACCCCGTCCACCCGGAACTTGCGGACCGGCACCTGCCGCGCCAGCCCCCGCACCGGATGCCCGATTTTCACCAGCGCCGCGCACACATGCCGCCCGACAAACCCCGAAGCCCCCGTCACCAGTACCGTCATATACGCCCCCTACACACTATTATCTGCCGCTATGATACCCTACTGCACGTCCAAAGGGATTGCCAGACATGAGCCGTGGGCAACTTAACATTGTGAGCATCCAAACACAAAAATTTAACATTATCTTAACATATTAAACGACGCAATATGATATAATGTAGCACACAGACATTTAACCTGACACCTTCAATATGCTTTCTTCCAGCAGTACCGGCGGGAGGCTATTGCGTGACCCGTAGTTCGAACCTGGCCGCAGTGTGCGGCAGACGCTTCAGCGAAGGAGACCGAGATGCTTCTCGACCCGTGCCATACCCCGTTGTCTCGCCGATTGCGACTTCTTTTTCTGATTCCTTTTACTCTATTGTTCGCAGTAGCGGCTCATACCCAGTCATCAGCGGCCGGTCAAGCCCGCTACTCCCCCCGCACCGGCTTCGGATACCGCATGGTTGGCGGGCAGTTCCAGGGGAGCAGCGACAATAGCACTTGGATCACGCTCTATACTATCACCACTGCTCCCAGCGACGCTTATACAACCGCCATACTCACAACCGACCCACGGACCTTCCGCTACCTGCGCTACCTTGCCCCCGACGGCACCTGCGGCAATGTCGCCGAAATCGAGTTCGACAGCGGCACCGGCACCAGTGCCGTCAAGTTGACGGGAACACCCTTCGGCACACCCGGTTCCTACAACAACAGCGGCAATGACTTCACCAAAGTTTTCGACGGAAATACCAGTACCTTTTTTGATGCACCCTCTCCCGGCAACGGAGACTATGTCGGCATCGACCAGGGGCCTCCGGCCTCCGCTCAGGTCGGCCAGGTCCGCTACTTCCCGCGCACCGGCTACGAAACCCGGATGGTCGGCGGCTTGTTCCAGGGGAGCAGCGACAACAGCACCTGGACCACCTTCTACACCATTACCGCCCCGCCAAGCGATGTCTACACGACAGGCCCGCTTACCGTTGATCCCAAGACCTTGCGTTACCTGCGCTACCTGTCCCCAGACAGCGGGTGTGGCAACGTCGCGGAGATCGAGTTTGACAGCGGCACCGGCTCGAATGCCGTCAAGCTGACGGGAACGCCATTTGGCACACCCGGTTCCTACAACAACGGCGGCAATGACTTCACCAAAGTTTTTGACGGCAGCACCGGCACGTTCTTTGACGCGCCATACCCCGGCAACGGTGACTTCGTCGGCATCGATCAAGGAGTCCTGAGTGTGCCGACTGCGCCAATGGGATTACAAGCCACATCTACGGATGCTTTTGTTTCTCTGACATGGCAGCCTGTCGGCAGTGCGACCAGCTACAACTTGTACCGCACAAGCAGCCTCACAACCGCGCCCATAGCTATTCAATCGGTGTCAGACAGCAGCAGCATAGACAGTACCATTTCGCTGGGACAGACTTATTACTACCAGGTATCTGCTCTAAATGCGGTTGGAGAGTCACCGCTTTCTTCTCCGGTTTCAATCATGCCAACCGGGAACTTAAACCCAGTCGTCAAACTGACTGCGCCGATGAGCGGCCTCACGTTGACGGCAGGAACGAACTTGCTGCTGACCGCCGCTGCCATGCCGCGCTCCGGGACAATCAGCAAGATAGACTTCTATTACGCACCCGCGCAGTATGACGGCAGCGGCAATCCGGTCGTCGCGGCGGGGACACTGATTGGAACCGCTCCGATGGCTCCCTACAGCCTGGTTTGGAACAACCTGCCTTCCGGCAGCTTCTTCCTGGCTGCCGTAGCCACCGATAGCGGCGGCCATACGACAACCTCTGCGCCTGTTATCGTTACGGTTTCCGCTCCTATTTCCGGCACAGTGCTGACATCAGCGCAGGCGATCCAGATCGCCCAAACTTTCTGCCGGGCTATCGGCGCTCCTATCGGCACGGGAATGCCGACATCGGCTACCGTGAACAACGCCTCTCCGACTTATATCGGCAGCGTCTGGCAGGTCAATTTCCAGGGCGCGGCCAATGTGGAAGTCGCCGATGCTACTGGGATCGTAATTTCTTACTTCAACTACACGCTTGCCAATCAACTGAATGCGAACAGCCAAGCACCCGGAACACCTATTACTCAGGCACAGGCGCAGACCGTCGCCGCGACCGTATTGCAAGCCTCGCAGCAGCCAGCGGCAGAACTTGCGAACCAGCAGTTCACACAGTCCAGCCTTTTGTATCCAGCGACTTATGCTGGCGACCTTTGGACCGTGCGCTGGAATCGTGCCGCTGCCGGTATCCCCTACCGCAGCGACCAGGCAACGCTTCTGCTGCAAGCCGAGACTGGCAGCGTGGAAGCCTGGAAGTTGGCCTTTCCCACTCCTGCTCCGGCTTCTACCACTTCCAACGTGAGCCAAAGCCAAGCCCAGCAAATCGCCCAAGCCGAGATGACAGCGGCGGGAAGCTATTTGGGTCTGACTAATCAAGTCTTCCAAATAGCCCATCAAGCCGTGGTTCAGCCGAACACGCTTTGGCCCGTTAATGGCTCTAGCACTCCTGGCACGATGGCACTCATTCCCGGTAGCCCTTCGCGCGTCGTGTGGGACTGTTACTTCTCGAATGCACCTGCTAGTGGATCCCCCAGCGGGTCCACCTACTCAGAAGTTTGGGTAGATGCCGTGACGGGCCAGATCATTGGTGGTGACACTGTCCAGGTCATGGGGCACACAGTATCTGAGATGAAGTTAAGGCCATTAGTGCCTATGGCAAGAACATCTCACACCCTTGTCAAACCCATGCCCCAGCCGCATAACTGACCACCGCTTTCTGAGGAGAAAACAACCATGATTTTCCATACATTTCGTTTTCGGCTGTTTTTGACTATCTTACTGTTGACACTTGGCACTGCTGTGGTCGCGCCAAATGCCCACGCTGGTTACTGGACCGTTACCTACGTCGGCAACGGAACCTCGACGATTGATGGTCAGGCGACGCCCTGGTACAACCAAAGTCAGCCTCAATCTTCTGCGTATAGTTGGATTTTTTCTGGTCCAATTGGTAATTACCATCCACAGGAGACAGGTTCGGAAACCGGAAACGTGCAATGTAATTTTGTGTGGACTCCCGTATCTTCCACAAGCACAGACCCGCCGGATGGGACGATTTCTGCTATGGTATCCTCTTATGAGGTTGACTCTGCCCACGATGGTTG
>JAABUQ010008498.1_pt1 | contig 12033 bp, 12 predicted proteins | sample 5560001 | NCBI WGS metagenome assembly JAABUQ01 (sample SAMN10711888, study PRJNA513371) | rock metagenome | isolation source: Antarctica rocks | place: Antarctica: Victoria Land, Finger Mt nord | collected 2015-12-18
GCAGAGCGCGAAGACGTGGAAAACGGCACCGGCGATATCGGTGTAATGCTCGCGGACCGCGAGCTTGCTTCCGTGCAGCATCAGGCCATCGAGCACGTACGGTGCCTCGGCGGTCGTCGCCGAGATCATCTTGGCGTAGTAGGGCGGGTAGCGGTCGGAGACCCAGCTGTAGATCTTGTTGCCCGGTTCCGAGCCGTATCTGGCGTTGATCTCGCCCGTCGTGCTGCGGCGTCCGGCGCGGAAGAACTGGCCATCGGACGATGACGTCGTGCCATCGCCCTAGACGTGTGCGAGCGGCAACTCGGCCTGCGCGTCGACGAGGCAGGCGAGCGCGGCGGCGTAGTTTTCCTCGGAGAGATACCAGGCGTGTGTCCACGCGAGCTGCGCGTAGGTGACGCCCTGGCTCGCGGTCGCCATGCGCTCGACGCCGAGGTTGGTCGCGTCGGCGAGGATCGCGGCGAGCAGCGCGTTCGGGTTGGGATGCGCCTTGCCCGAACGGAGTTCGGCGAAGCGCGAGGCGAAGCCGGTGCGGCGGGCGACCTCGGCCAGAAGTTCGGTCACGCGTACGTTCGGCATGAGCGCGTCGATGGTGGCATCGAGGCGTTCGGCTTCGGGCGGGACCGCCGCGGTGAGCGGGGTGACCTTGAGCTTGCCGTTCACGATCGTCACGCCTTCCAGCGTTCCGCGCCGGAGCGCGCTCGCGAAGCGCCGCAGCCGCCAGTCGAGTAGCTTGGATCGCCCGGCGAGGTAGTCGGCCGCGCTTGCCGGCAACCCGAGTTGGCGGCGACGGCGGGCACCTCTGCGCGCGGCAGCAGATATTCGTCGAACGGGCGGTAATTGCGCGTGCCCTCGATCCAGACATCGCCCGAGTTCAGGCGATCGCGCACCGTCGCCACCGCGGCGGTCTCGTACAGGCGGCGATCGATCGTCCCGTCGGCGCGTTTGATCAGCTTCTTCCACTTGGCGGAGAACGGCATCGGCGCGTCGGGCGGCACCTGCTTGCGGCCCGATTGGTTGAGTTCGCGCAGCGTCTCGACGGCGGCGAGCGCCGGCTCGCGGCGGCTTGCCCGGAACGTGAACGCGTCGAGGAACGCGGGCGCGTAGCGACGCAGTGTCATATACTTGTCGGCGGCACGGACGAGCAGGTCCTCGTCGGCAAGACCCGCGATCTCGTCGACCTGAGGCCTCAGCGACAGGAGCGTGGCGATACCGACGCGCTCCTCGACCGCCGCGAGCACATCACCGCCCTCCTCACGCGCGTCGGCAATCGCGCCGATGGTGGCTCCGAACGCGCGCATCAGGCGTCCGACATCGCCCGCCTTGGCCGCGTATCCGCGCCGCTGCCGCACCATGGCGCGCGCGAAGAGCGATGCGGTCTGTTTGTTGAACATCGTCACCGCCGCATCGGGGAGGCTCTGCTCAAGGTCGATCAGCCGGGCCGAGATTGTTGCCCGCCGTCGCCGGAGCGAATAGTCCGAAAGCAGGAACGACGGCGCGACCGCGCTTTCGCGCGCGAGCTGGCGGAAGCGGTGCGGGTGAACTCGGTCGGCCAGCTCGGCCCCGATGCCGATATCGCGGACGAACTTAAGACGCTTCAGGATCGCGGCCAAGTTGCGCGCCGTAGGTGAACCGATCTGAGCGCGCACAGCGCTGACGATCTTGCGGCGGTGGCTGCGACGCTCAACGCCCGGCCGCGCAAAACGCTGGATTGGCGAACCCCAGCCGAGATGCTTGACGCGGCACTACGGTCAGCGCACCCGGGCGTTGCGACGACCGATTGAACTCGGCAATACACCTCGCTCGCCTTCGGCGATCGTTGCAGGCAGGCCGGGGTGCGGCCCTTCACCGGCACGGTGGGCGACGCCTACGTCAATGCGATGTGCGAGAGCTTCTTCGCCACGCTCGAATGCGAACTCATCGACCGCCACCTTTTCGTATCGCACCCCGAGGCGCGCATGGCGGTCTTCCAATTCATCGAAGGCTTCTACAATCCCGCCCGACGTCACTCGGCGCTCGGCTACCTCTCGCACTCGAATACGAACGGACGAACCATGACCTGATCACAGCGACCTGACCCACGACCCGTCCACCAAAGCGGGTCAATCCCAGCGTACCCGTTGCACGTCCAATCACTATCTGCGCTCCATCAAATTCATCGACGACAGCGATGCTGTCCGCGGTCGCTTATTCTGGGGCAGTACAGGACAGGTGAGTTTGAGCGATTTGCCGCCAGCCAAATCGACGGATGCCCGGCCGCCCGGCGGTTTGCTCGACGTCCTGATCGCTCACCGAGCGGAGCTGCTTCGCTTCTTAACTGCGCGCGTTCGCGATCGAGGCGAGGTGGAGGATCTGTTCCAGGAGCTGTCGATGCGCGTAGCCGCCGGTACGAGCGGTCCGGTCGACAATCCGCTCGCATATCTTTACCGCGCTTCCGCCAATCTGGCGCTCGACCACTTGCGCGAGCGAGCGCGCCGGGGTGCGCGCGACGGTGCCTGGAGCGCGCTCGCCGGGAAGCACGTGGGGGACGACACGGTCGATCCCACACCGCCCGCCGACGAAGCGATCGACCAGCGCCGGCGGCTCGCTCGGGTTGCGCGCGCCATCGAGGCTTTGCCGCCCGCCGCCGGGCGCATCTTCCGCCGCCAACGCTTCGACGGACGCAGCCACGCCGAGATCGCGACCGAATTCGGCATCTCACGCAGCGCGGTCGAAAAAGCGATCGCGCTCGCGCTGACCCGTATTTCACGCGCGCTTGCGACTGAGGAAGGGGGCGAGGGTGGCGTCTAACGATCTGATGGGACACGAAACGACCTTGGGAGGGGTTGCGGACATGGCGGCGCTTTGGGTCGCGCGCGTGGGTGCGGCGGATGCGGAGGCGGAAGACTGGCGTGCGCTGACGGCCTGGCTCGAGGCTGATCCGGCGCACGCGCGCGCGTTCGAAGCGGCGGCGCTGCTCGATGCCGAGCTGAGCGCAAACGCGCCCGCGCTCGCTGCCATGGTCGCGGCCAACGATGATGCGCCCGCGCCCGCGCGGCGGCGGTGGCGCTGGCCGGGCGCGGCGCTGGCGGCGTCGCTCGCGGCTGCCGCGCTGCTTTGGTTCGGTGGCAACCCGCACCATGCGCCCCCCGCGCTTGCGATGCACGCGACGGGTGCGCGCGAGACCGCGACGTTGCGGCTCGACGCGGGCGCGACCGCCGGGCTCGATCGCGCGACACGGCTTGCTTTCATGACGGATGGTCGGCGCGCCGAACTGGCGGTGGGCGCGGCCTATTTCGATGTGCAGCACGATCCAACGCGGCCGCTGCGCGTTACGCTCGGCAATTACGAGGTGCGCGATGTCGGCACGCGCTTCGAGGTCGCGCGCACGCCCACCCGAATCATCGTCGCGGTCGCGCAGGGCGAGGTTACTCTCGCACCCACCGGCGGTGGGGCGGGTATTCGCGTGGGCGCTGGCGAGCGCGTCGACCTAGTAGTCGCGAGTGGGTTTGCCGAGCGGCGGCGGATCGATCCCGCGAGCGTTGCAAGCTGGCGCGGCGGCGTGCTGCGCTACCGCGCCGCACCGCTGGCACTCGTGGCGGGCGATCTCGCGCGATATTCTTCAGGGCCCGTGCTGGTCGCCCCCGCAATCGCGCGCGCGTCCTTCTCGGGTGTGTTGCCGATCGACGATGGCCAGCGCATGGCGGCGCGGTTGGCACGCGTAATGCGGCTTCGTGTAGTGGGCGTGAACGGTGGCGCGATGCTGGTTCCTGGCGACGGTGCTGCTCGCGGCGACATGCCCGGCGGCGGCTGAGCCTCGACTCGCGATTGATGTGCCGCCCGGACCGCTTGGCGACGCGGTGGCGGCGCTGGGCGCGCAAGCCAAGATCACACTCGGCGCGGGAGGGGGGTTGCCCCGCGTCCATAGTCCGGGCGCGCATGGACGGCTGAGCGCGCGCGCTGCGCTCGCGCGCGTGCTGGGCGGCAGCGGGTGGCGCGCGGTTCCACTGAGCGCGGGGGTGTTCCGGCTCGAGCCCGCCCTATCTGGCGCGCGCTTTGTCGTGCTTGCGCCCGTGACCGCGCCGGGTGACATCGTGGTAACCGCCACCAAGCGCGACGAGCGGCTTTCTGCGGTGCCGTTTGCCACCACCGTGATCCGCCTCGACGCGCCTCACCTTGCCGATCGGATCGCGACCACGGCGGAGATTGCGGCGAACGCCGAGGGAGTCGGCCTCACCAATCTCGGGCCCGGGCGCAACCGGCTATTCCTACGCGGGGTCGCGGACAGCCCCTTCAACGGCCCAACACAATCGACAGTGGGCGTCTATCTCGACGACGCGCGACTGGGCTTCGCTGCGCCCGATCCCGATCTGCGGCTGGTTGACGTGGCGCGCGTCGAGGTGCTGCGAGGGCCGCAGGGCACGCTCTACGGTACGGGCGCGCTCGGCGGGGTGTACCGGATCGTCACGAACAAGCCCTCGCTCGACGAGGGCTGGGCCGGGCGCGTCGGCGTCGGCGACGCTGCGACGGTGCACGGCGCGCCCTCGGCGAGCTTCGATGTGGCGGTGAACGCCCCCGTGGCGGACGATCTCGCGGCACGCGTTGTCGGCTACGCGACGCATGACGGCGGCTGGATCGATGATCGGCGACGCGGGCGCGGTTCGATCAACAGGGTTAACGTCGCGGGCGGTCGCGCGGCGCTTCGATGGGGGCCGGGCGCGGACTGGACGGTGGACGTCGGCGGCGCGCTCCAGCGGATCGATGTGGCGGACGGACAATATGCGGTCGCGGACATCGGAACGCGCGCGCGCGCCGCGGCGATCGCGCAGCCGAGCGGAAACGATTTCGACGCGGTCTCGCTCGCGGTGGCAGGGCGCTTGGCCGGCGCTCGGCTCGCCTCCACAACCGCTTACGTCGGCCGCGCGCTCAGCAGCCGCTACGACGCGGACGCGGGCGCGGTGTTCGACGAGTATCAGACCGAGCGGCTGCTGAGCCACGAGACGCGGCTGTCGCGCACCGAAGGCGACCGCTCGTGGCTGGTGGGCGTGGCGCTGCTCTCGGCGCACAGCAATCTGGACGGCCATCTGACGAGCGCTGGCGCCGAGCCGCGCCCGATCGAGCATCTGCGCCGCGAAGTCCTCGAAGGCGCGCTATTCGGCGAGGCGCGACGGACGGTTCTGAAGCGCCTCGATCTGACGCTCGGTGGGCGAGTTTCCGACACCAGCATCCGCGACGACGCGGGCGCGGGCGGGGTCACCGTCACGCGACTTCGCGTCTCGCCCACCGCAGCGCTGCTCTGGCGAGCGCTGCCGGGCTTCGAGGTCTACGGCCGCTGGGCGAACGCGTTCCGCCCGGGCGGCCTCACCGGCACGGCCGGCGCGCAGTCGCGCACCTTCAGCTCGGACAAACTGCGCAGCCTCGATTTCGGCATTCGCGCGTGGCGTGGCGTGATCGCGGCCGAGTTCAGCCTTTTCGACATTGTCTGGCGCGACGTGCAGTCCGATCTACTCCAGTCGAACGGGCTGATCGCCACCGCCAATGTTGGCCGCACGCGCATCCTGGGGGGGTGACGCGGCGCTGCGCGCGCTGGCAATCGGGCTGGCGGATCGACGGCGGGGTCGCGGTCCAACAGGGCGAACTCCACCGGACCGGCCCGCGCATCACGGGTGACATCGAGGCGGGGCTGCCGAGCGCGCCTGCGTTCACGGCCCGGCTGGGCGGCGGGCGCGCGTTCGATCTCGCAGGGGTATCCATTGGCGCGGACGGGTCGCTACGCTATGCCGGCCCGTCGCGGCTATCGTTCGATACCGCGCTTGATCGGCGGATGGGCGACTATGCGGTCTTCGATCTAGACTTGAGCGCCGCTTGGGGTGCGTGGCGCGTGGGGCTTGGCGTCTCGAACGCGCTCGACAGCCACGCGGACACGTTCGCGTTCGGCAACCCGTTCACCGTCCGGCGCGAGGTGCAGCGCACCCCCGTCCGCCCCGCGCGCCTGCGACTGCGGATCGAACGGCAGTTCTGAGGGGTGCCCTAACCACTCGTCGGCAAAGGTAAACGGCTCGTCGCAACCCGACTGCGGTGCCCCTCGCGCCCGGCGTCGTTCCCATGAGCGTCCACACGGAGAGTGGCATGGCATATCCGACCTTCCCGGCACCGGCCGATGTCCGCAACGACGGGCATCGGCGCGTTCGGTCCACCGCACTGGCCGGGCTTGCGCTGCTGCTTGCGACCCCCGCGGTTGCCGCTCCCAACTGGAGCGCGCCGATTCAGTCCGTCGCGACAGGCCATAGCCCCCTTGCGATATGGCACAGGCCGCAATTGGTGAGCGGCAGTCTCGAGGATCGCAGCGGAGCGATCGCGCTCGACGACGCTGGCAACGCGTCATCGGTATGCAATTCGATCAATAACAGCGGCGCCTACCCTGTCGAGGCCAGTATTCTGCCAGCTTCAGGCGCTTGGAAGGCGCCGGTGGAGTTGCAGGTTCAAGCCGATCCCTATCTCGACTATCGACCGCCGATCGTGAGGAGCACGGCAACAGGCGAAATGACCGCCGTGTGGACGAACGCCAAGGGGATCTGGGCTTCCGAAAAGCGACCGGGACAGGTTTGGAGCGCGCCCATCCAGATTGGACCGGGCCTGTCAGGCGGCTCTCGATATGAAGTCGTGAGAATGGTCTTCGCCATGAACCGGTCGGGGGCGGCTGTTGTGGCATGGTCCGACGCCCGGAATTCCCACACGTATCCGCTTTACGCAGTCACGCGGCCAGCAGGTGGCAGCTGGAGCGCGTATCAAATTGTGGTACCCGCCAACTTCGGGCTCGTGGCTGACAGCGTCGCGGTGGGAGCTAATGGTGCGATGATAATCGCCTGGGAAAGGAATCTTACCAACGGCGTCGCGCTATATGCTTCGCGCGCGGTTGCGCCAGGCGCGTCCTGGGTCACGTCGCCTCAAATCTTGCCGCCCCAGAACGGCTATTTCAAAGCGAGCGTCGCCGTAGATGCCGCCGGAGATGCCGGGATCGTGGCGGTGGTTTCGGAGGGTATCGGCAGGATCGTGGCGCTAAACCAACCCGGCGCGGGTGCTCCATGGTCCTCGCCGGTCCGGATCGTAGCTGGCGACTATGAGCTTTTAACGCCGGTTCTTAGCGACGATGCCGGGAATGCGACCGTGTTGACGTTGCCGGTCAATGACCTCAGCCTCTTGGCGATCGAGGGGAGCATCGTCACCAATCACTGGTCAGCAAAGCTTCCGATTGTCGCCGCTCGGTATGGAACGGGCATATCGGCGCTCGCTGTGGCTGCCAACGGCAAAGCGGTAGTGTGCACGAGCATCGCCAACGATGCTAGCGGCTATACGTCCTCAATTGCGGCGTTGACCCGCAGCTCGCCCGCCGGAAGCTGGACAGCGGCGGTGCCGTTGTCCGGAGCGTCTCCTTACAACTACGTTACCGACGTGGCCACCAACCCGGCGGGTCAGGCGGTATGCACGTGGATAAAGGAGTTGAACCAAGCGCCCACCACGTCGCTGTATGCGAACACTTTCCGCTAACGATTAGCGCGTTGCGCCCAACGGCTTCGCCACGATTGCGTGGGAGCCAGCCTTCACCGCCGCAGCAAGCGGAACTCGCGGTCGCGGTGATGCGCGCGAGCGCGATGTCTAACTTGGGCATTCGAGTCTTGGAAATCGTTTGGAGTATATTATGAACAATCTGAAGCATATCGTCCTTCTCACCGCGGCGGTCGTTGCTGTTACACCAGCTCGTGCCGCCAACACTTGGATCGGCACGCAGCGGCTGACCGATAACTTCCAGGATGCGAAGATCGCGATCGACGCGAGCGGCAACGCGCTGGCGGTGTTGACCGCCCCCAACGCGGACGGCAGCGTCAGCCTTCAATCGCGTTCGCGCGCAAACGGCAAATCGTGGGGAGCGTTGCAAACGCTGATCGCCAAGATCCAACCGAGCTACTACACGGTCGATCTCAAGCTCACCATGAGCGAAACCGCGCCGCGACGATCGTCTGGTCCGAAGCAAACGGCGTATTCGCGGCGGACAAGCCCTGGGGCGGCGTTCTCAGTAAGCCTACGAAGCTCGCCAAGGGCTTGGGCTATTACAACACGCGCTTCACGCTCAGAACGGATCGGCGGGGCGATTCGGTGGTGACGATCGGCACGGAAGTCTCCTACCCGGGAACGGTGGATGTCCCGGCAGCGCTGCTCGCCCGCCAAGCCGGCCAGCCGTGGCACGCGGTCGCCACCCCGTTCCCGTCACCTTCGGCAAACGTGGAGCTTGGCGACGCCACGATCAGCGTCACGGGCGATCTCGCGATAACGTGGGATGTGTACGAAATCTTCTTCAACTATAAGCATCAGCTTAGGAAGAAGAATGGCGTGCTACATGCGGGTCGGCTTGCCGCAGGTACGAATAACTGGCGTGATTCCGGCCCGCTAATCAGTAATTCGGCAGGTACACATGGATCGTCGCTTACCTCGGACGATCAGGGACGCTTCGGAGCCCTCTGGGGGGACGGTCTTAGCAACGCCGTGAAGGTCAGCGTCGTTGCGCCGGGTCAGGCGTGGACAGCTCCAAGTCGCTTGCCATTGGCCAGTGTGGTATGGGACTTCGCGTCGGATGCGGCAGGTAACGTGACCGTGCTCGCATTCCAGGAGGTTGCGGGAGCACCATTTCGATTCACTGTTGTGACGATGACCGGCACGCTCGCGAAACCGGTGTTCAAGTTGGATGCGACGCTGTCGGGCAGCAAACCGGTCGATAGCTACTATAATTCCCGTTATCCCTATCTCGCCGTATCGCCCGCGGGATCGATGGCGATAATATGGGGTTCCGATATCCCCACACGTCGAACTTTGGCATCCCAACCAGGACGAGGGTCGTTGTCGCGACGAAGCCCAGCGCGACCGCGCCGTGGCGCCCCGCACGCGATTTGACCGATCCGGGCGGTGTGGATGTTTCGAGCCATACTTATGGAATCGCAGCAGCGGGCACTGACCGCGCGGCGGCGATCTGGGAGGATGCGCGCCAGAGCAACAACATACCTTATCAGGACGACCTGATCGGCAGCGTGCACCAGCCCTGATCCGGCCCGCCATTCCTCGGTCTCAACGGAAAGAAGGCAGCTCATCATGATTAAAGCAATCCTCACCTCCACTCTCCTTTTCGGCACCGCCGCCTCTGCGTTCGCCGATAGCTGGACCGCGACCCAGAGGCTGAGCGGCCCGACCGGCGGCTACCAGTCCCAAACCGGGATCGACGCCAAGGGCGAGGAGATTGCGGTGTGGGTTGACCAACATCCCTGCGGCGCCTCCTTAAATGGCTGCGACGACATCGTCGCCAAGGCGCGCGTGCCGGGCCAAGGGTGGGGCGCGATGCAGCGGCTCGCGCCGTTCGTCCCCGCCCCGCTCGGCAGCTTCGGCCCGAAGCTCAAGGTGAGCGACAACGGCACCGCGACCTACGCATGGTCCGACGCGAACGGCGTATTAGTCGCCGACAAGCCATGGCATGGCGCGCCGGCCAAGCCGATCAAGTTCGCGCCCGGGCCGGCGGACTACCAATACGCAACGCCTTTCACGCTGGCGGAGGATCACAAAGGCGACGCCGCGCTGATTGTGGGCGACGCACTGAGCGGCACGAAGCTCTATTTGCGCCCCGTCGGTCAGGCTTGGCGCGCGGTGGCAAGCCCCATCCCGGCAAGCCTTCCCAACGCGTCGCTGTTTGCGGTCGCGCTCTCGGTCGGGGGGGACGTGGTGGTGACTTGGGAGAGTTTCGATAAGACTTACGGCAGCCATCGCTACTATTTCCAGAACTTTGTCCTGCACGCGGCGCGTTTGCGCGCAGGTTCGGCGACGTGGGAGAACTCGGGGGCGCTGGCCTCGGTTGATGGTTTGTCGCCGACACTCAATCGCGTTGGGCACGACAGTAAGGTCGTGCTCGACGACGTAGGGCGTGCGGGCGTGGTCTGGCAGGACCTAAGTGCGCCCTTCACGAACAGTCCGCCCTTGATCAGCACGCAGACGCCGGGCCAGCCCTGGTCGCGCGCGGTGCCGCTGCCAACGACGGGGGTCGTTAAGGGCTTCGGGTCCGATGCCGCGGGGAACGCGACCGCGCTGCTGCTAAACTACGTTGCGCCGATCTTCCAGGCCGTGGTGACGAGCGGCACGCTTGGCAGTCCGACGTGGACCGGCAGCACGCTGCTATCGGGCAAAAAATCCGTGTTCGATTTTCTCTACGACAAGGGGATCGGCTTGGCGGTCTCGCCGTCGGGATCGGCGGTGGTGTTGTGGGGCACGCAGTCTACGGGCGGCGGCAACGACTATAACATCCAGCATACAATCGTAAATGCGTCGACCCGTCCCTCGGCGACCGTGCCATGGCGTGCGCCGCGCACGCTCACCGGCGGGGGCGGGCTGCTGTATGGCACGATCACCTCGGTCGCAGCCAGCGGCGTCGATTACGCGTCTGCGACCTGGGAGAACGAGGCGCACAGCGGCAACCTCACCTACACCGACGTGACCGCGAGCGTGCACCAGCCCTGATCCGGTCGCTTTCTCACAAACAGAAAGGTAAATCATGCGCATGAAAGTCATACTCACATCGGCTCTCTTCCTGAGCGCCGCCTTTCCCGCGTTCGCCGAAAGCTGGACCGCGATCACCAAGCTGAGCGGCATCCCGTCCGCAGGCTCGACAAGCGTGGCGATCGACGCGGCTGGCAACGCGGTTGCCGTCTGGAGGGAGGATTCCACCTGCGGCCAGTCCTCATGCTCCGTGCTGCGATCGCGCACGCGCGCTGACGGTAAATTATGGGGCGCGGTCACGACCGTGTCCGTCCGCGATCCGTTGCTGCAAGCGAGCTATCCAACGCTCAACGTGAGCGAGGCGGGCAATGCTACTGCCGTTTGGGTCGACGACAGCGGACTTAAAACCGCCGACAAGCCGTTCGGCAAGCCCTGGACCAAGCCCACGCTGCTCTTACCCACGATGCAGACCATATACTCCTATGGCTTCGTCGAGAACCGCAAGGGCGACGGTGTAATCCTGATCGATAGCACGATCCTGCGCCGGACGGCGGCTGGCGCGTGGCGCACGGTCGTTAGCCCGCTTCCGGCATCGGTTCCGAACTCGTTCATTGATAGCGTCGCGCTCGGCCTGACCGGCGAATTGGTTGCGAGTTGGGAAAGCTACGATAGGCATTGCAACGCCAAGCGGAGGTGCTTCGTGATCAACTTCCGCCTCCACGCGGCGCGTCTGGCGTCCGGGGCGAGCACGTGGGTCGATTCGGGCGTGCTTGCCGGGCCGGACAGCGGCGCTGGCACCAGCCTTGGTGACCATGGCGGCGTGCTCGCGATCGACGATCGCGGGCGCGTCGGACTGATCTCGGTCCAGAACGGTACGACGTACACCGTGCTGACCAACACGCCCGGCCAGCCGTGGAGCGCGGCCGTGCCGCTCGCGCCGACGATTTCGGTCGGCATGATCAACGGCTTCCAGTCGGACGCGACTGGCGACGCGACTGTGCTGGTGACCGAGACCGGCGGGCGCGTTTCGGCGATCGCGGGTTCGCTCGGCGGTGGCGCGTTCGCGTTGCAGGCGAGCCTCTCGGGTAGCGACCGCGCTCCTTTCAATCCGTTGCTCGCCATGTCGCCCTCGGGGTCGGCGGCGGCGACCTGGGGTTTCGGCGATCCGAACTTCAGCCCCAGCTCGATCGCGGTCACCACACGGCCGAACGCGAATGCGCCGTGGCGCGCGCGGACCGACTTGACGGGCGTGCTGCAAGCCGCTCGGCCCCAGTCGATTGCCGCCGCTGGGGTCGATCGCGCGGTCGCGGGCTGGGACGATTACGACAATACAGAAACGATAAGCCGCGCGAACGCGGGTGTGCACCAGCCCTGAGCGAGGTTGTGCCTCATGTATGGATGTCCCCCGGCCGGCAAGTGTGAAATTGAGCACTGGTCGAGGTGGGTCGCTTGCATCCATGTATCCGGCCTGTTTGTGCGGCTGCGGCCGCTGGCCCTGATGGTGTCCGCGGATCGGTCCCCTACCAA
>JAABUQ010010583.1_pt1 | contig 12032 bp, 13 predicted proteins | sample 5560001 | NCBI WGS metagenome assembly JAABUQ01 (sample SAMN10711888, study PRJNA513371) | rock metagenome | isolation source: Antarctica rocks | place: Antarctica: Victoria Land, Finger Mt nord | collected 2015-12-18
GGTCACGCCTCGGAAACGAGAGTACGCCGCCGGCGCCAGCGCTACGCCCAAGCCTGCGCCAACCATGCCGCGAAGTGTGGTGAGGTCCATTGCCTCGAAAGCTATATTCGGAGAAAAGCCCGCGCTCGTGCAGGTGCCATCGAAGATCGTTCTGAGGGTTCGACCTGCGCTCAGGGCCAGAAAAGTTTCTTCGCCAAGACTTTTGAAAGCAATGCTTTTGCGCGAGGCGAGCCGGTGATTGCGTCCCACCGCTAAGACCAGTTCCTCATCGAGCAGGTGCTGCCATTGCAGCGTCTTCTCGTCGAATATGCCGGGGACCGAGAAACACAGGTCGACGGCGCCGTCTAGCAAGCGCCTGAGCAGAACCTCGCCGGAGTGCTGCACCAGGGTGAACTGCACTCGAGGCCAGGAGCGCCGGAAGGTCTCGATGAGCCGCGGAACGATCTCCGCGCCGAGCGAGCCGATGAAGCCAAAAGCTACGTTGCCGGTATCCGGACTGGTTTCGGCTTTCAACGCACTCACCGATTGCGCGAGTGTGTTCTGAATCTGGATGACGGACGCGAGGAACTGTTTGCCCTGTGTAGAGAGAATAATCGAGCGATTTTGCCGGTGAAACAGAGCGACGCCCAACTCTTGCTCAAGCTGAGCGACAGCGCGGCTGACTGCCGACTGCGAGACGAAGAGCTTTTCCGCGGCTCGCGTGACGTGCTGCTGCTCAGCGACCTCTCTGAAGTAACGCAACTGCTGCAATTCCATGGCAACTAACCTCGCTGTTGAGATACATGCAAATAACGCATCATTCTGTTGCTTTCATTATGTTGGACGCAAGATATCCCGGCGAGTAGCCTGATGCTTGAAGGCCAATGCGGCCGTGGAGTAACGCGATGAAGCGACAAACGCGCAGAGGTTTTTTGCAGGGTGGTGCTCTGGCAGTCGGCACTTTAGCCGTCGCGTCTTCCGCGCGCGTCGCCTCGGCCGAGGACAGCCTTGGCGCTTTAAACGAAACGACAAAAGAACGAATCTCAGGAGATATGACGATGAGCAATCAAAACCCCGCGCAAATTCCTCCCGGTACCGAGCACGTGCTAGGCGGAGACCGTTTCGACCCCACGAAGTGGCTTGTGGTTCCGGCAAAGACCTTTGACGACCTGAAGGTGGGCGACGTGTTCCGCGCGCCTAGCCGGACGTTGACGGATGCGCACACCTCGGAGTTCCAAGCGGTTTCAGCCGACACCCATCCTCGGCATTACAACGCCGATTATGCGAAGGCACACGGGATGCCGACGATGTTGATTCAGCCATTTCAACTGCTGGCGTTGACCGCGCCGGGGGCGACATTGTTTACCCACTATGTCGGCGAGTCGATCGCCGGTCTCGTCGGAGTTTCCTGCGACTTCGGCCAGGACACGTATGTGGGCGACACGATGTATCCGGCGCTCGAGATTGCGGAATTGAAGAAGGAGGGCGGCAAGGGTCACGTGTTGATGGCGATTGTGATCTATAACCAGCGGGGGCAGATCGTGCTGTCAGGACACCAAAAGTTCCTGCTGAAGCTATCGGCCGCTTAACTTAACACGTTATCCGGCAGTTTGTCTTTATCATGAAAGCCGGCGGGCTGAGTACGAACCGGCTTTCGAATCGATCGGTACCGCTAAATCGGCTTAGGATGTGCGATGGGCTTTCTCGTAAGCAAACCGGCGGAATGCCCTACGCACCCCCAACAGGGCTTGGCCGAAGTGTTGTATGTTCCACAGATGCTAGTTTGTGCTGGCTCTACGGCGACGGTGGAAGAGTACTGACTCGGCCGCCTTCCAAATCTTCTCCGCTCTATTGTGCAGTGCTACGACCCTCGGACGCTTCGAGTTCTATACCCATGGCTCGTGCGATCTTTGTGAAATCTTCCGGATTAATACGGAAAGCTCCTCTGTGAAACGCGATACCCCAGTTGCGGCGTCCTCGGGTAAATGTCAGGTCCTCCAGAAGGGGATGGATCGAGGCCTGCTTGCTTTTGAAATACTGCGTCCTGCGGCGAAACGGGTGGAAGTTGTGAGATTGCTCGATCTGAGATGGCGCGTCGTCGATAATGCGTCCGGCTGCAGTGAATGCCCGCAGCGTTGCACCGGTTCCCATCGACTCGCGAGGAGAGTAGAAGATGACTACATCGCCAGTTTTCAAGCGGCGGACAGGAGCCTCTTTCCCGTGGCTGAGCTGGCAGAATTCCCCATGAACGGCTGCGAGCACATGCTCTCGGCTCGCGACCCCGATCCAATAATTTCGTGTTACGGCCTCCGTCTGCTTCAGGTTGCCCCCCCTTTCAACAAGTCAGAAGCGCCCTCTATGCGCCACTGCCGGCGACTACCTCGCGGAGATCGTAGTCGACCGGATCAAAGCCGTTTGCCAAGGCGGCTGCTTGCTTCATGTGCGATTGAACATCGGGCAGCTGACTCATGGCGACGTAATCCTCTTGGGACCGCCATTGAGCGTAGTTGACAACCTTGCGTCGATCGCGGCTCATGTGGAGATTCGCCGAGATAAAGCCTGGCTGGTGACGGAAAACCTCCTCCGTCGCGTTCTTCAGGTTCTCCAGCAAGCTGTCCGCCCTGTCCGGTTCGACGGTAAAGGTGTTGATGAACGTTAGGTAGCAACCCTTCGGATCCAGAGTGCTGGTAGGGCTCTTCGGCTGCGCCGTGCTGACGGAAATGGTGTAGCCGTCAGGATCACGAAAGACGAAGAACCGTCCGAACGGACCGTCTCCTAGGGGCTTCACAATGGGAACTCCGGCAACAGCTAAAGAGGCATGCAGAGCATCAGCGTTGCTGCAAGCGATCCATAGTGAGATGCCCCATCCCAGTCGGTCCGTGGCGTCGAGATCGACGAGAGGCTTGCGAATTCCGAATGGAGTCGGTTCTGTGTTGAACACGACTGCGTCCGGCGGGCTTTGAGGCGCTGCGGTTAACCCCAGCCGTTCCACATAGAAGGCTTTCGAGGCCGCTAGGTCTCGGACCTGGAGCGCGATAAAGCTTGGGCCGATCAGTTTGGCGGTGTTGTCGTTTCGAGGATATAATGTCATGATCCTTATATCATAATATAAGGGGCCTTATATTATCAAGCGGGAGAGGATGCCAAAAAGCAAGAGAACCGAACACCCAATGGCGCATCGGTTGGGCTACGTGCTCAAGCGAGCTCAACACGCCCTCCGGACGAGCATGGATGAGCAACTCGGCCCGCTCGGTCTGACAGCGCCCCAATACAACGTCCTTTCTGCAGTGCAACTCCAGCCAGGCATATCCAACGCCTCGCTCGCACGTGCGGCGTTTGTTACCGCCCAGAGCATGCAGGGAATCGTTGCGAATCTGGAAAAAGTGGGACTGCTGCGTCGAGATCCACACCCGACTCACGGGCGCATCAGGCGAAGCGAACTGACAAAAAAAGGGCAGGAGGTGCTGGCGAGAGCCCACGATGTACTGATCGGCGTCGAAGAAACAATGACCGCCGGGTTCAAAGGTGAAGAGATCGATGTGTTGCGTTCCATGTTGCATCGCTGCGCTGAAAACATGCGATCTGCTTAGGTGAATGTGTTTTGCTGCTGCTCAGATTCGTTTAGGCAGCACAAGCAATCTCGGTTCGCATAGCGGATCTGTAACGGGAAGTCGGCATTTCATTGGTGAAGGCTGATCAGCGAAGCTGAGGGCGTCTCTCGGTACTGAAAAGCGGATGGAGAGCCCGGAAGAGAGCTCCCCATCCGCCCACCAGGCTGTCACCATCGGGAACTGTCGTCCTTCGGAACCAAGAACGTCCGTTGGCTTGGAACGCCATTGACTGTCGCTCCAGCATGGCCAATGGAGGGTGATTGGGCGAGGAAATCAGCAGGAAAATTGAGCACGGGCCTGGACACATTGTCTAAAGATGCAATCTGCTCAGGCGTGAGTGTGAAATCGAGCGCCTTGAGATTTGCGTCCAGTTGCTCCAGTGTTCGGGCCCCGATCACGGTAGACCGTACTCCCGGCTGGGCCTTCAGCCACGCGAGAGCCACAGCGGAAGAATCGGTGTTGCACTCCGCCGCAATCTTGCCGACGGCGTCGATGATGTCGTACTGCTTCTCTGTGAATTCTCCGACGTGCGCACCCCGTAGCCCCCGCATCTTTGCGCCGTTAGCCCGTGTGTACTTGCCCGTTAAAGCGCCGCTTTTCAGAGGTCCCCAAGGCAGGACGCCGAGACCCAGCTCTTCAGCCATGGGAATCAGCTCTCCTTCGACCGTTCGTTGCATCAGCGAATACTCAATCTGCAGCGCCACCAGGGGATTCCAACCGCGGAAGTGAGCCATCACCTGCGCCTGTGCAACCTTCCACGCCGGAGCATCGGAGATGCCGACGTAACGCACCTTGCCCGACTTGACCAAATCGTCCAACGCGCTCATCGTCTCCTCGATGGGCGTAAAGCGGTCCCAGTTATGGATGTAGTACAGGTCGATGTAGTCGGTCTGCAAGCGTCGCAGCGATTCTTCGCATTGCGCTACGATGGCCTTCCTTCCGGCCCCGCCCCCGTTAGGATCGCCGGCGAAGAGGTTCATAAAGAACTTGGTCGCGATCACCGCACGATCGCGCTTGCCTTGGCCCTGCCGGAAAAAGTCCCCGATGATCTTTTCGGAGTGTCCAGATGTATAGGCGTTGGCCGTATCGATGAAGTTCCCACCCTGTTCCAGGTAGTGCGCAAGGATCGCTTCGGAGTCCTTTACACTCGCTCCGGAGCCTCCGCCGAGGTCTTCTCCAAAGGTCATGGCTCCAAGGCAGAAGGGACTAACGCGAAGACCGGATCGGCCAAGTGTCAGGTACGAATTTAGGGGCATGGGCATTTCTCCTTGGCAATTGGAGTATGCTGGCAATGTAGTCGGCCCATGCATTGTTGGAATGGAACGTATGCACCCTGTGCAATTGCGAAACGTCGACCTGAATCTCTTGCTTCCCCTCAAGGCCCTGCTGCATGAGCGGAATGTGACACGGGCGGCAGAGCGCATCCATCTAAGCCAATCCGCCATGAGTCGGACGCTTGACCGCTTGCGCTCAGAGCTAGGTGACGAACTGCTGGTGCGAGTGGGACGCAACTATGAGCTGACTCCGCGCGGTAGCGCACTGCTCGACGAACTGGGGCAAGTCCTGCCTCGCTTGGCTCGACTTTGGGCAGGAGAGCCGTTTTCCGCTGCACAAAGCGAAGCGCACATCCGTCTGGCCATGACGGACTATGCAAGCAGTGTCGTTCTAGCGCCGCTTGCGGCGATTTGTGGACAGCTTGCGCCTGGGATCACGCTGGAGGTGGTCCCTTGGCATGAGCGAGCTCATGAAGACAGTGGAATCGTGGCAACGCATCTGATCCTCAGTCCACTGGCCGTCCCCTCAACGTTTCGCGTGGAGCCTCTCTTCGAGGACGTCTTCCTCTGCGTTCTCGGCCGTAGGCTCAGGCGTGGCAAGAGCTCTATCACAATGAAGGAGTACCTCAGCTTTCGCCATATCTCCGTAGAAACACAACCGAACCAGCAGAACCTTATCGACCGTTCGCTTGGTGAAGCTGGCCTGCAGCGTCGTGTGGCTGTTCACCTGCCCTACTTTCTGGCCGCGATCCGAATGCTGGAATCGACAGACTTGGTGCTGACCATGCCCGCTCGGATCGCAGAGCCCGTGCCGGCCCTACTTGGCTTGCCGCGCCTGAAAGCGCCGAAAGAGATTCCGCCGATACGCTACTCGATTGGTCTGGCATCCACGCTTTGATAGCGATTTGCTCCATGTCTGGCTTCGACAAACATTGCGCCGGATCTTCCGTCCTCATGCCACGGAAGTGAAGCAGTAACGGGAACTCGGCTTGTGTCCGCCGATTGTGGACGGATTACGAGCCGCCCGGAGATGTCCGACGTCTTGGTGGCAGAACAGCTAAACGACCAACAGGCCGAAAGCGTATCCCAGACCAGTCGCCCTACGCTCCCATCCGCACGACCGCGCATTCGACAGCCATAGATTTCCTCCGCCATCAACGATCGCAGCTCGTCCGCCGCCAGCGGCAATTTGGGCAGTATCGACCTTGCCCTCTAGCCATTCGGGTAATCCGTCATGTACGGCCTGAAGTTCTTCGTCACCGATTCGCCATCGCCAAACTTGCGATCGTTTTGCAAAAGGGCCGTCCTGCACGCTGAAGAGCACTTCAGTCTCGAGGACAGCAACAGCAAGCGAGTCTTTTATATTGAGACCATCCGCGAGCACATCCCAGTTCCGTCCACCATCTTGGCTAACGCATAAGCCGACCGCCGCAGCTGCTGCGACAATATTCGGCAAGAACGGATGCGCACGCACTTCATGAACATCAAACAGGACTGGAATGGTCGGCGTCCAGGTTTCGCCTAGATCCTCGGAACGAGGGATACCGCCTACATGAACAGCCGCTAAGAGCGCGTTCCCATCGGTAGTTGCTGTCAGGGATCGGACTCCCAATGGCGGGCCTCCGGCAAACCATTCGCTGCGCCCCAGGACATCGTCGAAGCTCTTCAGCCGTTCTGGTTCACCATTCCTAGGAATGCGCAATATCGCGGCCTCATCCAGACCTCCACCAAAGATGGCGCCGCCACTGGACATAATCGACTGGAGCCCGATATCGACAGCAGCTAATTTGGACCAAGTTCCATTGGCTGAACGTCGCCAAACTTCCTTCTCGTCGACCACGGCAACGCAAGCGCCATCCGCCTCAAGGGCCAAAGCGCTAATCTTTCGCCCAGCAAGTTCAAGCGTATCCTCTCTCGTCTCGCTAAACACTCGACATCCGGAGTCAGTCGCAACCAAGACCTCAGCCATAATGAATTTCGCTCCTCAAGGACTGTACGACAGCCAGCTCACTTGTTGCCAAAATCGCCCGATTGTTTCCGGTTCACGCCCCTCCATCCATTTGCAACGGGTCCGAACAGTGTTGGATCTTCCGATTTATCGCGCATTCTAACCGGCGCTCACAACGAGTCAACCGTTGCAGCTCTATAGCAGCTTAAAACGAGTTCTCTCTGCGTTCAATCGTCTATATTCCCGTGGCGACTGGCCGACAAATTGCCGGAATATGCGCGAGAAGCTCGTGGGACTTTCTATCCCAACCGCCTGACTGATTGCTTCGATGGAGAGCTCCGTATTCAAAAGCAGCTCCATGGCTTTTTGCATACGCAATTTGCGCTGGAAAGCGAATGGCGCGCAGCCGAGATGGGCTGTAAATGACCGAGAAAAGTGAAAAACACTGGAATGGCAGAGCCGTGCAAGTTCGATGAGAGTGAAGGCTTGCTCTGGATTCGCGATGATTGCATCCACCGCGTTGGCAAGCCGCTTGCTGGGCAGATGTCCGGTTCTAAAGCGTTGTGATCCTTTCTCCATCAATCGGAATAAGCGGGAAGCGACCAACGCACGCCCGTGATCAATCATCATCTCCGAAAGAGTGCCGATCCGCAGGAAATCGTCCATCAAAATTCTTCCTATGGAGTGAATCGCTGGATCGACACGATACGACGCAGGCTCTTCGTTGAGAGCGCAACCACTTTGATCGGCGAGTTCCCGTAGGGATTCCAATTTCCAGTAAAGGTTCAGGATTTCGGTCCAATCGTGCCATTGTGTCCCGTGCATCTGCTCGGGATGGATATAGGCGACGGAACCTGGCGCGATCGCGGAAGGAATGCTTCCCGACACCCCTTGACGGCTGAACGTTGCCGACAATCCGCTGAGGAGAATCGCCACCTGTGCCTCCGGATGTCCATGATCAGGCCCTTCAAACTGCGGCATGTAAATCGTGGCTGCGAGCACTTCAGAGTGCTGCTCGGCCCGCCAATACATACCGAACGGCGTCGGCGTGTCCGTCTCCTTCCAAGGTTGCGAACGGTCTAAGTCCATCACTTCAGGTTAGCTCTGCACATGTCCTGGCTCGTGGCAGCATACCAAAACATCCAAATTTAAAGTGCGACAAAGAGTGACGAGAATCGGAGCCGGTGATTTCCGCAACGGCGGATAGAAATTGCGCAAGCAGAGGCAGGAAATAGTGCCGCGCTTTGCATCCATTAGAGTATTGCGAAGAATATTCTCGATTGAACGTGTGAAGACATTTTTCGCATGTCGCTGGGACACGAGCAAACCAATACGGATTTATTGAGTCATGAGTACAGAACGTAAAAACGTCATGCCGTTTGAACTACATCGGGACAACGCGCCGGCCTATTGGGAGGTGGATATTTTGTGGGCTCCTGCTGGCAGATGGGGCACAAACAGGCGTGCGTTCTCTCAGCTGGAGCAGCTATGCGCGAAGGATTCGGGTCCTCCTCCTCACACGCACACACAGACTGAGAACTTCTACATTATGGACGGCCAGATCACTTTTTTAATTGACGATCAGATACTGATTGGGACGAAGGGCTCATTCGTCACAGTGCCTCCCGGCACTGTGTGTTCCATTAACTGAGGGTTAAACAGACCGAAGGGAGAAAAGAATGGCAAACAGAATTTCCGTGGCCGGAGCATCCGGCAACCTGGGCAATCGCATTGCAAAAGCTCTTGTGGCGCAAGGCGCGGAGGTAGTTGCATTTGTTCGAAAAGGATCGGATCAAGAAAAGCTAAAAGTTTTGCGGAACGCTGGTGCCGAGGTGGCGTTCATAGACCCATCGAATGTGGAAGAACTCAGCAAAGTGTTGAACGGCACAAGCTGTCTGGTTTCCGCGGTCCAAGGTTTGCGCGATGTTATCGTCGACGCGCAGACAACTCTGCTTGAGGCCGCTATCAAAGCAGGAGTGCCTCGCATCATCCCGTCAGATTTCTCGACAGACTTTAGAACGAGGCCAGACGGAGAAAACCGTAACTTCGACTTGCGGCGTAAATTTCACAGGACGCTTGACAGAGCGCCCATTGCAGCCACCTCCATCTTCAACGGTGCATTCACCGACATTCTTACCTACAACGTGCCGTTCTTCGACTCAAAGAAAAAGATTGTCGGTTATTGGGGCGATCCGGATTGGTATGTCGACTTCACATCCATGGACGACACTGCGGCTTACACCGCTTTCGCGGCTCTGGATTCTGAGACACCTAAAGCACTCTGCATCGCTAGTTTTCAGGTATCCGCTCGAGATCTTTTAAAGTTTACACAAGATGTTCTTGGGACACCGTTCGAGTTAGTCAACCGCGGAACTCGCGAGGAACTGGCCGAGAAGAATAGACGTGATCGGGCGGAACACCCCGAGGGTGAGACGCAACTTTATGCAAGCTGGCAAGGCAGTCAATATCTTCAGAGCATGTTCAGTAGTCATCATGAATCGCTAGACAACGAGCGTTATCCCCAACTTAAGTGGACCAAGCTCAAAGACGTGCTGAAGCAGCTGTCTTAACCCTGCAGCGTAACCCATTCCGAGGTGCGCCGACACCAAGATTTGTTGAGCTCTAGCAACAGAGGAAACAATAATCAACCCTGCGCTGCGGGTCGCTGAATCCATGAACTGAGATATGACGCGGGCAGACATCTCAGGTGGATTTACTTCCAGGGCCTTCGTGATCGAGCCATAGACTTGTCGAAGAGCAGGCGGCCTCCTCGCCATATTCAGGGCAGAGATCCCAACACCGAGCAGACATAGTAATTTCAGCATGGCAGCACCGCTACCTTTATCGGTAGCAAGTATATCCGCAACAGTTGATTTCAGGCACTTACAATGGAGCAAACACTCGCGGCAGCTGTGTGACAAGACTGTTATGAAACGATGGCGGGGAACCGCATTTCTAATCGCCTGATGCGCTATTTCGTTTTGGCAACAGATTATGACGGGACGATCGCGGAAGAAGGCGTGGTTCATCCGAACACGTTGAAGGCATTAGAGAAGTTGCGGCAGACCGGCCGGCACGTGGTGCTGGTGACCGGGCGGGTACTGCCGGATCTGATGGCGACGTTTCCTCAATACGAGGTATTTCGGCTGATCGTGGCGGAGAACGGTGCGTTGCTCTACGATCCATCGACCAAAGCGGAGACCATATTATGCGAAGCGCCGTCGGAAGAGTTCGCGAAGAAGCTGGCGGAGAAAGGGGTAGCGCCGCTGGGCCAGGGGCGAGTGATTGTGGAGACGTTGGAGAACCAGAAGGAAGCGGTTCTCGACACGATTCAGGAACTCGGCCTGGAATTGCAGATGATCTTCAATAAGGGATCGCTGATGGTGCTGCCTTCGGGGGTGAACAAGGCGACGGGTTTGAGAAAGGCGCTGGAGCGAATTTGTTTGTCCCCGCACAACACGGTGGCGGTGGGCGATGCCGAGAACGATCACGCGTTTTTGAGTGCTTGCGAGCGCGGGGTCTCGGTGGCGAACGGACTGCCGGCTTTGAAGGAGAGAGCGGACTTCGTCACCACGGAGGCGGCGGGGGCGGGGGTTTCGGAACTGGTCGGGCTCCTTGTCGATGCAGACTTAGCGAGTATTCCCGCAAAGGGCGACCGGGACACCATTTTGCTGGGCGAATCGGATGGCGGCGAAATACGGGTGCCCGCCTATGGATCGACGTTGCTTTTGGCGGGCACGTCGGGGGGCGGGAAGTCGACGTTGACCACCGGAGTGATGGAACGGCTGAGGGATGCGGAGTATCAGTTTCTGGCGATCGATCCGGAGGGGGATTACCAGAACTTCGACGGTGCGCTGGTTTTGGGGGATAGCAAGCGCGCGCCCACGGTGGACGAGATTCTGGCGGTGCTGGAAGACCCGAAGCAGAGCTTGATTGCGAACTTGCTGGGAATGCATTTGGACGACCGGCCGGCGTTCTTCGAGAGCCTGATGCCGCGAGTGCAGGCGCTGCGTTCCCGGACGGGGCGGCCGCATTGGATCATTTTGGATGAGGCGCATCATCTGGCGCCGGCGGACCGAGGGAAGTCGGGCGATGCTTTGCCTAAAGATCTGATCAGCGCAATGCTGATTACGCTGGAGCCGGAGCGTTTGCCGGAGAGCGTGTTAGGGGCGATCGATACCGTGATTGCGGTGGGGGAGAAGCCGGGGGAGACGATCCGGGCATTCTGCAAGGCTTGTGAGCTGAATTGTCCGCGGGTGCCAGAGGGGCCGCTGGAACGGGGCAAAGCGTTGCTGTGGTCGCGAACGGGTGGGGCGGAGCCGCGGCTGTTTGCGGTGACGGCGTGCCGCACGGACCGGGTCCGGCACAGCCGGAAATACGCGAGCGCGGAGTTGACGCCGGATCGCAGCTTCTTTTTCAAGGGACCGCAAGGGAAACTGAACCTGCGCGCGCCGAATTTGATTACGTTTGTGCGGCTGCTGGAAGGCGTGGACGACGAGACCTGGCTGTTTCATCTGCGCAAGGGCGAGTATTCGGAATGGTTCCGAGAGAATATTAAGAACGACGAATTAGCGGATGCAGCGGCGAACATCGAAGGGCAGACCCAACTCCCCCCAGAGCAGAGCAAGGGGCAGATCAAAGAGCAGATCGAGCAGCGATTTACTCTGCCGGGCTGAGGCGCGTAATGCCGCTTTTCGGCAGGTGATTTTGTCCATTCCGAAGGGGAAGGTGGCCACTTATGGCCAAGTGGCGGCGGCGGCTGGGTACCCTTTGTATCACCGCGCGGTGGCCCGGTTTCTGCAAAGCGAACCTACGAGCCGGCTTCCGTGGCAGCGCGTGGTGGGCGCGGGCGGGGAGATCAAGCTGCGCTCTGAAGCGGCGGCGGAACAGCGGCTGCTTCTGCGGATGGAGGGTGTCGGGTTCCGGGGTAGGCGGGTGAATTTGAAGGTGCACCAATATACGTTTGGGACCTGAACTGGTTTTCAAATGACAGTCAGGGGAGGTCGGAAGAATGCTACGAATGCCGGGCCACAGGTTTTCTCGTTGGGCATGCTCAGAGGTTTAACAATGGTGAACAGACGTGGAGTTTATTGGAACTAGCCCGGATATCTCACCAGCGTGATAGAGGGCAAAGTAGGTAGAGCGGGAGAGTTCAAGAAGGAATCTACGGTTCCGAGGACGCGCTGACGTGGAATAGGACAGCTTTTCAGGCACGCTCCG
>JAABUQ010010585.1_pt1 | contig 12030 bp, 9 predicted proteins | sample 5560001 | NCBI WGS metagenome assembly JAABUQ01 (sample SAMN10711888, study PRJNA513371) | rock metagenome | isolation source: Antarctica rocks | place: Antarctica: Victoria Land, Finger Mt nord | collected 2015-12-18
GGTCTTAGGCCAGGACATCAGCCAGCATCAGGTTGCTGGGCACCTTGAACGGGTAGACGGTGATGTCAGCATCCACGTGCAGCGCAGCGCCTTACGTCTGGTGGGCCAAGCGCATCAACCGTTCTTTGTATCCCACGCCCCGATCTCGATCAGGTGCCAGCCCACAAGAGCCAGCACCTCCGCCAACCGCCGCAGCACCGTCACGTTGATCGCATTCTGGATCTTCGCCTAGGCATACCGACTGGAGAAGATCTGGCGGGCCAGAGGGAAGAACTGCTTGCCGCCGCCGGTTACGCCGATCAATCCCGCTCTCGCTTTCCTTCTGTACCCCTTGATCTACGTGATGTAGGAGCGCCGCTCGTCGCGGTTCTTGCAGAGTCATCGTGATCTACCTAGGCGTTACCTCCAAGAACCCTATCGCAGATTCGGTAGCTTGCTGTCCACCTCCCCCTCACGCTTTCTTGAAATCCAGAGTGATTTCAGCTTGCCATTGTAGGCGCCGTTTGTCAAGATGCTGCTGGCGAACCCCTAATTGGGGTATGTGATTAGGTGGCAATGTCATGGAGGGCGGCAAAGGCGGAGCGTCGAGTCTGAGCACGGGGGGTATCGGCCAGCCAGGCGGCCACGCGCACGAAGTTGAGAGCGGTCGCAATCAGCAGGTGGAGGAGGCGTGTCTTGGCGAGGCCGTGGTAGCGCGACTGCCGGAGGTCGCCCAGGCCGACCCCTTGAGAGATGGTGCCTTCGATCCCGGCCCGCAACGCGTAGCGCTCCTTGAACTCCTGCCTTGTTTGACGGTGACGCGCCGCGCGCAAGGCGTCGAACTGGGCGCGCGGACGAATTGAGAGCGCCCGCGGGCGGGGTGAGTGGACGCACTGCGGGCGAGGTGAGTGGACGCACTGCGGGCGGGCAGGACAGACGGAGCAGTCGGCATGGGCGAAGCGGATGGTGATGACGTCATGGCCGCCGCTGTCCGTCGTCGGTGTCCAGACCGCGCTCGTCTTCCCGCGCGGGCACGTCGCGCGCCGCGCGTCCCAGTCGATCACGAAGGACGCGGCGCCGAACCCCTCGGCGGCGCGCGTCTGCCAGCTCTGGTCAGTCAGGACCGGCCCGAGCAGGTCAGCCCCCAGCCGCTCGGCCATGACGAGGTGGTCGGAGGTGACGTAACTCTATCGACGATGTGCTCCCGCGGCGCCAGGTCGCGCTCGACCAGGTGCAGGTGGATGGCTCCCGTCATCGTGCTGTCGGCGACGGTGGCCGGGGTCGTCTCCACATTGACGAGGAGGTGTGGCGTCTCCTCGTCGCAGGTTTCCGTGAGATGGACCTTGTACCCCACCCACTCCGTGTCGCGTTTCTTGCTGTAGCGGGCGTCGGGATCGTACGGCGAACTGATCAGGAGCGGAGCCGGCGGGAGATCCTCGGCCGTCCGCCAGCGGACCAGTTCCTCGGGCGAGGCGGCGTGGAACTGCTGGAGCCACACGCGACGCAGGACCTGGACAGCCGGCACAGCCCGCTGTAACTGGACCCATATCTTCGCATATGGCAGCGGCGATATGCGTCCAGTTGCCCGTCAGCTAGTCGCGCCTGCTTTTGGGGCGCCGTCCGCGCACGGACAGCCTGTCTAGCCCATCATACCTCCCATCCGAGGTCCCGCAATGTCGCGTGCCATGTCGCCTGTGCCTCGACTCGATACAGGTCATTCCGGTGTGTCAACCGCGCCGCGACCTGCCTGAAGCTGGGGTAGATGCCCTGCGCGTGCAGGGCCGTCGTGACCTGACGCACCTCGTCGCTGCGACGCTGCTTGCTCTCATCGGTCGTCTGCCGACAGTAGGCCAGATAGCGCGCTGAGACAGCGCGGCACTCCTCTGGGAAATGGTAATTCAACGCCCCCTGCTTGCATCCGAGGCGCCGGGCGACCGCGCGGGTCGATGGAGGTGGCTGTTCCTGATCGGTGTAAATTCTAGCGATGAAGTCAGCATGGATTATAGCGATGATTCAGCACGCCGCTCGAACCACAGGCGCGCCTTTTCACACCCGTGTGCGGCCCTGTCCCCCCTGTGTGGAGGGTCTGGAACCTGCCGCCCTCCCCGCTAGAAAAATGCTGAATCGCCCGATGGAATTTACAATCGGAGAGCGCCACTTGCAATCGTGCTCGTGCGCCCTCGGCATCGAAGCTGTTACGTGGTCGGCGTGGGGTCAACGGCACGGAGGGCAGAGGTCCTGCGGTGGGAGTGGGGACGACGGAGCGGTCCGTCAGCCAGGGCAGGGGCGTGGTCCCCAGGCGATAGCATAGGTGTAAGAGCCACGGCAGGCAGGGGATGTGGACCCCGCGCCGCCATTGCGACACCTGGGTCACATGGACCCCCACAGCGCGGCTGAACACTTTCACCCCACCTACCCGTACGACGCCTCGCCCGATCGCGGCGACGACATCCTCCCGTTGCGGTGGATCGAACTGCGTCGGTGCTGTCGCGAGAAGGGCGCCCACGGCTGCCACAACCCAGGACTGCCATCCTAGCGCGGCATCATCCATAACGTCGCCGTGTAGTGCCCTCCCTGTCGCACCCAGCCAGTGGCGGCAATGCGCGCAGTACCCCGGCTCCGCGTCGGTGGCGAGGAGGAACTGGCGCCGCTGACAGTCGGGCTGCGGACACTGATCCCGCAAAGACTGGCGGTGACGCGGGCACGCGGTGACGGCCGCGATGGCCCACAGGAGCGGCTGGTGAATGACACGCCTCTCCGCGCGCCACTCGTCGAAGCAGGCGGGGCACCACGCCTGGGTAGACCGTAGCAGCCCACGACCGGGCATGACACCGGCCCATGTCAGGAGGGTTAGATAGCGGAGATCGTCGCGCAGGGTCAGCGTCGTGAGCGCCTGCACCCAGTCGCCAGCCGTGGCCTCCGTGCCGTTGAGGGCACGCGCGTCCTTGCGCCAAAATGCGCCGAGCGATTGCCCCCTGCGCTGTACGAGGTACGACCGCTGCAAGGGGGGGATGATTTCCCGGCTTGTCAACACCCGGAGAGAGACGCCGTGCGCCAGGGCCAGGCGGCTCACGTAGCTGGTCAGGCTCTCCACGCCTGGTGTGCCGACGCCGACCGGGGCCAGGTGATACAGGCGGCTGTGGGGCGGGCGTTCGGGCGCTCGCAGGTCCCATATGTCATAGGAGGATAGCGTTTCACGCATCAGGGGCGTCCAGTCCGACGGGGTCGCGACGCGGGGCGCGTTGCCCGGCGCGCCGCGAGACGCCGGGCTTGATGTCCACCGCAGGCGGTGACGCGGCAGGGCTGGCGGTCAGGGCCAGCAATGTCCGGAGGCGCACGCACGCGTCAGGATCCTCCGTCAATTGCAGCTCGCCGTCGCGCGCCTCGGCCGCCAGGGTCAGGCAGTACGATGGCGCGAGCGCGTGCGCCCGGAGATGGGTCCGTGTTAGCGTCGCCGCGTCCTCTTCCAGGGCCATGGCTAGGGCGCGGGTCAGCCAGTCCTTGAGCACGCCCACGCAGCCGATGGAGCGTTCATAGCAATATTCCCACTGACAAAGCAAGTCCGGCTCCCGCCGGAGGGGCAAGCGGCGCTGGAACGCTTGCAGCACGCTCTTGAACGCATGCACCTCCTCAGCCCGTTCGCAGCGGTAGCGCGGGAAATGGATGATCAGGCTGCGCCGGCTCAATTGGCCGCTTAGGTGACGGAACGCGAGCAACTCGTACGTCCCCACGAGCACATGCAGCGCGTCCGTCGTGCTCGCCAACGACTTGATGTGGTCGAATTGGTCTTGCAGGCGACGCCCCGACGCCATCTTGACCAGGTGTTGCGCCTCGTCGACGACAACGGCGGCGGGCCGGCGGTGGCACAGCGCCTGCTCCAGAGCCCGCCGCAACTCCGGCGCGACGACGCCCCGCCCCCCGAGCACATGTCCCACGTTCGCCCAGCGCCCCGAGGGCGCGACGCGCTTGTGGGCGACGAGCGGCTCATCCAGGGCCGTGAGGGCGCGCACGTAGTCATCCTTCCAACTGAAATGTCCCGAGTCGGGGGCGACGGCCTCCAGGCCGATGATGGGGATGCGCCCGGGATCGCGGTCGAGGGCGGCGGCCACCGTCACCCGCCGGATCAGCCGCTGCTGCAAGGTCGTCTTGCCCACCCCGCTCGGTCCCACGACGATGATGATGGAGGCCCCGGCCGGCTCTCGCAGCGCCCGCGTCACGGCCTCGTCGGCGGCCTTGAGGAGCGGATGCGCCACGGTGTACCCCCGGAAGTGATCCAGCCGGTCGGCGGCCGGGCGACCCAGCAGGACCTGTGGTGGAGGTGTCGCCGCGCTCATGAACCATACTCCTCGTAGACGTCGAGAATGTCCGGGTCGCGCGCCGCGCCCTCACCGCTGGGCGACGCCGGGTCCCCGCCCCGCGGGTCTGTCTCGCCAGCCGCGGCCGTGGGCTCGGCGATCCGGGCGGTATCTCTGAGGGCGGCGTCGCGGAGACGCTGCGCCAGCAGGATCTCCTGCGCCTCCACCGAGGCGAGGAAGTCCGCGAGGGTGCGCGCGGTGAGCGTGACCCGTCGCGCCTGACACTGCTGCCGGCGTCTGAGTTCCGCGCTCGCGAGGCGCAGTTCGCGCTCCGACCGCCCGTGGAAGGAGGCGTAGTGTTGAGAGGCGCAGGCGACCCAGCGTCCGCGCACAAATGCGTACGCCGTGGCCACATCGAACGGGTCATAGCGCACCGGGACCTGTGTCCCCTCCACCTCCGGAGCGCGGAAGGTGTCGGCCCAATAGAAGATGTACTGGATTTTCACACCGAGGCTCGGCACGACGCGCGCGGTCCCCTTCGGCGTGGTCGGCAACGTCATGAGGCGGAAGTCCTCGTCATCCGCGATGGCACGTTGCGGCCGCACCCCGCCCTGTACCATCCCCGCAGCGAACGCCGCGCGCGGGCTCTGGCCGAGGGCGGGGTGCTCCAGGGTGTCGTAGATCTCGTACGCCCATTCCTGCAGGCGCTCGTGCAGGGCGCCGAACGTCCAACAGGCCTGCGTGCGGGGATCGGTCGCTGCGGTGACCTGGCGCACGGAGGTCGTGAGCTGGGTATTGCCGGCGAGGGTATGCCCGAAGCGCGTGTTGGTCGTGCCAAACAGGCGCTCACAGACGGAGCCGTAGCGCGGCTTGGCACCGGGACGGGTCTTCTTGGTCACGCGGTAGCGCGCCAGGAACGTCTCAAAGTACACGCCGGCAAACTCCGGCCCGCCATCGACCACGATCGTCTCCGGGAGGCGGTGGTGGCGGTGGACGCACTCCCGCAGGACCTGCAGGCAGGAGCGGTAACTCGGGCTGTCAAACGTCAGCGTCGCCGCGAGCACACGCCGCGAGAAAGCATCGGTCAGGAAGGTCGCCCACGGGCGGCCGAGCGGGTGGCCCGTCCGCGCGCAGACGAGCTCAATGTCGAGTTGCGTGTGGTCGAGGTGGCCGATCTCGAACGGCCGGTCGCCATGGCGCGGGGTCGTCAGTTCCAGATCCCACACCCACGGCTCCCGGGCGTAGGCGGCGCGCCGACCTCGCCGCTGGAGCGTCTGTTCATAGCGCGGGCGCCGATTGACCGCGCGCACGAACGTTTTGTAGCTGGGCGCGCTGAACCCCTCGGCCTCGCACGCCCGCGCCAACGCGCCGTAGACGGCGAATTTGCGCTTCTGCTTGAGCGTCTCGTAGTCCCGGGCGATGGTCTCGTCGATCAAGGCTAGCACGCGCGTCGGCAGTCGCCTGGTGCGATTGCCCCGCCGACGCCATTGCGGGAGCAGCCCGACGTAGCCGCATCCGTCGGTGGCCTCGGCGGCGCGATAGCGCGCTCGCCAGTCACTCAGGGTACGCGCGGGGATGCTCTGCCGGTCGGCCGTATCCTCCGTGATGAGCGCATAGCGGCGATTCGCTTCCGCCAGATCGTCCGGGCTGGCCGCCCCTAAGCGCTCCTGCGCGGCGGCGCTGATCGCTTGTGTCTCATGGGCCAAGCCCGTGAGACGGCCCCGTTCAATGAGGCTGCTGAGCGTGGCGTTCGGGACTTCGACCAGCGCCCCATCGGTCGTGAGCAGCGCCGTCGCCGTCGCGCCTGCGTTGGCGATCGTGTAGCGTCGGCCATCCCAGGAGATGGGGGTCCCGACGGTTATGGTCAACGGGCCTGGAGTGACGCCAAACGGGTACCCGGCCGTTTCGCCCACGACGTGGTAGGCCTGCGCTGTCGCCGCGTCGCGGAACACGCGGACGCGTTCCGGTTCGGCCAACGGCGCCCCGTACAAGTCGATCCACACGCCGCCGCCGGCAATCACCGCGTACAGATCGTCCGCCCACACCTCCGCGAGGCTATGGAGCAAGGATGCCACCGTGATCCCCGGCTCCGCGACGACGAGCGCCCGGATCGCCTGGACAAGGATGGCATCGACCGCAAGGGGGTCCTGGAGGTAATCTTCCAGGAACAGGACGTTTCGCTGGTACCGCCAATCGATCTCGGCGGAGGAGCGCACACGGTAGGTCAGGCCGTGGGCCGCCGCGTAGGCCTCGCCAGGCGGACAGCGCCAACCACCAGCGCTGTCTTGCTGGTAGCGGTGCGGTTGAGCGACGATCAGGCGCGCCAACTCCTCCGCCGTCTTCCACTCTTCCCAGCCCGCGCCGTCCGTGCGTAGGACGAAGAAGTCCGCCGTGTGGCGATGACCCACGGTCCGGTCGTCTCGGCTGCGATACGCCAGTGCGAATGAGGGGGGCTGGTCGTAATACTCAAGCACGCGCGGGTCATGCTCCATGGCGTAGATCGCCGCCAGCTCGTTGCGGTGGCTCTCGAACTGGATGGTCATGCCCATCTTGCGGCTAGGGTAACGCCCGCTGACGTTCCTCGCCGCGCTGCGCACGCGCCGGGCGGGCGGCGCGGCCCGGATGGCGACGACGACCGCCTGGGTCGGTTCTGCTACATGCTGCTCCTGACACCACTGCACGAACTCCTCGTTGCTGAGCATCTGACCCCTGCCTTTCGCTGCTTGCGCACGGCGGGGTCCATTGCCCCGGCACAACGCGCGGCAAGCAGATGCTTCCGATTGTGACCGTAGGCAGGGTTATGCGTCCACCCGGAGGCTCAAGCACGAGCGGCCAGCCGGCGACAGTCAGCGCAACGCGCCCATCGGCGGCGAAGTTATGGGTCCATTCAAGGCGAAGATATGCGCCCAGTTACACCCGCAGCCAAGGCGGGGTGTCACAGGCATACACACACTCGAGGAGCAGCCGCCCGTCGGCTCCGATCTGGTCGGCGAGGGCGTAACGCTCCACCTTGCTGTCAGGCAAACGATAGTCCTCGACGCGCCGCGCGTAGCGGTCGAACCAGTCCGCGGGGACCCAGGAGCGCAGCCAGTCCGGGGCGACAGTGGCCAGCGTGTTGAGCGTGTAGCGCAGGGTTTCACCGACACACTCGAGACGATTGAGGACATGCACGGCGGCAAGGACGTGGGTCGAGTCGGTGCGCTGCCGCCCGCGCGGTTTGACCAAGCCGTGCTCACGCAGCCGCGCCAGCAGCGTCTCGAACAGCGCCATCTCCGCCGTCCCCGCAATGAGACGACCGCGGAACTCGCTCAGGACGGACGCGTCGAAGCCGGGATCGGTCAACTCAAGTGCGAGGGCATACGTCCAGTCGATGCGGGCGCGTACCGCGTCCGCTGCTTGCCGATCGGAGAGCCCCTCGGCGAACTGCATGACGGTCACGAGGGCCAGGTGCGCCGGCGCTTCGGCGGGCTGTCCCTCGCGCGGGTACAGAGCAGCGAATTGCGGGTCGGTGTAGAGAGGGCCGAAGAGGTCGCGCATGCGCATGACGGGGGTGCCTTTCGGGAACGCGGCGTGGGCAATGCGGGCGGTCTCCTCGGGGATGGACGACGCGGGCGACGGGTGCAACGACATCGGAACCCTCCTAGACGAACGAGGCCACCCTCGTTTCCTGGCGACGAGAGATGCCGCTATCATACCGCATCACGACCGCGCCGTGGCGCCGTGGCAGGGCATCCACGTGCGTTCGCTCCCGTTACACGCGTTCCCCTGCCTTCCCTCCCGCTGCACGTCAGCCCACTGAAGGGCACGAAACCGATGCTCCAAGTCCTCGCCTATTACTCGCGTTGCAGCCCTTGATTTGCCATTTTTGTTACCCAACATTTAAGGTTCGCCAGCAGCATCTTGTCAAGTGGCCACTATAGTGGACCCAGGGCTATTTAGTTCTCGGGCGTGAGACCAAGGAGGGTGAGGGCCTCCCCGGGCTGAGCAGCATAATGGCGGCAGGCGGCGGCGATGGTGGAGACACCAGCGTGGCGCAGGAGGCCGAGGGCGGTGTTGCGGAGGGCAGCCATGACTTGGGGGATGGCTCCGGTGCGCACCTGTGAGCGATCCTCGTCGAAGGTCACGTCACGCACCCAGTGGGTGCGGTTCTCGATGTGCCAGTGACCGCGCAGGAGGCGGCGGAGGTGGGATGCCCGTGCCCGCTCGGGGGCGAGGCTGGTCACGCCGTAGACCCGCTCGTGGCGCTGTTTGCCCGTCTTCTTGACCGTCACGTGGCGCTCGATGACGAAGACCTGACGCGCCCCCGGCCAGGCGCAGTCTCCGGGGAGCAGCGCGCGCACGGTGAGACAGCGGCGCTCGCTGCGCCCGTGGCCCAGGTCGGGCGTCGGGGCCGTCTCCGGCGGCGCGGCCAGGTGCGCCGGGGTCGCGAGGACCGCCGCGCTGGTGTCGCACAGGCCTGGCGGGGTCTCCTTGGCCACCATTACATAGTCTCCCCTGCCCTCCAGGACGGCCTCCGCCACCGCGCGCTGGGTCAGCAGCGCGTCCATCGTGACCACGCGCCCCTCCAGTAGCACCCCGCGCAGCACCTCCGGCAGCACCGGGATCTCATTTGAGTGTGACCAAAATCCGTGGGAAGGCGCGCAACGTTGAAAGCCACCAAGCGAAGGGGTAATACTATGGCAGAACCACCCACCATAGCACCCCAAGGAGACGCATGATGACTTCCAACGTAGACCTGAGTGTACAGCAGATTCAGCAGGACTTCCAAGCCTTGATCGCTTACGTCACGGGGCCGGAGACACGCACAGCGACCGCCTACACGGTGGAACTCACGCTCTTCCGGCACCTGCTGGCGTTGGGGGCGGCGCTGTTGCGCGTGTTCTTCCAGACGCGAGCGGCGGAGCGCCCGAGCGGGCCGATTCGCGCGCCGGGCGGCACGGAGTTGGCCTACCACGACTGCCGGCCCTGCACCTACTACTCTGTCTTCGGCAAGGTACGCTTCACCCGGCACTATGTCACGGCCGTGGGGCAGGAGGGCGTGTGCCCGCTGGACGCGGACCTGAGCCTGCCAGCACGCTGCGACGCGGACCTGCTGCAGGAGTGGGGGACGTATGGCACGACGGACGCGTCCTATCACGAGAGCCAGGCCGCGCTGGAGCATATCCTGCAACTGGCGGTGGGGAGCGCCGCCCTGGAGACGATGGTCGCGGACGCGGTGACGGACGTGGAGGCGTTCCACGCGCAGCCCGTGAGCCTGGAGGTGCGGGCGGCCGACGGGCCGCTCCTGGTGGTGCAGGCCGACGGCAAGGGCGTGCCCCTGGTCCAACCACCCGGTGGGGCACGGCCCATGCGTCTGGGCAAGGGGCAGAAACGGACCAAAAAGAAGGAGGCCGTAGTGACCAGCCTCTACACCATCGCGCCCTATGTGCGCACCCCGCAGGAGGTGGTCGCCGCGCTGCTGCGGGACCGCGACCGTCCGCCGGAGGCGGCCCGCCCCCGCCCGGTGGGCAAAGAACTGCGCGCAACCCTCGACGGCAAGGAGGTCGCCCTGACGCGCCTGGCGGAGCGGGCGCGGCAGCGCGAGGGACCGCACATCCAGGAGCGGGTCGCGCTCACTGATGGCGCGGAGGCGCTACAGAAGCAGATCGAGGCGCACTTCCCGCAGCATACCCTGGTGCTGGACATCATCCATGCCACGGACTATCTCTGGGACGCGGCCAACGCACTGCTCGGTGAGACGCACGCGGGCCGCACGGCCTGGGTGCGCACGCATCTGGAGCACCTCCTCGCGGGCCAGACGCAGACGGTCATCACCGCGCTCGAGGGGGCGGCACAGGAACCGGCGCTCACCGCGACCCAACGCAAAGTGGTGCGGGGCACGGCCGGCTACGACCGTCGCAACGCGCCCTATATGCACTATGACGTGTATCTCGCCTGCGGCTGGCCCATCGGCACCGGGGTCGTCGAAGGGGCCTGTGGCCACCTCGTGAAGGATCGCATGGAGCAAGCAGGCATGCGCTGGACCAAAGCGGGCGCCCAAGCCGTGCTCGACCTACGCGCGCTCCGGCTCAACGGCCAGTGGGACACCTATGGACAGGTCCATCGCCAGCGCCAACATGAACGCCTGTATGGGGTCTCTCATCCCGTCCCCGACACAGCGGAGATGCAGGTCTTAGCCGACGCCGCCTAAGCACCTAGCCCCCTCCACAGATTTTGGTCACACTCATCTCTTTTAGGCTCTGCGCCATTCTTGATGATGCCTGTTTCGGTGCTTCTCCTACTATATACAGGGTTATTTTCTGATCAAAAACTACATGTAGTGTTTAGCTTTCCCCCTACGACGACTTGCCGCGTCGCCAGGTGCCGCACGTCGCAGCTCGCTTACAGCAAACCCATTCCGCGCTCAAAAGTGGGCTTCGACGGGCGAATTCACATCATCAAGAATGGCGCAGAGCCCTCTTTTAGCCAGGTCCTTGGCCAACTCGCCTCGCCACCCCTGACAGCGTAGATACTGATCGACTCTATTGCATCATCAAAGGCTTTCACGCACCTCTCACTACAACGAAGGGGCATCGTTCGTTCGCATCGAAAAGGGCAACGTGGCTAGGGAAGATGGCCAAACCGACCCTTTGGCTGGCTAAATCTCAGGTTCTCCGGCGGTTCTGGTGATGCTGTGTGGCGGGAAGGTTTGAACCATCATGGCCAGGAATAGCAAGACCTGCTGCTATGAATCAAAGGTAAACCAGGGTCAGACCAGAGAATGCTCAAGTTGGGAGCACACTTCCCCGACACATCAAACGAGGGGCAAAGCGCGGCGGTACATGGGTGCAACGCGACGAGAGATTGGAAACAGAGCTTATCTCGTCTTTCATGCAGGGGCCTCGTCAATACGTCGGCCTGTCCCTAATTGCAGCGATTTCCCTCGTTGCTAGCTCACAGCAGTGCGAAATCGGCATCACCAGAAGCGCCTGAGACCCAAATCTCATGGCCAGCGACACCAGGGGCGGCTAGGAGATCAGGCAGCGCCGTCAGATACAACTATGCCACCAGCGCAGCCATGATTCCAGTGATGCGATCAACTGGTCGTTCGCCAGGATAACCTCACGGGCTGGATAGTCCTGGACCGGCATCAAGTCGACGGCGGCGCGTATCCCTGTCGTGCTCATGAGACGGTTGCTACAAATATCACCGTGGTCCTCACTTCACCTTCGACGCGCTGCAGGGCGTGTTCCACTCTACAACGCAGCTTCCACTCCAGCCACTCGCGATGGAAGGCGCTCGGTACGGTGACCCGTAGCACCGAGCTGCCGGCTCCGGTGGGGTCGTCGGCCAGTTCCGCTGTTGCAGGCGCGATCCACTGGCGGTAGTTCTCGGGGGTCATCACGGTGGCCAGCTCGGCCGCCACGCACCGCCACAGATCACCCCCTGGCCCGACACCCGCTAGCAGTGTCTCACCGGTAGCGGGCACGATGTCCTCGGGCGCCTGCTGAGCGTGGAGGTCCGCTGGCGGCGAGGCCGGCGTGAGAGATGCATCCGCACCTGCCGCAGACAGCTCTTTGTCCTGCCCCCGCGTCCAGGCGGCCTGTGGCCCTAGCGTTAGGGGGGGCCCCCGTTGATCCGTGCTTGCCGCTTCCTCGTCGCCGGCGCGGCCTGCATCGGTAAGTAGGGCGGCAAGCACGTCGAACCAGTACGCCATAGCACGCCGCAACGGCGGCCCCTTGCGGCGCCGACGGTCCACCACCCGCCGCGCCTGGTC
>JAABUQ010010586.1_pt1 | contig 12030 bp, 6 predicted proteins | sample 5560001 | NCBI WGS metagenome assembly JAABUQ01 (sample SAMN10711888, study PRJNA513371) | rock metagenome | isolation source: Antarctica rocks | place: Antarctica: Victoria Land, Finger Mt nord | collected 2015-12-18
CCACCACCGCAGCAGCACGCGCTACCCCCGGTCAGCGTCAACGAGAGCGACTCCGGACCCGTGTCGCCGCTGTCGTCGCCCGCCGTGACCGGCACCACGGCGGTGGCCGAGCCCGCCGCGAAGGTGACGCTGCCGGTCGGCCCGGAGTAGTCCGACGGGTTGGTGTTCATCCCGGGGGTGACGCTGTACGTCACACTCAGCCCCGCGGGGTACGTGCCGTCGGCCGCGGCGGTGCGCGTCAGGGTGAAGCCGCCCGAGGTGCCCCCCTCCGTGGCGGTGCCCGAGGGATTCAGCGGCACGCCAGGGGCCACCGAGATCGACGGGGTACTGACGATGGCGGCCGTGAGGAAAGGCCCCGTGCCGGCGGACTTCCCGCCGAACGGGTGGATCGGCCGGGCCGCCCACGGTGCGCCGTGGTGGGCCGCGACGCCGTGACGTTGGGCGTGGCCCGAGTGTCGCGAGACGTGGTGATGGGCGAAGTGCGCCCCCCGCGGAGCCATCGGCTCGTGGGCCAGTGCAAACCGAAACGCGGACGTCTGGCCCGCCATCAAGACCTCGACCTCGGGCGTCCCCCCCCGCCCGTCCCCCGGGACATGGCTCATCAGGAGCCGCGACTCCAACCCATCGACATGTGAGACGGGACGCCCGCGGCGTTGGCGACGACTCATGGTGCAATCCTCCGTGGCTTGGCTTGGGCGCGAAGACATCCCGCGGCGAATCGTCTGATTCGACCCGACATGTAATTCACATGGGTCTGACCGTGATGAGGGGTTCAAAATATCGTGAGGCTTTTAGGCTTGTCAAAGGAAATCCGGTGGAGATTTTCCAAGTTTCCAAGCGGAGGATTTTCCTAAAAGAAGGGCCGGACGGAGGGCCTGCCAGGGGCTGCGGTGGTCGCGGACCACCATCGACCTCCCCCGCCGATTAGGGGCTTCGGGAAGATTTCCGCACCCCTGGAGGCGGGCAAGGGGCAAGATCGCGAGCAAGATTCGGGGATTTTTTCGACGCGGAATCGGACGGGACCCGACCCGCTTCCCGGGCGACCCCGAACTCCGCGATGGGTAGCCACGGCAGCAACGGGTCGATCTGGATGGCCTCGCCGGCCACCGCGCCGCCCTGCTCGACCCGTCGATCCGCATGATCGGGATCGCGGGCCTGGGCGCCTACTGGACGTTCAATGCCCGCTGATCGCCCCGCTCCTGGGCTTAACCGTTACAGGAAGAGGCGGTCTCGGATGCGCGTCAGGATGACCTTTTCCAGGCGAACGTCGCGTTCTCTGGGAATCCACAGCGAGGGCAGAGGGACCGGGCCGACGATCTCGCGCGTGCGGTTGACGGGGAAGTCGTTGTTGAAGACGGCGCGCCCGCCGGCCTGGGCGACGGGCTTGACCAGGTCTTCCAGCTCCTTGCGGACCTCGACGTTGACGGTCCAGCCGCCGCCGGGGGCCGGGTCCACGGTGACGATGGCGAACCGGCGGATCGTCTGGAGCGTCGATTCCAGGCGCTGATCGAAGCCGACGGAGTCGCCGTACCAGGGCTCCAGCAAGGTGGCGCCCAGCCTCGGCTGGGTTTCGATCCGGCGCGCGAGGCGGTTCTCCGTGGCGATCTCGAAGTAGTCGTCGACGACGGCGACGGTCTCGCGCCAGACCCGCTCGAAGTCGGCCGAACGGGCCACCAGCGGGTTGGCGACCGGCGGCCCCTGGCGGAAGCCCAGCGCGTTGATCGACGAGCAGCCGCCCGCGCCCAGCAGGACGGCGAGCGCCGCCGTTGCGGCCGTGAAAAGCCTGATTCGCATGGCTGGAGGGCCTCGCTCGTCCAAGGGGGACCGGCCGCCCGGGCCGCGGTGCGGTGCGGTGCGGTGCGGTGCGCCGCGCCGGCCGTCCGGGGCGGTCGCGGCGGCATCCTGACGAGTCGTGCCGATCCTGGCAAGGCCGTTCTCGGCGGAACGCGCGGAATGCGCCCTAAGGTTGTGTGCAACGGCCGGGCACCGCGCCCGCCCCCGCGGCCCGGGGAACGGCCTCTGGACTTCGACCATGCGAATCACCCGCGAGACCGCCCTGACCCCCGCGACGATGGCCAGGCGCTGGGCCCGCCGGGTGGGGACGGCCCTGGGCCTGCCCGGCGCGGAGCGCAAGGCCCTGGACCAGCTGGCCGACCTGGCCCGCGAGGCCCGAGGCGCGCCGGAGATCCACCGCGCCCTGGTGCGTCTGGCCTGCGAGTCCTTCGGCGCCGGGCGGGCCGAGGTGGTCGCCCCGGCCAACGCCCAGGAGCCTTCCCGGCTGGCATGCTGGCCCGAGGCCGTTCCGCCGCCGGTGCCGCCCCCCCGCTGGGGTGCCGTCAACGTCCACGGCCACGTCAACGTCAACGTCAACGCGACGACGCAGAGCCGGGAGCGGTCCGCGCCGCTGCCAACCGGCCCCGCGGCCGGGCCCGACCGCCGGCCCGCGACCCTGCGCCTGCCGTTGCGAGCCGGCGGGGTCGACCGGGGGACGCTCGTGCTGGTGACGGGGAGTCGACGCCGAGGTTGGTCGGCCGGATCGGTCCGGCGGCTCCTGAGCCTCGCGACGTTGACGGCCACGGCCGAGGCGGCCCTGGCGGCGCGGGGCGCCGCGACCGATTGGTCGGCCCGCGACTCCCTGACAGGGCTGCCCGACGCGGCCATCCTCACCGCGTTCCTGGAAAAGGTCCTGGCCCAGTCCCGCCGCGGGCACGAGCCCCTCTCGCTGCTGGCGATCGTGCCCGACCGCCTGGCCACGGTCCGGGAAACGCACGGGCCGATGCTCGCCGACGCCGCGCTGCAACGCGTGGCCCGCGCGGTGGTCGCCACCCTTCGCGAGGGCGACATGGTGGCGAGGGTTGCCCAGGACCGCCTGCTGGCGGTGCTGCCCGGGGCGCAGGTGTCCGACGCGCTGTCCGTCGCCGAGGCGGTGCGGCGCGCCATCGGCGAGGCCGGGATGGCCGGCGCGACCACGGCCCCGATGACGGCCTCCATCGGCGTGGCTGGCTACCCCGACGACGCCGACGAGCTCGAGACGCTGCTGGCCGCCGCCGCCGACGCGTTGAACCTGGCGCGGTCGCGGGGATGGAACCGGGTCGCCCGGCCGCCTCGGTGCGCCGCCGGACCGGCCGCGAAGGGGCAATGATCGCCCGCGCCGGATCGCCCGGGGAAGCCGGGGCGGGAGATCGCGATCGAGGCTTCCGCGGCGAACGAGGGACGCCCGTGGCGACGATGCAACTCACGAGGTCCGAGGGAGAGGGCGCGCGGATCGCGGCCCTCCGCGCGTATCAGATCCTGGATACCACGCCCGAGCGGGTCTTCGACGACCTGACGCGCCAGGCCGCCAGGGCCTGCGGGGCGCCGATCGCGCTGATCAGCCTCGTCGACACCGAGCGACAGTGGTTCAAGGCGAAGGTCGGGCTGGCGGTCGAGGAGACCTCCCGCGAGGTATCCTTCTGCGCGCACGCGATCCGGTACGAGGGGGTGATGGTCGTGCCGGACACCGCGGCCGACCCGCGGTTCGCGGCCAACCCGCTGGTCGTCGGCGAGCCGGCGATCCGCTTCTACGCCGGGGCCCCGCTGGTCAATCCCGAGGGGCACGCGCTGGGGACGCTCTGCGTCATCGACGTGGTGCCGCGCGCCCTCAACGCCGAGCAGCGCGAGGCGTTGGAGGCCCTGGGCCGCCTGGTGGTCAGCCAGCTCGAATTGCGGAAAGCCCTCGGCCGGGAGCGCGAGGCCGCCCGGCGGGAGCGCACCGAGCGCCTCAGGCGCGAGGCGATCGAGCAGGCGGCCCTGGACTGCATCATCACGATCGACCACCGCGGGCGCGTCCTGGAGTTCAACCCGGCGGCCGAGGCGACCTTCGGCTATCCCCGCGACCAGGCGGTCGGCCGCGAGCTGACCGCGTTGATCGTCCCGCCGCGGGCCCGGGCGGCGCACCGCTGGGGCCTGGCGGACTTCCTCGCCACCGGCAAGGGGCCGGTCCTGGGACGGCGCATCGAGGTCGAGGCGATCCACGCCGACGGCTCGATCCTGACGGTGGAGCTGGCCATCACAGTCGTGCCCGTGGACGGGCCGCCCATCTTCACGGCCTACCTGCGCGACATCTCCGAGCGGCGGCGGACCGAGGAGGCGCTGCGGCTCAGCGTGGCGGAGTCCAACAAGCTGGCCCTGGTCGCCAGCCGGACCGACAACGCCGTCATCATCACCGACGCGGCCGGGCGCATCGAATGGGTCAACGATGGCTTCACGAGGATTTCCGAATACACCCCTCAGGAGGTCCTGGGTCGCAAGCCCGGCTCGTTCCTGCAGGGGCCGGAGACCGACCCGGCCACCACGGCGTTGATGAGCACGCGGCTGGCCCAGGGGGAGGGCTTCCGCGTCGAGGTCCTCAACTACTCCAAGTCAGGCCGGAAGTATTGGCTGGCCGTCGAGGTCCAGCCGATCCGCGACGACCAGGGCACGCTGATCCATTTCATGGCGATCGAGAGCGACGTTACCGAGCGCAAGCGGACCGAGGAAGCGCTGCGACTGCTCTCGGACGAGGCGCTGCGCGAGAGCCGTCGGCGCCTGGCCACGGTGGTCAAGGGGGCCCCGGTCATCCTCTTCGCAACGGACGGGCGCGGGGTCATCACCCTCTCGGAGGGTCGCGGCCTGGCGGCCATCGGCCTGGCCGCGGGCGAGGTGGTCGGGCGGCTGGCCTCCGAGGTCTTCGGCGGCGAGCTGGACGTGCTCGACGACCTCCGCCGCTGCCTCTTGGGCGAAACGTTCGAGGTCGTCCGCAACGCCGCCGGCCGGTCCTTCAACACGCGGTACACCCCGCATTGCGGGCCCGTTGGCGAGGTCATCGGGGTCATCGGGGTCGCGACCGACGTCACCGATCGGATGGCCGCCGAGGAGGCGATGGGGCGGGCCGAGGCCCGGTATCGCGACCTCTTCGAGCACTCCACCGAGGGGATCTTCCAGACCACCCCGGAAGGGCAATTCCTCGACGCCAACCCGGCACTGGCCCGCATCTACGGCTACGAATCCCCCGCGGAGCTGATCTCCAGCCTGACCGACATCGGCGGGCAGCTCTACGCCGACCCCGACCGCCGCGACCAGTTCCGCGGGGCGATCCAGGAGCGGGGCTCGTTGACGGGATTCGTTTCCCAGGTGCGCCGCCGCGACGGCGTCGACATCTGGATCGAGGAGGGCGCGCGGGTCGTCCGCGACGCCTCTGGCGCGGCCCTCTACTATGAGGGCACCGTCCAGGACGTCACGGAGCGCAGGAGGGCGGAGGAGGAGATCCGCGGGCTGAACGCGAGCCTGGCCCGCCGCCTGGACCGGATCGGGGCCCTTCGCCGCATCGACATGGCGATCACCGGCAGCCTCGACCTGCGAGTCACCCTGGACACGATCCTCGACCAGGTCGCGGCGCAGCTGGGGGTGCACGCCGCCGCGGTCCTGCTTCTGGACCCGCACACCCTGATCCTGGAATACGCGGCCGGGTGCGGCTTCCGGGGCGCGGGCATCGCGCGATCGCGGCTCCGCCTGGGCGAGGGCCATGCGGGCCGCGCCGCGCTGGAGCGCCGCACCGTCCACGTCCCCGACCTCCGAGAGCCGAGGGAACCCTTGGAGAGGCGCGACCTGCCGCGGGACGAGGGGTTCGTCGCCTACCACGCCGTGCCGCTGCTGGCCAAGGGGCAAGTCCGCGGGGTCCTGGAAGTCTTCCACCGCGGCCCCCTGGACACCGACCCGGAGTGGTGCGCCTTCCTGGATGCCCTGGCCGGCCAGGCCGCCATCGCCGTCGACAACGCCTCGCTCTTCGAGGGGCTGCAACGCTCCAACCTCGACCTGACGCTGGCCTACGACGCCACCATCGAGGGCTGGTCACGCGCCCTGGACCTCCGCGACGAGGAGACCGAGGGGCACACCCGCCGCGTCACCGAGATGACCCTCCGGCTGGCCCGCGCCATGAACATCGCCGGCGCGGAACTGATCCAGATCCGCCGCGGCGCCCTGCTGCACGACATCGGCAAGATGGGCATCCCCGACCGCATCCTCCGGAAGCCCGGCCCGCTCACGGACGAGGAATGGGTCATCATGCGCAAGCACCCCACCTACGCGCTGGAGTTGCTCGCGCCGATTGCCTTCCTGCGAGCCGCGCTGGAGATCCCGCACGGCCACCATGAGAAGTGGGACGGGACAGGCTACCCGCGCGGCCTGGCGGGCGAGCAGATCCCCCCGGCGGCCCGCATCTTCGCCGCGGTGGACATCTGGGACGCGCTACGCAGCGACCGCCCCTATCGCGCCGGGTGGCCCGAGGACCGGGTCCGCGCCCACATCGCCGGCCTGTCCGGCACGCACCTCGACCCGGAAGTCGTCCGCGTCTTCCTGGCCCTGCTGGCGGCGACGGTCCCCGACTGATCGCCGCCAGCAGGGTTTGCGGTTTCGATCTCCTTGCGATTTCGCCACTGTCCTCGACCGTCCATACTCGCAAACGGGTGTCGCTCTCGATTCTGAAGATTCGACGATCCCCTCCGGGAGGCTGGGGTCGGTCCTCCGACCCCGGAATCCTCGCGGATCGGCCCCACTGGCCGATTCCGGGGTCTGGGTACAGACCCCAGCCACACAGCAAAGCGCAGCCCAACTCCAGAGATCGAGAGCGACGCCGCTCGCAAACCTTCCTCCCTCAGCCTACCTCCTGCACGAGGATGGCGTTGTGGACGGCGCTGCCCGGCACGGTGCCCCGCAGCAGGACAACACGGTCGCCCGTCGCCACCAGGGCGCGAGCGCGCGCCCAGTCCAGCGCGACGGACATCGCGCGCTCCACGTCGTCGGCCTCGGGGACGTGGATTGGTGTCACGCCCCAGAAGAGCGACATGGCGCGCGCGCCCTCGGCCGTCGGCGAGAGCGCCAGCGTCGGCGTCCGGTGCCGCTGCTTGGACAGCGCCTGCGCCGTCCGCCCGGAGTGGGTCGCCACGATCAGCAGCGCCGCGCCCAGCCGCCGGCAGACCAGGCTGGCCGCCTCGACGACCCCCTCGGTGATCGGCATGATCCAGTTGGCCCGCGCCGAGGAGCCGGGCTCCGGCCTGGACGCCGGAACCGACGCCGGGACCGGAAGGGGAAGGGGAACCGGGACCGTCGGCATCGCCTCGGCCTCCGCGGCAATCCGGCGCATCGTGGCGACGGCCTCGACGGGGTACTGGCCGACGGCCGTCTCGCCCGAGAGCATCAGGGCGTCGGTCCCGTCCAGCACGGCGTTGAACACGTCGCTGGCCTCGGCGCGGGTCGGGCGGTTCGACGACTCCATGCTATTGAGCATCTGCGTCGCGGTGATCACCGGCACCCGCGCCCGGGCACACGCCGCGATGATCTGCTTCTGGATCGCCGGCACCCGCGCCACGTCCATCTCAACGCCCAGGTCGCCGCGCGCCACCATCACCGCGTCGGTCTCGACCAGGATCGCTTCCAGGTCGGCGACCGCCTGCGGCTTCTCGATCTTCGCCACGATCCGGGCGCTGATGCCCCGGGCGACCAGCTCCTTGCGGAGGCGGACCACGTCGTCGGCGCGGCGGACGAAGGACAGGCCGACGTACTCGACCTGGTTTCTGGCCGTCCATTCGAGGTCGCGCAGATCCTTATCCGTCAGGGCCTCCACGCCGAGGTCCGTGCCCGGCAAGTTCAAACCCTGCCGCGACTTCAGCCGCCCGGCCAGCGTCACGGTCAGCCGGGCCACGCCCCCGGACGCCTCGGCCACCTCCATCGCCACCGCACCGTCGGCGAACAGCACGGTGTCGCCGGGCTTCAGGTCGCGCGGCAGGTCGCGATAGGTGCAGGTGAACTGCCTCGGGTCCTGCGAGGTCCGCTCATCGACCAGGGTGAAGGTCGCGCCCAGGGCGCAATCGACCGCGTCGCCGGGGATCGGCCCGAGCCGGATCTTGGGCCCTCCCAGGTCCTGCAAGACGCCGATGGGCCTCCCCAACTTTGCGGCCACCCCGCGGATGGCGCGCAGGGTGGCGTCGTGTTCCTCGTGGGTCCCGTGCGAGAAATTCAAACGGAACACGGCGGCCCCGGCCTGGACCATCGCGGTCAGGACGGCCGGGTCGCGCGACGCCGGCCCCACTGTGGCCACGATCTTGGTGCGGACCTTCCCCGGCTGTTCGACCTGGCGGCTCGGCACGGTGCCTGTCTCCTGGGTGGGGGTCGGGTCGTTGGCAAGGGAGGGCGACGCCTCGCGCCGGGAATTTCGCTTCCCAGGAGGCGGGCATTCGGCATGCCTCTCGGCGTTCCACCTCCTTCGTCGTGCGGCGGAGGATCATCTTTCTCGATGCAACCGCCGAAATCCAGCAGATTTATCGAGAAGGCCGGCGCGCCCGGCTCCGGGGAGTCTCAGAGGCCCAATGCCGCGCCTTTGGACACGCGGGCCTCAATTCCGGGCCACGATGATGGGGAACGGCGACCGCCAACCCATTTGATCCATCCGCCAAACTCCCCGGGAACCGCGCAAGATTGAGCGATCCGTGAGCCGATGATAGAATCAGTCACGTTGTTGCCAAGAAGCGGCCCGGGAAAGCGAATTGACTGGCGGGCCCGGGTCGCGAACAATGGTTGCAATGGCCTCTGGGTTCCCGGGATGGCCCGCGACGCGACACGAACCCAGCCCCTGCCCTGCCGGCCACTCCCCCCCAAGAGGACGCCTTGGGCCATCCCCACGGACCCTCCCCATGAAGAGACTGTTCGCCGCCGTCGCCCTGCTGGCCGCCCTGGGCGTGCTGACCAAGCTCGCCTGGAAGACTCCGGCCGCCCCCGGCGTCGGGAAGGCTGATCCCGGCGCCGCGGTCGATTTGTCGAAGGCGGGGCGACCCGACCCCGATGCCGAGATCCGCGCGCGCTACCCGGACGACCGGCCCCTGGTGGAGCGGACCCTGGCGCGTTATCGCCAGACGGCCCGGAGGATCGAGGGGACCGACGGCCTCCGCGGGCTGGCCCTGCTGGACCGCCTCGACCTGGAGGCCGTCCACCTCTACGAGAAGTACCCCAACGACTTCCGGCGACTTCGGGACAGCCTCACCGACGATTCCGCGGCCGATTTGTTGCTGCATTGGCGCGAATACTTCGGCCTGAAGCGTGCCGACGACACGGACCGGGGCATCCTGATCGCCGAGATCGCCCGCCTGACCCCGGCGCAGAAGCGGGTGGCCGCCCGCTACCCCAACGCCCTGCCGATGATCCTGGCCGAGCCCGCCGGGATGACCGAGTTGGTGCGGACCTGGTCGGGCGACGCCGAGGGGCTCCGCGATGCCCTCGTGGTGCTGGACTTCATCAGCCTGGAGCCGGGCGCCACCGACCTCCGCGCGGCCCTGCGGACCCTCGACGAGCACGGCACCACCGCGCTGGAAGCCTTCCGCCTTCAGGGGCTCGACGGCTTCGCGATGGCGGGCCTGTACGGCCCGGTGCTCGACGCCCTGGGCGCCGCGATGCCGATGGAGCAGGCGCTGATCCTGCTGCGGGTCAATTCCGCGTACGTCGACGAGTTCCTCAAAACGGGCACGCCCGAGTCGCTCGCCGCCCGCCTGCGGCACGTCCAGGCGGCCGGGCTGGTCGAGGCCGTCGGCGGCAGCCCCAACGCCCTGCGCCTGGCGGTCGAGATGGGCGAACCTGGCGAGCGCGCCCTAGCCCAGGCCGGGTCCGACGCCGCCGACGTGGTCTTCGACGACTACGCCGATCCTTCCCTGCGCCACCAGGCGGTCGCCGCCCTGGCCGAGCACGGCAAGATGGGGCTGGCGATGCTGGCCAAGTATTCCACCGACAACGAGTTCCGCGAGATCCTGCGGACCCACGGCGCCGCCGTCATCCCGCCGATCGCGCAGGCCGACGCGGTGCCCGAGGCGCTCTCGGCCCTGCGTTCCAAGCCGAAGCGGTCGATGACCGAGTCGGCCTCGCTGGCCATCCTGTTCCTTTCCGGCGATAACGGCCAGGCCACCATCCGCATGATCCGCAAGGACGGCCTGTCCAGGGTCACGGAGCTGAACTCCTCGGATGTGGAGTTCTATCAGTTCCTGCCCCTGTACGACCTGGTCCACCTCGGCGGAGTGCTGGGCCGCGGGGTCGCGCCGACCTCCGGCGAGCTGACCTGGGCCCTGGTCGACGGCTGCTTCGTGGTGGCCGACGTGCTGAGCCTGGCGGCCGTGCAGCCCGAGGGGGTCGTCGCGGCCGAGGCGGCGCGTTCGGAGGTGAAGGCCGCGTCCCGGCAGGCGATCAAGGCCCTGGGCCGCGAGCTGGCCGAGGAAGGGGCCGAGGTCGGCGGCAAGGCCCTGACCCGCCGCGGGACCGAGGCCGCCGCCGAGCGGCTCACGCGCTGGTGGACCGTTCGCCTGGCCGGCGGCCCGTACCAGGTGCTGCGCCGGCTCCCCGAGGCGATGGGGCGCCTGGGCGTCGCCGAGGTCGCCGACCTTGGCCGCCCGCTCTGCGCCCGCGCCGGCCTTCGGCTAAGTTCATGGGCCCCCATGCGGTTCCTGGCCGCGTCCGGCCCCGAGATCGTCCGCCGCATCCCGCCGGGACGCGGCATGAAGTACCTGGGCGCCCAGGCCCTGCAAGCGACCGTCGGCGTGGTGGCCTTCCACAAGATGGAAGAACACCTGGCGAGCCGACGGCCCCAATCGACGCCGGGCGACTGATCGGACGACGGGGCGTTTCGATTCGGGGTCGGCCCCTGCGCCTGACCTGGTACAATATTCCGGGGGCGAGGCCCGAATCTTCTGGGGGCCTTGGCCGCGATCGCCCGGTCCCCGTCCCATCGGACTCTCCAGAGATCAAATCGGGCGACTTGGATTGGAAAGGATACGTCCCATGCGAGTGCCGACGAGCCGATGGGTGTGGTCGGGGCCGATCTCCCTGGGCCTGCTAACCCTGGCCCTGCTGCCTTCGGAGGCGCGGGCCGGCAAGGTGGCGTGGCTGGACGACGTGGTGCGCCAGGTCGTCCGGGACGCCGAGCGCGAAGGCCAGGCCGTGGGCCGCGTCGCCGAGCGTTCGGCGGGCCATTCCGCGGGGCGTCTCTTCGTCCGCGAGGCCGACGAGGGGCTGGAATCCCTGGCCAAGCGATCCGACGATCTGGCACGCGCCGCCCGCCGCGTCGAGCAGCCCTCCGAAGCGCTGCTGGAGCGGAAGTTCGGCCGCCTGCTGCGGGACGAGCCCGAGGCGATGCGCACCTTCGGCGCCCTGGCCCCGGCCGAAAAGCGGCTGGTCGTGGAAATGGGCGAGACCGCGCAGCTTCTGGCCCGCCGTCACCCCGGCCAGGCCGAGGAGCTGGTCCGCAAGCTAGGCGTCGAAGGGATGACCGCCGTCCGCGTCTACGGCGACGACGTCGCGGAGGTCGTGGCGAAGGAGGGCCCCGAGGCCGTCGGCGTCCTGCGCAAAACGGGCCGGGGCGGCTGGGCGTTCTTCAACGAGAAGGTCCTCCCCAACAAGAAGAAGCTGGCCGCCGCGGGCGTCCTGGCGCTCTTCCTGGCCGACCCGGACAAGTTCGTCGACACCGCCGGGGTCGCCACCCAGTATGCCGTCGAGCAGTTCTCGAAGGCGGGCCTGCGCCTGGCCGGCGCCGTCGGTGACGGCGCGGGTCGCGGCCTGGAGTCGGCCATCGGCGAGGCCCTGGCCGCCCGAGGGATCGACTCGGCCATCGCCCGCAAGGCCGGCATTGGCCTGGCCGGCGCCGGCGCCGTGCTGGCCGCGATGGCCCTGATCGGCCTGCCGATCGGCTGGGCCTTCCGCCCCTTCACCTGGCCGCTGCGGCGGGCCTTCGCGCGGCGGAAGCTGGCCTGATCTGATCCCCGCAACGGTATCCGGAGCCGAGGAGGGCCTCATGGCGACCGTGACCGAAGCACCTCCCGCTCCCGCGAGCGAAGCGGCCCCGGAGATCGCGCCGGAACGGCTGTTCCGCCTGTCGCTGGGCGTCTACGAGCGCATGGGCGAACTCGGTTTGTTCCGCGGAACCGACCGCGTCGTGCTCCTGGACGGCCTCCTGGTGACGAAGATGACCAAAGGCCCCCGGCA
>JAABUQ010010587.1_pt1 | contig 12030 bp, 9 predicted proteins | sample 5560001 | NCBI WGS metagenome assembly JAABUQ01 (sample SAMN10711888, study PRJNA513371) | rock metagenome | isolation source: Antarctica rocks | place: Antarctica: Victoria Land, Finger Mt nord | collected 2015-12-18
GGCCTCACGCTCAAGGGCTTGCCGCTCGACATGCGAAAGGGCATGCATGTCGGGGAAGAAGCGTTTGCGTCCATAGAGTGTATTGACGTAGCCCTGCTTACGCGCCTGATTGAGTGTGCCATCGACATAACCTTTGATATTTGGGAAAATCTCGTGATAGCGGCGAATGAAGCTTGCTGCATCGACATTGCTCATACCTGTCACCTGGGAAAGGCCAAAGGCAGATTGTCCATAAAGAACGGCGTAGACAACGGTTTTGGCAAGGCGGCGCTGGTCCTTCGTCACTTGCTCCACAGGCACATTAAAGAGTGTTGCGGCTGTGATCGTGTGGATATCTTCGTCATTGCTAAAAGCCTCCACAAGGCGCGGTTCATGCGTGATGTGCGCGAGAATGCGTAACTCGAATTGCGAGTAGTCGGCGGTCAAGAGCGTGTAGCTGGGATCAGCGATGAAGGCGCGGCGGATTTGTCGCCCGACCTCTGTACGCACTGGAATATTTTGCAAGTTTGGGTTGCTGGACGAGAGGCGCCCACTGGACGCGATAGTCTGGTTAAACGAAGTATAGACGCGCCCTGTTACCGGGTCCATGAGCGATAAGAGGCCATCAACATAGGTTGACTTGAGCTTATTCAACTGCCGATATTCTAGCAAGTAGTCGATCATGGGATGCTTGCCCTGTAGACTTTCGATGACATCGACGCTCACCGAGAAGCCTGTTTTGTTTTTCTTGCCGGATGGAAGTTTTAGCTCAGTGAAGAGGATATCGCCCAACTGCTTTGGTGAGTTGATGTTGAATGAATGTCCTACCGAGTCATAAATGGCTTGCTCAAGCGTGTTCAGTTGCGCTTCGAGGCTAACGGCGAGGTTGCGCAAGAAGTCGGCGTCAAGGGCAATACCATACCGCTCCATCTGCATTAAAACGGAGATGAGAGGAAGTTCTATATTGTTGTAGAGGTCGATCAAGTTGTGTCGTTGCAGATCAGCGGTGATAGGCTTAACGAGGCGCAAGGTCATGTCGGCATCGGCTCCGGCATAATCTGCCGTTTTGCGAATAGGTGCCTGAGCGATACTGATCATTTTGCTACCTGAGCCAATGAGGTCGGTTATAGGGGTCATGATGGGGCCGATACGCTGAAAAACTTGATCTTTCAGGCCGACGCCTCGGCGTCCTGGCTCCGCGAGATATGCACCGACCATCGAGTCAAAGGCAAGACCCTGTACTTCGATGTTGTACCGTGCGAATATCTCCATATCATACTTGGCGTTGTGCATGTATTTTTGTACTGATGCATCTCGCAGAACAGGACGAAACCTGTCTAACACGGTAGCAAGGGGAAGTTGTGTACCTGGCTCCTGACCATCGGGAGCATGCAGGTGTCCCACAGGAATGTAGTAGGCTTCACCTGCCGCCATAGAGCAGGAGATGCCGACGAGTTCCGCGTGATGTGGGTTTTCCGATGTGGTCTCGGTGTCAAGTGCGACAATGCCAGCATCATAGATGCTCTTGACGAGGACACGTAATGCGTCTTCGTTATCGACGATTAATGTGCTAGTTTTTTGTACCGATTCGTCTTCCAGGAAGACAGGAACAGAGGGCGTAGCCGTAGGACTGGGTAGACGAAGTTTACGCACCACTTCGGTATGCACTTCTGGTACGTCGAAGAGGCTAAGCTGCGCGAAACCGTCATCTTCAACAGGAGTTTCTGCATGTGCTGTTCCGTTTGTCGATACCTGTGTTGGTGTTGAAGTCAACCGTGTATCAAAAGGTGTGCCATCTGGGGGCGGTGGGGGTGTCAAAATTGGCACGACACCAAGCGGGGGCGCGTACAGTAACTCCGCGTCCTGTGCAAATGTCGATGGGTCACGCGGCTTCGTAGTTGCAGGACTCTCTTGCGACTCTTTATCAAACGATGAAAGTGCTTGTTCGCTGGTATCGCTTGCGCCGTTTAATGGTGGAAGCACTTCATCAATCGAGGCCGGGGTGCTGACACCTATTTGCTTAAAAACGGTCAGAACCTTTTCTACAAGCGAGCGGAAACCGAGTTCGCGGAAGATTGCCAGGACACGCTCGCTATTAATCTTGTCGGGCTGACATGCCTCAAGGTCAAGTTGTACAGGCACATCGAGGACGATAGTGGCAAGATATTTGCTTTGACGTGCCTGATCTGCCCATTCTGTGAGTAGCTTCTGCTCTTTTGGTTTGAGGGCGTCGGTATGAGCCAGGATACTTTCGAGATCGCCATAGTCGGCAATGAGTCGGCTGGCGGTCTTTTCGCCAATGCCAGGGACACCAGGGATATTGTCGGATTTGTCGCCAACCAAACCCTTGAAGTCTGGAAGTTTCTTGGGCGCGAAACCATAGCGAGCCTCGACTTCTGCCACATTGTATTTGGTAACTTCTGAGATACCACGCTTCGCCACTTTGACCATGACCTGATCGTTGACGAGTTGTAGGGTGTCCATGTCACCTGTATAGATTATGGTATCGACATCCAGTGCTTTTGCCTGCACAGAAAGTGTGCCAAGCGCGTCGTCGGCCTCGAAACCCTCTTTTTCGTAAATAGGGATACCAAACGCCTGGACAACCTCGCGGATACGTGCGAACTGCGGACGCATAGTGTCGGGTGTGGTTGGGCGTTGCGCCTTGTAGGGTGTGTAGTGCAGGTGCCGGAATGTCTGCGCGGGCGGATCAAAGGTCATAGCGATATAGTCAGGCTTCTCTTCAGCAAGGGCCTTCATCAACATTGATGTAAAGCCAAATGTGGCGTTGACTGGCTCGCCGGAACTGGTTGAGAGGTCTTCTGGCACGGCATGAAAAGCACGATGCACCATTGCGTTGCCATCGAAAAGCACTAATTTCTTGCGTTTCATCGGGTGTTATCTCACTCTTTTTAGTCTTTATTTATGTTTTATCTGGTACTATTCTTACGCTTGGGTCAAAATTCGGTAACTGCAATGTGCTCCATCTTCCCAGGCACAGAGGTTCGCAGTCGTCGGCTCATCGTCGGAGGATGTCACCAGCACAAAGACAAACTGTGCGCTATCACGTAGTGGAACGACATTCCAATCAGGGGTGCGCAACCGTTCGACGAGTTCAGGTGTAATATCTTCTGACACAGGAAGAGCAAGATGCGTTGTCCAACTTCCGGTATTGAAGTATACCTGTGGCCTCGTTTCGCTATCAGGTATTGAGTCGAAACGTGTTTGGTGTGTATGACCTGCTATAGCATAACGCAGAGCGGGGTTGCCTTCAAGTACGTTACGCATGCTCAGTGCGACATCTTCACTCATCTGGTAGGGTGTTGGCGTGAACAAGGCCGCAATGGACTGCACAGGTGGAAGGTTTAGAGCTTCACGTGTGGTCATAAATTCTATGATGTCTGCTTGTGAAATCGAGGTGCTCTGTTTCGTTATGGGCGTCCAATCTTGTTTTTGTGCCACCATGTCCGTCTGAAATGCTGCAAAGTCCTGCATAGCATCCTCGAAAAGGCGTACAAGATTACGTCTATCTAATAAGGATAGGTTGGCAAGGGGCTGCTATGGATACGAAAGTACTTGCATTGTGTCATTTGCGACTTTTATGAGTAGTTCAGCGTCTAAAAGACAAAGAAACGCTATTTGGCGCACACTATTAATAGGTGAGTCAAAATGGTCGAAATAGGCATACTGTGTACTAATGGGATAAGCGGCAATAATCCTGTCAATTTTTTGCACGGCAGTCATGGCATCTGTAGTTTTATTAGGAGTATAGGGTGGTGTGACCAGAAAGTCGAAGCAATCGCAATTAATGACGAGTTCTATATCTTCGGTCTGACTGAGTGGAGAACCTGATGACGGAGATGTCGCGGCAAGAAAGCCTTCAAACGCGGCTTGTTGGCGGTCGCCGAAGCAATCGAGAATGGAAGTTCCATCAGCAAGATGAAGATCGCCAATAACCAATTTTATAGTGGACATGGACACCCTTTCTGCACTCTACAGAGGAAGACTACCTCTTTGAGGAACGAGTCCCGTTCTTGCTGTATTTTACAGCGTTTTGTGTCGAGATGTATAGTGTAACCTCTTGGCGTCGAGATGTATACTAAGGTTAGCTGGCAAGCAGTGTTGTCTATTCTCTCTTTGCAGTGCCGTGTACATAGCAAAGGAAGGTATGGCGTCGTATAACGCGTGACCACAGCCCTACTGCCAGTGTAACACGTCCTGAAATGCTCTAAGAGGAATAGCTTCTTATCATTTCTATCTCAAAAGGAAAAGGGAGAATACTACAATGGCTCGTCTAAGCAATACTATTGAACATGATAATCTTAATGGTGTAGGAGAGAAAAAAATTATGGCCGAAGAGAAACAAGATGAATTATTGACTGTCCACGAAGTAGCCCGCCGCCTGCGCGTGGATGATACGACCGTGCGCCGTTGGATTAAGAGTGGAGCATTGGAAGCAATTACACTTCCACATCGCGCTAAAAGACAGGCATACAGGGTAAAACAGTCAACGCTTGATATTCTGCTTAAAGGACCACAATTGCCAGAATAGATGCAATAAATATAAACAAGCTATGGATGTATACTGTTTAGGTATATATCCATAGCTTGTTTTAGTATGAAATGATGTAACAATGAAGTACTCCTAATAGTACTTTTTGTAACATCTCATCAAAATGTGTAATACTCAGCGATGTGTATGTTACAATAAATTTGTAACACAAGGTTGTCCATTATTTATATATTACAAAAGTGCGGTTGCGTGATGCCGTAATTATCGAATGAAGAATGAGAGTTTATGGACCCACAAAGTACATCCAATCTTGATACAAGAATCTCTCTTCCGAATGCATCTACACCAAAAGAGCATGTCCAAGTAGAAGAGGTGTGTCTACATCTGCTACAAGCGACACTTTTTCATATCGGGATGTTATGGGCAGAAAAGCGTTTATCTGTTGCCGTTGAACATTTCGCCACAAATATCATTCGTACTCGCCTGACACATATTTTTGACACAACGCCAAACAAGCAGGAAGGTGTCATAATCTTTATTGGCTGTGCGCCACAGGAACCCCATGAAATTGGCGCGTTGATGCTTGCCCTCTTCTGGCGGCGTATTGGCTTGAATATCGTTTATCTTGGTCAAATGGTCGAAATACACAGCCTGCTGCAAGAGGTGGTGCAACGTCGCCCGTGGGTTGTGTGTCTTTCTGCCATGACACGGCCTAGAGTAAAAGACGTGGCTCGCGTTGCACGCGAAATAGCGAAGCTTGATTTGCCAAGACCGATCTTCTCTTTGGCGGTGGTGCCTTCAGTCAAAATACAAAATTAATCAATAGTGTCAAAGGAATTTACTTAGGCGCGAACGCACAGGAGGCGACAAAGAGGATGCAAGAGCTAGCACGTATGCACGCGACATTTACGTTAAAAGAGATGGGGTCTATGATTCCTTAAAGAATCGGTAGAGGTAGATACAACGATAGATAGCAGGAATATACTAAGAAGAGAGGGGATAACACAGAGAAGTGTCTCTAGGAGCCATACCGTCCTCTCTCAAAATATACTTATTCTATTTTTGCTTCTTTATGATGAGGAGGTTGTGCAGGGTTATGAAAATAGTAATCACAGGTGGTACAGGATTCATTGGAAGTCATATTGCCAAAGCATATCTTGATGCGGGTCATGATGTTATCGTTATAGACAATCTTTCACACAGCTCACGAGCGGTTGTAGATGCACGAGCGCGCTTTTATCAAATGGACATTCGCGACGAGAAACTGCGTTACGTGTTACAGCAGGAGCGGCCTGACGTTGTGAGCCATCATGCGTCACAATTTTATACGCTGAATACGCCCACAAACGAGCAGTCACTCGCGGACGCGGACGTGCATGTACGTGGGTTAATCAATGTGCTAGAGAGCTGTCTTGCGGCACAGGTTCACAAGGTTATATTCGCGTCCGGGGGCAACTCGTTGTATGGGCGTGTAGATGTTGAGCAGTTGCCTTTGACGGAGGCGACATCATTATGTCCACAGCGTCCACACGATATTAGCAAGGTCGCGGGCGAATGGTATATACGCTATTATTCGCAAATGTATAACTTACAACATACAATTCTACGCTACGCTGATGTATATGGTGAGACCGATTTAGAGTACGCGCATCATCCGCTCAGCCACTTTGTACATATGCTTCATGAGGGGCGGCGGCCAGTGTTACGTGGGGCATGCCATGTACTGCGCGACCACGTTTTTATTGACGATGTGGTACGGGCAAATCTCTGTGCGTTAACGCGTGGTGATAATGAAACGGTGCATATTAGCGCGGGTCATGGTTGTACCTTGCATCAACTCTATCGTGTGGTCGCTATTTTGCTAGAGAGCACGGTAGAGCCAGCATATCTTCCAACAGGGACATTAGTGGAACCTAGCTCGATTGTACTGGACAACACACGTGCTCAGCAAGTATTAGGGTGGAGTCCAGAGGTCAACATGGTACAAGGTGTACAACGAGCGGTTGCGATGCTACAAGACATATTGCGTGAGCCAGTAGCAATAGAGGAGCACGAAACAGTTTTACTTAGTATGAATAGATAGTACGAATACCAATACAAGGGCGCCCGCAAGGGGACGCCCTTGCTTCTGACAAATGGAAATTGACTATAAAAACCTATTGTTGTAGACCACTAACGACGCGGGCGTATTTCTCGGCGAGGGCCTGGGCTTGCTCGTTCGAGACAGACTCAGCGACAACGTGGAAGAGCGGGCTATCGGCATCGGGTAGGACAAGGACCCACTCTTTGCCGAGGTCGATTTTGATACCGTCAATTGGCTTTGCACGACGCTCACGGTATTGCTCACTCAGAATACGCATAACTTTTCCCTTCGACTCCCACGGACAGGTAACACGCGTGGTGCTCATATAGTAGGCAGGAAGGTCGTCTACAACGTCGGAGAGTTTCATCTGGAACGTGGCAAGCAGTTCGAGCAACATGACGATAGCAAGCATACCATCAAAAGCTGGTTGCAACGCAGGGAAGACGAAGCCACCTCTGCCATCACCACCAAGAATAACCCCTTCACGTCCAGCAGCAGTCATCAGCGCATGTGGTAGCACTTTGGTGTGCTGAATGTAGCCATCGTACCGCTTGGCGATGTGCTGTAGTGCGCTAGGGGCTGTTACAGGAGCCGCAACGGTGCCTCCATGCTGTTGACGCAGTATGAGACTTATCATGGCCGCAAGCATCTTCATACCATCCAGGACACGTCCGCGATCATCAACAACATTGATACGTTCGGCACCAGGGTCAATGCGGATACCGATATCAGTATTCAAAGCTGAACTAATGGTCGCGAGTCGCTGCATCTCTTTGTTCACCACGTCGAGAGAGTGGGAGGAAGGTGCTTCATCGGAGTTTGTGTTCAAGACGATTACTTCGCATCCAAGTTTTGTGAAGATATCTGGCAGCAATTGCATGGCACTACTATGAGCGTAATCAACGACGAGTTGGAATTTGCGCTGACGAATGATCTCGCTATCCACGACTTTATTAAAACCTTGCAGATACCGTCCACTTACTTCTGAGTCTTCAAGAACCTCGATTGCACCAATTTCGTCGAGATAGACACGGCGATAGTCCTCGCGGAAGAAGAGGTTTTCTATTTTGCGCTCGATGGTTTTGTTAATATCCAGTCCATATTGATCGAAGATTTTGATATCGACGACGCGCTGATCGTAGGGCGAAACACGCACATGGACGCCACCTGCTGACTCAGTATTGCGGATGTAATAACGCGCGACTGGAATAGGCACCTGATTGATGTCATGCACATTGATGCCTGCGGAGGGAAGACCCGCGTTGATGCCGCGCTTAATCATACGCGAACTACGATAGGTGTCACGGTTTAGACTGACAACCGCACCTTTTGGCAGAATAGCACCATACGTTGCGCCTAGTTTCGTGGCAAATTCTGGTGTAATATCGACGTTGACAAGCCCACTTACGCCGTAACGACTGAACAGGCCACGTCGTCCTTGTGATCCCCAGATGATGCTGGTGTTGACAACCGCACCCGCCTCAATCTCTTTGTCAGGCCAAATTTTGATGTTGGGCTGGATGATCGCGCCTTCCTGGATGATTGAGTTGTCGCCGATGACAGAGCCTTCAAACATGACAGCTTTGCTCTTAATGCTGCTAGAAGTGCCAACGATGGCACCGCGTAGTTCTGAGCGTTCACCGATGTAGGAGCTATTCCAGACGATGCTACGATCAACCTGAGCGCGTTCGTCAACGATAGTGTAATGACCTAGCGAGCTTGGGCCGTGAATGATTGCGCCGGGGCGAACTTTGCAATCGTGTCCGAGGTAAACCGGGCCATACAATTGCGCGTCCTCCGAGATTTCAACACCCTCTTCACACCAGATGTTGTTACCTATGTTCTTGGCCGGAATTTCGACTTCGACATGACCAAGCAATGCATCGGCGTTGGCACGCATATACTCGCTCAAGCTGCCAACATCGCACCAGTAACCGCTTTGCGCGACATACCCAAAAATGGGGTCTCCCTTACGCAACATCATAGGGAAAAGTTCCTGGCTAAAGTCGAACGGTTTGTTTTTCTCAAAGTAGGAAAAGATTTGGGGGTCGATAACGTAGATACCTGTGTTGATGGTGTCGCTGAACACTTCACCCCAGCTTGGCTTCTCCAGGAATTGCGAAATGTGACCATCTTCGTTGGTGATAATGACACCATATTCCAGGGGATTGTGTACGTGCGCCAGAAGAAGGGTCGCGAGTGACTTTTTTTCGTTGTGGTAGTTGATGAGTTCAGTGAGGTTATAGTCTGTGAGCGCATCACCACTGATGACGATAAACGGCTCTGTAAGCTGCTCCTCAGCGTTCTTAACGCTTCCTGCTGTTCCCAGCGGAACATCTTCACGCGAGTAGGTAATGCGCATACCCAGTTGGGAACCATTCCCGAAATAGTCTTCTATATTGCTTGCGAGATATTGGACGGTAACAACAACTTCCGTAATCCCGTGACGTTTTAGTAGGTTAAGGATGTGCTCCATCACTGGCTTTCCCGCGATGGGTACCATTGGCTTCGGACGCCGAATCGTCAATGGTCGTAGCCTCGATCCTTCCCCACCTGCCATAACAACCGCTTTCATGTGAGGCCCTGCCTTTCTGGAGAACGACTCTCGTGGTCGCTCGCTACTGTGCGTGTGAAAAACACAGAAACGGCGTAGCAATGCCACGCCGTCCCATCTGCTCCGCTACAATACATTGTACAACACGACAAAAGCGCATCGCAAGCGGTTGAGGTGTCAACTCATACAGGAATACTTACCAGTCGCTGAGGCGTCCGTGCTCGACCAGCCAGCGAACAAAGCGGTGATAGTTTGTCTCTTCTGTCGCCAATCGCTCTTCATATTCCTCCTGGAGTTTGATGAGGTGACGGGCCTCGTCCACAGTAAAACCCTCGTCCAGGAGGGCGTCGATGAGCAAATCTAAGTATTGTTGCTGCTGCTGCATGTGCAAGGTCCTCCTTCTGTTGCTCAAGTTTTTATACTACGTATGTGTAGACAATACGATGGTACGGCCCATGAGATCCGTCATTGGATGTATTGTTATCTCTTTTTTCGCAAATATCCAACACAGATAGAGAGGCTACAACAAAGTGACCTCTACAGGAGTGTGGCTTACGGTATGAACTACGAATAAAGATGATAACTGAGGCTTGTAGCGAACGTTTCCGCACACTTCTAACACGAATGCACTACGACAATAGATGCTACTAAGTAAAGTATAGCACAAAGTTCAACACTTTTTCCAGTGTTATAGACCATTCATCTACGAAATACGTAGTAAAGATGAGACTATAATACGCATATCGAATATTTGCGATGTCCATACAGACAGCATTGGCCTTCTGAAAAGTGAATAATTATTCACATGACTTTCACAGTGTGCGATTGTAGCTTAGATGGCTGCTGGCATCATGGGAGAAACGATTTTAATTGAGTTTTGTGAGCAATTTTTCAGGAAGGCTTGACAAGAACAAAAATCCAATATATAATACAGACATCGAAAGGAGGTGATGCGAATGGATCAAAGTAGTCGCTGCACGAGCAGCGTTGTAGATTCTTGCATCTTCCAGTCGAGAGGGGTTACACTTTAACGAGCGTAATGCTTCTCGCTAACTCGGCATAATTGTCGGGTGAAGGTTGAAAATCAACACCGGTGGGTTGTGGAGTCACTCCTGCTTGTGCAGCACACCCAGAGTGATGGTGAAGAACTTTGCCATTACTCTGGGATTTTTATACACATTTATAGTTCGTTTATTTCCCATCGTGCATAGATGTGTGTATGCTTTCCCCCAGTATATACAGAGGATGCACACCCCACTGTTCTTGCTGTGCATGACGCTATGCACATATGTGACATTCTCTTCATAATGACTCAAGCTCGTGCCAGGATTTTCAACGGTGGTAGAGCGAGAAAGTGTGGATGGAATCGAGGCTACGGCACTTAATATCGAGGAAGTACAGCAACAACTGCATACGGTGTTTTTCGGGAACGGAGAACGGTTACAGTACGCGTCTGTTCTCGACTCCACCAACACAGTAGCAATGAAACTAGCACAGGAAGGAACTGCTGGCGAAGGCTTTGTGGTGTTGACAGATAGTCAAACCGCAGGTCGGGGTAGGTTAGGAAGGCAGTGGATCGATACATTCGGCTACAATATCCTCTCTTCTACCGTACTCAAGCCACGTTTTCCGCTTTCTCTGCTTGTTATGATTGCATCATTAGCAGTAGTGGATATGATTGATGAGGTATGTGCTATCACCGCGACAATTAAATGGCCTAACGACGTTTTAATAGAGGAACGTAAGGTTGCGGGTATCCTGATCGAAACGACGCGTGATCGCGCGGGACAAATAATCGCAATAATGGGCATCGGTATTAATGTTCACAGTCATCCAGTACAGACCGAGGTTGAACAAAACCCGGCAAAGAAGGCGATAACGCTTGAGGCGGCGTGTGGACATCGGGTTAGCCGAGAAACATGTGTCGCGCTGTTACTAAAACATATTGAAGCGTCATACCTTTCATTGCAAAAAGAGTATCCACATTCGATCACAACCAGCGTCATTAGCACGGATGCTAGTGCAAGCTGGGGGCCAGCGTCTCGGCTGATACGAGAACGATGGCGTCATCGGTTATCGACATTGGGTCGCATGATAGAGGTGCGACAGGGAGATACCGTTGTAAGCGGTATCGCAGAAGACGTGGATGATACCGGAGAACTGTTCCTCCGTCGTCATTCGGGTGAACGTGTCACTATCACATGGGGGGATGTTGGATATCCCACAGAGTAGGTGACACACCATAGTGTGGCGCAGAAAACGTCACATAGAGGGGACACAGACATGGAGAATCCAGAGGTATTTCTTACTGACGATGGCAGACAGCTTGCAATGAGTCAACTAGAATTTCTACGCACAACCAAGAGAGCCGAGGTTGCCCAGTACCTGCATGAAGCAAAGGAAGCGGGCGATGTGATCGATAATGCAGCTTATGAGGATGCGAAGATTGAACATGCACGTCTCGAAGGGCGTATCTATGAACTAGAGCAGATGCTTGGCAGAGCAAAAGTAATTAGCCGTGCAAATAGCGAAGTAGCTTCGCTTGGCTCCGTGCTACACCTTGTCACAAAGGAAGATGGGCGAGAGTACAATTACAGCATCGTAGGCGCGTTTGAAGCTGACCCACGAGCAGGGCGCATTTCAAACGAGTCTCCGGTAGGGAAAGCACTGTTGGGCCATAAAGTAGGCGATATTGTGATTGCCTCGACGCCCGGCGGTGTGAAGGAATACACCATCCTTTCTATCGCATAACAAATGTGTGCGTAAGTACGCGAACACAAGGGCGGGGGGATATCACAAAGATACCCCACCGCCCTTGTGTTCGCGTTTTTTGTTTTTGTGTCTACCCAGCGAACGCAAACGATGTTACAATAGGTCGCACGACGGTCAAGCAAGATACGA
>JAABUQ010010589.1_pt1 | contig 12028 bp, 9 predicted proteins | sample 5560001 | NCBI WGS metagenome assembly JAABUQ01 (sample SAMN10711888, study PRJNA513371) | rock metagenome | isolation source: Antarctica rocks | place: Antarctica: Victoria Land, Finger Mt nord | collected 2015-12-18
GCGCTGCGTATCAGGAAGCCGGGTACAACGTCCGAGCGGTTTCCGTCGCCAACTCGGCCGTCGACGTGCTGCGGCGCGAAACGGACGTGCCGGCACGCTCGGTCGCGAAAGAACTCTACGAGTGGGGTCAGGACCGGGAGCAGCTTACCGATCGCGATCTGCTCATCATCGATGAAGTCTCGACCCTCGGCACGGCACAGGGGGCGGCGCTGCTGCACGACGCGCACGAACGCGGCGCGGTCGTCATTGCCCTCGGCGACGACAAGCAATTCCAGGCCGTTGCGCATGGCAACGCGCTCGAACTTATGCAGCGCGCCGTCGGCGATCGCAGTATCGACCTGGAGAAGACGCGTCGGCAGGGCGAGGCGTGGCAGCGTGAGGCAACGCAGTCCGTTCGTCGGGGTGATGTACGCGAGGCGATCGATGCCTACCGCGAGCGGGGGTTTGTCTACGATTCCGGTTCACAGGACGAGGCGCGCGCCGCGCTGATCGACCGCTGGCGGGCGATCGAGCATTCGGGCGTCGAGTGCGGGATCGAGGCGTACACCAACCGCGAGCGGATCGCGATCAACGCGCTTGCACGTGAGGAGTGGCGCGCGATGGGCCGGCTGGCCGGCGACGACGTGCGCCTGGAAACGGTCGACGGGAAGGTGCCCTACGCCGTCGGCGACCGGGTCATTATCCGCGAGATGATCCGCGAGGCCGGGCTCTATAACGGCTCGGTCGGAACTGTCCGCAGTGTCGACGATGCGACGTTGCAAATCGAGCGGCGTGACGGCGTGGTCGTACCGGTCGATACGCGCGAGCACCCCGGCGTCCAGCACGGCTACTGCTCGACGGAGTACCGCGAGCAAGGGTCGACGCGCTACGCCGAGCTGCAGCTCGTGACCGAGCACGTCAACCAGCGCTCCCTAACGGTCGGAATGACGCGGCACACGGATGAATATGGGATGTTCTATTCGCGCGAAGCGGTCGGATCGTATGATGATCTTGTCACCCTGGGGCTGCGTACGAGGTCCAAAGAATTGGCCAGCGATTATCGCGAACTCGATCGCGCGCAGACGCGTGAGGCGGAACCGACACGGGACCTGACGATTGGCGAGCTGCGGCGCGAGCTCGAACCGATCGCGCAGGGCCGCGACGCCGGTTACACGCGCGACGAGCGCAAGGCCGCGTTCGACTTGCTCAATCGCACCGAGCGGCTCGATCGCGATGAGCGAGTTGCGGTCGGACGCGACTGGCATGCGACGCTCGCGCAGCCACGTGAGGTAAAAGAACAAGTCCGCGAAGTTTCCGAGCGCGTCGCCGCTCGCAGCGCGGAGCGCGAACAAAGCAAAGAACACGACCGGGGGTGGAGCTGGTGAGCGTGCGAGAAATTCGTGCACCGCGCGGTGCGTCGGCGGGGCCCGCCCTGGGCCTCGCCATCGCACTCGTCCTTTTTGTCGGATTGCTTGCGTACGAGACGCAGCATCTCGCAATGTTCGCGCGCTATCCCGCGTGGTTCGGCAAACCGCTCTTCGCGCACATCTACAATCCGTTTGCGATCCTCTGGTGGATTCAGCGGATCGACCCGACGGCGTTCTTCGTGTTGCCGATGCAACATTTCCGGCCGGTGAACCCAGCGGTGCACCGCCTCGTTCTTGGCATCCTCGACCACTTGAAGTGGGGCGGCGGCGCCTCGCTTATCGTCGGTTTCATCGCGGGAATAATGCTCGACCGGCCGCAGCGTGGCTCCGGCCTCTATGGCCGCGCACACTTCGCGACGGCACGCGAGCTCGCGCAATCGAGCCTGCGCAAAGCGCAGACGGGTATCGTCCTCGGTCAGACGAAGCGCGGCGAGCTGCTCGTCCATGGTGGCACGGAAAACGTGCTCGTGCTCGGACCGCCGGGCGTCGGCAAAACGGATGGTACCGCCGTGACGACTCTGCGCGGCGGCTGGCAGAGTAGCGCAATCGTCTTCGACCCGGCCGACGAGCTGCGCGCCCGCACCATTGAGGCGCGGCGTCTCCTCGGCCCGGTATTTATTTTCGATCCGCGCGACCCGAAAACCGCACGCATCAACGTGCTCGCCGGCGTTCGACCCGACGACGTCGACGCCGTCCGCTCGATCATGACCGCATTTGTGGCCGACGCCGCGGACTTCGCGGAGATCCCGGAGCAGGCAAAGTTTTTCCTCAGCGGCGCGATCGAGCTTGCGACCGCCGTCGTGCTGCGCGTCCTCGAACTCGGCCAGCCAACGCTCGAATCCGCAGCGCGCTATTTCTACAACCCCGACTACAAAAACGAAGCGCAGTTCGCCGAGATGCTGCGCGACGCGTCGCGCATCGCTTACGTTCGTGAAACCGGTGCAAAGTTCGCGAACATGGACCCACGCCTCCGCTCAAGCATCGTCGCGACGGTGACACAGCGCTTCGATATCTTTCGGACCGGTGGCGTTGCGAATGCAACAAGCACATCGGATTTCAATCCGCAGCTTTTGCGGAAACGAGCGGCAACGCTTTACCTCGTCGTGCGCGAGGCGGATCAAACGGAGTACGCACCGCTCATGCGGATGGTCTTGACGTGGCTGCTCGGTGATCTCATGGCCGCGATCCCAAAAGGTAATGAGCGGCAGGTTCTGCTCTTACTCGACGAGTTTCCACTCTTACGTGCGCCGGTCATCGAGCAAAAGCTCGCGACGATGCGCAAGTACCGCATCGTTGCAATGCTACTCGCGCAAACGCTCTCGCAGATTCGCAAAATTTATGGTCAGTACGAATCGGTCACCGGGACGTGCGATGTCACGGTGTTCTTCGCGACACGCGACCGTCTGACCCAAGACTACGGCGTCGGTTTACTCGGGCAAACAACGAAGTTTGCGGAGAGCGTCAATCGTGATGGAACATCGAAGACCACGCGTTCCGTGCATGAGATCGGTCGGCCGCTGCTCGATGCGGCTGATTTTGCCGAGCTGGCTCCTGACATCGTGATTGCCAAGAAAGGTGAGCCGCCGATTCGTACGCGGCCGGTCCTCGCGCGCGTCGATCGCCGCTTCAATCAGTTCGAGCGGTCGGCGTGATCGGCCGGCCAATCACCTCGCCCGTGGAGGCGTATGCGGCCTTTCATCATCTATTGCCGATAGGCGCGCTTCAACTGCCCGCCGTCGTTCTTCAAAGCGCATCATCCGGTGTCGCACGCCGTCCGGACCTATATCGCCGAGCAAGATCGTCCGCTCAGGAGGCGGAGGAATGTTCTGGTACGTCACCCATTCTTTAAGCGTCGGTTCTTGCTCTTCCCGAACTTCCTCAGGCGTCGCAAAGAGCGCGACGTAAAGTATATTCAGCGCTTCAAGCAACCTTGTCTGTAACGTCTCTCGCTCGGCCCTGTGCTCTGCGTAAGCGTCGTCAGTTGACTCCGGGTGCAGTGACGTTTCATTCAAAATAACATCGCGCCCGAGCTCCCTTATCTCACTAAACGTCTCATCGAGAATGTCATCGAATGCGCTCATGTAATACTCTTCGAGACCGACGGCGCAACTTCCGATCCGCGGCTCACCTTTTGCCCTTCCTTGAAGGGCTATCTGTGCGGCGTATCGCCCCTATCAAGGCGCTGAAAATCTTATTCACAACAACCCATCCCATTACGGGAGATACAACCCCGGCCAAGATCGCAGCCGCCACAACGGTCGAGCCTAAGATGTTGTTCGACAGAAGGTGGTTACCAATCAGGTACGAGCTAATTGAAAGCACTGCAAACCAGACTATGCAGGCCTTCGTAATCGGCGTCGTTCTTTGCCATTGCTTCACTGTTGGTAGTCCTCTCTTGGGACAGAGGTTGTGCCGATAATCGGCACGGCTCAATAACCGCCCATGATCCGCGGCGCCCACTCCTTATTCGGCTCTTTACATAGGGCAGCTGAGGGTCCGAAGTGCGACGAGGACCCGCAAATGCTGCTGACGCTCGCGGCAGCGTCACGGAACGGCTTTGCGCAACTCTCATCGAAGACGCTCGCGGCAGGGATCGGGCTCGACGCCGAGCCTCACGAGGCACCTACTTCTATCTCTTGCGCGCCACGACATCGTCCGCTCGAAGCTGGGCAAACATGGGCGGCATTACGCTTGCCAAGCCCGCGAGCGAAAATGCGCTCGGGCAATCTATCGCGCCGCCGTGGGCGCGAAACCGCTGCTCGCCGGCCGCACCGACGTGCCGCACATCTGCGACGTTAGCTCACTCGCGGAAAGATACTTCGAGTTGATGGCGCAAGAGGCCGACGCCGCGATGCTTGCTGCACTCGATCGGCGCACCCTCGCCATTAGTCTCGATGAGCTGCTCGCACTCGAATGTGAAGCAAGTTGAAGGTCACCGGAAATCGATCGTCCCATCAGGGGTCGCGTTTTGGGATAACCACGAAAGGCAGACCATAAAGAAAGGAGCGCCTGCTTAGTTGCTGGCGCCCCGCTCATATTTCTTAGGCCTCTCCAGCAATTTGTCGTATGCTGTTGAGGCCACTGTCCTGGCTTTCCCAGGGGTGACGCTCTTAGTATATCATGCCCTTGCAAACTGCCTTAGACCCCGGGCGCTAGGCGGCCCAAGCCAAGAGCGTGCAACATCGCTTGACGGACTTCTCGAAAATGAGCGGGACTGAGCGTAACGGTCGCCAGGTATTCATACCGTCGCGGCACGGGAATCCCGGCCGTATCAAAGACCGGAATCCGCACGCGATCGAGGCGATCGAAACGCACGTGCGCGATTAAGTCGGCTTTTACCCACACCTCAGAGGCGCCCGTGAAGCATCGGTAAACGTGTCCTCCCGGCAGCTCAACGTGCACTGCCGTCAAAATGCGCGGCCGGGTTGTGCTAACCGGAACGACAAGCGCGATTCGCGCGCCGGGGTTTGGGGGCGACACGATAATCACGCGTCGCAGTTTGACGATCTCCGGTGTTACGTAGCCCGAGAAATCGCACATGTAGACATCGCCCGGCTTTGGGATGATGCCAGGCAGTAATGACATGCAGAGTCTTCCTCACGAAGCGATTTTTTGGGCGACTACCTTCAATGTTCAAAGAACGGCCCTCGATTATTGACCGTGAGCCTCGCTTCTCTCTCTACTGATTTCCGAGTCGCCTTGCCGCGAGAGCTGCGTCGAACCAGGGGTAGTCGCGCGGCCTGTCAGGAAAGGCAATTTCTTCAAGCGCAATCTTCATCACCGTAAGCGCGTGCCTTATACGCTGTGGGCTTTTCGAACTTCCGCCTGTGTAGCAGGCGAACAACTCCCGAGCTCGGCCTTTCAGGCTTTCACAGAGGCGTTGCACCTCGCTGTGCTCAAGACGACGCCCAATCTCGTGGGCGAACCCGTTACGCAGCTCTGCGACGATCTTCAGTGAGGCAAGCATCTCCGCGTCGATCGCGCCGATCGCGCACGCCATTTTGGCCTTATCGACGAACGGTCTCCGGTCGAGATTTAAGATTTGTGGATTAGTGAAGTAGCGCTCCAGGGCTTGAATAAGCAACGCGTCGAGATAGGCAGCGCCGCGCAGAATCGTCCCAAGGTGGTCCGTCCGCCAATCCTCGGGCCACATTGCGTCGTGGAAGGCCGATTCCGGGTCGCCTGAGTTTTCAGGCCATTGCCCTCCGAGATGATCGATCGCCGCCATTGCCATTGAACGCTTTTTTTCGCGATCGAGGCGCTCAGCTATCAACTCGTGCCCGAGATCTTCAATAGACCGGTGACGCGGCTCTGCGATCGCGCGTAAGCCGTTGGCTTCCTCAGCGCTTAAGTGTAGGTAAGTGCTTCCCCCCTCGTCCCCGGCAGTCACGCTGCGACCTGGCACAGCAGTTCAGCTTGCTCAAGTACTTGCTCGGTCGTCGATTCGCTTGCGTCGGGCGGATAACCATGTTTTCGTAGGATCTTCTTGATCCGTAGCTTGATGCCGGCGCGTACGCTCGCGCGAAGATTCCAATCGATTGTTGCATTCTCGCGGACGCTCTTGACGAGTTCTCTCGCAATCGTGCGCAGTTGTAGGTCACCAAGAACCTGCACGGCGCTCTCGCTTTGCGCTAGCGCGTCGTAGAAGGCTAACTCGTCGTCGGAAAGACCCATCGTCTCGGCGCGCGCTGGGTCATTCCGCAGCTCCTTTGCAAAAGCGATGAGGTGCTCAATGAGCTGCATCGTTGTGAGCGAGCGGCTGTCGTATCTGGTAATGGCTTCCGACAGCATCTCTGAAAATTTACGAGCTTGCACGGCGTTCTGCCGTGACCGGACCTTGATCTCGTCGCGTAGTAGTCGCTCGAGCATCTCGCGCGCAAGATTTCGCTGCTGCATCCCAGCGATCTCGGCAAGGAAGTCATCCGAGAAGACCGAGATGTCGGGACGGTTCACCCCTGCCTGCAGGAGTACGTCAACGATGCCCCGCGAACCGACGGCATCGGAGACAAGTTGCGCAAGCGCGAGATCGATCTCTTCGAGACTCTGACCGACTACAGGGGAAACTTTGATGATCGTCGCGCGCACACCCTTGAAGAACGCGACCTCGTCGCCGATTCCGCGGGCGTAGTCCGACGTCGACGCAAGCGAGAACGCCGTTGCGAGACTCGCGCATGACCTTAGATACCGAGATTTGCCATCCTCGAGCCCGAGGATGTGATCGGCGCCCTTGTTCAAGCCGATCATCTTCTGCGCGGTATCACCGTCGAGGCAGCCCTGGTACGGGAATTTGTGAAACATCGCTCGCACGACTTCATAGTCCCGTTGCAGTACAGCGACGGCGTCCTGCTCGGGGAGGATGGGATCTCCGCTACCACCGGAGTCGATGTACGTCGCGAGCGCACGCTTTAGGTCGTCCGCGATGCCGAAGTAATCGACGACGAGTCCGCCGGCTTTCGTTTTAAAAACTCGATTCACGCGGGCAATCGCCTGGACGAGGCTGTGGCCTTTCATCGGCTTGTCGACGTACATGGTATGCAGCGACGGCACGTCAAAGCCGGTCAGCCACATGTCGCGAACGATAACTAACTTGAGCGAGTCCGCAGCGTCTTTGAAGCGCTTCTCGATAGCGCGGCGGCGCGGCTTATTACGGATATGGGGTTGCATTATAATGTCGTCCGCCGCGCTCCCCGTCATGACAACTTTGATGACGCCGCGCTCGTCGGCGTCATCGTGCCAGGTTGGTCGCAGCGCTACGATGGCCTGATAAAGCCGCGCGCAAATGCGACGACTCATACAAACGATCATCGCTTTGCCGTCGAATTCGAATCCCGTCTGGCGTTGCTCGAAGTGTGCCACAATATCGCGTGCGACGTCATCAACGCGGGCATCTGCTCCGATGAGCGCCTCAATTTGCGACCACCGGCTCGCACTGCGATGCTTTTCATCGACCTCTTGTCCCTCAGTGATGTCTTCGAACTCTTCGTCGAGGTACGAAATCTTGGCCGCGTCCAAGTCGACCTTGACAATGCGGGCCTCATAATAAATCGGGACCGTCGCCCCATCGTCGACGGCGCGGCGCACATCGTAGACGTCGATATAGTCGCCGAAGACGGCGCGGGTATTGTGGTCCGCCGTCTCGACCGGCGTTCCCGTAAAACCGATGAACGAGGCGTTCGGCAGTGCGTCGCGGAGATGTCGCGCGAAGCCGTACGCCATCTCGCCGGTATCCTGGTCCAATTTGCCGGCGAATCCGTACTGGCTGCGGTGCGCCTCGTCGGCGATAACGATCACGTTGCGCCGATCGGTAACCGCGGAGTAGCGCCCGCCGTTCATCCCCGGCAAAAATTTCTGAATCGTCGTGAAGACGATGTGGCCGGAGGCGACGGCGAGCGCGTCCCGCAGGCCATCCCGGCTCTCGACTTGTTCCGGGGTTTGCCTAAGGAACTCGGTGCAGCGCATGAACTGACCGAAAAGTTGATCGTCGAGATCGTTGCGATCGGTCAGGACAACCAGCGTCGGATTTGCGAGCTCCGGCTGCTGTGCTATTTTGGCGGCGTAAAACGCCATTGAAAGGCTCTTCCCGCTACCTTGTGTGTGCCAAAAAACACCGATGCGGCGATCTCCGCCCACGGCGGTCGCGGCTGCGCTCCGTTCGATGGCTTTATTTACGCCGTAATATTGGTGGTACGCTGCAAGGATCTTATTGGCTGGCGTGGTTGTCTCAAAGAGCACGAAGTAACGGATAAGATCGAGGAGCCTTCGCGGCTCGAAGACCTCGCTAACAAGTGGTTCAATCTCAATCGGGACCTTATTGCCGTCCTCACGCTTCCACGTGCTGAAGCGTTCCCATGCCGCCGTTAGCGAGCCCATCCGCGCTTGCGTGCCGTCCGCTACGACGAGCAGTTCATTGTAGGCCAGCAGCGCCGACAGGTCGCGTTTGTAAGTCTGCACTTGTCGGTAGGCGCTCAAGACCGTGGCTTTCTCGTCCGTCGGATTCTTGAACTCGAAAAGTCCGATCGGAAGGCCGTTGACGAAGACCATCAGGTCGGGACGCCGTTCCCCTGCGTCTTCTTTGATCGTGAACTGGTTGACCGCGAGCCAGTCGTTCGCATCAGGTTCATCGAAGTCGATAATCCGCGCCTTCGCATATCGGACGGCGCCCGCACCGTCGCTATACTCGACGTCGATCCCCTCGATGAGGAATTTGTGAAAACGTTGATTGTTGAGCACGAGATCGGTCGTGTCGTGGACCGTTACCTTGCGCAGGGCATCCTCTAGCGCGGAGGTCGGTAGGCCTACGTTGAGACGGCTAAGCGTTGAGCGGAGTCGGCCGATCAAAACGGCATCTTTGAACGACGACCGCTCTTCGCGTGCGCCGCCAGGTGCTATGTCCGAGCCGTGCAGATATGCGTAGCCGAGACCCTTCAAGAGCTCGATTGCGTACCGCTCAACGGCGTCCTCGTCGAGGTAGCCTGGCATTATGCGAACTGCTTCAGGACGGGCTCTGCATCGAGGATGCGTGACTCTCCTGAAATCAAACGTGGGAGCAAAGCGTCGCGAATGGCTGCGAGTGTGGACGATTCAAGGCGGCGTTTCCAAGACGCTTCAACCATGGGGCCGATGACTGCATTAGCCGCTGCGATCACAGAACTTGCTGGGACAACGATCTTTGCATCGTGCAAATGGTGACGCTGAATGTGCCCCATCGTCGTAGCCTTACCGGCTGCAATCTCCCTAAAGGCCGGCAGATGATGACAAACGGCGAGATACGCAAACCAGTCAGGCACAGTAGTTCCGCGTACTTTGAAAAGATGCTGGTTCAGTGCAACCTCGACCTCCGTTCCAGATTCGGCATTCGAGAGAACCTGACCACGAGAACAAGACGTCCCCGTTCTCGACCACATAATCGACTTCTAAGTCGGCCTTCGCTCTGTCGGCGCCACTGACGTTCTCCGCACGAAGTTGCGCGATCTTGATGACCGGAAGACTCGGCTCATTCTCAGTTGGCGAAAACCTTTGCATTGCCAGGCCATTGAGAAACGTAGCGGCTTCGTCCAGGCCGCAAAGTGACCAGGTATTGGGTACCTGACCCAAGTTAGACGCGCTGAACGAGTCGGGAAATAGCGCTGCAATCTTGGGGAGAAGACCGTAGTCGCGACCTTCGGCCTTTGCACGGACGGGATCGAAGTCGACGAACCACGACTTAAACAATGTTGAAGCGACGGCTTCGAGCGTCGCACTCGCCTTGCCATTGAGTTCAATCTTATTATCAAGGGAACTAAGGATCGCAGCGATAGCACGTTGCTCCGAAATCTCTGAAGGAAATGCAACGACCTCCTCGTGGAGATGGTTGCGATTAACTCCGGGTACCGCTCCCTTATCAGAATATGCCCGAAAATTTAATGTTCGCAATAAGTAGCTAACGAAACGCGGATCATTGCCCTTGAAATCACGCACATACAAAGTTGTATTCAATGGCCAGTAGTCAGCTTCAATATAGAACACCTGGCCAATTGTGCCGTAACGGCCAGTCACGACACCCGGTCCCTTTGCCATTGAAACTAAATTATAATCTGAGACCCCCGACGACGAAACCACAGGAACAGTGCCTTTACTGCGGTGCTGTTTCGGAAGATCGTAGCCGCGCTTCAGTGTTATAAAATCACCTAAGCGAGCGCTGGTCCACGAGGTTGGAACACTACGCAATTTTTAAGGACTTTCGTAACGCTTCGTCGATCATCTTGTCGAGACGCAGCGACTCCACTTGCTGCTCTTGCAGTAGGGAGAGCAATCGCGACATCTTGTCCTCGAAGGTCTCACCGTCGAATTCCAGTTCCTCTGTGCCAACATACCGCCCCGGCGTCAGTACGTGCCCATGCATGCGAACCTGGTCGATCGTCGCCGCTTTGCAGAAACCGGCGATGTCCGTGTAATTGCCGCCCTTTGTACGCCATGCATTGTAAGCACCGGTGATTTTCAATACCTCTTCGCCGCCCAGAGACTTGTGCGTGCGGTCAGTCATCGTGCCCATCTTGCGAGCGTCGACGAAAAGAATCTCACCGCTGCGGTCTCGGAACTTGTGGTTCCGTCGATCGCGAGCGAGGATCCACACGCAGACCGGTATCGGTGTCGTATAAAACAGCTGACCAGGTAATGTGATTACGCAATCGACGAGACCGCCGTTCTCCGCCTCGACAAGTGCCTTCCGGATATCGCCTTCACCGCTTTGGTTTGAAGACATCGAGCCGTTTGCCATGACGAACGCCGCAACGCCCGTTGGTGCGAGATGATAGACGAAATGTTCAATCCAGGCGTAGTTTGAGTTTCCGGCCGGGGGAATCCCGAACTTCCAACGCTTGTCGTCTCGTAAGCCCTGGCCGCCCCACTCACTGTCGTTGAACGGGGGGTTAGCTAGAATGAAGTCGGCCTTGAGGTCTGGGTATGCGTCTTGCAGGAACGAGCCGCCCTCGTTCCAGGTGATATCAGCCTCAATTCCGCGAATCGCGAGGTTCATCATCGCAAGCCGCCAGGTCGTGTGATTCGATTCCTGGCCATAGATCGAGACGTCGCCGATTTTTCCGCCGTGTGCGAGGACGAATGCTTCGGATTGAACGAACATGCCGCCGGAGCCGCAACACGGATCAAATACGCGTCCCTTGTACGGCTCGATCATCTCGACGAGGAGCCGAACAACGGACCGCGGCGTGTAAAACTCGCCGCCGGCCTTGCCTTCGGCGTTGGCAAACCGGCCGAGGAAGTATTCGTACACGCGGCCGATCACGTCGTGCTTACGCGCCTCCGCGTCGCCGAGGCCGATGCCGTTCACAAGGTCCACGATTGCACCCAGGCGCGTCGAACCAAGCGATGGCTTTGCATATTCTTTTGGCAGCACACCGCGAAGGCGCGGATTGTCGTGCTCGATGGCGATCATCGCCGTGTCAACGATCTCGCCGATTTGCGGGGACTTTGCCTTTGCGGCAATCTGCGACCAGCGAGCGTCGGGGGGAACCCAGAACACGTTGTCGGCGACGTATTCGTCGCGGTCCTCAGGATCGGAGTCTGCTTCTTGCGCGAGCTGAGTATGCTTTTCTTCGAACGCGTCGGAGATGTACTTTAAGAATATGAGGCCCAAGACGGGGTGCTTGTACTCGGAAGCGTCCATGGAGCCACGTAGTTGGTCCGCCGTTGACCACAGAGTCGCTTCGAATCCGAGGTCGCCGCCATTGGTCTTTTTCTTTGGCGACTTTGCAACGACGGTCTCACCTGTAAGTCCGAGCGGCCCGTCCGTTTCGGACCCGGGCGACTTTGTCGTTGGCGTCTTCCCGTTCGCTGTCGTTCTGACAGCCTTTTCTCGTGGCATATGTTAGTACGTCCCTTGCACGATGATTAAAAAGAGCTGATACAGCGTAATCGTGGCTCGCATTACAGGCCGAGCCCAGCTGATGCGTTTTCGTCCCAGCGAGTGCCGTCTTCGATGTAGCGGTCGAGCATGGCGGTGCTCTTCCAACGACCATGGCGCTTAATCATCCGATCGGGCTTCTTCGCCCGCGCAGCCGCGGTCGCAAAGCCGCGCCGCAGGCTATGGCCAGCGACCCCCGACGGATCGATGCCAACCGCCTTGC
>JAABUQ010010590.1_pt1 | contig 12028 bp, 11 predicted proteins | sample 5560001 | NCBI WGS metagenome assembly JAABUQ01 (sample SAMN10711888, study PRJNA513371) | rock metagenome | isolation source: Antarctica rocks | place: Antarctica: Victoria Land, Finger Mt nord | collected 2015-12-18
GCGGGAAAATGGCGCAGGGCGCGGGGCGTGGACGATAGGCGGCACCCTGTCCCATCTGGGGGCGGCTGTGCTGCTGCTCGGCATCGTCTGCCTGGTGACCTTTGTGCAGAAGCAAAGCGATGTGCTCCTGGTGAAAGACACGCCTGTCACCGTGCTGAACGGCCAGTACCGCATGACCTACAAAGGCCAGACCGGCGACTTCCAGACCGACAAGAACAACCAGCTGCTGTTTGCCGTGGCTTCCACTAACGGGCGCGAGCATTTCATGGCCCGCCTTCCCCTCGCCCTGCGCGCGATGGAAGGCGGCGACAAAAAGCTGATCGGCCATCCGGCGATCATTCACCACGCAGGCGGCGACCTGTATTTCGCGCTGAAAGACGGCCCGGATCAGTTCTACCCGCGCGGGCGTTTCGAAGAAAAGATAAAGCTGGGGGCCACTAGCACCTTTGGCCCGTACACGCTGCAACTTGAGCGTTTTGAGCGTGATGCGCGATCTGCGGCGATGGTAGCGGCTGGGCAGATGCCGGACCGCATGACTGTTTGGGCCGTGCTTAACGTCACGTATCATGGCAAGACCAGCGTCATCAAGCCGCAGTTTATTAAGCGCAGCGACAGCCCCGGTGTGCCGGATACTCCCGAAGTGGCCCTGCCCGGCGGCTGGCTGCTGGCCTTCAAGAACATGAATGCGGGCAGTGCGGACAAGAACAATCCCAATGCCGGGGCACTGGCCGAAGAAGGCTCATTCGTGTTGCGCCCACAGGGGCCGGTAGTGGAAGGCTTTGAGCTGGACGTGACCACCCGCCCCATGATCAGCTTTGTCTGGATCGGAACCCTGCTCATCTTCGCGGGCGGGCTGGTGTCCATGCGGCGGCGCGTGCTGGAAAACCGTGCCGAGCCTGTCCCCGACCTGCCGGAGCCTTCTGCGCCCCTCGCTAGCCCGCGCCCAGGCACGGCTCGCCGCCGTGCCAAAGGCCAGTCATCGCTTGCGCCCAAAGCCGCCCCCAGTCTGATGGCGAGCCGCAAAGGACGATAACTCCGATGCGTCTGCGCCAATTGCTCAAAAGCAAGATCCACCGTGCCACCGTCACCGCCGCCGACCTGAACTATGTCGGCTCCATCACCATCGACCAGACGCTTTTGGGAGCCGTGGACTTGTGGCCGGGCGAGCTTGTCCATGTGTGGAACGTCACCAACGGCGAGCGCTTTGAGACTTACGCGCTGGCGGGCGCATCGGGGTCGGGGGTCGTGCAGGTCAACGGCTCGGCGGCCCGGCGCGTCCATGTCGGCGACATCGTGATCGTCGCCGCCTTTTGCCTCGCCGATGAGCCGGTCACGCCCCGCGCCATTTTAGTGGACGAGCGCAACCGCTTTGTCCGCACTCTTTAACCTATTGGTATCCTATGTTTGAAGTTTCTGTTGAAAAGACCGTCGCCGCCGCCCATCGCTTGTTTGACTACAACGGCCCCTGCGAGGCCCTGCACGGCCACAATTACCGTGTTCAGGTGTTCTACACCGGGTCGGAGCTGGACCGCTTCGGCATGCTGGTGGACTTCACCGACATCAAGCGTGTCTTCCATGCCGTTTTGGACACCATCGACCACACGTACTTGAACGATCTGCCCGCTTTCCAGAACCTGTCCCCCTCGGCGGAAAACATCGCCGCGTATATCTTCCAGGGCATGAAGCAGACGCCGTTTGAGCGTGCCACCTTGCGCCGCGTGTCTGTGTGGGAGACTCCTACACAAGTGGCAACCTACTCGGAAGATTAAGTTGTCAATGAGCGCTAGGACTGCCGACACACGCAGTCTTGGATAAACTACCAAATGTACAGCAAGCGGTGCTATTGCAGCATCTGCTTCATTATAGCACATGTGTTCGCTTGTGTCAACAAGAAACAGTCGCCTCTCTGCATGTGGAAAGGCGGCTGTTTATAGACTGTCCTGTGTTTACTGTGTGGCTTTTCCCGTTTCCTTCCGCCGCCTCAAACTCAGTCGTACCCTGCTTTGCTGCCTTATCTATAAACGGCTGCATCTGCGGGCCACCAAGTTGCCTTGCTTGATTGAAGGCCGCTACAGCGTCGGCGGCGCGCCCCGGCTTGCCTTTTAGTAATTCGCCGTAGTAATAGTAAGGTACCGCAAGTGTCGGCTGAGTGGCAATGGCCCGCTCAAAATATGCCGGTGCATCGGCGGCAATCCCCCAAGCCGTTTCATGCAAGCCCATCGCTGTATAAGCTGCCGCCGTGAAGTTGGCGGGCGCAAAGTCGGGTGTGGTGAACAACGGCGGCAATGGTCCCCGATCAGTCGGCAGAAAGTGATAGCCGCGCTGGTACACGGTCAATGCTTCCGCCTTTTGCCCTGTCTTAAGCAGCACAAGGGCGAACTGCATCAGAACCGTTGTGTTGCTCCCGATGCCGTACTCTCCTCCCTTGCCGGGCCATTCGTAGAACAGCGTGCGGTAAGCCGCAATTGCCTTGTCCGGCTGGTTCATCGCCGTATATGTCTCTGCTAAGTGTTGGTAAGCAAGGCCGTCGTGCGGCTCATATGAGAGTGCCTCTTGAAATGCGCCAATGGCGTCAGTGTAGGCACCAGCCTTTGTCAACTCTTCCCCACGCAGGTCTGCGGCATGGGCTTTCTCAATTGCTTCGATCAGAGATGGATCGATTGGAAGGCGGTTACGACTAAGGAGAGTGTCTGACAGTTTTTTGGGTTTTGCGGTGGACGGTAAACTTTGTTGCCCCCTAGCGACCGTGGACAATGGAAGCAACAGCAAAGGTGTGGAAGCGGCAATAAGAACCGCGTTACATAAGATTTTCATGTGTAATCCTTCGGATGTAGTGGCGTTATCTACAGCATCAATGAATAATCGTCCAAGTTGGCGGAGTATCTGTTGGTGACGATGCGTAAGTTGGCGGCGTTGTCGGGCTTGCCTGCGTCAATGACCATGATGCGTTAGCGAACTGAAAAGTCTCAGACCAATTCCAGTTGTAGTTGCTTAAGGGAACCCATACGCCGCCATCTGGCTTATACATCACCCAGGTGGTAAATGCTTCGCTTGCTGTCACTTTTGTGGTGCCGCTAGGTAGTCCATTAATGCCAACCGCAGGTCTATCTACATCGCTGCCTGCCGCTGGTGGTGACCAAGTGTTCCCGTAAATGAAGCCGCCGTCGAGTCCTGCTACACCATTATTAGGAACATAAGGCGTTGCTGTGCCGGATGCGTTATACGTAGAAACATTAGGCGTGACAATTTGAGTAAAGGTACACTGCCCTCCTGAAAAAGGGGCTGGGACATTTACAGTGACACCGTTCCATGAGACGGTGTATAGTCCAAATGCTTGTTGGGCAGAATTGTACTGAACAATCCCCGTACTAATCGGCCAAGTCACCGTTGGCTTAAGGACGGTGATCTGGGGTGCTTGTGCGCTGACGCTGAGGCTGGTACCGTCGGGTGCTGTCAGGCTGGCGGTGCAGGAAACGTTGAGGCTCTCTTGTGTGCCGTCGTAGAAATTGAGCGGGGCCACGCTCGTGCTGCCTGTTGCCGGGCCGTTCAGGTCGGCATTCCCAAGCGGCACGAGCTGGGTGGCGTTGGTGCTGTTGGGAGCGGTGGTGTCGTAGTTCTTGAACGCTTTCCCACCCACTGACCAAGTGTAGCTGGTGACCTTGTAGCCATTGGTGCCGCTGAGCGTTGCCGTGCATTGCTGGCCCGTCAGCAGCTTGTGGTCTGTTGTCACGCCGGTAAGCTGGATGGTGACTGGGGTCGCAGTGCCGGAGTAGGTGACCCCGGCACCGCAGTTGCCGTTCGTGACGCCGATGCTGGCACTCGGCGTACAGCTCAGCGTGAAACTTGCCCCGCCCCCCATCACCTTGTAGTGCGTCCCGCTGCTGCTGGCGTTCACATACGTCCCCGACATCGCAGTTGGAGCGGGTGGGATGACGGTGGTCGTGACTGTCGGTGTGTCCTGCAGACCGTCGTCGCAGGTCGGGGAGCCGCCACCCGCACCTGAAAGGTTGCCGGTATAGTTTTGGCAGTTCGCCGTGCAGGTCTGAGCCACGATGATGCTTTGAGGCGGAGTGTCGCTGCCCTGCCAGGTGTAGACCTGGTCGATTTCCCCGGCGCAGTTGACTGAGGCAGACCCGCTTGGAGTGGAGGTGCCGTAACTCACCACCCCACCGTAGCCGCCCTGGACACTGCCGTAGGGACGCGGAGGCGGGCCAGGCTGCGGAGAAGCGCTTGTTTTGCCGCCGGTGGGGCCGGGGCAGGTGTAGGAGCCGGATTGGGCGTGGGCTGGGGCGGCCAGAAGCAGCAGGGAACAGAGCGGCAGGGCAAAGGCGGTGGACGCCTTTACTTAGTAAAGGCGTCTAGGGGAACGAGTGAGCAAACGAGACGCACAGCCGGTCGGAACAAGACACATTGAAGCCTCCATTCACAAAGAGCAGTCGCGGCGTTATTGAGAACCAAGCCATTCTATCACAGAACGATGGGACTGTCAAGACATTTGTTTTGCTCCGCGCAGTTCTTCCACCTGCGTGATTTCCCCGTCTAAACATGGAATAAGCACTGCGGAGAACACTCATGCAGGAAACCGATGCCCTCGCTCTCGCGCGCCATGCCATTCTGGTCTCGCTGCAATTGACTTTGCCTATTATGATCTTGTCGTTGGTCATTGGCGTCGTCATCAGCTTGTTCCAGGCAGTCACGTCTATTCAGGAGCAGACATTAACGTTTGTGCCTAAGATTTTGATGCTGTCCATCGCGCTGATCGTGCTTGGCCCGTGGATGCTGCACACCCTGGTCGGGTTCACGTCCGGCCTGTTCACGTCTCTTCCCCATGTCATTCACTGACATGCCCGCCTGTGCTGACTGCTTCCCATGTTTGACTTAGCCGCGTTTTCCACTGCGCAGATTTGGGCGTTCATGCAGGTGTTTGCCCGCGTGTCCGCCTTGTTCGTGTCCGCGCCCGTGTTCGGCAGCCGCGAGATACCGTCGCAGGTCAAGATCGGCCTGGCGGGCATCTTGTCGCTGGTCTTGCTGCCCATCGTGCGGCCCGCCCTGGACGGCGCGATGGTGCCGCAGTCGGTGCCCATCATGGTGGCGCAGCTTTTGGGCCAGACCATTATCGGGCTGCTGATGGGCCTGGTGGTCAGCCTCTTGTTTGTCGCCGTGCGCATCGGCGGGGACGTGATCGATTATCAGATGGGCTTTACGCAGGCGTCCACGTTCAACCCGCAGTTTAACGAGACCATTTCCCCCATCGCAAACTTCCAGTATCGCTACGCTCTGGTCATTTACTTGCTGGCGAACGGCCACTGGCTGCTGCTCGCCTCGCTCGCCCGCTCGTTTGAAAAACTGCCGGTCGGGCATTTGGCTCTGGGCAACGCGGCCCTGGGCACGTTCACCGACATGACCTATTCCATGATGGTCGCGGGCCTCCAGATCGCCGCGCCCGGAGCGGCTGTGCTGCTGATTACCGACATCGCTTTTGCGTTTCTGAACCGCGCCGTGCCGCAGATGCAGGTGTTTTACGTGTCCATGCCGGTCAAGATTTTGGTGGGCCTCGCCGTGGTCGCCGCCGCCCTGCCGCTGCTGACCTTTGTGGTCGGTAATCTGGTGACGCACTCCCCCGATGACCTCTACTCTTTGCTCAGGGGGATACGCCGCTAATGGCCGAGTCCGGCGAAGAAAAGAACCTGCCTGCCACCGCCAAGCGTCGCAGTGAGGCCCGCAAGCACGGTCAGGTGGCCCGCAGCCCGGAGTTCAGCGGGGCGGCGACTTTGCTCGCGCTGACCCTGGTGCTGCACGCGACCCTGCCCGGCGTGGCGGGTCAATCGCTGGTGCGCAGCATGCAGACCATCTTTGTGTTTAACCCGCACGCCACCGACTTCAGCTTTGGCAATGCGCAGCATTTGCAGATCCAGGCCGTCTTTTGGGCCGCGCGCCTGCTCGTTCCGGTCATGCTGCTCGCCCTCGTGCTCGGCCTGGTCGTCAATATCGGGCAGGTGGGTTTGCAGATCACGCCCGAAGCGCTGGCCCCCAAGTGGGAGCGCGTCAACCCGCTGGCGGGCGCGAAGCGCCTCTTGTCCATGCACGGCACAGTGGAGATGCTCAAAGGCATCGCGAAGATGACCATTGTCGGCGGCATCTGCTGGACGACTGTCCGCGCCGCTGTGGACAATGGCTCGCTGCTGAACACCATGCGCATGCCCCTGGTTTCAACCCTGGCGATTGTCGGCAATCTGCTGTGGACACTGGGCTTGCGCGTTTCCATGACCCTCTTGATATTGGCGGTGGCCGACTACTTTTACCAGAAGCATAGCTTCGAGAAAAGCATCAAGATGAGCTTTTCCGAGGTGAAGCAGGAGTACAAGCAGTCCGAAGGCAGCCCGGAAGTCAAGGCGCGCATCCGCCGCTTGCAGCGCGAGATGTCCCGCAAGCGCATGATGCAGGACGTGCCCAAAGCCGATGTCGTCATTACCAACCCCACCCACTACGCCGTCGCTTTACAATACGAGGCCGGGTCGCCCGCCCCCAAAGTGGTCGCCAAAGGCGCGGACGAGATCGCGGCCCGTATCCGCGAGATCGCCCGCGAAAGCAAAGTCCCCCTTGTTGAAAACAAGCCCCTGGCCCGCGCCCTGCACAGCACCGTCGAGATCGGCCACTTTATCCCCCCCGACATGTTCGAGGCGGTCGCGCAGGTGCTAGCCTTTGTGTTCCGCACGTATGGGCGGCGCAAAAAGCGCTGAACCAATGCTTGTTTTTCCTGCGAACCGGGTAGAATGTGCTGCCCCCTCCTTCACGCAGGGCTTAGAAAGTGGCCGGGCGCGCTGCGCCGCTTGCTTTTGCCCTGTTTCCCCCGTTGTTGTCTTTTCCTCTTCTCCTTAGAAAGACCTGCTCATGCCTGCTGCTTCCCTAGCGCCCGCCAATCTGGGCGGCGCTGAGGCTGCTCTGCCTGCGCCCCAGCCACGCCGCTTTTTGCTGATGATCGTGGTTGGGCTGTTTGTGTCCACGTTTGTCAGCGACAGCCGCCTTGCCAAGCTGCCTTTGCAATTCCTGCTCAAAAACCACCTGCACTTGCACCCTTTGCAGATGGCGGCGTTCTTTGGGCTTACGGGTCTGGCCTGGTATTTCAAGCCGCTGGCTGGTCTGCTGTCCGATGTCGTCCCGCTGCGGGGCACGCGCCGCCGCCACTACCTGCTCGTGAGCGGCCTGGGGGCGGGCGGGCTGTGGGCCGTGCTGGGACTGGCGCCGCATCGCTACGGGCCTTTAGTGATCACTCTCATTGGGGCCAACATCTTCGCCGTTCTTGCCAGCAGCGTGTCCGGTGGCCTTTTAGTCGAAGCGGGACAACAGCGCGGCTGGACAGGACGCATGGGGGCGCTGCGCGAAACCATCATCGCGGGCAGCGTGCTTCTGGCCCAGCCGGTCGGTGGTTATCTGGTCGGACATGCTTTCGGCTGGACCTGCGGCATCGGGGCCGTTTTATTCCTGGGGCTGGTGCCTGCCGCGCTGTTTCTGCTGCCGGAATCGGTCGTGCCCCGTCCCGCCGGACAGTTTGGCAAAGCGCTCAAAGCAAGTTTAGGGGCCACTTTCGACTCGCGGGCGTTGTGGCTGGCGGCGCTGTTCATCTTTCTGAAAGAGCTGTCGCCCGGCTTCGGCACGCCTTTGTTCTACTATCAAACCGACACACTGCACTTCAGCGGGCCGTTTTTGGGCTGGCTGGGCGCGCTGTTCCAGGCAATGGCGATCCTGGGGGCCGCCCTGTATGCGTGGACATGCACGCGCCTGCCGCTGTCTCGGCTGCTGGTGATCGGCATCGTGCTCAGCGCGGGGAGCAGCCTGTTGTTTTTAGGCTTTCACTCGCACGCCACCGCCGTTGTCATCCAGGCGGCGAGCGGCCTCCTAGGCATTTTCGCCTCGGTCGCCTTGATGGACCTGGCCGCCCGCGCCACCCCGCGCGGCGGCGAAGCGATGGCCTATTCCCTGCTGATGAGCGCGTTCAACCTGGGCCTGACCGCGTCCGACCTGCTCGGCTCGTGGCTGTACGACAAACACCACGTCGCCCTGTCGGCTTTGATCTGGATCAGCGCGGGCACGACCTTGCTTTGCCTTTTTGCCCTCCCCCTGATCCCGCGTGCGATCCTGGAGCGCACCGACCGGAAGGAGGCCGACACACCCTAAGCCGCGTTTCCTCCGCACGCTGCATGCCATGCCCCGTCCGTTTTTTCGTCAGCGCGTTTTTCCCCGCCCTGCGCGGGGGCACTTCCAACTCGGTGCGCAGTGTTCTGCCGCCGCTGGGCGTCGGCAGCGCCCTTTATTCCCTCTTCCATCAAGCATGCCGGCCTGATTTAGAAAACTTTGGCTTCCATGACCGCTCTCGTCCCCTGTTCCCTTTCAGACCGCCCTGCCTCGTTCCGCCCTGCCCCGATCCGGCGCGCGTTTACCTTGATCGAGCTGCTCGTCGTCATCGCCATTATCGCGATTCTCGCCGCCATTCTGTTTCCCGTCTTTGCCAGAGCACGCGAAAAAGCCCGGCAGGTGACGTGCGCCTCCAACTTAAAACAAATTGGTCTGGCCCTGCTGCAATATTCGCAGGACTACGATGAAGTGATGTGCAACCACTGGTATGGCAATGCCTGGCTGCGCGGCGCTCGCACCCCGCCTGCCGGAGTGGGCGGGACGGTGAATTACCAGTGGATGGACGCCGTGTTCCCCTATGCCAAATCAGTCGCCATCTTTAACTGCCCCGACCTTGCCTCGCAAAGCGATTACGTTGACCCGGCCACTGTCACCAGCGGCGACAAAACGTCTCCGTTCGGCCCTTATGTGCCCTGGACGCAAATCCCCGCCGGGCAGACTTCCCGCCAAAGCGGCTCGTACTGCATGAACTCCGCATTTCTTTATACCGGGCAGCCCGGTCACGGCGTGGCCCGTTCGCCGGTCAGCGATGCCAGCCCGCCCGACACGTACAGCATCGCCAGGCTGGAATCCCCGGCCACGACCGTGTGGGTCGGCGACAGCGACGGCGTGTTCGGCATTGACGGCTTCAGCACCCAGGGCATTGCGGGGCAGTTTGGCGACGCCGCCCCGCCGATTGAGCCGAACTCGTCGTCCCAGTGGCATGGCGCACCCAAGCTGGGCCATCTGGTTGCCCGGCACTCTGGTTTTTGCAACATTTTGTGGTGCGACGGCCATGTCAAAGCGGTGACCGTGGATTATCTCTTCAGCCACAAAAGCAATCTGCCCGATGCCCCGGCCCCGGCAGCCCCCGGCGGCGGCGTTTTGTCCCTGTTTACCGTCCAGGCCGACCCGGACTAATGCCGCGCGGCGAGGGCTGCCCCTCGGCGTTCTCCGCGCATTGCGCCCGCTTTGTTTCGGCTTGTTAAGCCTGTACCGACGACGGAACAATTTGTTCCGTCGTTACTCATGGCTTGGAACAAGCTGGAACAGAGTAGGAAACGAGTGGGCAAGGCGTTTGCGCAGAACGGCCCTCATCCTGGCGCAGCGCGCCTGTTCCTCTCTACATTGGCGAACCCAGCAGGGCAGGAAAGGGGGCTGGGGGGTGAGGACCATCTTTCACTCCGAGCGGCACGGCAAACGTTTCCGCCCGCGCCCGTGCCGGGTAAATAAAGCAAACGCCATGCCTGAACTTTACACCATCGGTTATGAGGGAATAAGCCAGGACGGCTTGTTTCAAACGCTGCTGTTTCATGACGTGCAGACCCTGCTGGACATCCGTGAGCGGGCGCAAAGCCGCAAGCCGGGCCTGTCTAAGACAGCTTTGGGCAATGCCGCAGCGCGCGTGGGCATGCGGTACGTCCACATGCGCGCGTTGGGCACGCCGCAGGGCATCCGCTACCGGCGCAAGATCGACCATGACCAGCAGGCGTTTGAAGAGGATTTTTTGGAATACCTCGCGACCCAGGACGAGGCGGTGGATGCCCTGGTCGTGCGGGCATTGGCTGAGCGCTGCTGCCTTTTGTGCTGCGAGGCGGACGTGCACGAGTGCCACCGGCTGTTTGTCGCCGCGCGTGCTCAGGAGCGCAGCGGCGGGGAATTGACAATCGTGCATCTGGCAAATGCAGAAGCGATGCCGCCGGATTAACCGGGCAAAGGTCGCTTTTGGCCCACCGGCGGGCGGCAACGCATCACGCACGCGGACGGGTACACTCAAAGAAAGGCCACGCCAAACCCATGCCCAAAAAACCACTCTTCCCCAAACGATCCAAACCCGCCGCGCCGGGAAGCGACATGGGCGGCGCTAACAGCCGCCCCGCCAAGCCGAACGCACCATTTGCCGCTAAGCCTGCGGGCGAAGCAAAGTATGCATTCGCGCCCAAGCCGCGCGCCCGGTCGTTCAAAGACGCCAAAGGCGGACCGCCATCCAAGCCCGCCCCCAAACCCGTCCTGCCGCCCGCCGATGAACCTGTGGACCTGCCCGCGTTTGACCAGCTTGGGCTGTCCGAGCCGATCTTTCGGGCTGTCCGCGACCTGGGGTTTGAGCAGCCGACGCCTATTCAAGCACGGGCCATTCCGCCGCTGCTGGCCGGGCGCGACCTGATCGGGCAGGCGCAGACGGGCACGGGCAAGACCGCCGCCTTTGCCCTGCCATTGCTGCAAAAGTGCGATGCGGGCCAAACGTACACCCAGGCTTTGATTTTGGAGCCGACCCGCGAGCTTGCCATTCAGGTGGCGGGCGGCATCCATGACCTGGCAAAGCATACCGGCCTGCGTGTCGTGCCGGTGTATGGCGGGCAGCCCTTAGACCGTCAGTTCCGCGCCCTGCGCGACGGCGCGCAGATCGTGGTGGGCACGCCGGGCCGCGTTTTGGATCACCTGCGGCGCGGCACGCTGTCCCTGGAGCATGTGCAGATATGCGTGCTGGACGAGGCCGACGAGATGCTCGCCCTGGGCTTTTTAGAGGACATGGAGACGATCCTGGCCGAGTTGCCGCAGCCGCGCCAACTGGCCTTTTTCTCCGCTACCATGCCGCCGCGCATTGCCGCGCTGACCGGGCGCTTCCTCAAAGACCCCGTGCATATTGCCATCCAAACCGGGCGTCGCACGGTCGAGACCACCAACCAGACTTATTACGAAGTCGCGCCGGGCCGTAAATTGGAAGCCCTGGGCCGCGTGCTGGACATGGAAACGCCCGGCCCGACCATTGTCTTTTGCCGCACGCGGCAGGAAACCAACGACCTGGCGGATGCCCTGCGATTGCGCGGCTACAGCGCGGAAGCCCTGCACGGTGACCTGGGGCAGCCCGACCGGGACCGGGTCATGCGCCGCTTCCGCGACGGACTGGCCGACCTGCTGGTCGCCACCGACGTGGCCGCGCGGGGCCTGGACATCGACACGGTGACGCATGTCATCAACTACGACATTCCGTGGGACGTGGAGCAGTATATCCACCGTGTCGGGCGGACAGGCCGCGCGGGCCGCACGGGCGACGCGATTACCCTGGTGGAAGGGCGCGAGCGTCGACAACTTAAAGCCATCGAGCAGATGATCGGCTCGCCGATCAAGCCCGCGCGCATTCCCACCGCCGCCGACATCGCCGCGCGCCGCCGCGACCGGTTCCGCGACGCTTTGCAGGAAACGTTGCAGGCGCGCACGTTTGACGCGCACCTGCCGACAGTGGAGTTTTTGGCGGGGGAATATAGCGCATCGGATATTGCCGCCGCCGCTCTGCATATGCTGTGGAGCCGCGACCACGCCGGGCCGGAGGAAGCGGCGGAAGAGCTGAATGCCGATGCGGAGCAGCCGGAAGCGGGCATGACCCGCCTGTTTGTCGGCATGGGGCGGCGCGACAACCTGCGCCCCGCCGACCTGGTGGGCGCGATCAGCAACGAGGCCGGGATTTCGGGCCGGTCGCTGGGCGTTATTGATATTCTAGACCGCACCGCGTTTGTGGAAGTGCCCACGGCGGACGCGCAAAAGGTCATCGCCGCGCTGAGGCAGGCGACCCTGCGCGGGCGTCAGGTAAAAGTGGAAGCCGCACAGCCGGGCCGCTAACGTATATTCTCTCAATTCC
>JAABUQ010010591.1_pt1 | contig 12027 bp, 11 predicted proteins | sample 5560001 | NCBI WGS metagenome assembly JAABUQ01 (sample SAMN10711888, study PRJNA513371) | rock metagenome | isolation source: Antarctica rocks | place: Antarctica: Victoria Land, Finger Mt nord | collected 2015-12-18
GTGCTGCTGCCGATCTTCGCGCCGCCGCCTCTATCTCACAAAAGAGTAGCCAAGCGGATGTTGCGGCCGCCGGTGCCGTTGGCCCCGCGCGACGGCGTGGCGCTGGTGGTGCTGGACGGGCCGCTCGACGTGCGGCTGCGCTGGTCGGTGCCCCAGTCCGAAGCGCCAATACGTTTTTTCGTCGAGGTCGTGACGCGTGAAGCCGGCGGTGACCGGGCTATCTTCTCCGCCTATGTCGGCCATAGCGAGATGACGCTGCCGGCGGCGCCGGGCCGCTATGCCTGGCGGGTGTTCGCGGTGGCGGACTCCAAGGCGCATTACATGCCCAGCGCCTGGAGCGAGTTCGGCGTCGAGGCCGAAGGGGCGAGGCGAGAGTCGAAGCCCGAACCCGAACCCGGAGCGGAGCGGAGGTCATAATCCTGGCGGAGCGCAGGTCATAATCCTGAATGACCTTCGAAACCGCGACTTTCCGGGTGCCGTCATAATGCTTTGTTCAGCTTTGGCAGCCATCTTTCCGGGACAAGACCTGATGCCGGTCATCAGGCGCGTCACACGGCAAAATGCCGCCTTCGGTTCTCGCTACGGAGAAATAAGCCATGAACAGCATCAGCTCGGCCACCAGCCACGCCATCCCGCATCAGGCGCCGCCAACCGGCAGTCCCAAGGGTCCGCCGCCAGCACCTGCCGCGTCCGCCAAGCCCGCCGCGGCGAAATCAAATTCCGCTCTCGACATCGACGCCTGACAAATCCGCGCCCCGTCCGGTATAGCCTGCCGGACGGGCGCGATCAGGCGGGACAATCGCTACCAATTAGAATAGAAAATGATCCGTTGTTAACCTGACGGCGCGTGCCATCCAGACCAATATGGAGTCTCAGAATTACGCCCTAAAAGGAAAATCGAGATGATACGAGCGTCTACATGCGTCGGGTTGACGGGCGCGCTGGTCTTGGGCGCCTGTGCCGTGGCGCCTCCCAGTGGTCCAAGCTTTGCGGCACTGCCAGGCCACGGCAAGTCGTTCGAGCAGTTCCAAGTCGACGATGGTTCATGCCGCCAGTATTCGAGCATACAGAGCGGCGGCAACGCACCCGGGCAGGCGGCGCAGCAAAGCGGCGTGGTGTCGGCGGTGGGTGGCACCGCAATCGGCGCTGCGGCCGGCGCGTTGCTCGGTGCGGTTGCTGGTAACGCCGGCGCCGGAGCCGCAATCGGAGCTGGCAGCGGTCTGCTGCTGGGTGGTGCCTCAGGAGCCGGAAACTCGCAGGATACCGCCGATTCGACGCAGCACCGCTACGACATGGCCTATGCCCAGTGCATGTATGCGAAGGGCAACCAACTGCCGTCTGCCCCGACCTACGTGGCTACCCCGGTCTATGTGCCTACCCCGACATACACGGTGCCAGGGTCATACGGCTATGGCTACGGTTACGGCTACTGAGGGTTAGACGCTGTTGCCGCCACGGTTTGCCCGCCAGAGTTCGGCGGCCAGCGTGTCGGCATGGTCCGGTGTGTCGGCGTGGTCCAGCGCCAGCAGCGCCAAGGCGATCGTCGCCACCACGGTCGCCACTGGGCGCTGTGGCGCTGCCTCGCCACGCCAGACGGCGGCAAACATCTCCGTGCCGGCGTCTTCTTGGTCGGCAGGCGACGGGAGCAGGTCAAAAGCCGGCAACTTGAGTTCGGCGTGATTGGCGCCTTGACGCCATAGATGGGCCGCGACCGACTTGGCTGGGTTGCGTTCCGCCTCGCCGCCGCCGCCTTTGAGCACCAGCAGCGCCGGCCGCTTCATCCGCGCCGCCACGCCCAAATGGACGTCGATGTAGGCGGGGTGGAACACACCGTCGACGCCGGCCGGCGCGTTGGCGGGATCGAGCAGCCGCACAACGGTGTTGACCGGCGAGCGCAGGCCGAACAGCCCGCGCATGTCGAGCAGCTTCGCCATGGCGGGCGACAGCGCCTCAATCGGCAGATAGGCGAAGCGGCCGGCCGCGAGCTGACGCCGTGCCGCCGCGATCCCGTCGGCCGGCATCATGCCCAAAAGGCCAAGCCCGGCGGCGACGCTGACGCCACCGGAGTAGGCGTTGCTGCCGTGCATCAGCACCCGCACCCCGGACCGCGCCAAAGCCAGCGCCGCAAGCAGGAACCACGGCGCGCCACGGGTACGGCCAGCGCCGTACGACGGCCAATCCAGGTCGGCGGCAAGATCGGAGCCGCCTTGTTCGGCGCGGGCGGCCTCGACCAGCCCAGTGATCTCCTCGGCATCTTCGCCGCGGTAGCGCAACAGCATCAGGAAGGCGCCGACCTGGTGCGGGTCGGCGCGGCCTTGCAGCACCATGGCGAAGGCGCGGCGGGCCTCGTCGCGGGTCAGCGCGCGGGAGCGGCCAGGACCTCGGCCTAGAATGGCAACGTAGCCGGCGAACTCCGCGTGGTCCTGAGTCAAGCCGGGAGTCGAGCCAGGGTTCACGCGACCTGGCGCTGCGGCTCGGCCAATTGCCGCGCCTGCAGCACCACCTGGCCGATCAGCACCAGGGTCGGTCCGTCGAAGCCCTGCGCCGCCAACGCCGCCGGCAACTCGGCCAGGGTCGCGAACAAGGTTCGCTCATTGGCCCGGCTGGCGTTCTCGACCGCCACCGCAGGCGTGCCGCCAGGCAGTCCGGCAGCAATCAGCCGGGCCGCCACGCTGCCCAGCGTGCGTGCCGCCATATAGGCCGCCACCGTGCCCTCGCCGCCGGCTAGAGTGCGCCAATCCAATCCCGGCACTTGGCCGTCGCTGCCGTGGCCGGTGACGAAGTGCAGGCTGCGCGCGACGTCACGGTGGGTCAGCGGCACGCCCAGGCTGGCCGCCGCCGCACAGGCCGCGGTCACGCCGGGGATCACCGTTACCTCGACGCCGGCGGCGCGCAGGCACTCCAGTTCCTCGCCGCCGCGGCCGAACACGAACGGGTCACCACCCTTGAGCCGCACCACATGCGCGCCGGCGCGGACGTGCTCCAGGATGAGCTTGTTGATCGCCGCCTGATTGAGCGTGTGCCGGCCGCAGCGCTTGCCGACGTCGATCCGCCTTGCGTCGGGGCGGGCGTGGTCGAGAATTGCCGGGTCGATCAGCGCGTCGTACAGAACCACATCGGCATCGGCCAACGCGCGCACCGCCTTGATCGTCATCAGCTCGGGATCGCCGGGACCGGCGCCAACCAGGCTGGCTCGGCCCATCTTTGCAACGGTCATGTGCGTCAACCCACGTTCGCCAGTGCTTATATATGGTGTTTCACGCGACTGACAGCAGCCCTTGATGGGCATTTCGTATCCGACACGAGATGACGTCATTGCCAACATCCTAATGTTCACGTTATGTTCTTACCTTCGGGGGACGAACGTGGCAGCGCAAATACGTGACACCGGATTGGACATGCCGAACCGGCTGGATGTGTTGCGGGCGCAGCTCGAGCGCGTCAACCGTCGTGCCGCCCGGCCGCAGGCGCTGCCGCCGATCCGCTTCGGCCAGCCGGCGATCGATGCGTCGTTGCCGGGCGGCGGCCTGGGGCGAGGCTGCCTGCATGAGATTGCCGGCAGCGGGCCGGAGGTGGAGCACGGCGCCGCCGCCACGCTGTTCGCGGCCGGCGTGCTGGCCGGGCTCGACGGCTGCGTGCTGTGGGCGATGGACCGTGCCGACCTGTTCGCCCCGGCGCTGGCCGGGGTCGGGCTGCATCCCGACCGGGTGATCTACGCCGAGGCTGGCTCGCCCACCGGCGTGCTGCTGGCGCTGGAGGACGCGTTGCAGCATCGCGGCCTGGCCGGCGTGGTGGGCGAGCTGGCCGGGCGGTTCACGCTGACCGCCTCGCGCCGGCTGCAGCTGGCGGCGGCGGCGGCGGGAGTGCCGGCCCTGGTGCTGCGGCGCAGCGCGAAGTTCGGCGATCCGGCGCTGGCCGAGCCATGTGCCGCGGCGACCCGCTGGCGGATCGGCTGCCTGCCTGGGATGCCCGGCACGGCGGGGCTGCAGCGGCCGCGCTGGCAGGTCGACCTCATTCGCTGCCGCGGCGGCGAGGCCGCAAGCTGGATCATGGAGGCGTGCGATGCGCAGGGTCGTCTCGGTCTACCTGCCGAACTGGTCCACCGACCGGCTGCGGCAACGCGGGCGCGCGCAGCCGCAGCCTGAGCAGCCACTTGTCACGTCATGCCACGACGGGCGGCGGCGCGTGGTGGCGACGGCGGATGCCGCGGCGCAGGCGGCGGGGCTGCATGTCGGCATGGCGCTGGCCCACGCGCAGGCGATGCTGCCCGACCTGCTGGTAGCCGAGGCGCAGCCGCAGGAGGATGCCGCCGCATTGCGCCAGCTGGCGGCGTGGTGCCTGCGCTACGCTCCGCTCACCGCCGCCGCTCCGCCCGACGGCGTGTGGATCGACATCACCGGCGCCGGGCATCTGCATGGCGGCGAGGCGGCGTTGCTGGCGGATCTGACGCGCCGGCTGGGCCAAGCCGGATACGCCAGCCGCTCCGCCGTTGCCGCAACGCCGGGAGCGGCCCATGCGCTGGCTCGCTTCGGCGCCTGCCTCGGCGGCGAGGATCTGCAGGATTTGCCGGTTGCCGGCCTGCGCCTGCCGCCGGGGGTGGCGGTCGCCTTGCACCGGTTGGGGTTGGACCGCATCGGCCAACTCGCCGTCGCGGCGCGCGGGCCGCTGGCGCGCCGCTTCGGCCGTGAACTCGTGCTGCGGCTGGATCAGGCGCTGGGCCGGGTCGCCGAGCCGATCGCCCCGGTGCTGCCGCCGGCGATGGTGTCGCACCGCCTGGCGTTTCCTGAGCCGCTGCTGACGGCCGACGCCTTCGCCGCCGCGATCGTCGGCCTGATTGGGCCGGTGTGCGCGATGCTGGAGCGGGCCGGCCAGGGCGCCCGCCGGCTTGACCTGCTGTTCGAAAGGGTGGACGGCGCCTGGCAGGCGATCCGCGTCGGCACCGCCCGCCCCAACCGTGATCCGCCGCATCTGGCGCGGCTGCTGACGGCGCGGCTGGAGCACGTCGATCCCGGTCTGGGCGTCGAGGCGATGCGCCTCGTGGTGCCGCTGGCCGAGGCGTTGTCCTACACGCAGCCGCAGGTGGGCGGCGTTGCGGGCGAAGCCGGCGTGGCGGCGCTGGTGGATCGGCTGACCGGACGGCTGGGCGAGGCGAGGGTGTGGCGCGCGGCCCCGGTCGAGAGCGACATCCCCGAGCGCAGCGTGCGCCGTGTGGCCGCGATGGCCCCGCCGACGTGCACTGTTTGGCCTGTCAGCCTACCGCGCCCGTCCCGCCTGTTCCACCCGCCGCAGCCGATCGAGGCGCTGGCGCTGCTGCCCGACCATCCGCCGGCCCAATTCACCTGGCGCCGCCTGCGCCACCGTGTCCGGCACGCCGACGGGCCGGAGCGGGTGTTCGGCGAGTGGTGGCGCTACGACGCGGAGCTGGCTGCGGTGCGCGACTATTTCCGTGTCGAGGACGAGGCCGGCCGGCGGTTCTGGCTGTACCGGCAGGGTGACGGCGTCGATCCGGAGACCGGCGACCACGCATGGTTCCTGCACGGAGTATTCTAGGAGCCGGACCCATCCAAAAATTCCAAAGGCAAGCCTTTGACGAAGCCCGGGGCAGAGCAGCCTCAGACGTGCAGGTTCCGGCGTACAAGTTTGCACGATCGTGCTTATTCGTGCAGAGTAAGATCATCTTATGGGTGGGGAAGATGCGGGACCGTAGAGAGCTGCCGCTTCCGACGGAGCGGCGTGACATAATAGTGAGACGAATCCTGCAGGATGGCCGAGTTCTCTCGAAGCCGCTTGCTGAGGAACTGGACACTTCTGAGGACACCATACGCCGCCATCTGCGGGAACTTGCAAGTGCCGGAATGTGCATGAGAGTGCATGGAGGGGCGGTCAAACTGTCACCCGCATCGGGGCCGTTCGCTCGGCGGCGACAGGAAGAAGTCGGAGTGAAGAACCGCCTCGCGCTCGCCGCTGCGCTTCACGTCAGGGACGGGCAGACAATCTTTATCGACGCCGGAACGACGAACCTTGAGCTGGCCAGGGTGCTTCCCGAAATCCCTCTCGTTGTTATCACGAACGCACCCGCGATCGCGGCGGCCCTCATCGATAGGTCGATGTGCTCCGTCGTTATGCTGGGCGGTCCCGTCCGACGCGGGACGGGCGCTGTCATCGGCACCCACGCGCTCGCCTTTGTCCGGACGATCCGGCCGGACATCACGTTCCTCGGCGCCTGCGCGGTCGATCCCGACGAGGGCGTTGCCGCGTTTGACGCGGAGGATGCGGATTTTAAGCGGGCGCTGGTCGCGTGCAGCCGCTCGATCACGATCCTCTGCACAACCGCCAAGCTTGGCACGGGGGCGCCTCACCTCGTCTGTCCGATCAACGCCGTCGATCGCTTGGTCATTGAGACCGGGATTGGCGAAGAAATTGCGGCGTCGTTCCGGGAGAAGGGTGTCGAGATGGTGGTCGCGTCATGAACGGCGCTTTCCTCGCGCTCTGCTGCTTCGTCGGCTTTGTCGTTCTCGGGGCGACGCAGTCGCTCTATGGACCGGCCATCCCGGCCTTTTTGCGGGACTTCCGCGTCGGCGAACAGGCAGCAGGCTATGCGCTCGCCGCACATTTCGTGGGCGGGAGCCTGGGTGTCCTGCTCTACGCGCGGCTGCGCCGCATTGCGGGCGTCCGTGCGCTGATCGCGACGTCTTATGCCGTCATGGCCATCGGCGCCTTCGCATTCGTGATGTCCCCGACCTGGGCCGCTTGTATCGCCGCTGCCGCGGTTCTCGGACTCGGATTCGGCGGTATCGACTATGGGCTGAACGAGCTCGCCGCTGCCGACCAGAGTCCGCGCGGGACCGTGTTCCTGAATGTGTTGAACGCCTGCTTTGGGGCGGGCGCGATTGCCGGGCCCTGGCTGCTCAGCGCGCTTGGCGATGCGCGGTATGGTGTCGTCTTCATAGGCTGCGCCGCCGTGTCGCTCGCGCTCGCGCTCGCGACGATAGCCCGCTTCCCCGTTGCGGCGCGCAGCGACGGGCGGCATTCCGAACCATCCGCGCGCCTGCCCGCCAGAGGGACGCTTCCAGTGGTCGCGGGCTTCGTGGCCTTCTACGTTATCCATGTCGGCATTGAGACAGGCGTTGGTGGCTGGGAGCCGACCCACCTGATCGACCTCGGCTATAGCGCGCAGAGCGCGGACCGGGCGACGGCCGCGTTCTGGTTCGCGATGACCGCCGGCCGCCTGCTTGTCGTGCCGGTGGTCCGGCGCGTCTCGCCCCGGCTACTGGTGACGGGCTGCTTTGTCGGAATGGCCGTGGCACTCGTGGCGGCGACGATTGCACCACTCGCGCCCGCGGCCTACGTCGCAGTTGGCCTGTTCATCGCCCCAATCTTCCCAACGGGACTGCCCTGGCTGCTCGAAATGGCGCCCAACATGCGCGGCGCCATGGCATGGGTCGTTGCGGCCTCCATGCTTGGAGGCGTTATCGTCCCGCCCGTTCTCGGCATGGCCATCGCCCTGGTAGGGGCGCCATGGCTGCCGGTATGCCTGGCCGCGCTCAGCATAGCGGGGTTTCTGGTCTGCCTGTCGCTTGTGCTTGCAGGAGCACCGTTGATCCGTGGCAGGCTGGTAACACGATCACCGCACGACTGAAGGCGCGGCGATCAACGTCCCTATCTCAAAGCAGCTGGTCGATCCTGATGGGCAGGTCGCGGATGCGCCGTCCGGTGGCGTGATACACCGCGTTGGCGATGGCGGCGTTCATGCCGACCACGCCGATCTCGCCGATGCCCTTGATGCCCATCGGGTTCACCCGGTCGTCATGCTCCGGCACCATGATGACCTCGATCGCGCGCACGTCGGCGTTCACCGGGATCAGGTACTCGGCGATGTTGTCGTTGACGTAGCGTGCGGCGCGGTGGTCGATCTCAGTGGCCTCGTGCAGCGCCGAGCCGATGCCCCAGATCATGCCGCCCATGAACTGGCTGTGCGCGGTGCGCGGGTTGACGATCTGCCCGGCCGCGAACGCGCCAACCGCCCGCGGCACCCGGACCTCGCGGGTACGGGAATGCACGCGCACCTCGACGAACTGCGCGCCGAACGCATATGCGGTCACGTCCCGGCGCCCGGTGCCGCGCGAGATCGCCATCTGGCCGCTGTACAGCTTGGTCATGGAGTCCGCCGGCAAGCCTTGGGGGATGTTCTCGGCATAGGATTCCATGGCACCGCCGGTGACTCGGCGCAGCGCGTCGGCGATGGCCTCGGCGGTGCCGTCCAGGCCGCGCAGCTGGCCCTGCGCCAAGGTCAGCGTGGCGGGGTCGCGGCCGGCGAACGGGCCGTCGTTGCTGGTCGTGGCGGCGCGGGCGATGCGGGCGCGGATGTCCTCGCAGGCGAGCGCCACGGCGGCGGCGATCCCGGCGGTGTGGTTGGAGCCGGCGGCCAGCCCGGCCGGCGGCAGGTCGGTGTCGCCGAGCTGCACGGCAATCTGCCCGATCTTCAGGCCGAGGCGGTCGGCGGCGGTGATGGCGATCACCGTATGCGCGCCGGTGCCGAGGTCGTGGGCGGCGATCTGCACCCAGGCCGCGCCATCCGGCCCCAGCGACACCCGTGCCGCTCCGGCGCCGATGTTGGCGGGGTAGGCGCTGGCGGCACAGCCCCAACCCACCAGCCAGTCGCCGTCACGCATCGATCCCGGCCTGGGATGGCGTCTGGACCAGCCGAACCGCGCCGCCCCCTGGTCGAAGCACTGCATGAGCGAGCGGCTGGAGTATGGCAGGCCGTTGGTCGGGTCGATGCCGGTGTCGTTGATCCGGCGCAGCTCGACCGGATCGATGCCGAGCGCCCCCGCCAGCTCGTCCATGGCCGATTCCAGCGCGAACATGTAAGGCACGTCCGGCGGCGCCCGCATGAAGCCGGGCGTGTTGCGGTCGGCGTGGACGATGTTGACCTTGGTCAGGATATTCGGGCAGGCGTACATCCGTGCCGTGGTCTCGGTGCCGGAGACGTTGTAGTCGGACGGCCGCGACGTCACCTCCCAGCCCTCGTGGCGCAGCGACGCGAGCCTGCCGTCGCGTGAGGCGGCGAGCTGGATGTGGTGGCGCGTCTCCGCCCGGTAGGTGGCGATGGTGAAGCCCTGGTCGCGGGTGGCGACCAGCTTGACCGGCCGGTTCAGCCGGCGGGCCGCCACCGCGATCCAGGCGGTCCGCGCCGAGGGGATGCCCTTCGAGCCGAACGCGCCGCCGACATGGCGCGACACCACGCGGATGCGCTTCGGGTCAAGGTGCAGCTGCTTGGCCAGCGCGCCGCGCAGCCCATAGACGAACTGGCTCGGCTCGTAGACCGTGAGGCTGCCGTCGTGCCAGGCGCAGGTGGTGGTGAACAGCTCGATCGGGTTGTGGTGCTGGGTCGGCGTGGCGTAGCGGGCGTCGATCTTTACCTCGGCCGTGGCGAACGCCGCATCGGCGTCACCGATCTTGAAGTCCTCGTGCTCGCCCGGCTCGCGCATTTGCGCCTCGGCGCCCGGGCTGTCGAAGGTGGCCGAGGGCTGTTCCTCCGCGTAGTCCACGCCTACCGCAAGGGCGGCCTCGCGCGCCGCCTCGTAGGTTTCGGCCACCACCACGCCGATGATCTGGCCGTCGTGCCAGATGTGCGCGTCCTGCATGGTCGTGGTCTCGCCGCCAGGAGCGTGCGGCGGCTGCGGCTCGGCCTCGTCGGCCACGTTCTCGTACGTCAGGATGTCCAGCACGCCGGTCACCGCGCGCGCCTGCTTCAGCCGGAACCCCTCGATGTGGCCGCGGGAGATGGCGCTGGTGACCAGGAAGGCGAAGGCCGGGTTCGCCACCGCCTCGTCCGAGGCATACAGCGCCTGCCCGGTGACTTTGGCGCGGCCTTCGATGCGCGGAGTGGAGGTGCCGATCAGCGTCCAGGCGGAATCGTCGGGCATGTCAGATCTCCAGGGCGGCGGCGTCGAGCAGGGCGCGCACCAGCGTGCGGCGGCCAAGCTCGGGCTTGAATGCGGTCTGTTCGTGGGTCACGGCGTCGCGGAACGCCGCCGTTGCCGCTTCGGTGGCGGCGGCCTCGGTCAGTTCGCGGCCTTGCAGGACGGCTTCGGCGGCGTGCGACCGCCACGGCTTTGCGGCCAGGCCGCCGAGCGCCACCCGCGCCTCACGCACCACGCCGCCGTCCAGGTCGAGCGCCACGGCGGCTGAGGCGATGGCGAAGGCGTAGGACTCGCGGTCGCGGATCTTCAGGTACAGCGAGCGGCGCATCCATGGGGCGGCCGGCACGCGGAAGCCGGTGATGAGTTCGCCGGGACGCAGGTTGGTCTCGATGTGCGGGGTGTCGCCCGGAACCCGGTGCAGTTCCTCGAACGGCAGGCGGCGGGCGCCGTCGGGTCCGGCCAGCTCGACCTCCGCCCCCAGCGCCGCCAGCGCGTTGGCGAAGTCGCCGGGGTAGTGGGCGATGCAATGCTCGCTGACGCCCAAAACCGCCAGCAGCCGGTTGACGCCACCGATCGCCGCACAGCCCGACCCCGGCTCGCGCTTGTTGCATTCGCGCCAGCTCGGGTCGCGGAAGTAGCTGCACCGGGTGCGCTGCAGGACGTTGCCGGCGATGCTCGCCATGTTGCGCAGCTGCGGGCTGGCGGCGAGCTGCAGCGATTGCGCGATGACCGGGTAGTCACGCAACACGGCGGGATGGCCCGCCACGTCGGCCATGCGCGCCAAGCCGCCGATATGCAGGCCGTCCGCGTCGGCCTGGATGGCGGAGTGCTCCTGGCGCAGGCCGCCGATGTCGACCAGCGCCTGCGGATGCAGGACGCCGAGCTTCATCAGGTCGAGCATGGTGGTGCCGCCGGCCAAATATTGCGCCGAACCCCCGGCCGCTATCGCGTCGGCGACCGTGCCGGGACGGTCATAGGCGAAGGTCCGCATGTCAGGCGCGCTCCATTTCGGGTTTGGCCTGCACGACAGCGGCGACGATTTTCGGATAGGCGGCGCAGCGGCAGAGATTGCCGCTCATGTACTCGCGGATTTCGTCCTCGGACCCGGCATGGCCCTCCTCGACGCAGGCGATGGCCGACATGATCTGACCCGGCGTGCAGAAGCCGCACTGGTAGGCATCCTGGTCGAGGAACGCCTGCTGCATCGGATGCAGCAGCGCGTCCTCGCCGGCCAAGCCCTCGATGGTGGTGATCCGCGCGTCGCCGATGCCGGCGGCCAAGGTAAGACAGGCCAGCACCGTGTGCCCGTCCAGCAGTACGGTGCAGGCGCCGCACTGGCCCTGGTCGCAGCCTTTCTTGGAGCCGGTCAGCCCCAGGCGTTCGCGCAACAGATCCAGCAGCGTCGTTCGCACGTCCACCGAGAGCAAATGTTCGCGGCCGTTCACGTTCAGGGCGATGTCCATGGTGGCTCCGCAGCGTCAGCTTGACCCAACGCTGTGCCCTTGCCGCAGTTTGGTTGGCTTCGGGAGCGGTTCCGTGCCGGGCAAGAAACTTGTTCCGGCCTATCGCGTCACTTGCGCATGACCCAGCAGGTTCCAGTAGGCGGCAACGCGCGGGCCGACGCAGGCGAGGGCGAGGACGGAAGCCACCAGATCGCCCACGACCTCGCCTATTGCCGGACGATCATCGCCAACGTGGTGTTCTATGGGATGCCGCAGGCCGGCGACCGCAACTGGGTGCTGATCGACGCCGGCGTGATCGGCGGAAAGTCGATCATCAGGCGGGTTGCCGAGGCACGCTTCGGAGCCGGCGCGCGACCGTCCGCAATCGTGATGACGCATGGGCATTTCGACCATGTCGGCGCATTGGAGGACTTGGCCGCCGAGTGGGACGTGCCGGTCTACGCGCACCCTGTGGAACATCCGTACTTGAACGGCCAAGCAGCTTACCCGCCGGGCGACCCATCGGTGGGCGGCGGTTTGATAGCGAGCTTGTCGGCATTGTATCCGACGCGGCCGGTAAATGTGGCGGCTCGGTTGCAGGTGCTTCCAGAGGACGGCAACGTCCCCGGGATGCCGGGCTGGAAGTGGCTGTTCACGTC
>JAABUQ010010592.1_pt1 | contig 12027 bp, 13 predicted proteins | sample 5560001 | NCBI WGS metagenome assembly JAABUQ01 (sample SAMN10711888, study PRJNA513371) | rock metagenome | isolation source: Antarctica rocks | place: Antarctica: Victoria Land, Finger Mt nord | collected 2015-12-18
GATGAGTGGAATCAATGGCAATGGCTAAGCATGCATCCCGAAGAGAAAATTGATCTGAGCATGGCCGACCTGCACGGGGCCGACCTGAGCTGGGCCAATCTGTACAGGGCCGACCTGCACGGGGCCAGCCTGAGCGGGGCCGATCTGAACGGGGCCAAAATCAGCAGTACGATATTTGCACAGAATGATTTGCGCAAGGCGAAGGGGTTGCTTCACATCAACCACCTCGGTCCTTCTGTCGTTGAGCTGCAAACGGTGCAGTTGCCAGAGGACGGCAGCGCGCTGCACTTTCTGCGCGGAGCAGGTGTGCCCGACGCGTGGATTGATTTCTATCGATCCACGATGCAGCAGCCAGTGCAGTACCATTCGTGCTTTATCAGCTACGCCTTGCCGAACATTGACTTTGCCACGCGACTGCATGCCGACTTGCAGGACCGGGGGGTACGCTGCTGGTTTGCGCCGCATGACCTGGTGCCAGGGGATCACTTTCGCGAGAAGATTGACCAGGCGATACATCTGCAAGAGAAGCTGTTACTGATCTTGTCGGAGGCATCGGTGCAATGGCCTATGAGGTACGCAAGGCGCTCAACAGAGAGGTCAACCAGAAGCGCACGATCCTCTTTCCCGTTCGCATTGATAAGAGCATCTTTGCGAGTCCCGAGCCGTGGGCCAGGGATCTAAAAGACGAGCGGCACATTGGGGACTTTACGCAGTGGGAGAGCAGCTATGATCTCTACCAGGAACGCTTTGCGGTGTTGCTCACGCAGCTCAAAGCTGGTTCCTCATGAGACGGTTCCACTGTGCTACGGCAGTATCGAGGGAACAGGAAGGGCAAGCGCGATGGACTTCGGGGCAAAGAATGATGGCCAGGTCGTGCTGGTGTTCGAGTTCTAAACAGCTAGGCGGGGCATTCTGAAGGGGAGAGGATGTCCGAAGAAACAGGTGGACCTCGCCGGTGGGTGAAATGGGTTCAACAGGGCGAGGTGCTCCGGAGGGTGGATCTGGAGGGCGGAGAAAGACGGGAGCGGCGTTGCAACGTGTGCAAAAAGAGAAGAGTGCCAGATTCTTGCATGCTTGCACATCGTCTTGAGAGGCGGAGAGAGGACAGACTCGTTCTCAGAAGTTGGGCAAGCTTGATCTTGGGGTGAATGATGATGCTGTAGTTCTTAGTATTCCGTATCCCCTGGTGAAAATAGGTGTCTAAAATCGCCTGAGAGGAGGATTGAGCACCGCAATGGAGTGATGTATCGGAGACATCGTAGAAGGAATGAAATAGAGCGTAAGCTTACAGAGTACCTACTCTAACGGTATGACCGAAAAGAGATTTCCAGGTGTGTTTCCAGGTTCATTTCAGGGCGTCCGGACGGTGTAGAATTGTATCATGATGAAATAGAGTGAAGGGGTAAACGGGCCAGGTTTTTTTATGCTCTGGAGAGAGAGACGATGAAACGGTTTGACGGTGGATGAATTGTATCATGATGGAATCGAGGATGTGATGGAACAATTAGAAGGCATTCTTCAAGCTGAGACTGAGGCGACCCGTTACGCGAATGGTTTCTCAGTCTTCATTGTTTGGGATTGGGCGGGTCTTTACGAAGAGAGGCGTCTTTTTGAAGTCACGGTGTATCAAGGGCAAACTGTTGTCTATGAGGGGCAAGCGAGCACTCTTGAAGATCTTGCAGAAGTTGCCTTTGATGCTGGATATAATATCAGTCTTCATGCAACGGATTGGACATAAAGCGGTTTAAAATCGCGCTGAGAGGGCGAAAATAGGGGGTGTGGTGGTGGGTAGGTTTAGGTGTCTGTTCTAGAAAAGCCGTTCTAGGAGGCTGTGAGAGTGAAAATGAACAGTAAGACTGTACAACCGTGAAACGGTGTGCAAGTGGAGGGGGTTGTGTGATGGAGTGTACAAAATGTACATATCCATAAAGTCTATCTCTGTTTGTACAATATGTACAATAGCACACCCCTTTGTGCATATTGTACATATGGATAAAGTACATTCTACATCCTCGCGTAGACAGCGTACATGATATCCATTCTATAGCCATAAGGTACTATAGAATCTACACATTATAGATATTATCCATTACACAATATGATATAGTGCATTGTTATGCGCACCTTATGGGTGATATCCATTCTAACCCTCTATTATTTCTGTACAAAATGTACTGTATCCATTTGTCAATAGCACCATATGCCTATTATCCTCGCTCAATTTTAGTACTTTATCCTTGTTATCCATTTGTCAATGGTACTTCATGGCTTTGTTCATATTGTATATATACATTATATCCATGTACAAAGTGCACAATATCCACGTTATCCATTGTCACGTCAGGTAGACTCTATATCTGTGAATGGCAGAGATAAATGAGGGGAAAGGGGACGAGAAAAGTGAGGAAAGCTTCTTATAGTCATTGATTTGAAGGAGCGTGGGAAGGGAGTGTAGCAGAAGAGGGAGGAGAAGCCCTCAAAAAGCGCGGCGCAAAAGCCCTCAAAGAAAGGTGCAGGTGGTTCCCAAACGGGCAGAGAGAGCTTGCTTGCTGCTGAGAAGTTCCCAGGTGGAGCAGTTTGTGTCTTGTCTTCTTGTATACATTGAAAAGTATCTATTTCTTAATACACATTTAATGGATATGCACTTGAAAATTGCTTCTTGTATTCTCTATACTCGATACCAGGAAGTGGATGTGAGGAAGGTGTGTTTGGAAGTATCCACAGGGAAACGAGTACGACAGGAGGAGTGTCTGTGATGAGGGAAGTTGCCTCCACAGTGACGGAAATGACAGAGACGCAGCGCAAGCAAGCACAGGAGCGTTTTGCGCTCATTCGTCCGTATTTTGAAGAAGGCGTCTCGCAAGTGGAACTGGCGCGTGTGCACCAGATTCCGCTGAAAACGCTCGAACGCTGGGTGGGGAGGTATCGAGCAGATGGATTGCGGGGATTAGGCAGGCGCACGCGATCGGACCAAGGGGTACGACGTGGGTTGCCGAAGGAACAAGTGCTGTTGATTGAAGGGTTGGCGTTGCAGCCTCCACGCCGATCAATGGCGACGATTCATCGCCTGGTGAGCGAAGCATCACACAAGCAGGGCTGGCCGGTGCCTGGGTATCGGCGTGTGTGTCAGATGGTGCGAGGTCTCTCGCCTGCACTGATGACGCTGTCGCATGAGGGACGGGTGGCGCATCGGGAGACGTATGATTTGTTGTATCGATGGGAGGCATCACGGCCCAATGAGATCTGGCAGGCGGACCATTATAAGTTGCCGATCTGGCTTGGTGAACGAGAAAGGCGAAGCTGCCCGACCCTGGCTCACGGTGATCCTGGACGATTACAGCAGGGCACTAGCGGGCTATCGATTGACGTGGAATGCGCCAACGGCATTGCATACAGCCCTGACGCTACGACAAGCGATGCTGCGGAAAGAGGATGCACGCTGGTCGGTGCATGGGATTCCAACGAAGTTCTACACGGACCATGGGAGCGATTTTACGAGTGAGCATTTGGAGCAGGTTGCAGCGGAATTGCACCTACAAGTGCTCTTTTCGCAACGTGGGGTTCCCCGTGGGCGCGGAAAAATTGAGCGGTTTTTCAAGACGATTGAGCAACTTCTGCTGGAGCGATTGCCGGGGTATGCCCCCAAAGAGCGGGTGCCAAAGCAGGACGAGCTTGATGAGAAAAGAGCGAAAAGCGCACGATTAAGCATGGCTGAATTTGAGTACGGTTTTCGCACGTGGCTGTTGGAGTCCTATCATCACCGAGAACACCAAGAACTGGGAGGGATGCCGCTGGCCCGCTGGGAGGAGCATGGTTTTGTGCCCAGAGTTGCGGAGAGCGTGGAGCAGTTAGACCTGCTGCTCTTAACGGTGTCCAAAGAGCGACGAGTGCAGCAAGACGGTGTGGCATTTGAAGGATATCGGTATATTCATTCGACACTGGCAGCCTATGTTGGTGAGCAGGTGGTGATCCGCTACGACCCGGCGGATATGGCGGAGATTCGGGTGTATTTTCAGCGCCGCTTTCTGTGCCGAGCAATTTGCGTGGAGCTCTCAGAGACAGCAGTGAGCCGAGCGGAGATTGTGGCAGCACGCAAAGAGCGTCGGGCTTGGGAACGCGGGGAACTCCGTGAACGCAAGGCGATAGTGAAACGCTTTGGCGTGAGTCGACCGGCAGAACTCGCAGGCTTCGAGAACGAGAATGAAGGGGTATCATCATCTTTTGGCAGTGGGGAAAAGACACAAGAGATAAGTGGATTAAGGAGGTATGAGCATGATTGAACCAGATGAGAAGAACAAAGCAAATGGGATGAACAGAGCGGATGTTCCAAACAAAAGAGAGACAAGAGCGGAACAGGTGCCAATGCTGTCAACCTTTATAGAGACCAGACAGTATCATCGTTTCGTTGAGGTTGGCTTGGCGTGTCAGCAGAACGGCTTTATTGCGATCTGCCATGGGGAGGCGGGGGTTGGAAAAACGCGCTCGGCCCGGTGCCTGACGCATTGGGATCAGATGGAGCGGCAGCTCTCGAGGGAAGCGGGAGGCGAAGGCTCGGGAGGAGAGAGCAAAGTTGCCTTCTTTACACCAGATGCCTTGATGAGTGCGAAACGGTTAGAGCAAGAAATTTTACACTTGCACGCGCAGATGAAGCGGCTCACGAGCCTGGAACCTCCGCTCATGAGTTCGCCGGGTGTTCCCAGGGGAGGCTATCGAGTGACGGGATTGGAATGGAAGCTGCTCGTGATAGACGAAGCGGATCGCGTCAAGCCGATGGGGTTGGAAGTGTTGCGGGATCTCTTCGATCGCAGTCAAATGGGGCTGATGTTGATTGGGATGCCAGGCATTGAAAAACGTCTGGCGAGATATCCACAGTTCTTTTCGCGTGTGGGATTTGTGCATGAGTTTTGTGCGCTGAGTGCGGGAGAATTGCGCGAGATCGTAGAAGAGCAGTTGCGTCTGGTGAAGAGAGATGGGGAAGAAGATTTGCCGACGACAGAGGCACTCGATGAGGAGGCACTCGCCGCAATCATCCGAATGACGAGTGGAAATTTTCGGTTGATTCATCGCTTACTGGTACAGATTGAACGCATTTTGAGGATTAATCACCTCTCGAAAGTAACGAAGGCCGTGGTTGAGGCTGCTCGTGCCAGTTTAGTCTTTGGGCGAGAGGGCTAGGATATGTATGGAGGGCATGGGCAGAAGAAGGACAGTATGCCAGGATGGTGGAAATCGACGGAAGGGGAACTGGTTGGTTTGGTTGAGCGACCAGAGACGCTGGTGAAAAAGGCGGAAGCACTGCTTGGGAGTGCGATCTGGGAGGAAGGGGTGGTTGGGCTTGCCTTGGTGAGTGGCTGCTGCCTCCCAGAGGTGCTCAAGACAGGGGTGATGATGCCGAAGAAGCGCTACTCTTTGTTGTTTACAGCCTACCTGGAACAGACCGATGACGTGCTTGGGCCTTTTGAGCTTCCTACCTTGGTGGAGGCCCAGAAGGTACTGGAAGCCTGGCAACTGGTCCGAACGCAGGTAGAGTGTGAGGAGATGCCTGCACAGGAAATCTGTGCTCGGTATCGAGTCCAGGTCGCTAAGTGCGCCCAAAAGCATTTTGCGAGGCGCGTGCCGGTGGGTGAACACAAAGATTGGTACGCCCCTTTGCACAGACGGATCTATCCCCTTATTGCCACGCGGTATTATTGTCCAGTCAAGATCGAGCCACGCTGGTTTCAAGCAACTGTTCGTGGTTTGAAGTGGCCACCATCGTTCTCAGACGAGAACGCATGGAGGTCTTGTTGTCAGGAGTGCATGCGAGACTGTGGTGTGTATAAAGTGGGTGATGGTGAGAACACGATCGATGGTCGGCAAGGGCTTAAGCTGGATCAGGATGGCGTCGAACGGCTAGAGTGTCTTCATGAACAAGAGGAAGACGATAGGGTGGTCCCGGAGTTGGAGTCTTGCAGGACGATTGTCAATACAGAGAGTTCCTGTGAGGAACGCCAAGGCATTCAACGGAGTGAACTTCGTGTTGGGGTTGCAGAGGCGTTCAAAGAGACGAGCGCTGTTGAGGAAGATGAAGAGGAGACGGAGGAAGCATTGGGTGATGAAGACGACACCTGTGAAATGTGGATTCTGGATGAGACACGGGCCCGTTTTGATCAAGTGATGCAGCTGTTGGGAGCGCAGTCTGATGATGAGGCACTTGTGGCTCTTCTGGGGATCTACGACCAGCGCAGAGCGGTGAAATCGCAGGTGATGCATGAGCTTGGGAAAGAACTCCGGGAGATCCTGGCATCAGGAGATGGTACGTGTTCGGAAGAGGAGACCGCGGAGGAGGACGACGAGAGGGATGATCAGGTTGTCAACGTACTGCTTGATACCTATGAGGAGCACACGTATGCGTTTGAGATGTACTGCTATCGACAGATGAGCCGATTGTTGTTGCCCCTGTCTGAGTCGTTGGGTACGCAGTGCCACAATCCTCTGATCACGCTGCATGCTCTGATCCGGACCTATAAGCTGTCCCAGAGGTAAGAGCGTGGTGCAGCAGCATCCATTTTCAGCAGTGTGTGAGGGCCCCAGGTCAGGTTGATCACTTCTGATGCAAGCTTGGGTCAGGTGTGCTCTCTGCCATGTATGGGCTACTGATGGTGAATAATGCAGATAAGGCCAAGGCTCCCTGCATAGAGAGCCCTGGCCTTTCGTCTAATAAATTTGCAGAGATACCCCAGCATTATTCAACCGGTTTGTGAAGCATCTTTCCGCAGTAAAGGCCAGTCAAGAGCATTATTCTATGATCCCAAGGTGGAGAGTACATGGACATCACCGTCTGGCACGAATGGACATGTACCTCCATCAAAACCAATAGTAAGTTGGTGAGTTCGCACGAGACCACCAATGATCTGTGCAGCTTGCTCAGGTTTCATATCTGGCTGAGCTGTGTTGATGTCTTGAGCAATTACGTAAACCATCCAGAAGCCGTGATCGTCTGCATTAAAGAAGATCTGCCCTGTATAGATGCCATCTCCTGGCTGTTGATCAGGATATATACCATTATCCTGCATAATGAAATTACGGTATTGGCCTTGAGGTCCTGCAAGAATGCATTGAACGAATAATTGCTCTCCTTTCAAGAGTGTACCGTTCTGATCGAAGAATTCACCACGTACAAGGAAAGGTTCTTCCTTGTACGTGCGTATTACATTTGGCATAGTGATTTGATAACGAGATAATGTGTGAATGTTGTGGTTGGTCTCAGTGACTGAATAGGTATAAGAATCTCCAGTGGTGAGGCGTGTATAATCCCAGACTACATCAACTGCAAACGGTTTACCCAAGGTAACAGGAGAGGGGTAAGAAATGGTCATCTTGAGTTGTTCCCCCCTTGTTAGTTCGCCGGCCTTTGGCAGTGTATGATCTTGTCCGCGCCTGAAAGGATCGCGAACGTCGCTGGCAGCGGCGGCAATAGAAACTGCCGCTGCCGCTGCATATAAGCCTGCCGCAACGTAGTTGCTGCTCCCACCATCAGCTTTCAGTGCACAACAAGTACCCTCATCTGTTGTACCAGCGGTCACTGTGTTAGGGTCTCCACCACCACCACTCCTAGCGTTTACAATCGCTCCCGCAATTGCTAATAGTGCAGCGATGAGTAGTAGCAACAACTTCCACCACGGATCTTGGAATGGTAAGTCGTTGTATTGACCAGCGAAAGCCGGAGTTGAAGTCACGGCCACTTCAAGGTTATGTGGTAAATATCCAGGGGGACAGAACTTGAAATCTGGCTCATGCTTACCAAATAACTGTCCCACATTATTGAAGAATTCACCAAACAATTGCGTGCTTCCCCGGGAGCCGCCGCAGCGATCCTTAGGCCCCAACAAATCTTTGAAGCGAACTTCGATTATCCCTTCGGGAGTTTGAGCACTGAAGGTCTTAGTAGAAGGGTTAAATAGGACGCGGGTAACAAAAACTTTTTTAATAATGCGAAGATGATCGGTAGCCGTTTCTATGATGAAACTCACCTGATAGACACCTGGTGGTAGCATCTTAATGTCAACAGCCCAATTAAGCAGGTGAGAGGCACCTCCTAAGATAGTGACAGCGTATGTGTTGGGCGTCATAATAAAGCGTGGATCTGAAACACTCTCAATGTACACGTTTGCGTTGAGTGAATTCCCATCTTCATTCCTGAAATGCGCATTGAGCATCTGATTGCCTAATGTAGTCTCGAATATTCCATCTGGAAGCATCAAGCCCGTGATATTTTCAGTGGAAAATGGACGATTGGGGATGGTAACTCGAGGGGTACTCATCATTGCTCCTTCTGTCTATGAATGACCAATATACTCAAGCCGCCAACAACGCGATTCTCTATCGTTTGGGTGACATGTATAAGTGCTGCATTGCCTTCCAGTTCACCTACTGCACTGTAACCTAAACGCTCATATGGCCCAAGTTTTAGTTCTTCAACACGAGGGATTGTTTCTGTAGTGGTATGTGGATCAGGGAAAGGGGTTCTGATAAAACCAAGTTTACCGATAGTACCTTCTAGTGGAATATGTAGATCATGACCGAAAGAATGGACTACAGCCGCAAGTTGCTCTTGATTAGCCTGTTGAGCATTAATAGTGAAAATCTGTTCGTTGCGTTCCAGATTGCTTACTTCAAAGGGAAAGTGAAATGATGACGGTCCTAGAGTCATTACCACGGATAGGTTACGTTGAGCTACGTGAGGATCATTGATCGCATCGAGTAGTAGTGAAGAGGTTGTGTTTTCCTGGGCAATCTCAGCTATAAGACATTCGTGACCCTGGATGACAAAAGTAGGAACCCAAGGGCTTAAACATAGTACCTCAGCAGTTTTCCCTCCATCCACACTAACAAAGGCATTACCAACAAGGTGAGCGTTACTTCGCGTAATGGCTAAGGAAGAGTGTGCCCAATATAGATTCACCTGCACATTGTTGATGCGAAACGTTTCAGTATTACGTACCTGGGCTTTGAGAAAATACTGTTTACCCGCTACTGGACTTAGTTCTCCAGGTGAAGAATCGGTAGGATGGCTAGCCGAAACAGCCCACACATTTGGACTAAGCCACCAAGGGTTTCCATGATCGATAACTAAACCACTCATAACTGGTTGGCTCCCTTTCCTCCAAGCCTTGCTGTGAAAAAAGGCTTGATCTAGACTGGCGACATACATAGACGTAGCATTGCCCCACGAGTTGCACAACGAGCGTGTCGAGGGAGTGACCCGCTGAGAAAAAGGCCGCTACAGCCTTGCGCACACGCTCTCGGTGGTGAGCAAAAACACCATCGCATCGCCCGGAAGCGAGGTACCTCTGAACGATATCGCCGATACCTCGGTCGCATCCAGACCTCTGCGGAAGATCGTCTCTTTGAGAAGAGAGCAAGATCGGAGAAGTTTTTTTCTTGCTCTGCCAATAGAATAGATAGACGTGCAACGTGCAAGAAAATCGACGCTCTCCATCAGTCATGCCGAATGCAAGAGGGAGAGAAAAGAAAGGAAACACCGATGAACACACGTGATCAGCACCAAAGGTCGCCAGATGTTGAAGGAACTCGGTCATGAGAAAAGTTATTGTACTCGAATTCATGTCCCTTGATGGTGTCATACAAGCCGGAGGCGGACCAGACGAAGATACCAGTGGCGGCTTCGCGTATGGTGGGTGGCAAGCTCCTGCTCGATGTGCAGTTGCTCACCTGGCTGCAAATCCTGGCAAAGTCAGATCATACTGACAAGGAGGAAAGAAACGATGAAAACTGGAGGTTTATCCAGGGAGCGGCTCGTGCGTCTACACACGAGCATGACGGGCTATGTGGAGCGCGGCGAGGTGCCTGGCATCGTCACGCTGGTGAGCCGACACGGCGAGGTCCACGTCGATGCCGTGGGCCACATGTCGCTCGATGCTCCTGACCCAGTGCGACGCGACACGATCTTCCGCATCGCCTCCATGAGCAAGCCCATCACAGCAGCAGCAACGATGATCCTGGTGGAGGAAGGCAAACTGCGCCTCTCCGATGCGGTCCAGAAGTGGCTGCCCGAGCTTGCCGACCGCAAGGTACTCAAGCGCATCGACGCTCCGCTCGATGAGACGGTGCCCGCGCAGCGTCCGATCACGGTGCGCGACCTGCTCACCTTTACCATGGGCTACGGACTGCTGTTGACCCCGACGGGAGAGTACCCGATTCTCAAGGCTGACAACGAGCTGCAGATCGGGATGAGGCCAGGCTACCAATCCCAGGCAACGCCCGATCCTGATGAGTGGCTACGCCGCCTGGGCACGCTTCCGCTCATGTACCAACCCGGGGAGCGGTGGCTCTACGGGGTAGGGTCCAACGTGTTGAGTGTGCTGATTGCACGCGTCTCTGGTCAGCCGTTGGAGACATTCCTGCGCGAACGGCTCTTCGAGCCACTTGGGATGAACGATACCGGCTTTTGCGTGCCGGCTGACAAGCTCGACCGGCTGGCAAGTTGCTACTTCCCCAACCCTGAGACTGGGGCACTCGACCTCTTTGACGGCATTCAGGATAGCCAGTGGGGCCGCCCTCCCGCCTTCCCGTCTGGGGCCAATGGGCTGGTCTCGACCCTCGACGACTACCTGGCTTTTGGTCAAATGATGCTCTCCGGGGGCAAACATGGTGGCGAGCGCATCCTGTCGCGGCTCTCGGTCGAGGTGATGACCACCGACCAGTTGACGCCCCAACAGAAAGCGGTGTCCAGCCTGCCTCAGATTTCCGGCTTCTTCGAGACGAATGGCTGGGGATTTGGGGTCTCGGTGGTGACCAGACGGGACGATCTTGCCTCGGTTCCCGGCCGCTACGGCTGGGATGGCGGCCTGGGCACCTCCTGGTTTTGTGACCCCAAAGAGGATCTGATTGGCATTATCCTCACCCAGCGCCTCTACCCACTCGACCTCTACCGCGATTTCTGGACCCTGGCCTACCAGGCCATCGACGATTGAAGCAACGGGTTCGGCTCTGAACGTTCAACCTGCTGGAAGGCGAGTCTGCCTCTGAGAGAATCGATGCATCTGTGCATGAGACGGGGAAGCCAAGCTCCTGCTTCTCGTTCTCATGCTCGATGCACAGATGATCAACGGGCTGCAAACCCTGGCGGAGTGATTCTCTCCCCCTTTGGAATCTCCATCTCCTCTCGGATGGACCAGAAAGGGGAAACCAAGGCAGGAGATAGCGTGTATGGGACAGGTTTCGGTGCGTGTTCAGATCTCAGAGACATCCTTGCCTTCCTTTCCTCCTTGGTTGGCAGAGGTAGCCGCCTTCGCGCAGGTCCTCACGCATGAAGATATCCTGAAAGCCGTTCAAGACCAGGTCCGCTTCGCTCGCGCACGCTTTGGCACCTACGATCTCATCGATTTTGCCGTTGTGCTGATCGGCTACATTCACGCGGCGCGAACCGACCTTGCTGGCCTTTTACGAACGGCTCGCTCCGTGGGCGGACGCCTTTATGGCGCTTTTTGGCCGCACCCGCTTGCCTCATCGCTCGACCCTGTCCCGGTTTCGCGGCTCGGCTCGATCAAAGCACGGTGGAAGCCCTACGTACACGCTTTCACGAGGAGGTCCTTGCCCGCACGCCGTTTCCTTCTCCCGGCGGCCTGGTTGATCGGACGGGCAAGCAGTGGGTAGTGATCGATGTGGATGGAACACGGCAAGCGGCTCGCCAACGAGCATTGCCGCAAACGGGCGCCTTACCTGCTCCCCATCGCCGGTTTGATCAAGTGTGCGCTCCAGGCTACACTGGGCGCAAGCGCGGGGAAGTGGTTCGCACCAGAACCGTGATTCTCCAAACACACACGCATCAGTTGCTCGGCACGTTTGGTGGAGCTGGCAACGGAGACTATCGCGGAGAACTGCAACGAGCAATTGGAGTGATCAAACGCTATGCGACACAGCACGGGCTTTCTTCCACCTCCATCCTCGTACGATTAGACGGCCTGTATGGCGATGCCGCGCCTCTTCTCGATGTGCTCTCGGCTCATCTTTCCGTGGTTGCGA
>JAABUQ010010593.1_pt1 | contig 12027 bp, 12 predicted proteins | sample 5560001 | NCBI WGS metagenome assembly JAABUQ01 (sample SAMN10711888, study PRJNA513371) | rock metagenome | isolation source: Antarctica rocks | place: Antarctica: Victoria Land, Finger Mt nord | collected 2015-12-18
ACTGGATTTTTTGGCCGGAATCGCAAACGTTTATGAAATATACGTTGGATGAAACCGGGAAATACGTTCCATCAAGAATTCTGACTGGCGGAGATGAAGTAACCACGCCGGTTTTGCCGGGATTTGTTTTGGATTTGGAAGAGGTTTTTGAGGAAGCATCATTGTAAAATATCAAAATGGAAGATCAGCCAATAGTTCGTTTAAACTTTACCTGCAACCGCAATTGGGAAGATATGACAGCCGTAAAAGGCGGCCGCTTTTGCAACGATTGCCAGAAAAAAGTTGTTGATTTTACCGATAAAACGAACGATGAAATTGCTGCTTATCTAATGAACAGCACCACTAAAGTTTGCGGTAGGTTTGCAGAATCTCAATTAGCTCCTGCATTGATAAAGCCTTTATGGAAGCAATGGCTTTCGGCGGCCGCTATGTTTATCGCTGTTTTTACGGGGATAAAAGAAGCATCGGCACAAACGAATAACTTACATGACAGTATAAAAAGCGTACCATCAAAGCCGGGAACTACCGCTTCACTTGGCGGAGAAATTGTATTGGTACGTAATAATTTTGCCGCGCTATCCAAACCAACACAAAAAATTTACGCTTTTAATGAGGTGGATGCCATTCCATCTTTTCCAGCAGGGGAAAAGGCTTTTGCAGCTTATATCAGAAAAAATGTGCCGTCGGCTGCTAACGTAGATGCAAACGGGATCGCTTCTTTTGTTGTTGATAAATATGGAAATATCATCAACATAACTATCATGAAAAGTGCAAACACTACTACAGATGCAGAAGCAATCAAAGCATTTCAAAACAGTCTAAAATGGAAGCCCGGCACTAAAAATGGAGAAGCTGTTGCAGTTAGATTAATATTACCCTTTAGTTTTACCAAAAAAATTATGGAGACGTATAAAAACTAATCCACTTCCGGCTCAATCCAATTTCCATCAACTTTAATAATCCCAATCAATTCATCCAAAGCCAAAGCCGAAGAAACGTTTTTCTTCACCACTTCTTTGCCGCGATAAAGCGTGATTTTATCCGGGCCTGCACCAACGTAACCATAATCCGCATCGGCCATTTCGCCCGGCCCGTTTACAATGCAGCCCATAATCCCGATTTTTAGTCCTTTGAGGTGAGACGTTCGGCTACGGATCATTTGCGTGGTAACTTGCAGATCAAACAGCGTCCGGCCGCAGCTTGGGCAGGAAATATATTCGGTCTTGGAGATCCGCGAACGCGTGGCCTGTAAAATACCAAAAGCCGTGGAAGTGATTGTTTTGGAAGGAATTTGCGGCGCATCAATCCAAATGCCATCACCAAAACCATCAACTAACAAAGCACCCAAATCAGTGGCGGCGTAGAGCTGGAGTTTGGTGGTGAGGTCTGAGGAAGGTGCGAGGTGCGGGGATTGAGGTGCGGAAAAACCAGATTGAACACCAGCAATATCCTTCGCTCCTCTATCTTCACTCCTCGCTCTTTTAAAAATCTCAAATCTGTAACTCCTTCTAACAATTACCGGCACATCAATACCATTTTTTTGCAGGTAAAAGAAGCATGCGCGCTGATCGGCCATACCGTGTGCAGCATCAGTTTCCAGCACAAAAATTAAGGTTGCATCAAATGTTAGCTGTTTAAACGCTTCTGTTTCCAGATCACTATTTTTGATTTTGACTAAATTTAATGCTTCATCTTTTTCTGCAGAAGCATTGTATTCCTCCAAACCAAAAACCGGATGACAGTTCTTTTTATCAGTCAGAAAACGCCAGGTTTTGTAATTGTAAAGCTGTTTCAGGTTTCCGGGGAAAGCAAAAGAAGGCAGCTCATCAGCGAGATAAACAAAATCTACCGATTGGTCGGCCATGTTGTATTTATCCAAAAATGGCGAATACAAATAACCGGCATCGGCCAAAATTGCCGGATCTTTTAAGTTTTTGACAGATAAATCCAACACTACACGCGGCACCATGTGGCCACCGATGAACGCGTTGGCTTCGTAGGTTTCGCGCCTCACCCCAGCCCTCTCCAAAGGAGAGGGAGTAGCTACAGTATCGGCGATGGTTTTGAAGCCTCTCTCCCCCGGAGAGGGGTTTGGGGTGAGGCTTCTCCGCGCATACCTTTCCACCAGCGCAATCGCAACCGGCGCTTCACATTCCGGCTCTTCTGTTAAGGAAACGCGCACGGTATCGCCTAAACCATCTTCCAGCAACGTACCAATACCAACTGCAGATTTGATGCGGCCATCTTCGCCATCGCCAGCTTCGGTTACGCCCAGATGCAACGGATAATTCATGTTTTCGGCAACCATCGTTTCCACCAACATCCGGTAAGCTTGTACCATCACTTGCGGGTTACTGGATTTCATGGAGATCACCAAATTATAATAATTCAGGCTTTCGCACATGCGGATGAATTCCATGGCCGATTCTACCATGCCTTGCGGCGTGTCGCCGTACTGGCTCATGATACGGTCAGAAAGCGAACCATGATTGGTGCCGATGCGCATAGCCGTTCCGTATTCTTTGCAGATATTTACCAACGGCGTAAACTTCCGGTAGATGCGTTCCAGCTCGTTCTGGTACTCGGTTGTGGTGTAAACAAGTTCATCGAAGCGTTTTTTATCGGCATAATTTCCGGGGTTGATGCGTACTTTTTCTACGATCCGCGCCGCAACTTCTGCTGCATTTGGGGTAAAGTGAATATCGGCCACTAAAGGAACATGATAACCTTTTTGCCTTAACTGCTTTTTAATCTCTGCCAGGTTTTGCGCTTCTTTTACGCTTGGCGCCGTAATACGCACATATTCACAACCTGCTTCTACCATCCGAATGGACTGTGCAACGGTTCCTGCGGTGTCCATCGTATCGGTTGTGGTCATGCTTTGGATGCGGATCGGGTTGGTTCCGCCCATCGGTACATCGCCAATGGTAACTTCACGCGTTAACCAGCGCGAATATTCAGTTAAAGAGTTGCAGTAGCGGCCCGGAAGGGTTTTGATGGTTTCAGCGTTCATGCTCTAAATAAATGATACAAAAGTAATCATTCATACTGCATCGCCTGTTTTTTGGTTGTAAAAGAAGTATGAAATTGCAACTAAACCAGAGGGGCAATCGGTAATAATTGCTCGCCTCTTCTTGCCCTTTCCCAGTTTGCTATTAAAGCCTGTTGATTCAAAGCGGCCCATTCAATCACCAAACCTAATACCCTTGGCGGAATATAACCTTCCATAATTTCTAACTTATTTATGTTGATGATGGCTTCGTTTCCTCCATATACTGCATGAAAATGAGGCGGATTGTGGTCCTTAAAAAACATCCTGATAATGATACCCAGAAAATAACTAATTTGAGGCATATTTAAAATTTCCAAAAAGGTCATCAAAACTTTTATTCCCCAACTCCATGTAAATATTCAGCATGTCAATTTCCATTTCATCGCTCCAAAAGATAGCCGACCGGTCAAAGCTGACTTGATTAAAAAACTGTTCATCCTTTAAAGCGGTAAAAACAGTTGTTTGCACTAAATCTTTTAAATCAACCACGCCGGAAACTCCGTCTTCAAAAGTAACTTGCAATTTGTATCCGGGTATCGGAATTACGCTGACAGCTTTCATAGCCATAAATTTATTGATTTTATACCGATAAAAGAAGCATCAGCAAAAACCCCATCCTTTACTTCTGTATCAGGAACTGAAAAGTTGTCCCTTCGTTTAAAACGGATTCCACCTCAATTTCTCCGCCCAAACTACCCACCAGGTTTTTTACAGTAGATAAACCTATTCCGGATCCGGTTTTGTTGTAGCGGTCTTTACTGTTTAGTGTCACCATCGGCTCAAATATTTTGTTGAAGTTTTTTGCCTCGATGCCAATGCCGTTATCACTGATCCTGAACTGATAAAAACCGAGCTTTTCTTCAAACTCTATACGGATCAACCCTTCCGGCTTATCATTATACCGGACAGCATTGTTCAGCAGGTTGACCAGGATCTGCTCCAACGCAATGGCAGAAGTTTTGATGTACAGCAGCTTTTGAGGCGTCTCAATGCGGAAAGATTCTGGAATGTCCACCAATTTCAACACTTCCTCAATAAGTTGGTTCACACAAACCTCATCCTTTTTTTGCGACAGGGTTTTATAGGATTTGGAATATTCCAGCATCTGGTTCAAAAAATCCAGCAGCCGGTTGGCAGAACTGTTGATAATATCCAGCATACGGTTCCCCTTTTCATCCAGGTTAGCCTGATATTTTGATTTCAGCAGTTGTCCCGTCAGCATGATGCTGGTCAATGGGCTTTTGATATCATGTGATGCCATCAATGCAAAACGTTCCAGGTATTGGTTGGATTTTTTAAGTTCTAACGTAAGTATGTTCAGTTCTTTTACTTTTCGGCGCAGCTCCAGTTGTGCCATCACTTGGTTGGCAAGTGCTTTTAAAGCAATAAGCTGGCTTTCTGCTAATTCTTTAGGTTGGTTATCAATAACACATAAAGTGCCCAAAGCGTGGCCTTCCTCGTTCACTAAAGGAACGCCTGTATAAAAAACTACCCGCGGATGGCCGGTAGTTAACGGGTTATGCATAAAGCGTTCGTCTTTGGTAGCATCCGGAACAACCAATATTTCACTCGGATTTAAAATAGCGTGTGCACAAAAGGCATATTCCCTGGGTGTTTCCGTCGTTTCAAGCCCATGCCGGGATTTAAACCATTGCCGGCCTGCATCCACAAAACTGATCAATGAAATAGGCGTATTGCAGATTTCTGAAGCCAGCCGGGTAATATCATCAAAGTCTTTTTGGGCCAAACTGTCCAGAATTTCATAAGAATCAAGCGATTTTAAACGGCTTTCTTCATCTTCTGTTAAGTCTGCTACAATCATGAACAATAATTTTAAAAAACTTTTGCAACAAGGTTTTGTGCCGAACCAAAGCTAAAATTTTTTGCAACAATATTTAATGAAATCTGCATAGACGGCCTACTTTATTTTTACCCGGTAAAAGCAGCATTAAAAACGACAGAAGCATTACGCACCCATCGCATACAACACAATGTTCACCCCGAACTTGGTATTGTCTTCTGCCAGAAAACGTTTGTTCCTGAAATCATAATCCCATTCGCAGCCATAATCTTTATTACTGTATAAAACGGCAATCCGTCCGTTAATTTCAATGGCTTTCAGGTAATCATGGATCAGGTCATCACCCCAGCCGTTCAACTCAAAAGCCGTATTTGGCGGCCCTTTTTCAAATTTAAAAAAAGAAGAATAAATGGGATGGTTTGACGGGATTTTTTTTAAAGCATGTACGCCAAACAAGGCCGACATTTGCGCTTCAAAAGAACGCGCAAAAAGCCCGTCGATATCATGGTTGCAATCATCGGCAAAAACGAAACCGCCGTTTTGCACATATTGCTTAAAGTTGCTGCGCTCCTGCGCGTTGAACTGCACCAATTTATGCCCGCTGAGGTAACAGAAAGGAGAAGCAAATATTTCGTTGCTGCTGAGGTCAATTATTTTTTCTTCTGTGTTGATGGGGATTGTAGTATATTCAATTAGCGAGTTAAGGATGTTGGACGGCATCCGCTGGTCGGTGTCCCAATCGCCGGAAACATATCGTAAACGGGTAAAAGTAAATTTGGCCGCATTCATCGCCCTAAATTATTGTAAATATTGGCCAATGCTTCTTTTATGGGCATAAATCCTGTAAAGTTTATGCTACTGTTGAATACTTTTATAATTTCTGACATTTTATTTCTACTTTTCTCAAATAACAAATCCAGTTTTGCTCATTTTAATTCTAAAACGTTTTGGAGACCACAGAAAGTACCCTAAAAAACCTGCTCGTTCAACTTTCATCGCTTAAAAAAGAAATACAAAAAGTAATTATCGGGCAAGACCAAGTTTTGGATGAAATTTTGGTTGCCCTGCTTGCTGGCGGCCATTGCCTCCTGGAAGGTGTGCCCGGGCTGGCCAAAACCTTGATGGTGCGTACCTTGTCCCAGGCTCTACATTTATCGTTCCGCCGCATCCAGTTTACGCCGGATTTGATGCCGACGGATATTGTTGGGACTGAGATTTTGGAGGAAGACCATGTTACCGGAAAGCGTTTTTTCAAGTTTAACAAAGGCCCGCTTTTTGCCAATATTGTTTTGGCAGATGAAATCAACCGCACACCACCTAAAACACAAGCAGCTTTGCTGGAAGCCATGCAGGAATTTGAGGTGACTTACGGCGGGCAAACTTATCCTTTAGACCGTCCTTTCTTTATCCTCGCCACACAAAACCCGATTGAACAGGCCGGGACTTATCCACTGCCGGAAGCGCAATTAGACCGTTTTTTATTATATATAAAAATTGGTTACCCAACGGCACAGGAAGAATTCGGCGTTTTAAACAGCACGACCGGCAGTAAAAAAACAACGGTAAACCCGATTTTGGGCGGAGAAGAAATCAGGCAATTGCAAGGCTTAGTGCGCGATGTCAGCATCAGTGATGACCTGGTGCATTACGTCAGCAGCCTGATCCGTGCAACGCGCCCGGATACTACAACTGTTCCATTTGTAAAAGAATGGGTGCGCTGGGGCGCTGGACCGCGTGCCGGGCAGGCCTTGATTTTAACGGCAAAAGCAAGGGCTTTATTTAAAGGAAGGTATGCGGTTTTGATGGAAGACATCCACAACATGGCTTACCCGGTTTTGCGCCATCGCATTTTGATGAACTTTAAAGCTGATGCAGAAAATGTAACTTCGGATAAAGTAACGGAAGATCTGATTAAAGCAATAGAACGGCCGAAAGTGATGGCTTAATACTGTTTTTATCGACCTAAAAAAGGTAAATTTGTTATAAACGATAATCTTAAAAGCGATGTCAGAAACAGAACAGTTAAAACAAAATATCATCCGATCTTTGGATCAGGTTGATGAAAAAGTGCTTCGGATGGTGCAATCCATCTTACAAATTGAGCAGGAACATGATTTTTGGGATGATTTGCCTGAAGAAATTAGAAATGAGGTTGATGAGGCATTATTACAAGCAGATAAAGGGATAATTAAAGGTAAACCGCATGACGAGGTTATGAAAAAATATCTTTAATGGACTATGAAATTGTTTGGCTCCCGGATGCAGAAAGAAGGTTTGATGCAACAATTGAATATCTTAAACAACGATGGTCTGATAAAGAAGTGAAGGATTTTGTCGATTATACAAATCACGTTATTCGATTGATTCGATCAAACCCAACAATGTTCAAAAAATCAACGAGAAGAAAAGTTAGAGAAGTTTTGATTACGTCGCATAATTTATTGCTTTATCGAATCATTGGTAATGAAATTCAATTGATTACATTTTTTGATAACAGACAGAACCCAAAAAAGAAATACCGATCAATCTGACATGTCTTCGCTCCTCGATCCAAAAACCGTCATCGCCATCAAAAACCTGCAACTCGCTGCCAAAACAGTGGTTGACGGTTTTATGAGCGGCGTTAACAAAAGTACGATCAAAGGGCCGGGCATGGAGTTTAGCCAGTACCGAAGTTACCAGCCCGGTGATGATTTGCGTTCTTTAGACTGGAAAATGTTTGCCCGTTCCGATCGCTATTACATCCGCGAATCGGAAGTGGAAACCAGTATTGCTGTCAGGTTTTTGGTAGATGCCAGTGCCTCCATGAACCACGAAGATAATGGCTATAAAAAGAGCACTTATGCCGCTTATTTAACTGCATCGCTGGCTTATTTAGTTAATTTACAAGGCGATGCAACCGGTTTGTACGTGCTGCAAAATGGCGGTTTGTTTTCTTTGGTGCCAAGGCAAAGCTTGCAGCATTTAAACCGCTTGTTTTATCAGTTGGAAAACCTAAACCCGGCAGGAAAACTGACAGAACCGGTGGCTTACAAAGAAATCTTCGCCGGAACAGGCAAAAGGGAACTCTTGGTTTTCATCACCGATTTTTATGAAGAAGACAACGAGATATTGCAATTATTGGATAAACTTTCTACCTTAAAACATGAGATCATCGTTTTTCAAATCATAGGAAAAAATGAACTGGAACTCGATTTTGCAGGCTATTCTACATTGGAAGATCTGGAAACCGGACAAACTATTCAAATCAATGCCACGCAAACGCGAAAATTATACAAACAAAAATTAGATGAACGTTTAGCTTACATTAAAACACAACTGTTGGACAGGCGGATTTTTTACCGTTTAATCAGCATGGACCAACCTTTGGATTTGGCTTTGCGCGATTTTTTAAACAAAAGGATGAAAGGGTTTTGAGCTGATAGTGTATAGTTTTATAGTTCATGGTTAATAGCTGAAGGCCGAATGCCGACAGCCAAAATATAATAAATTTTAAAGACGCTGAAAGCTGATTGCTGACACCTGATAGCTCCAAAAATGCTACAACTACTAAACCCTTTATGGCTTTGGGCAATCGCCGGACTGATCATCCCGGTGCTGATCCATTTGTGGCATATCAAAACCGGCAAAACGCTCAAGATCGGCAGTATTGCTTTGTTGGGCGAAAGTGCGCGGCAAAGTGCGCGAAGTTTTCGCATCAACAATTGGCTGCTGCTGCTTTTACGCTGCCTTTTATTGCTGTTGCTTGCATTTTTGTTGACAGAACCTTTGTGGCAAAAGCAAGCGCAGCCAGTTAAAACAAAAGGTTGGGTTTTGATAGAAAAAGAGCCGGTAAAAGAAGTATATGCGCTTTTTAAACCGCAGGTGGATTCATTGCTGAAAGCCGGTTACGAACTGCACCAGTTTGATGCTTCTTTTAAGGCATTAAAATTGGAGGAAGTTTTAAAAGATACGATCAAACCAAAATCAAACCAAGAACCGCAATCCTACTGGAGTTTATTGAAGTTGCTGGAGCAGCAATTGCCGCAAAAAACACCTGCTTATTTATTCACTTCCAATCAGTTGCAGCACTTTAAAGGCGCGCGGCCGGAACTGGCCCTTGATCTCCATTGGAAAACCTTTACACCTGCCGATTCTGTTTCTACCTGGATCCAGAACGCTTCCTTCACTTCAACAGATAGCATCCGCTTATTAATAGGCAACAGCAAACCTTCCGGTACTTCTTTTAGCACCATAAAATTGCAATCGGCAGATCGGGGCAATTCCCGTTTCAATGTTTCTATTGAAGAAGGAAAACCGGTTGTTGATTTAAAAAACAGTTCGCAGCGATCTGTCTCCGTTGATACATCAACTCTAAAAATAACGGTTTATCAAAACCAGTTTCCAGCTGATGCGGCTTATTTGGAAGCTGCTTTACAAGCTGTAAAAAAGTTTAGCGGAAGAAAGATGAAGATTAATCTGGCAAGTAATCTCAACCAGATCAAACCTAAACAAAACTGGATTTTCTGGTTGTCGGAGCAAATCATTCCAAAAAACCTGAGTCAAAAATCAGTCGCCGATGGAAGGATTTTTCAATACGAAACGGGCAAAGCGCAGGCAATCAATTCCTGGATCAGCAGTGCAAATAATTTTGAGGGAAATGAATCTGAAAGCATCAACTTGTATCAACATTTTTTAGCCGATAAAAGAAGCATGGCAAATACTCAGACTATTTGGCAAGACGGATTTGGACAGCCGGTTTTAAGCAGTCAAAAAGCAGGAAATGCAACAGTATATCATTTTTACAGCCGTTTTAACCCTTCCTGGAATGATTTGCCCTGGAGCAGCGATTTCCCGAAGCTGATTTTAAATTTGATTTTAAAAAGTTATCCACAGCCAAACTTTAGCGAAAACGACAGGCGAATCATTAGTTCAAATCAGCAACAAACTTCTGCAGTAATCAATTCAAATTCATTTTTTAAAAACAGCAAACTTATGGATTTTACCGACTTGAAACACGCTTGCTGGACCGCCTTGTTCCTGGTTTTTTTATTGGAACGGCTCCTTTCAACCCAAACTAAAAAAGAGGAAATTTATGGTTGAGGAAAAGGGAAAATACATCATCGGCAACTGGCAAAGAGCCTGGAAATACAACAATATTTTGTCGCTTGCATTTTTGTCTTTAGCAGCGGCTCTTTTATTAAGTACAATTTTTCATGTGTTTTTTTCAGGATCATTCTGGCTGGTCGTTCCGCTGATTTTGATTTTCGGCACAATACTTTTTTTAACAAATCCTTATTGGAAAGTTACTGTTTCGGATGTTGCCCGATTTATAAATCAACATTTCCCCGAGCTGGAAGAAAGCACAGAACTTAGCTTAAAACCTGCGGATTCTCTTAATCTTTTAGAACAACTGCAAAAGCAAAAAGTAGAAAATATCTTACCGCAACTTTCTCATCCTAAAGCCTTTCACCGGCGTTTAAAATTTGCGGCCATCGTTTTAACGGTTGCGTTTTGCCTGAGTTTCTTGCTGATGAAATTGTCTTTTCAAGCTAAGCACACCAATTTTTATACGGTAAAAGAAGCATTCAACGGCACAACACAACAGCAAAAACCGGAAGTTATTTTGCCGGAAATTGATCACTTCAACCTAAGAATCATACCTCCGGCTTACACCGGCAAAAGTGTCCGCGAACAGGAAAAATTTAATTTAATTGCAGAAGATGGTGCAACAGTCAACTGGGAAATCAGCACAAACAAAGCCGTGAAACAAGTCGGTTTTATTTTTAACGACAAAGAAAAACTATTGCTAAAAGCGGCAAATGCAGATCGTACTTTGTGGAAAACGGCAAAAACGGTCCACGTGCCGGGCTTTTACCAAGTGAGTTTAGATGGAAAAATTTCTGAGTTGTACCAAATTGAAGTGATCAAAGACCAGCCGCCCGTGATCCGCATCCAATCGCCCAAACCCACTACGGTTATCGATTATGGAGAAGCACAAAAAACACTGTTAAAAACAGCATTAAGCGATGATTATGGCATCAGCGAAGCCTATATCAACGCCACAATTGCCAGCGGAACCGGTGAAGCGGTAAAATTTAAAGAGCAGAAAATCAGTTTCGGCGCAGCTTTTAACGGCCATCAAACCCAATATCAATTACAGAAGCAATTTGATTTAAAAGCTTTAGGCATGCAGCCCGGCGATGAACTATATTTTTATGTACAAGCGACCGACAACCACAACCAGGAAACGCGCTCGGAAGTTTACATCGTTTCGATTGCGGACACGGCCAAACTGATGCAAATGGAAGGCATGGTAAATAGTTTGGACGTGAAGCCGGAACTGTTCAGGAGCGAGCGGCAGATCATCATCGAAACCCAACAATTGCTGAAAGAAAAAGACACGATCAAAGCGGAAGAATTTAAAAAACGCAGCAACAATCTGGGTTTCGACCAGAAGCTGCTACGCTTACGTTACGGGAAATTTTTGGGTGAAGAAAATGAATCAGGCGGTGATCCGGAAGGCGGAAATTCGTTGGCAGATCCAAAAGACTTCAGCAACGCCGCAAAAATCCTGGATGCTTACACGGATAAGCACGACAATGCCGAAGATGCCGGTTTTTTAGAACCGGAAACGAAAAATCAATTAAAAGCAACTTTGAATGAAATGTGGAGTGCCGAACTACGTTTGCGCACCTACAAACCGCAGGAAGCGTTGCCTTTTGCTTATAAAGCTTTGCGTTTGCTAAAGGATTTGCAGCAAAAATCGCGTGCTTATGTAGCCAAAACGAGTGCGAAAATTGCACCTTTAAAACCGGTAGAAAAACGGCTGACCGGGGATTTAACCAAAATTATTGACCCTGTAAACCAGCAGGATTTTAAAAAACAGCCCGATGCAAATTTTTCCTTAAAGCAAGCTGCAACTTTGTTGGAGCAGTTGAAACACGGCGCAGGTTTGGGCGCGGCATCGTTGCAAATTTTACGGCAAACGAATTTGCAACTGAGCAGTAAAGCCGCTGTGCAACCGTCAGTTTATTTGCCTGCTGTAACCGCTTTCCGGAAAGTTTTAGCTAGTGATATGTTAATCCTAAATTGACGGATAGAGTTTTTTTAATTTCACTCTTGCTTCTTTGTTTGTGAATTGCCAATTGATTGTGCTGTTTTTATTATTTCTGTTTCTTTGCCAGGCTTCAAC
>JAABUQ010010595.1_pt1 | contig 12025 bp, 12 predicted proteins | sample 5560001 | NCBI WGS metagenome assembly JAABUQ01 (sample SAMN10711888, study PRJNA513371) | rock metagenome | isolation source: Antarctica rocks | place: Antarctica: Victoria Land, Finger Mt nord | collected 2015-12-18
TGAATGGGGACTTCCCGCCGGAGCGCCTCGACAATTACCAGTCCATTGCGGCGCAGACCCGGCTCATTCCCGGCGTGCGCGCCGTTGCCTACAGCTCCGCGCTACCACTTACCGGCGATCCGCGCGATGGGCACTTCTGGGTGGAAGGCCTTGCCGACCTGCCCGGCTTTCTTTCGGATGCCAAATACCGCGCGATCAGCGCCGACTACTTCCGCGTGATTGGCACGCGGCTTCTGGCCGGCCGTTTCTTCTCTGAGAAAGACGGACCCGGCACGATGCCCGTCGCGATCATCAACAACACTATGGCCAGGCATGTCTTTCCGAACGGCGGAGCGCTAGGGCGGCGTATCTGGTTCGATAGCTTCGACCCGGAACGCCGCTACATGACGATCGTTGGCATCGTGGAAGATATTCGCGAAGATGGCCTCCACCGGCCCGCGCAGGCCGCCGGGTATGTCTGCTATGCGCAGCACCCGCGTCAACTCACCGATACCAACTTGGTGGTCAAAGTCGCCTCCGACCCGATACGCTTTGCGCCGGCTATTCGCAAGATCGTCAGTTCCGTGAACAAAGATGTTCCCGTTGCGTTTGACACTCTGGGCGACATCTACGCGCGGTCCATCTCGCGGCAGCGGTTCGAGGCACAGACGCTGGGCCTATTCGCCTGGCTGGCCGTTCTGCTGGCGGGCATCGGAATCTATGGGGTCCTTTCGTACCTGGTGCAGCAGACACGATCGGAGATCGGGATACGCATGGCGCTTGGCGCCAGCTCGCGAAACATTCTTTCGGGCATTCTCTCGCGCGGTATTAGCGCGGCGTTCTGGGGCGCTGCGCTCGGTCTTCCTGGCATTCTGATTACGGCCCGGATGCTGTCTTCGATGCTCTATAACGTCCGCGCTTTCGATGCCTTCACTTATTTCAGCGCTGCCGTTCTGCTGCTGACTATCGTGCTTTTGGCGAGCTATCTTCCGGCGAAGCGCGCCACGCGAATCGAGCCTGTCACCGCGCTCAAATACGAATAGGCAGCAGGGCGTACCGGTAAGTGGATCGCGCTTGCCAACTCTTTTTTAGGAGCAGCAGCCAGGGGCGCAGCAGCCGGCCGGCTTGGTGGCGCGGATGAAGGCGCCCATGAATTTATCGGCGACGGCTGGCGCGATGGCGTCCACGTCGACGCCTTGATTTGACAGGAAAGCGCGCGCGTCCTCAATGTCGTAAATGCGCGTGGGCTCAATCTCGATGTCGGCAAAACCGGCGTTGGTGAGCTTGTCCGTGTATTCGGAATCCTGCAGGGCACCGGCCACGCAGCCCACCCATAGTTCGACACTGCGGCGAATATCGTCGGGCACTTCGCCGCGCACCACCACATCGGAGACCGCAAAGCGGCCGCCGGGCTTGAGAACCCGGAAGGCTTCACGCAGCACCTGATCCTTGTCGCCCGATAGATTGATCACGCAGTTGGAAATGATCACGTCCACGGTGTTGTCGGGCAGCGGGATGCGCTCGATTTCGCCTTTGAGAAACTCGACATTCACCACGCCGGCGTTGCGCTGGTTTTCACGTGCGAGGGCGAGCATGTCGTCCGTCATGTCCAGACCGTAAGCCTTGCCGAACGGACCGACACGGCGAGCGGAGAGCAGCACATCGATGCCGCCGCCGGAGCCCAGATCGAGGACCGTTTCACCGGGTTTGAGCTGCGCGAGGGCAGTCGGATTGCCGCAGCCGAGGGAGGCCTGCAGCGCGGCTTCGGGGATCTGGCCCGCCTGGGCTTCGTCATACAGGTTGGAGGTGATGGGGTCACAGCAACCATCGAGCAGCGCGGCGCCTCCGCAACATCCGTTGGCGCCGCCGCTGGTGACACGGCGCGCAGCCTCGCCATATTTTTCTTGGACGATTTCTTTGAGTTCCATTTCTTTCAGTTCTGTAGAGTCTCTTTCCGTTCTTATTTACAGAGCTGGACGATCGTTTTCGGTTCAATCGCTTTATTACGGGTGCAGCATTCGGCGTAGAGGAAGCCGAGCAATTCCTGCAGCGCTTCCGTATTGGCCGAATACCACAGGAACGTGCTTTCGCGGCGCACGCTCACCAGGTCCTCGTTTTTCAGCTTGTCGAGGTGATGCGAGAGCGTGGAGGCGGGAATATCGAGTTCCGCGCCGATATCGCCGGCAATCATGCCGACGGGATACGACGCCAGGAGGACGCGCATGATGCGAAGGCGCGGTTCCGTTCCCATCGCGGAAAACATGTCGGCATAGCGAACTACATCCGGTTCATTTCTCGGCTTTGGCATCAGTCGCATTGCTTCTCGTCCCCTACCTTCTCGTGCGATGCTTCACGGGCACCTGTTCCGTATTTCTATAATTGCCGAAATATAAAGAGCTGTCAAGTCGCACGGCCTACGGTGCGTCAGGGCTTATGCACAATCACTTCGACGCCCCGCGCTGCGAGTTCCTCTTCCAGGTCACCGGCTAAAAACCGCTGGGCTTCCTCTTGTTGCCTCAATGTTGCATCCATGTGGCAAAGCGTGAGTCCACGCGCAAAGAAGTGAGCCTGTTCCTCTGAACAGAGTTCCGCCATGGGCCGCATTTCCTTCGGAATCCAGGCCAGCTCCCCGGTGAAGGGCATTCGCCGCACGGCCTCGTGCTCTCCCTCGACATTGTCCATGAAGTGGGAATGGTCGGCGTGGCGCAAGATGACTAGGCGCTTTGTCGCCCGAGTCCTTTCGAACAGCTCGTACATACCGGCTAAGGGGATTGGCGTATCGTGCTCAGCCGCCAGATATAAGGTCGGGACGTCACGACCCCAATTGAAAGTAAGCTTCACCGGTAAAATCCCCGGTCTGGGCTGGGAACTTCCGGCCGGCGCGAGCGCGACCACGGCGCGGATACGCGACTCTTCGGCAGTGGCGGCAAGCGCTGTCCAGCCCCCGAAACTGTGTCCCACGATTCCAATCTGAGTGGGAACAAGTTTCATTTCCAGGTCCCACGTTGCGCCATCCAGCAGGTGATCGAGGAGAAAGCGAATATCGGGCACGCGGCTTGCAATCCAAGCTTCTATTCGCGCGGTTCTTTGCGCGGGGGTCTCGCCATCCTTGCGCGCCAGTTCCACTGCTACCACCTCAGAGTGATCCAGCGCCGCGACAACATACCCGTGGCTGCTTAAGTGATTGCAGAGGAAGGTGGCCGCGCGACGGTGATATCCACTCGGATGCGAGAAAATGATCAGCGGGCAGGTTCCGGGCTGGGCTGCTGCATTGCGTACAGCCATTTGACTCCGCTGTGTGTCGCGTGACGGAACCGTGAAGGAATCCTGGGTTGCCCGTGCCATATCGTGGCCGGCATGTTGGGCGGCCGCGGGATACCAGATCTCACAGGGGAACAGGCGGTTGCGCACTTTATCAAGGGCCTGGATGGTGCGCACGCCGACTGGGAATCGGCCGCGGACGAATGGATCGTACTCTGTATGCTTCGCATTTTCGCCGGTCATCAGGTATCCTAGAGGTTGTATTTTTATTCTGAAGTTAGGTTAGTGGGTCCATGTCAAACACAGTTACCTCATTGAAGCGTGTCCGCATTACTGAGCGGCGGACCGCTGTCAATCGCATGCGCAAGACCAAGCTGCGGCACCAGATCCGAACGATGCGCCGCTTGCTGGACCAGAAGGATGCGCAAGGCGCTAGCAAGATGATTCCGGCTACTTTTTCGCTGGTCGACCGGGCGGCGAAGTGGGGCATTATCAAGCAGAACACGGCGGCGCGCTACAAGAGCCGCTTGAACCTGAGAGTTCGCAAGCTCGTCGCGGCCTAGTCGCGGCCAGTTCCTCCCTCCAAAACTTCCCGCTCCGCTTGGCTTGTTAGACTGGCTTCCAGTATGCATGGTTGCGGGTTAACGCTGGCGATCCTGGTCCTTGTTGCATCCGGCTCTCTCAGTCCGTTCGTTCAAGCCAAAGAACCGATTCAAGCGAAGCACGGCATGGTGGTGGCGCAAGAGGCGCTTGCCGCTGACGCTGGTCGCGACATTCTTGAAAGCGGCGGCAATGCCGTGGATGCAGCGGTTGCGGTAGGCTTTGCGCTTGCGGTCACGCATCCGGTGGCAGGCAATCTCGGCGGCGGTGGCTTTATGCTGATCCGCTTGGCCGATGGAACGACTCACTTCCTCGATTTTCGCGAGTGCGCTCCGGGCGGAGCGACGCGCGATATGTACATCGGCGCTGACGGAAATGCGACGAAGGACAGCATCTATGGTTGGAAATCCGCTGGCGTGCCGGGATCGGTGGCGGGCTTTGAATTGGCGCACAAGAAGTACGGCAGCAAGCCTTGGGGGCAACTGCTCAGCCCTGCCGTCAAGCTGGCTTCGAATGGCTTCGCAGTAACCGAGTCCTTCGCGGCCTCGCTTGAAAAGTCGCGTGACGCACTCGGAGGCGACGCGGAATCGAAGCGCATCTTTTTGCGCGATGGCGCGCTCTACAAGGCCGGCCAGAACCTGAAACAGCCGCAGCTCGCGGCCACTCTGGAGCGTATCGCCCAGAATGGGGCGAAGGACTTCTACACGGGCGACACGGCGCGGCAGCTCGCGGCGGCGATGGCGGCGCATGGGGGCTTGGTCACTCTCGACGATTTGAAGAATTATAAGGTCGTGGAGCGCACGCCACTCGAAGGGAACTATAAGACCTTCCACATCATCACGGCGCCTCCGCCGAGTGCGGGCGGCGTGGGACTGCTGCAGATGATGGGTCTGCTTGAAGGCACGAATTATGGGAGCGACGGCGCTGATTCGCCCAAAGCTGTGCATTACGAGGCGGAAGCGATGCGGCGTTTCCATGCCGACCGCAGCGAATACCTGGGCGATCCGGACTTCTACAATGTGCCCGTCCGGGAGTTGCTCGATCCGAAATACATTGCCTGGCGCCGCGGCACCATCGATCCCGACCGCGCCACGCCGAGCGACCTGATCGGGCCGGGTTTACCAAAGAATCTGAGGGCGGGCGTCTCGTGGTCTGAAAGCAGTGAGACCACGCATTACAACGTAGTGGATGGGAAGGGGAATGCCGTGGCCGTCACTTACACGCTGAACAACTCGTGGGGCAACGGCATAACCGTGCCGGGGTTGGGCTTCCTGCTGAATGACGAGATGGACGACTTCGCCGCCAAGCCGGGCACGCCGAATATGTTCGGACTGCTAGGGTCCGATGCGAATGCCATCGAGCCCGGGAAGAGACCGCTTTCATCCATGACGCCTACGATCGTTACTCAGAACAATAAGCTCTTCCTGGTAACCGGCGCGCCGGGCGGTTCACGCATCACCACAGGCGTGATGGAGGTGATTCTGGATGTGCTCGATTTTCATATGAATCCGCAGGACGCGGTGGACTTGCCACGTTTTCACGAGCAATGGAAGCCGGACGTGCTTTACTTGCAAAGCGGCTTTTCCGCGGAATCGGTACGGGCGTTGGAAAAGATGGGCTACGAGATAAAGCCGATCGAGGGGGTAGCTCGCGTGGAAGCGATCGTTGTTAATAACGGCGTCAAAAACGGCGTTACTAACGGCACGCTGGAAGGTGGGACGGAATCGCGATACCACGGCAAGGTAGCGGGATACTGATTCGCTCCACGCGTGCGCCTCGACACGCCTCACGCCGCAGCCATCAAAACCGAATCTCATGCAGCTTGCACTCTCCACTCATCTGTTCGTACGGCACCGTCTCACAGCGGTTTGGCTTGAGAAAGTCTGGACCGCTGGTTTTCCGTTAGTGGAGGTCTTTTGCGCGCGCCAGCATATCGACTATCGGGACAAGGCGCAAATCGCCGAGCTGGGTCATTGGTTCCGCGATTCCAAGCTGAAGATGCATGCCCTGCATTCGCCCCTATATACGGACGGAGTGTGGGGACGTTCGGGACCCGATGCGGTCCTCGATATCACCGAGCCCTTGAAGGGAAGGCGCATCACCGTCGTGGATGAGATCAAGCGGGCGCTGGAGATCGCGGACGTCATTCCGTTCCGTTACCTGATTCAACATATCGGCGTCGCGGGGCAGGAGTTGGATGAACGCCGCGTCGATGCGGGCTTTTCATCGCTGGAAGAGATCAAAGTGTTTGCAGGACAGCGCGGGGTCGAGATTCTGATAGAAAACATTCCCAACGACCTCTCTTCCGCCGAGCGGTTGGACAGCTTTCTGGCAGCAACGCACCTGAACCTGAACTATTGTTTCGACATCGGGCATGCGCATATGTCTAAAGGAGTGGCGGACCAGTTCGAGCGCATGCAGAACCGTATTCGTTCGACGCACATCCATGACAATAATGGGCGCGAGGATGCGCACCTGTTTCCGGGCCAGGGCAGCATTGACTGGCCGCGCACTATGCAAGTTTTAGGATCGCGCCCGGAGCAATATCCGCTGGTGCTGGAGCTGAGGGAGCCGGCCGGGACGGAGAATGTGATCGAGGAAGCGAAACGAGCAGCGGACAGACTGACGAGCCACCTATGAGTTCCGAGATTCAGCCCGCGCCCGTACCGATGGCGATTAGCGATGCGAAGAAGCACGAAGGCCAGCTCGTTGAAGTTCGGGGCTGGCTCTACAACATTCGCAAGTCCGGCAAGATCGTGTTTCCTATCATTCGCGATGGAAGCGGGATGATTCAGTGCGTCGCCGTGAAGAGCAACCTCCCGGAAGAGTTGTTCGACGCGCTGAAAGGTTTGACGCAGGAGAGTTCCGTTACCGTGACGGGCACCGTCCGTGGAGAGCCACGCGCGACCGGGGGATACGAATTGGACGTGACCGATGCGCATATCGTGCAACGCGTCACGGAAGAGCATCCATACCCCATCACGCCTAAAGACCACGGCGTCGATTTTCTGATGGATCACCGGCACTTGTGGCTGCGCAGCCGCCGACAGCATGCCGCCATCCGCGTGCGCCACGAGGTGATCAAGGGCATACGCGACTACTTCGATTCGCACGGCTTTACGCTGGTTGACACGCCGATCTTTACGCCGGCCGCATGCGAAGGCACGTCCACGCTGTTTGAGGTGGATTATTTCGAAGATGAGAAGGTCTACCTGACGCAATCGGGGCAGCTCTACAACGAAGCCAATGCCATGGCGTTCGGCAAGGTGTACTGTTTCGGGCCCACGTTCCGGGCGGAAAAATCAAAGACGCGCCGCCATCTGACGGAGTTTTGGATGGTTGAGCCGGAAATGGCCTATGCGGATCTGGAAGAGGTGAAGCGCGTTGCCGAAGAGTTGATCGTGTACCTGGTTGGGCGCGTTCTCGAGAACCGGCAGGAAGAGCTGAAGGTGCTGGAACGCGACGTCTCGAAACTGGAAGCGATCAAGGCGCCATTCGCGCGCATGAGCTATGACGATGCCGTCAAGGTTCTGCAAGGTAAAGGCAGCGAGATCCAGTGGGGAGGAGATTTCGGCAACACGGACGAGACTTTACTGACGCAGGATTTCAATGGGCCGGTGATGGTGGACCGCTATCCCACCGAAATCAAGGCGTTCTATTTTCAACCGGACGAACAGCGGCCGGAAGTGGCGCTGGGCGTGGATGTGATCGCGCCCGAAGGCTACGGCGAGATTGTGGGCGGCGGCCAGCGCATTCACGATTTGCAGTTGCTGGAAAGCCGACTGGCGGAGCATAACTTGCCGCGCGACGCTTTTGAATGGTACCTGGATCTGCGTCGCTTCGGCTCCGTTCCGCATGGCGGCTTTGGCATGGGCGTGGAAAGATTCGTGGCCTGGATGTGCGGGCTGGAGCATGTGCGGGAGACTATTCCTTATGCGCGAATGTTGTATCGGACGCGGCCTTGAAATTGCGGGCCTAAATAACGGGCAGGCTGAGTTTGGCCTGGAGATGCGCCAGCGCGCCGGAGAGCAGAACTTCTTCTGAAGCGCGCGTGCGCCGGTCAAGAAATTCCACTTTACCTTCGCTGAGCTTTTTGCCGATGGTGATGCGGTAAGGAATGCCAATCAGATCGGCGTCCTTGAACTTCACGCCGGGCCGCTCGTCGCGGTCGTCGAGCAGGGCATCGATGCCAGCCTTTGCGAACTCGGCGTAGAGCAGATCAGCCGCTTCCTTCTGCAACCCGTCGCCGTAATTCACAGGCGTGATCACTGCAGTGAACGGCGCGATGGCAGCGGGCAACATCATGCCGTCTTTGTCGTGATACAGCTCAATGGCGCAGGTGAGAATGCGCTCGATGCCGATTCCGTACGACCCCATGATGGGCGTGATCTCCCGGCCGTCTTCGCCGAGCACGCGCAATCCCATCGATTCGGAGTATTTGTAGCCAAGCTTAAAAATGTGCCCCAGTTCAATGGCCTTGCTCATCTGGAGCACGTCGCTGCAATTGGGACACGCATCGCCTCCGGCGACTTGCCGCAGGTCGAAATAGTCCGTGTCGAAATCTTCGCCGGGCGTGACGTTTCTCAAGTGATAATCGTCGCGATTGGCGCCCGCGATCATGTTGCGGCGGCCCTGCAGCGCTTCATCCGCAACAACGCGCATGTTCTTGACGCCCACCGGACCGAGAGAGCCGGCGCCGGCGCCAAACCAGCTCGTAATTTCGTGTGCGTGGGCGGTTCGCAACTCGGTCGCGTTCAGCAGCGATCCCAACTTTGTTTCGCTCAGTTGATGATCGCCTCGCATCATCACCAGCACGGGCTTCGCGTCCGCCACCATCACCAGGCTCTTCATCTGCGAACTCTCGGGCAGCTTCGTAAACCCGGAGATGTCGGCGATGGTCTTGAACCCCGGCGTGTGAAACTCTTCGGGCGTGAGATCTCCCTCCGGGTCGGGCAGCGAGGGCGCGCTGGGTTTCGAAATGGCCTTCTCCAGATTCGCCGCATAGCCGCAGCTCTTGCAATGCACGATGAAATCTTCGCCGGCTTCCGAACGCACCATGAATTCGTGCGACTGGCTTCCGCCCATGGCGCCTGAATGCGCTTCTACCGCGACATACTCCAGGCCACAGCGGTCGAAGATTTTGCGATACGCATCGTAATGCTTGTCGTACGCCAAATCCAGGCCGCGGGGGTCGATGTCGAAGGTGTAGGAGTCCTTCATGATGAACTGGCGGACTCGGAGCAAACCGGATTTCGGACGGGGCTCGTCGCGGAACTTGGTTTGAATCTGATACCAGATTTGCGGGAGTTGCTTGTAGCTTCTGAGCTCGCCCCGAGCAATGGAGGTGACGACTTCTTCGTGCGTCATCGCGAGGCACATGTCGCGCCCGAAGCGGTCTTTCAAGCGGAATAGGTTATCGCCCATCACGTCATAGCGGCCCGATTCCTGCCATAGTTCCGCCGGATTGAGCGCCGGCAGCAGAATCTCCTGGCCGCCGATGGCATTCATCTCTTCGCGCACAATCCCTTGGATCTTCAATAGCGAGCGCTGCGCCAGATGCAGGTAGTTGTAGATACCGGCGGCAAGTTGGCGGATATAGCCGGCGCGCAAAAGCAGCTTATGGCTGACGACTTCCGCCTCCGCAGGCACTTCACGGAGAGTGGGGACAAAAAGAGTGCTCCAACGCATGAGGGTGTAAAACAATTATCCACGCTGCCGACTATCTGGACACAAGAGCCAACCAACTTAGAGGTTGCTTTTCTTTTTCAACTCCTTAAGTGTCTGGCGAAGGATTGGCAGTACAGCAAGGTCCTTGTCTCCCGCCAGGTCTTGCTTAAGGGCGATGAGCGTCTCCAGATCGAGAACCTGTACGTGGACTCCGTCTCCGATGCGCATTTCCGCGGAATGGGGAAGGAGGTCTTCATAGGTAAGATTCCGGCCGACGGTGGCAAGCAGATCCAGTGGACCGCCGCGGGTAAGCAAATTGAGATGTCCGGTACCGGATAGATGGCTTGCCGTTGGTCTCAGACGCCGCTCCGGCTGCAATCGGAAAACGGCATCAAGCGACGCAAGTGCAGTGAGCAAACGTTCAATGTTTTCCGGGTTGCGGGAGTAAACCAGATCTATATCGTAGGTCTGAATGGGAGCGCCGTTCAGAACGGCAGCAAGACCGCCGACGACGACAAATCTAGAGTTGCTCTCGCTAAGAGTTCGCAGCGTGGCAAGCAATTTAGTCCCTTGCATTCAGAGCACGGATCGCCAAAATATCCGTGATGCGATCTTCGAGGAAATTTAAGCGTTCCGCGGGAGTGAGAGAAAGCATCCAGCGGATGAGAGTCAGGTCCACGCCATCTTCGCTGTAATCCGGAAGAGGCGCGGGCTCATCGGGGCTTATGTCTGAATCCAGCATAGGACCAGAATACGGCAGGGCGGCGCAGTTGTCTGAAACGCTTGGTTCAGCGAAAATAGAAGAAGCGCATATGTCCACAACGCCCGGCGATTTCGGAACACAGCCTAGTCGGCTCGAAGCCGCACACAGAGCACTGGAAGAATCGCGATTGATTATCGAGCAGGTGGAAGTGCGGCACGGCCAGCTACTCAAAGAGCAAGCCGAGTACTTGGCCACCCAAGAAAAAGCGGTACGTGAAGCCGAGCCGCGCAACACAGATATCGATAAGCGCATCGCAGACCTTATCTCCGCCATTGACGCTTTGAGGCAGCGGCGTCTATAGTGACGCAATCCGGGTAATAGACAATTAAATTTACGATGAACGAACAGCAACGAATGGCACGGCCCCTGTCGGAAACGGACCCAGAGGTCTTTCAGGCGATCCAACAGGAACGGGATCGGCAAGATACCCGGCTGGAGTTGATTGCCAGCGAGAACTTTACATCCGAGGCCATTTTGGAAGCCACCGGCAGCGTCTTCACGAATAAATATGCCGAAGGCTATCCGGGGAAACGTTACTACGGTGGATGCGAGTTCAGCGATACGGTGGAGAACCTGGCGCGTGAGCGGGCGAAGCAGCTTTTCGGGTCGGAGTTCGTGAACGTGCAACCGCACTCCGGCTCGCAGGCCAATGAAGCCGCTTATGCTTCCGTGCTGCAGCCGGGCGACACCATCCTGGGCATGAATCTGGCGCATGGGGGGCACCTGACGCACGGACATCCTTTGAACTTTTCGGGGAAGCTCTACAAGGTTGTGTCGTACGGCGTGCGCGCGGAAGATGAACTGATCGACTACGACGAAGTAGCGGCACTCGCCGAACAACACAAGCCTAGGATGATTGTCGCCGGGGCCAGCGCGTACTCTCGGGTGATCGATTTTGCGCGTTTCCGGCAGATCGCGGATTCAGTTGGTGCGGTGTTCATCGTGGACATGGCGCACTATTCAGGACTTATCGCGGCCGGAGTGTATCCTAATCCCTGCGAGCACGCCGATATCGTTACTTCCACCACGCATAAGACTTTGCGCGGTCCGCGATCCGGCATGATTCTCGCCAAACAGAAGTTTGGTCCCGCGATTGACAAGGCCGTGTTTCCGGGTGCGCAAGGCGGTCCGCTGGTACACGTGATTGCCGCTAAAGCGGTCTGCTTCCTGGAGGCGTTATCGGAAGAGTTCCGCGCCTATCAGATGCAGGTGCTCGCGAATGCGCGTGCTTTGGCCAAATCGCTTCAGGAGGAAGGCTTTCGCGTGGTGAGCGGAGGAACCGATTCGCACATGTTCCTGATTGACGTGTTCGCTAAGGGCGTGAAGGGCAAGGAGGCGGAAAAAGCGCTCGACGAGGCTTACATCACGGTGAACAAGAACGCGATTCCGTTCGATGTGAATCCGCCGTTGAACCCCAGCGGCATCCGGTTGGGAAGCCCGGCTGTGACGACGCGCGGGTTCCGCGAGACCGAGATGAAGGAGGTGGGCCGGCTGATCGCGCACGTTCTGAATTACGTAAAGAACGACGCGAAATCGGAGCAGGCGCTGGCCGAAACTCGGCGGGGCGTGGCGGCACTCACGGGAAAGTTTCCGCTTTACGGCTGGAAGCGGGAGCGGCAAGAAAGCCAGGGACGAGTGGCGGAACTCGTGGCGGGCTAGCCGCGGCTCAGAAGGTGTGAAAAAATCGACAGGAACTCCAGCCGTGTCGCGTGGGGAAAACCGCTGGGACAGACAACGTTTTGCGCTCGCGACGAA
>JAABUQ010010596.1_pt1 | contig 12025 bp, 7 predicted proteins | sample 5560001 | NCBI WGS metagenome assembly JAABUQ01 (sample SAMN10711888, study PRJNA513371) | rock metagenome | isolation source: Antarctica rocks | place: Antarctica: Victoria Land, Finger Mt nord | collected 2015-12-18
CTGTCACGGTTGCCGATAACGAGATGACGACGGCCCAGGCAATCCTGGATCGTCAGGCTCCCGTGGACATCCAGACCCGTGGGCAGCAGTACCGCACCGGTGGCTATACCGGCTACAGCGAAACCGCCCCCGCGTATACCCCCCAGCAAATCGAGCAGGAGCGTCTTGTCCTGCGCGAAGAGCGTCTTTCCGCCACCACGCGCAATGTGCAGGCGGGCGAAGTCACCCTGCGCAAAGAAGTCGTCACCGAACAGCGCAGCATTGACGTTCCCGTCACGCACGAGGAAGTCATCATTGAGCGCCATGCCGTGACGGGTCAGGTCGCAAGCAATGCGGACTTCAAAGAAGAAACGATCAGCGTGCCTGTGTACGATGAAAAGGTCGTTGTGGAAAAGAATGCCGTCGTCACCGAGGAAATCTCGCTGGGCAAGCGCGAAGTCACGGAAACGCAGCATGTCACCGACACCGTGCGCCGCGAAGAAGCGCGCGTCGAGAACCCCGAAAACGTGGACGTGCTCGACCGGAATAACACCACCAAGTAATCTCTCGCTATAAAAACCGCCAACAAAAGCCCCGTCGGTGTTATCCTTCAGACCAGCTCTGAAAGACGCATCGGCGGGGCTTTTCCTGTCGGTCTCTACTCGCCAAGCTGCTTCAGTTTTTCCAAGTAGGCTGAGACGGAAGACATAAACTGCGCATGCGACCACGTCAGCGGCGCGACCGACAGCGGCGCAGACGTAAACGGATGCACCTGCTCGGCCAGCACCCCGGTCGGCATCGCCGCCTGCGCGGCCCACTCCAGCAGGTCCAAAGCGGGGCGCAGGTCGGCGTGGGTCGTGGCCGTGGCGCAGTACCAGTCGGCCAGCCACAGCGTGCAGATAGTCCACGGGTTACCCGGCACCAGCCCGAAGTCTTCGGACACCCGGAAATAGTAGTCACGCTCGTAGCGGGCCAGGCCGCCCACGGGCGCGCGGACCCACAGCGCGCGCCCGATCGCCTGCATGGTCGCCGCCAGCCGCGCGTCTTGGGGGGCCAGCACATCGAACAAAAACAGGGCCGACGCGCTGCTGTCCACGGTCATGTCTTTGACTACTGAGCCGTCACCCATCACCGAGACCATGCGCGCATAGCGGCCCGCGTCCTCGTCCCAAAAGTGAATCTGAAACGCGTCCAGCGTTTGGTCGGCGGCGGCCTCATACCGCGCGGCGTGCGCTTGGTCGCCCTGTGCCCGCGCGTATTCCCCGGCGGCGCGCAGGGCCGCGATCACCGAAGCGACTGTCCACACGTGGCAGCCGCGCCGCTCTTCCCACAAGTCCCACGACGGCAGCGGCAGGCGGGTCTGCGGGTGACGGTAGTCCGCCAAAAAATCCGCGCAGGGCCGCCCGAAGTCCCGCCACAGGCGCGCGGCGAACCCGGCGTCTTCCGACCCCTGTACATGCGCCCAAAGCGCGTACAGCACCAGGGCGGTGCCGTCCTCCTGAAAGGGAACTTCGACCTCGCCATCCACCACCCACGGATGCCACGACGCCCCGATTGTGCCGTCCGGCCCGTATTTGTGCATTAAAGCGGCACGGTCGCGGGGCAGGACACGGGCACAAAACTCGAAAAAGGCGCGGCTTGTTTCGCGCTGCCCCGCGCCGTCAAGTGCCAGCGACACCAGCGCGCCGTCGCGCGGCCACAGGTACGAATAGTGCGCGCGGGCGGTTTCGAGAATGTCCGTGTCGTTCGAGGCGATGATGGCCCCGCGCTTGTCCACCTGCGTGCGGATGACCAGCAGGCTGCGCACGTACAGCCGGGCCAATGTATCCCCTAGCAGGCCCAGGTCGGGACGGGCGGCGCGGGCGACCCCGAACCAATGCCGGGCGGTCGCGGCCAGGCAATGGTCGAAGCTGTCCGTGAGCAGTTGGTCCTGCTTTGCCGCCACGTCTTCCAATGTTTCACCGGCGACAATCCACGTGCGCACTGTCTGCAAACTGTTGCCCGGCACGGTCACGGTATACGACGCGACACTGTCCACAGCCCCCTGCGCGATGGCGTTCATAGATAATTCGCCGTCCTCGGCGTCGCGCCAGGCCCCTTCCGCCCCCTTGAACCCTTTTTCGCCGCAGGCGTATTGCGCAGGGCCAAGTGCGAAACCGGGCTGCCTCGTCGCCGGGGTATCGAGCGGAAAGGGGATGGGGCGGAAGATCGCTCCGACTGAGCCTTTGTCTTTGTACTGCATCACATCAAAGCGTGCCCGCTTTGCCAGCGCGTATGTGAAGCCAAGTTCCCATGTCCGTTCAAATCGCTGGATTTGCTCGTCGGTCAGGATGCCGTACAGCATTTGCTGTGCGTCGAGGGGCGTGAGGTCTTCGTAGGGCAGCGGTTGCAGTGTGCCGTTAACGCGCACCGTGGGCGGGACGCCCTGCGAGATGTGCAGGTCGGTTCCGCCAAGTTCCACCAAATCTTCCAGCAGAGCGTTTATGTGGACATCTTCTATCCGCTTCTTGGGGCCATCGTTTGCGGCTTCAAGAAAACTCTTAAGCAGCGGCGTGGGAACGGTTCGGTCCGCAAAGCCCCCGAACAGGAAATACCGATCCCGCTTGTAATGCACCAGGGCGCAGGCGTGGGGCGAGTAAAACACCGTGTCGCCGATGTCGCTTTCGTCAACGCGCAAGTCCTGCGCGAGAAACAGGCGTACCTCGCGGGTGTGGTCGCGCATATTGTAAACGCGGTACTGCGCGGCATACACGTTGCGGTCGTGCAGCACGGCATGGGTCATGTGCAGGCGGATGCCCAGACCGTTGTGGGTCGCGGTGCAATTCGTCACCAATGTATCGTTCTGGTAGGCGACGTGCCGCTTCCATGACTCGTCCAGCCAGGCAAAGCCCGCCTCTTCGGCCCACACGCCGACCCGGCAGCGATGCCCCCCGACATGGTTTGCCCAGCCGACATAGGGGAAATACAGGTCACGGATCTGGAAGCTGCCGTCCAGGTTGACCAGCATTTCCCCGTTGCCCAGCACAATCTCGCGCGGCATGGCGTGTCTTGTTCTTTCTTGAAAAGGGAGTGAAATGCGCCGTCAAGGACGCTTTGCATACGGCGCGCACAGCGGGTCGCCCAGCACCAGGTCTTTCCAGTGGGTGACCTGGGACGCGGCATAAAACGACTCGGCCAGGTTCCAGCCGCGCGTGTAGCGGTCAAACAAGATGTCCGGGTGCGCCATCGCGAGCGTGTACGGCTCGTCCACGTAGCCCTTGACGCCGGTCACGCCGCCCTCGACAAGGTCCGCGATCAGCGACTGCCACCAGCCGCTCCGCAGCATCGTGTGCGCCGACGTGGACACGACAGTTTCCGCTATCGCGCCGGGTCGGTACGTGTTGCCTTTGTACAGCGCGGCATCGTAATGCGGGTCGTTGCTGCCCCACGACCAGTAGCCCATGAGGTTCGGGATTTTACCGACAAACGTCTGCGACTGATCCCGCATCACCGTCAAATGCCGTGCCCTGAGGTCGGCGGCGGCGGGAACCAGCTTGCCGTTGAGGTCGCCGGGGTCTTGGCCGCCACTGCGGGCCGGGCAGCCGTCCAGCAGAAACGTGCCAGGCGCAGGCTTTGCGGCCAGCGACCTGTCCACCAGCGCTTCAGCCTCGGCCACCGTGTAGCCGTCCAGCCGCGTGGTCAGGTACAGCCCAAACTTTTTGTGCGAGAAGCGCTCCTGTGCATTGTAATAGGGGTTCATGGAGGGAGAAGCCATCCCCGCCATATCCTGGGTCATCAGCCGCCCATCCACCGAGTCCCCGTTCGGCGTAAAGCGCGGGTCGGGACCTTTGGCGTCGGAATGGATGCGCAGCGGAACGCCTTTGGTCAGCACAATGTAGTCTACGGTCTGCGACTGTGGCGACTGCGCCAGTGCGCTTGCGACCGGCTCCAGAATGGCCTGCGTAAACACATCTTCGTCCACTTCTTCCTGCTCGGCGCTGCGAATATGGCAGATATACGACGCGGGAATGTGGCGCTTTCGGGCATAATACGCCCCGATGGCTTTGCTCGCCGCGCTGTTGTCATTGACCACGATCAGCACGCGCCGCTCGGTGCCGGCAGCCGTTTCAGCCGCCTTTGGGTGGAGCGTGCGCGCCCCCTGCGCGCAGCCTGAGATCAAAGCCAGCAGAACAAATAGGAAAAGCCAGGATTTATTCACACGGTATGATACCCGTTTCCCAGGCGTTGCAGAGGCGCTGCCCGCACGTGCCAAACGCGAACCGACGACGGACGGTTTTCTTCCGTCGTCGGTACGCGCTCGCAACTTGCTTCCCCGTGGCTTGCCACGCGGGCAGAGGGCGCGTACCAACGACAGAGAATGATCCGTCGTTGGCTCCCCCAAGAGATGGATCGTTATTCCATCCCCACAGCCAGGGGGCGATACTGAGGCGATACTCTTGTGTGGCAACGGTTGGACAACGGGGCGGCTACCAAGCCCTGGTGCGTTACATCACAAACCAAGGGCACAAGCCGGAGGCTGTCAACCTCAAACTGCTGTTCCCGGAACAGTGACTTTTGGATACACTGGGGCTTGCCCCAGCGACTTTCATCGGCAGTAATCCGCGAGGGCAATGCCGGGGCAGCGATGGGCTAACCATGCGCATTGCGCAGCACGGCCTCGGCATTGGCGGACAGCGGCCTGTGTGCGTCACGATACCAGAAATGCGCCGTCGCGAGTGGGCGCAGCCATTTGGCATGACCGTCCGCGAGTAAGTAGTTGCTGCCGCCTTCATGGCGCGGAGCCAGGATATGTTTGTCTGGCCCAAAGCGCACAGGGTCGTCAATGTTGAACTCGGGGGCGGCACTGTCCTGCACTTCGCACAGGAGAATGAGTTTGTCGGGGGCAGGGAACTTGCTCAGGGAGAGGGGATGCGAGCTAGGCCCCGCGAAGGCTCCGTTGCCTTTGTCCAGTAGGCCGCCGTTGTAATTGCCGCTGTAGTTTGCGGCGTAGCCGACAGGCAATTTGTCCGGGCCTGTGGTGCATGCGGCATCAGGGCAATGAAATACGCTGCCGGACAGGCTTGCCGTGCGCAGGTAGGGCATAAAAGCGGTGACGGCTGTTCGCCAGGTGCGGCGGCTGCCGGGGGCGTCGGCGATGTTCGGCAGGAAGCCGTCATTGCTCTGCGTGTACTGCAAAAGGGCGAGGCCAAGCTGCCGTTCTCTGCCCAAGCAACTAATGTTGCGGGCATTCGCTCTGCCGCAAGGCCCACGGCTCTTGGCGAAGATGGGGAACAAGATGGCGGCGACGACAAAGATGATTATCAGAACGAACAGTATTTCCCCAAATGTCACTTTGCGCTTTGCCACGATGGTTTTCCTTGAGGGTAGGTGCGCCGACTGCCCCGGCGCGTATTACTTGTGCAACGCTTCTTCGCGTTCGGCATTGGCCGCAAGAGGCATGGGCGCTTCGGGCGTGACCAGGCCGATGCCGCCGCGCTTGGAGAATAAAATGGCCCCGGTCAGCAGGGCGGCCATCACCACGCAAATCACGATGCGCACGAGTGCAGATAGGTCGGGCAGCACGATCACGCCCGCGATGAGGACGCCGACCAGGTTCATTACCTTGATTAACGGGTTCAAGGCAGGGCCTGCCGTGTCCTTGAACGGGTCGCCGACCGTGTCTCCGATCACGCTGGCCTTGTGCTGATCCGTGCCTTTGCCACCAAACAGGCCGTCCTCGATCTTCTTTTTCGCATTGTCCCACGCGCCGCCCGAATTGGACAGCAGAACGGCCATCAATTGCCCGGACACAATGGCCCCGGCCAGGTAGCCGCCCAGGGCCGACGCGCCCATGCCGAAGCCGACGAGGATGGGCAGGCAGATGGCGAGTATGCCTGGCCCCAAAAGCTCGCGCTGCGCGGCGGCGGTGGAGATGGCGACGCACCGGGCATAGTCTGGCGTCTGCGTGTAGTTCATGATGCCCGGCATCTCGCGAAACTGCCGGCGCACTTCTTCCACCAGTTGAAACGCCGCGCGGGATACGGCATTGATCGCGAACGAGCAGAACAAATAAGGCGCGGCCCCGCCGATCAGCAGGCCGATGAACACTTTCGGGCTGCCCAGGCTGAAGGCGGCGGCGCTGAGGTGCGCGTCGGTCATAAAGGTGCGGAACAGGGCAACCGCAGCGATCACCGCAGTGGCGATGGCAAAGCCCTTGGTCAGGGCTTTGGTCGTGTTGCCCGCGCTGTCCAGCTTCGCCACCACTTTGTCGCCCGCGAAAGCCGAGGGCGCGGCCCCGTTCAGCGAAGCGCGGTACTCCTTCATGGCCCCGGACATCTCAAAGATGCCCTGCGCATTATCGGAGATGGGGCCGAAGGTGTCCATCGCCAGCACGTAGCCCGTGGTCGTGAGCAGGCCCAGGCCCGCTAGGGCGATGCCGTAGGCCGCCAGCAGGGCATTGCCGCCGAACAGCAGCACAATGGCGAGCAGGGCGACGACAATCGCGCCCGCCCCCCAGGCCGCGCTTTCCAGGCCCAGCGAGAACCCGGAAAGAATCAGTGTGGCGGGGCCGGTCTGCGACGCGTGCGCGACCTCGGTGACAGGCCGCTTGTCCGTGCCGGTAAAGTGCTCGGTCAGCTTGCCGATGGCGAGGGCCAGCACGACGCCGACCCCGACCGCCGTGACGAAGTACCACGCGCCGTAGGTGTGGGAACTCACGGTGATGCCGTCGCGCAGGCCGGGCAGGGTGAGTGCGGCCAGAGCGACACCCGCCAGAGCAATCGCCGCCGTCACCCAGAAGCCTCTATTAATGGGGACTAGGGGGTCAAGGGTCATGTCTTCGCGCCCGCGCATAGTCGCGATGCCAACCACAGACGACAAGATGCCGATGCCGTGAATGACCAGAGGAAACAAGATCAAGGGCAGCGCGTAAACCGGCCCGCCCACCGCCGCCCCCAAAATGAGCGCGGCCACCAAAGTCACCAAATAGCTTTCGAACACATCCGCCGCCATGCCCGCGCAATCGCCGACATTGTCGCCCACATTGTCCGCGATGGTCGCGGCATTGCGCGGGTCATCCTCGGGAATGTCCTGTTCCACCTTGCCCACCAGGTCCGCCCCCACGTCAGCCGCCTTGGTGAAGATGCCCCCGCCGACCCGCATAAACAGAGCCGCCAGGCTGCCGCCGAACCCGAAGCCCACTAACACCTTCATGGCATCGGTCTGGAAGACATAAAAGAAAACGGTCGCGCCGAGAAGCCCCAGCCCAACCGTCATCATGCCCGCCACCGCGCCGCTTTTGAACGCCGTTTCCAAAGCCCCTTTGTAAGTGGTCAAAGCCTGATGGGCCGTGCGCTGGTTGCCGTTGACCGCCATTCCCATGCCAATATAGCCTGCCGCATACGACAGGCCGACCCCGACTAAAAATGCGACGCTCACGCCCAGCGCAGTCGTGGTGGTGTAGCCCGGCTGCCCGTGAAACAAGAAAAACAAGGCCACGGCCAGCACGCCGACGAGGGGCAGCATCGTCCGCACCTGCTTGCTCAGATAGGCATACGCGCCCGCGCGAATGGCCGCGCCGACCCGCTGCATGCTGTCGCTCCCCGGCGACAAGCGCAGCACCTGCGCCCGCAGCACAAAGCCATACGCGAGGGCAGCAAGAGCCGCCAGCACGACAAAGCCCAGCACGCGCTCCACATCCGGCGTAAAGGTGGGCAGGGGGACAGCCTCGCCCGCCGCGTAGCTTGTCTGCGCGCTTGCCGCCAGCAGCCCCAACACTGCCAGCGTGCGCATTGTGAATAATAGCCGCACAATAAACCTCCTGTGCAGAAGCGCCGCCGGGGCAGCTCTGCCGCTAAATAGTAACTGTTGCGCCCATTATAAGTCAAAGGGGGAATGTTGTCAACAAGAGAGCATGAGCCGACAACACTGCTGCCTGGCTGTCACTCCCTCGGTGACGGGTATACTAGGGGCCGGAGGGCGATGGTATGCTGGTAGTGACAGGCGGGGCGGGGTTTATCGGCAGCGCATTGGTGGCGGCGCTCAACGCGCGAGGCCGCGACGACATCCTGATTGTGGACGATTTAGGCAGCGGGGGCAAGTGGAAAAACCTGCGCGGCAAACGCTTCATAGATATTGCCGGTACTTGGATAGCGCCCAAGTCACTCGCTCGGAAGTACGGCAAGATTGACGGCATTCTGCACATTGGAGCCATCACCGATACATCTGCTACCGATGCTGATGCCCTGTATGCTGGCAACACGCGCTGCACGCGAAGGCTCGCAAAGTGGGCGATGGACAATGATACACGTCTAGTCTACGCGTCCAGCGCGAGCGTGTACGGCGACGGCGCACTCGGCTTTTCCGATGAGGACAGCATCACCCCCCAGCTTCTGCCGCTGAACCCCTACGCCTTCTCCAAATGGCTGTCCGACATGGAATGTATCCGTGAGGGCTGGACAGAGCGCATCGCCTCCCTGCGCTTCTTCAATGTGTTCGGGCCGAACGAATACCACAAAGGCTTTCTCGGGTCGGTGCCCTGGCATGCCACCGAACAAGTGCAGCGGACGGGACGGATTGCGCTCTTCCAATCCCACAAAGAAGGCTATGGAAACGGCGAACAGGCGCGCGACTTTGTCTATGTCAAAGACGTCTGCGACACGGTGCTGTGGTTTCTCGACCACCCCGACGCGAACGGCATCTTCAACTGCGGCACCGGCCAGGCGCGCACGTTCAATGACCTCGCCGCCGCTATCTTCGCGGCTCTGGGCAAAGAACCCGCCATCGACTACGTGCCGACGCCCGAAAGCATCCGCGCCTCGTATCAATATTTCACCCAGGCCGACCTCGCCAAGCTGCGGCGCATCGGCTGCACGCGCCCCTTCATGTCCCTGGAAGACGCCATTGAGGACTACGTCGGCAGCTACTTATCCAACACGGCAAATCCCTACTGGTAGCCGTGCTCTCCTCACTCAAACCTCGGCAGACACACAAACAAACATCGGCAGATACACAAAGGCCGGACTGCTCCTCAGTGAACAGCCCGGCCCTTTGCAACAGTGCACCCTCGATGAAACGCTACGATGCCACCTGCAAAACGAGCTTGCCGCGCACATGTCCGCCCTGGCTGGTCTCATGCGCCTGCCGCGCTTCCGACAGCGGGAACACGCGCTCCACATATGGCTTCAGCTTGCCTGCATCCGCCATACCAGCGATCTGCGCAAGCTGCGCGCCACTGTCCTCGGCTTGGAATATCACGCCGCGCCTGCCGTGCGCCTGCGCGTGCTTTTCCGTGTCCGGGTCGACGATGCTGACCAGAATGCCGCCCGGCTTCAGGACGCCCCACGAACGCTCCTGCGTGTCGCCGCCGATGGTATCGAGAACCACATCCACATCGTGCGCCACGGTCTCGAACTTTGTCGTATTGTAGTCGATCAATTCATCCGCGCCCAAACCTTTGACAAACTCGTGGTTACGCGCCGATGCCGTCGCGATCACATGCGCGCCCTTGTCTTTGGCAAACTGCACGGCAAGATGCCCCACGCCGCCCGAGGCCGCATGGATTAGCACGGTTTGCCCTGCCTCCAAGTGGGCATGGTCGAACAAAGCCTGCCAGGCCGTGAGGGCTGCTACGGGCAAAGATGCCGCCTGCACAAAGTCTAAAGCCTGCGGCTTGCGCGCCGCATGCTGCGCAGGAAAGGCGACATATTCTGCGTACCCGCCGCTTCTTACGTCGGCGTACACGGCATCGCCCGGCGCAAACTCGGTCACGCCCGCCCCCACGGCTTCCACGGTTCCGGCGACATCGAAGCCTAATATCAGCGGAAACTGCGCGGGAAATGCGTCCTTGAGATAACCTTCGCGTATTTTCCAGTCTACCGGGTTGACCCCGGCGGCGTGGACTCGCAGAAGTATCTCGCCGTCCTGGGGGGTGGGGCGGGGCGCTTCTTCATACTTCAGAACTTTGGGGTCGCCGTATGCATGGATGCGAACGGCTTTCATGTCGGGCATAGGGGTTCTCCTGGGGCGGTCTGCCTGCGGGGGAAACCGCGCAAAACGCGGGGAAGTTCCCCGGCGCTGTCGAGGACGGAGCGCGCGGGGGCAGGTTTTCGACCTGCCCCCGCGCCGCCGCGTTTACTGGCCCGGCGTCGAGGCCGGGGTTCCCGCGCCGCCTGCCGCTCCGGCACCCATACCCGCGCCTGATCCCGCTGTGCCTGACGCGCCGCCGCTCGTGCCCGTTGTGCCTGTGCTTGCGCCGCTGCCGGCCCCGGATGTGCCTGTGCTTGCGCCGCCGCTCATGCCGGATGTTCCCGTGCTTGCGCCCGATGTGCCCGACGTACTGCCCGTGCTCATGCCGGATGTGCCTGACATGCTGTTCATGTCGGCCATTGTGGCCGGGGCGACGCCCGTGACCGTGGGCGGCGTGGTGGGCCGCAGCATGCTGTCGGGTGCGCCGACGCTCATGGCCGCCTGGTAGATCAGCGCGGTGTGCCCTTCAACGCCCGGCAGGTACTTGGCGGCGAACGCCTTGACCTGCGGGTCCTGCCCCTGGCTGAGTTCCATGCCGTACAAAGCGATGGTGTTCTCGTGGTCCACCTGCTGGCCCGCCAGATACTGCTTGTCGAAGTCTTTGCCGTTTGCCGACGACAGCATCCGGGCGACCGCCATGTCGGGAACGGTCGGGCCTTTGGGCGATGGCAGGCCCAGCAGCGTCGCCAGGCCCATGCCCTCTTTGAGCGAAGCGCTGTGGCCCATAATCAGCGTTTGTGCGACTTGCTTGGTTTGTGCTGTTTTGGACTTTTTCAGCGCCATCTGGCTGGTGGAGATTTCCGCCATGTCCCCCTGCGCGGAACGCAGCATGAACAGTTTGTCCGTGTCGTTGAGCGTCGCGCTCGGCGTGGCCGAACTCGCGCCCATGCCTGAACCCGTGCTCATGCCGGGCATCGTACTCGTGCCCGCGCCTGTGCTCATGCCCGGCGTCGTGCTTGTGCCTGAAGAAGTATCGGGCGTCGACGCGCCGCCCGGCGCGCTTGTCTGCGCGAACGTGGCCGGGCCGCTGAGCAGGCTCAGGGCGGCGGTCAAAGAAACGGCATAGCCGAGTGTGCGTGGTGTGGTCATCGTGGTTCTCCTTGACGAAATGCGAGAGGTTTTGCGGTCAACACTTCTTACACAACGAGGATACCAACGGAAAAATCAGAACAAACGCACCAGGCACGCACTTTCACGGATTATGTTTCAGGGCGAAGCGTGAAAGGGAGACCATTCACGCGCCGCCCCAAAGCAGGCCCACGTTCTCCTCAAAGCCGGCGTTTCTGTCATCGGCTTTGCCGGCGGCACCCTTGCACGCGCCCGGCCAGCAGCAATCCGCCCACGACCAGCGCCACCCAGGGCGCGGGTTCCGGGGCGGGGATGGGCACAAAGGCGGACAGGAACCCGGTGTACCCCGACACAATCGCCCCGCCGCCCCCCGATCCGAACAGCGGAAAGTTCGGGCCGGGATTGGCCTTTGTGCCGAATTGGTCCAGGAAGTTGTTGACGGCGGCGATCTGATACTGCCCGTTAATCATCACAAACGCCGGGCTGCCCGAATCGCCGCCTCCAATCGTCGCTTCCACATCGTTGCCGAGCGACCCGCCGCCCAAAAAGTTCGGGGCCGGGTTGGGGCTGCCCTGCGGACTGTCAAAGTCGAACAGGTAGGTCTGGTCGCCCGGCTGATAGGTCGTGGCGACATCTTTGCCGCCGGGCAGCAAAAACCCGTCGGCATTGTTCTTCCCCACGCGGCGTGCGCCCGCGCTGTTGTCAAACCCCGTCGTGCCGCTGCCGGACTGCCCGTAGCCCACAAAGGTCAAGGTCGTGCCCGCTGTCAGTGCCCCCGTATACAAGCCATACGTGCGAAATGCGGCAGGTACAGGCGCACTCAAGGTCACCACGGCAAGGTCGCCCACATCGTCCGGGTCAACTCCCCGATATGATGGGCAGATGTCGATGCGCGAAGCCGCAAACGACATCGTGCCTGTCCCGTTATTCAGGTTGAAAAAGATGCCGGAGGGGTCGCTGCCCGACCCGAACA
>JAABUQ010010597.1_pt1 | contig 12025 bp, 10 predicted proteins | sample 5560001 | NCBI WGS metagenome assembly JAABUQ01 (sample SAMN10711888, study PRJNA513371) | rock metagenome | isolation source: Antarctica rocks | place: Antarctica: Victoria Land, Finger Mt nord | collected 2015-12-18
ACGTATATATAGGCCCAAATAGGGGGAGCATGCAGGCCCCAAATGGGGGGAGTATACAGGGCCCAAATGCACGTATATATAGGCCCAAACGGGGGGAGCATACAGGCCCCAAACGGGGGAGCATACAGGGCCCAAATGCATATGCATATAGGTCCCAAATGGGGGAGCAAACAGGGCCCAAATAGGGGAACAAACAGGGCCCAAATAGGGGAATATACAGGGCCCAAATGGGGGAGCATAAAGGACAAACGCACGTATACGTAGGCCCTGTATAACCCTGTGCGCTCCTCCCGTTTAGGCCCTGCATGCTCCCCCCATTTGGGCCTACATGCATATGCATTTGGGCCCTATATGCTCCCCCCATTTGGGCCTATGTATACGTACATTTGGGCCCTATATGCTCCCCTATTTGGGCCTGTATATACGTATATTTAGGCCCTGTATGCTCCCCCTATTTGGGGCTATATGCTCCCCCTATTTGGGCCTGTATACCTCCCCCATTTGGGCCTGTATATACGTGTATTTGGGGCCTATATACTCCCCCTATTTGGGCCTATATATATATATATTTGGGCCCTATATACTCCTCTTATTTAGGGTTATATACTCCCCCCGTTTGGGGCCTGTATGCTCCCCTATTTACTATGTTTTCAAATTTTTCAAAATTTCTACGCTAAGCCCAATCGGGTAATCAGCTTTTTCGTAGTGTTGGTGGTGGGGGAAGTCCAAATTGCGGAACCGCCAACCGTAATGCAATCAGCTGTAATGCTTAATGGGGTGTGGCGGGCGCAAATTCGACTACGGCGCACAAACTGCGCCACCTAGAGCTGGGCGCTAACATCAGTGCCTCCAGGCAATGCCGGGCTGATCTTTGAGCCGTGGATATGCCTTGGGTCTACTGCCATGCTTCTTAACTGTCTAGTGTTCTTTATAATGAACACATCGGTAGCGCTTGAATATCATTGCCAAGCCTTGTTTGCGTTTGCCGACGTTGTGCGTACGCAATGGAAGAGCTCGAAGTCCAGTGCAATGGCGCGGAATCTTACCCGAAAAACATAAATACCCAGGACCAGTTCCCACATGTGATCGATCTCAAGCACAAATTTCTGGATAAAGAGGAAGCGCGGCTGTTTTGCAGTGAAGAACGAGCCCGTATAGACTTTCTCGAATATGGCGATGGAGGCATAGGTAGGTCAAATCCTGCTGCTCGAGATCCTCCATGTCTCTCGGCCCACGATTGCATCTGACGACTGATCAGATTTTTGGGACCGCCATGTCACAAGTGTTCACGGGTTGCGAAAGTACTATAAAATAGGCAGAGATGATAAAGTTCGAGGACCATGGTGTAGATATCTGTAAGTGCAGCATCACCGCATCTTGACTTTCGGTCGAGCTGAGATGGCATCCCAGCTTCCTCTCTGCTCGGACTTCGAGAGACCCGCTACATTGCACACGGGAGATGCTCATGCTTTCCTTTACCTACCTCCAGGTTCCCCCTGACTTTATTGATTTCCTATCGTTGTTTGGAAGACAAACCCGGCCAAAACATTTCCATTTCAGTGCCTTCCGACAACGGACAAGACTGAGCTCTGTCGAGACGTCTGCGCAGAAATCTCCTCGGGCTTTCAGAATCGAGGCTTGTGGCTGGTCTGGCCGTGATCTCTCCATTTGTTACAATTTAAAGTCGGTTGAATCATCGCCGCAGACCTGGCCTTGGTCTATTCGCGACTGTGCAATTAGCCACTCGTTCGACGTAGAATTCAGCAGAACGATATGGCTAATACTCAAGGGTGACAACTTGATGAGGGATCGAATCCGGTCCTCAGCCAAGGGCAAAAGCCCTCCTGGCCTGGCGTCATTTCAAAACATGGACCGGGCTTTTGCAGCGACTCTCTTGAATCATCTCCTGATATGCGGCTGGGCCGTAGAAGGCTGGGACAGCTACATTTTATTCCTCGAAGAAAAGTATCATGAGACATGGAAAAAGGCTGTGTCCAATGACCTTCAGCTTCCTCTTGCTGTCACATATCAAGGCGGAGACAATTTCCCCGGAATCAAGAGGACTGGAAGCGGACTCAGCACCAAGACGATAAAGACAGCTCTCTCCCACGCTCGTACGAGGACTTTCAGTGCTCTGAGCAGTATCAAGGAGAAGCCGGCAGCTCCCGGGTCAAACCGCGATCCGGATCTTGAAGCAGGCCAAGATCAGCGACTCTTGCCAGGGACACAGAAGGTTGCTGTCGAATTCGAGACACTGGGTCAAGAAGCTTTCTCTCTTCATGATCTGCAACATCTTCAACATCTGCAAGATAGAACCAATGAAGCCGTGCTGGTCTTAAAACTCAACCTCACGGTAATGTCACAGATGAGGCAATACTACCAAACAACCACTGCGTCTCGGGATTTTCCATCGAAAATCGCCGAAGCCTGCACCCAGGATCTCGATATGTTTGACTCACTGGTAAAGGGTTACGAATCTGATATCTAGATGTACACAATGAGACTCGAGACGCTTGTCGGTTTCATGGGCGAATGCAAAACGCTGGTATCAAGCTTTAGACCGGAAGTCTCAGGATTTGGCTAATTGATATACAGCTTCACGGAGTCCTCGACTGGCAAAACAAGGAGACAAGCAAATACCTGGCTTGCCAATCGAGCGTTTCAATAATGAACATGGAGCGAATGGCTCGGGAGATGAACGATCTCGCGAGCAAGACTAAAACAGAGACAGTGTCCATGAGGGTTATAACGCTCGTAACACTGGCTTTCTTGCCAGGTACATACATATCTGTAAGTTGTGACCTTTTGCCGGTAAGCCCTCTTTCATCGCGAATGCACCAGACAGTGGCAATGATATCAGAATATTTCACGTTCGCAGGACCCCTTTCTGATCTTCGAGTTTCTCGTTAGACACTTATGAGCACCGACATCTTCCAAGGTCAGAAGAACAGCCCAAGAGACTCGAATCCATACGGGTACCTTACGCCGTGGCAGTTCTATATGGCTCCCACTTTGCCCTTGACCTTTTGTACATTGATGATCTGGCTGATTGCCAATGCACGCGAAAAAACCAAAGCAGAGATGAAGCGACTCAGATATTATGTGGAACGCGAAAAAAGCTCACATGCTTGACCGACGCCGAAACTTTATGATTCATAGCATATTCCACTAGAAGAAGTCTAACGTCCAGATCATTCATCTGCCCCAATACTCATCTATCATGCAGAGGCACCACTCAAAAAGTGCTAGACGCGGATGCTGACTTTCGACGCGTCACCCCTTTGAATTACGCATGGTTGTTGTTGGAGACAGAATCTCACTACATTGATTTGCCAGATCGTGAACAGATTGCCTATATCCTTAAGCCAGCTCAATTATGGACCAGATGGCGATATCTTACCATGTACAGATTTCGAAGTAACAGACAACGAGATGGTTGTTTGTCTTTCGGACCCTTTCTGGCTTTATTCAAATCTCCCGTCTGACGGCCAACAGTATACAATACAGTGAGCAGCAACAGCCTTCGCGAACATCTACCATGGTAACCACGAGCCATTTGTTGGAGTCTGAAATGACAGGAGTTTTCCTTGAATTTATTCTATCCGGGCCTCATATGCAAATTAGACCCAAACTCAAGTCCGTCAGAAACCGCCCCAACTCCACCCGAAGTGGACGAATCCCCCACCCCAACGGGTCGATCTTAATCCAAATCCACATCAAACAATTCTTTTCCATCTCAACATCATATGCGGACAAACAAACTTCTGGCAGGCCTCCTCCTTTGCCCATTGCTGGTTTGATCAAGGCTCAAGCCCGGATACCCATTCTTTGCACAAATCTCGCCCCATGCGCCGAGGTGGCTATGGCTGTGAAAATACACAAACCACCTCATGTTGGCTTCGGTACTATGAAAAGGGCATTGGGGGGACCTTTGAAACTCTTTAACTCGAATATATAGCTTATAAGTACCTATCTGCCCTGAGTCTATTCATGTCATAGAATATAGCGAAACCCTATCTCCTGTGCAATAACAGTTTGGAGCCAGCTGATATCATTAAGTCAATCATTATCCCTTGAAAGAAGTACTAATTGGACCACAATGTTTGTAGGATGAGCATCGTATAGGACAATCCAAAAGCTTTCCAGCAGCGTAAATACTAAACGATCTTCTATTCACAGATGTAACTGGCTTGGAAGATTTGGAGTACTGCACTGGGACTGTACGCCACCTAGCATCAAGAATTCTGGCTATTGTCATCAACCCATAATCAACTGCGAAGCCTGCCACTCTCTTTTTATCCTTTTGACACAAGCCGGCCTATGCCTAGTATCAAGCCAATCTCGTCTCTAATGTTTGTGAAGGGTTGTCGCAAGAATTTAGAATATGACACTAGATAAAGGATTTAAAGAATTTAATAATACTTTATCTTATTTTACTAATTAATATTTTATTTAAAGTAAGGATTATTATTATAAAAAGTAAATATTTAAAAATCTTTTCGTTAATATTTAAAAATTAATTTTAATTAACCTTTATATTTACTTTATTAAATCTTTTATACCTTATTAAATTTTTAAAAACTTTAAATAATACTTCGCTCCTTCTGATAAAACTCGTTATTATAATATTAATAGGCAATATTAAACTTTATATATTAAAAAACTTAAAGACTAAATAATAAAATATTAATTCGAAAAATAGAATATCCTTTTTATTAAAATAATTAATATAAATTATTTAAATTTTTAATATATTATAATTAGGAATAATTTTATTTAAAGTATTTATTTTATAGATTATAAGTACTTAATAGCAATTAAATACAAATTCCAAGAAGTTATTATTAAAGGAGAAATATTATCTATTTTTATAAAACTTATAAAATAATTTAAATAATTTTATTATATTAATAGTAAATTAGCTTTAAATATATTAAATATATTAAATATTCTAGCTTTAATTTTTGTTGTTTTATATAAAAAGTAACTTTCCCTTATTCTTACTTTTGAATATTAAATCCTTATCTTTAAATACCTTATTAAAGGTATATATTATTAATATAATAATCATTTTATTTTTAATAGAGTTTTTTAACTAATAAATTGGACTTTTAATTTATTATATATTAAAAAGACTTAAGAAGCTTTCGCAAATTTATTTTTCAAAAATAAGATTAATATAATTATTATTCGTTTTAACATAAATATTATTAGCTTTTAAAGAACTTTTAACCAAATAAGCCGAAAAGCTATTACTTTATTTATTTGTAATAATATATAATAAAAAGCGTATATTATTAAATATAATACTACCAAGTCAAATATTAAATTAAATATTATTAAGCCAAATATCTAATTAAATATTATTAAGTTAAATATTAAATTAAATATTATTAAGTTAACAATTAATCTAAATACTATCAATTTATCTTTTAGTAAAATATTATTTATTTATATTATTAAATATAATACTATCAAGATAAATATTAAATTAAATATTATTAAGCCAAAAATTTATTTAAATACTATTAAGTTAAATATTATTAATTTATCTTTTAACAAAATAATATTCAATCTTTTTTATTTTACTTTCAAATAATACTTTGATTCCTAATACTATATTATCAATTTATATATTTAATAATAATAAAGAAGAGGAGGAGATCTTTGCTTAAAATATATATATACAAGCAAAAGATCGTTATAAAACCTTATATATAATTTTATTAATAATTTAATTTAGGATACCAGCCTATATAGTTATCCTAAGGGAATATATTAGTTATAATAATCTTTATATCCCCCTTAATCTTATTTTGCTTTTTCTAAAGTTATTTAAACCCCTAATTATATTATTAAAATATTATTATTATATTACTTGTATTGACCCTCCAACGGCCATGACCCCCCAACGGCCAGGCACTAAGCCTATTTAGGGAAGCTAATACCAGTATACTTTACATGCTACGCCTGCACATTATGTTAAACATTTAAAAAAAAGTAAATTGTAGAACTTGTCGAATACTCTTGTTTGGTTATTTATTGACGTAAATCGACCAACAAACGGTAAATAAATTTAAAGGTAGAGTTTTGTATCTCCCAAAATATAAAGTTAAATATAATAATAAAAAACATATATAAATATTAGGGTACCAAAACGTCTACAATTCTCGTTTATATAAGATAATTTGGTATACTCTGTATAGGCTTTATATAATAAATATAGATAAGGATATAATAATAATATTTAGGAAGTATTGTATTGTTTAATAAATAGAAACAGTAGAATTTGGTCGAAAACAGGAGGGACAGGAAAAAACAGAGCCGAAAAAGTCCTAAACATGACAAATGGATACTGGAGCCGATTCCCAAAAGGGTACAATGCAATATAATCTTTGCTTGTGCATCTGATATGTTGGTATCTAAGAGTTCCTGATGCCGAGAAAGTGCAATTAAGTTTTGAAAATGCTCAATGTGCCGTACGTGCCCGCCCGACATGTCCCAACAATAGCGATGGCAGCTGCGCCCTTACAACTGTATAAAGATGGAATAAGACTCACATCCTCAATTCATTTCATTGACTCCCTTCTACCCTGCAACGTAACATCCACACCTCCCCAACCATGTCTCAACAGACGCAACAAAGCAAATACGCCCAACTCCCCCTCTCAACCTCCGGCCCCGAAGATTGCGCTTTGACTGTACCTAACCTTCTCCGCCCGTATCAAAAGAACTGTAAAGCTAAGCATTCCCAGGGTCATGCCCTCCTGACCTCCCCCTACCACAACAAGGGCAGCGCATTCCCCTCCAACGAACGGAAGGAGTTCGGTCTCTATGGACTGCTGCCTCCGAATGTGCAGACGTTGGAGGAGCAGGTCAAACGGGCGTATGAGCAGTATTCGAGCCTGCCGGATGCACTGGCTAAGAACACCTTCATGTGAGTTTTTGGCTTTTCAAGGGTGCATCTGGGTTAGATTGCTTAGAGGTTTTGCAGGACGAGTATGAAGGAGCAGAATACGGTTCTGTTCTTTAAGGTGGGTGCCTCCTTTCTTTAGGCACTTCTCATGGTTTTGATAAGAGATTCGGGAAGGTGAGGGGGGCTGATGTGTTGCTTCCTTGTCATTCTTTACAGACTCTTTCTGATGGCTTGGTGTTAATGGCGCAGTTAATTCAAGATCACTTGAAGGAAATGTTCGGTATCATCTACACGCCTACGGAGGGGGATGCGATACAGAATTATTCGAGACTGTTCAGGAAGCCGGAAGGCTGCTTTTTGAACATCTCTGACCAAGACCGGGTTGAAGACAACCTGGCGCAGTGGGGCGAGAAGGATGATATTGACTACATTGTTGTGACTGATGGGGAGGAGGTGAGGTCTTTTCACTCTCTAGATTAAAGGGATTTGCTAATAGGAATCAGATCCTGGGAATTGGTGATCAGGGTAATAATACACAGACGGTCCCTTCAGAGTATAATACATTGATCTGTGAAACCAGGTGTGGGTGGCATCCTCATATCCGTGGCAAAGCTCGTTCTCACGACTCTATGCGCTGGAATCCACCCTTCTCGAACCTTGCCCGTTGTGCTCGACTGTGGTACTGATGTAAAGCTTTCAAGCGCTCCGCCCTCAGTAAATATAACTAATATTGTGTAGAACCCCCAACTTCTGAATGACGACCTCTATCTTGGTCTCAAGCGATCTCGTGTACGTGGAAAGCAGTACGACGAATTTGTGGACAAGTTCGTGCAATCGGCGACGAAACTGTATCCGCGAGCGTACCTACACTTGTAAGACTTTGTCCTGTGATGAGCTCACTGTTTCTAAGTGATTCAAGCGAGGATTTTGGTCTGGCGAATGCGAGAAGAATTCTCGATATGTACCGGCCCAAAATCGCATGCTTCAATGACGACGTACAAGGCACAGGATGCATCACACTTGCCGCAATCATAAGTGGCTTACACGTCAGCAAGCTGAAGCTGACTGACATGAGAATGGTCGTCTTTGGATCGGGGTCCGCGGGCATTGGTATTGCCTATCAAGTGCGAGATGCAATTGCCGCGGAAAGCGGAAAGTCGAAAGAAGATGCTGCAAAGCAGATATGGTAATACTCCTCAACGTAGGCACAATCCACGCTGATTGTGATTCTCAAGGTGTGTCGACAAACCAGGCCTTCTTCTGAAATCCCAAGGTGACAATCTCACGAAAGGCCAAGGACCCTTTGCACGAGATGATTCGGAGTGGAAAGGCAAGTCTCACGACGATCTTTTGGCTGTCGTCAAGGAAGTAAAACCTTACGTCTTGATCGGCACATCCACAAAACCAAAAGCATTCACCAAAGAGATCGTGGCAGAAATGTCAAAGCACGTCGATAGACCTATCATCTTTCCGCTTAGCAATCCAACAAGGCTTCATGAAGCAGACCCGAGGGACATCAATGAATGGTCCAAAGGTAAAGCTTTGATAGCAACCGGAAGTCCTTTCCCACCTGTGGAATACAACGGGAAGAAGTACGAAGTTGGTACGTCGTCCAATGTCTACAAGAACGTGCGGGCCATCACTCACCCAGAACAGCTGAATGCAACAACTCGACCGCGTTCCCAGGTATCGGTCTCGGCTCCGTTTTATGTCGGTCCAAGCTCGTCTCAGACAAGATGCTTGTCGCCGCAGTGAAAGCCATTGCAGCTCAATCACCCGCGCTGAAAGATCCCGACAAAGGCCTTGTCCCGGATGTAGTCGACGTGCGGGAGATCAGTGTGCATATCGCGAAAAGCGTGATCAGGCAAGCTGTTGAAGAGGGTTTGGCGACCGAGAAGGGTATTCCCGAGGACGATCAAGATCTCGAGCATTGGGTCCGCGAACAGATGTGGGAGCCACGTTATCGATCTCTAGTTCGTGTGGAGAAAGATCAGGCTTCCAAGCACGGCAAAGGCGAGCTGGGTAGCAGTGGTGTAAGGAGGGAGGCCAAGTCCATATCCAGCGATTGAACAGTCTTTCTGGCTTCTTCATGTTTTGATGGGGCATGAACATACAACCTTAGATCAGAAATCCTCAAGCATCTTCTTTACCCACCTTCTCAACCATCAAACCCCACTTGAAGCCTTCTCACTATCACCCCCTCTGCCACTAACCCCCTCTCCCGCCAGAGCAACAAGACTAAACCCCTCCTCCCCGCCCAAGTCCAGAAAAGTCCTCACCCCCAGCTCCAACGCCCTCTCACTCACCGCATCCTCTCCCTTCCCCAAATCCCCTCTGTACACCGGTCCCTTCATCCCTCCATTCAACTCCCACAATCCCTTCCCCGCCTTCACAAACGTAACAAAATGAAATCCATTGCCCATCCTCTCCTGCTCTTCCAGATCCCCCGGCGCCGTATCCCCCATCTCCGCCGCCTCCCTATACGCCTTTTCCAGCGCATCGGAATTGTACACCACCTCCGCCCGTTCCTTCGGCCCCAGCGGCTCAACCTCCCGAACCAAACCCTCCAACGTAGACCCCGCCCCGATAAACCCCCTCGCAGCACCATTGCACGCCGCGTGCAACACAGCCATCAGTCCGCACGAATGCCGGATCGTCTGCCGGAACCACAATACCGGTTCCTCCTCCCCGCATCTGGCGTATTCGGTCATGGCGGCGTTGTCGACATCCCGGGCGATGTGGTAGGTTTGTGCCGGGCAGATTAGGATGAGTGCGTGTACCGGTCGGGGAGGGCGGGGGACGAGGGGAGTTACGGTATAGATGTCGTGGAAGGAGAGTGTGGTGGTGCCCAGGGCGTGGAGGAGGTGGGATAGGGGGGCGGGATTGTTTTCTAGGGAGGATGGTTAGTTGAGTGGGGAGGATGGTAAAGGTGGGGAAAAGGGGGCGAGAGGGGGGATACCTAGTGGAATGAAAGTTTTTTGACGGGTAGAAGAGTCTTGGGCGCTGGGTGCTGCCGCCATGGTGGTTGGGAGTAATGTTGGAGAACGATGGGGAGGGATTGTCTCTGTCAACGCCGGGTAGCATTGGGGGGTTAGTGGGGTACTCGGTATGGAAGTTTGGCTCTTTTGCTTCGATCGCTTGCATATGTTCTTATACTTCCATCTTTGAATCTGCTCTCGGCTTCTATTTCCATAATCGCTGCCAGTCGTCTTGAGGACACTGGGCTATGCTTCTTGAGGGAAAATTGTGTGCATCGGCCCTATTATGCACGTACATGCAAGTGATGCATCAAGTCTGACTGACCTCCTGGACCCCTTTTCGCCTTCGTTGGCTGCAGTAGTGTGGATGGCGGGGTCACTGGTTACAGCCTTGTCGTCTTCATCTTAGCTATTCACATTCTCAACTATTTTCATCAATTCAAAAAGATCCAAATTCGAAGAAGTCGATCGATCCCCTCTGCATATTTACCCTCTATTGACTACTGATGGCCGAACCCAAGACCCGCAACTCCATTGGAGCTGGGACCCTTACGAGTCTGTTCAGCAACTGCGTAGGCCGTTTGTACTCGATCAAAGCAAGTCCAGGTTGCACTGGCAATGAGACACTGATATCCGTCAGATACACGGTCGAGACAACTCGCTTGCTCATCTGGGCTGACTCTGCGGGCATCTTCTACAATGAAGAATGCTATTGCAAGTCCCTTAACGAGTCATGGATCTGGGATGTGGTACACCGGATCATGTTGGAGATTGGAATCCTTTTCGACGAGGAAACGGCCTTGAGATCAAAGTATGGCCTGAAGCGGCTCGACCAAAACACAGCTCCGTCCTACTCTCGGTACAGGACAAGTATCTACGCAGGCTTCCAATCTCGACTGGCCAGTCTGCATTCAGAGATCTACGCAAAATTAGGACGCCAACAATTGGCAATGAAGGATGTCTGGTCTGTTACCAATGACCAAAAGTTCTCGATTCTGATCGATCGTTTTCGCCGGCTCAACGATAGCCTTTGTGACATGACAAGAGATGTTCGAGACGACCGAAGTGCAGCCGTAGATGGATGCTTCTCTCAAATGAACGACCCTGGAGAGCTCTCTAGGATCCGAGATGCATGTGCCAAAACGAATCCCGATTGGACCAAGGGCGCGACTAGACGCCTCCTGAGCATACAGACCTCGGCCCCGAAACAGGCTCACGTGGAGAGCAACAAGGCTGCTGAATCATTTTGCAATCCACGAGCAGCTCCACCGGTCCCCAAAGACTGCCAGTCGCTGAGCAAGACCAGTGTTGACGTGGATGCGGAACCACTCGACGCTGCAGACTACGTCGTGGTGGAGTCCGAAACCTCGGAACGCGACACACGCATCAAGCGACTGGAAAAGCATCTCTTCGCCGAGAAACATTTGACAGCCGTTCTCGAAGAGGCAATCGTGGATCTGGAAAAACAGGGCAAACAGGTGAAGAAGGATCTGGATATGTTTAAGAAACGGTGCGGTCAATTGGAAGACCAGATTGCGGAGACAGAGGCGAGAGAGAATGCACACCATGCCGCACATAGGCACAAGATGGAGGAGGAACTCCTCGGCCAGAGGTTGCAGAGGATCGTACTTGAAGACGAAATCGGGGCATTGAAAGAGGAAAACAAGAAAACGGAATCCGAGTGTGAGATGCGGATATGTCAGCTCGAAAACGGCCTCCTCGCCGAAAAGCAACTCATCGCTAAGCTTGAAGATCGGTGCAATGGAGTCAGAGAGAACATGGAGACGTATAGGCAGCGATGTTGGGACATGGAGGACCAGAATGGGACGCCGTCTTGCTGGGCTACCGCGGATGGATGGGATTAGCAAATTTTTGCCGATAGTCAGCGGTTCGATATTGTCGCGCGACGAGGGAGGGCGGACAGCAAAGCACAGGGGTCTCACGTCTGGAATCGAGCCGGCTGGGGTTTATGAGCCTATGAATGCACGAATCGAGTTCCAACCGCAAGAACTCTGCCCCTTTCCTGGCGCCGTCTCACACATCATGTCTTCCCGATTCCCAACACGGCTCCACTCGACACCCTTGCCCCCTCCAACCCACCACCATCTCCCCATCCAGCCACTCCTCCCCG
>JAABUQ010010598.1_pt1 | contig 12025 bp, 11 predicted proteins | sample 5560001 | NCBI WGS metagenome assembly JAABUQ01 (sample SAMN10711888, study PRJNA513371) | rock metagenome | isolation source: Antarctica rocks | place: Antarctica: Victoria Land, Finger Mt nord | collected 2015-12-18
GGGTTCGAACCTCGACCGGCAAGGCGTCCCAAACAGATTGTGGTAACGGTGAGGGCGACATCATGACATCGTTCTACCTGCTCAAACACTCCAGCGAAACTAGCTACCCCCCGTGAACGGTTACCCGCGCAGAAGACACTTACTGATTGATCGACCGAGACAAGGTTTTGGAACCATCGAGCCGGGGCCATCGACGGCCGTCGGGCCCCGGCTCAAGGCATGAGGGCCAGGCCATGAATCGTGTGATCGTGATGATGTTGGTGTGCTGCTCGGCATCGGCGCAAGCCCAGGTCGACGATGCTCGAGGCGCCGTCGAGATGATCGAGTCACTCCAGCACGACATCAAGGATTTTCGCTGTGAATTCGAAGGCAAACTCTACTACCTGAGCGACGAAGTCCGAAAGCTTCGAGGGCTCCAGGGCGAGGGGCTTTATGACACTTTCAGCGGCCTTTATGTCTGGAAGACCGGCGGCGACACCTACGTCGACAGCCTCCATCGCTTCGAGCCGGAAGGCAAGATCGTCCGGGAAACCCTGATCGTCCGACCGCGCGAGAAGCAGGCGGAAGTCTATTCGAGGCCCGTCGACGCCCCGTTGGGAGAGGCTTCGCTCCAGGACTCCAGCCACGTGAACGCCAACCGGACCGGCTCGCTGGGCGAACTCTTCCTCATCGACGAGATCAAGCGGGACGCCGCGCGGGATGGGCTGGAGTTGGTCCTTTCCGATGACGAGATCGACGGGCGACCCCTGAAGGTGTTGACCTTCCGCCTCAAGGGGGTTGACCAGGTTTTCGACCGATTCTGGGTCGACCTGCGCCGGTCCGGCCACGTCGTCCGCCGCGAATCCTACGGTCCCAAGAACGCGGTCGTCGGGCGGGTCGACATCAAGCTCGCGTCGTTCCGGGTCGGGTCGGCCGAGGTCTGGATGCCGATTTTCGGCAAGGCCGAGGGGCACATGACCATGAAGGACGGCAAGCCGTTCATCTCGCCCGAACCGACCTCGTCCGAGACGATCTATATCAACGACGGCACCCTGCGATTCAACCTCGATCCCGGCCCCGGCACGTTCACCCACACCTACAAGCCCGGCACGCCCATCTCCGACTCGCTCCGCCGCGTCCAGACGGAGTTCGGCCATCAGAAGCCGCCGGCCCGCCAGACCAAGTTGCAGGTCGAGACCATGCTCCGCGAGCAGTTGGCCACCGCGCAAGCCCAGCGGAAAGAGTTGGTGGCCGGCTCCCCCGCGCGTCCCGGGACGGATCTCGTCGCCTGGCTGCCCTGGGTGTTCGGCCTCGGCCTGATCATCGGGTCGGCGGCCTTGCTCCGGCAAAACAGCCGTCGTCGCGGATAACAGTCCGACGACCCGACCCCGATCCAATCCCTTCGGACACGGCCGAAAGGTCGTGGCGAGCGATGCATCCCGCGATCTGGGGCGTCTTCGGCTCGGCGATCCTGGCGGTCGCGCCGGCGCCGGAGCGGAATTACCAGTTCGATTGCGGCGTCAACGCCCTGCTGGTCCTGAGCGAACTCGAAGATCGGCACCTGGAAGTGCCCGCCCTCTTCGATGCCCTGCCGCCCCGGCATCCACGCGGCTACTCGATGGAAGAACTGATGTCCGCCTCGGATCGGCTCGGCCTCCGGCTCGCGGGCATCCGGTTGGTGGGCGAAGACTTGTCGATCCGTGTCCCCGCGATCTTTTATCTGGAGGGCAAGCCCGACGGGCATTTCGCGGTCTTGCGCCCGGTGGGGGTCACCGGCAAGATGGTCCAGGTGATCGATCCCCCCCTCCCGCCGAGGGTCCTCGATTACCGGCAACTCCGGGCTATTCCCGGCTGGACCGGCCGCGTCCTGGTCCGTCGCGAACCGTGGTGGAGCCGATTCCGACTTCCGCTGCTAATTGCCGGGATAGGCCTACTCTTGTCCTTCGGGATTCGGCCATTACGCCGGTCATTGGGACTCACGGTCGGATCGTCGGGTTCTCCCTCTCGACTCGTCGGCGATTGATCAGTCGCCAAGAAACGGCGCATCGGCCGGGGTCCGGGAGTTTGCCGTTGACTTGGGGCCGGCGCTTACCGATGATGAGTCCCAGGCCCGGGATGGCGTCCGTGAAAGGGCGGCGATCCGGGCGGTTTCCAGGCAACGTCCCGGTCGAAGGGAAGCCGGTTCAATGCCGGCGCGGCCCCGCCGCTGTATTCGGGAACGGCGCCTCGGTCGATTGGCCACTGCCCATCCGCGGGCGGGAAGGCCCGAGGCTCCGACCGCCCGAGAGCCAGAAGACCTGGCCGGGACGACGAACTGGGGGCGGTCGACTCGCGAGCGCGAGGCCGGGCGCCCCCGCCCCAGACGCCTTCGAGGGTGAGGCGGTCGAGGGATTTTCGCGGAGCGGCAGGCGACGCGTCGACGCGCGGGTCTTTCTCGATCCGACCGCGCCGTCCCGTTCGCCCCCGATCCGCGCCCCTTGGCCACCGCACGCGCCCCGAGGCGTCCCCCGGCTTGATCGCCGGGGCGTCCCGAGGCGAGGCCCTTCGTGTTCCTGATCCTCACGACCGCCGACACCGAGATCCAGGCGCTGGCCGCCGCCGTCCGCCGCCTGCCCGAAGGCTTCGAGCCGGTCCGGGGCCGGAACGCCAACGACCTCCTCGCCCCCGAAGCCCTCGACCGCTTCGTCCTCGACGAGCTGCCCCGGGTCCGGGCCCTGGTCGTCCGGGTCCTGGGGGGCCGGGCCTACTTCGCCGACGGCTTCGGGCGCCTGTCCCGCGAGTGCCGGGCCCGGGGGATCGCCTTCATCGCCCTGCCCGGCGAGCAAGGGCTCGACCCCGAGCTGGCCTCGCTCTGCCACGCCCCGTTGCCCCTGGTGACGCAGGTCCTCGAATATTTCGCCCAGGGGGGCGTCGCCAACCTCGTCAACCTCCTCCGATGCCTGAGCGACAACGTCCTCCGGACCGGCCTCGGCTACGAGCCTCCCGCCCCCCTGCCCCGCGACGGGATCTATCATCCGCGGCTCGAAGGCCAGCCCAGCTTCGCCGAGTGGCGGAAGTCGATCGGGTCGCGTCCAAGTCCGACCATCGGCATCCTCTTCTATCGGGCCCACTGGATGGCCGGCAACCTCGGGCCCATCGACGCCCTGGTCGATCGGATCGAGGCGTTGGGCGGGAATGCCCTGCCGATCTTCTGCTACAGCCTCAAGGACGATCCCGACCAGGAGGGCGGCGTCCCCGCCGTCTTCCAGGAATATCTGATCGGGCACGACGGCGAGGCGCTGGTGGATGTGCTCATCAGCACCTTGAGCTTCACCGTCGCCCACCTGTCCGACGGCACCCACACCGAGGCCACCGGGGCCGTGGTGGACTTGCTGGAACGGCTCGACGTGCCGGTCCTCCAGGCCGTGCTCTGCACCTCCAGTTCGGCCGAGTGGGAGGCCAGCTCCGCCGGCCTGACCCCGCGCGACACGGCCATGAACGTCGTCCTGCCCGAGTTCGACGGCCGGATCAACACCGTGGCCATCAGCTTCAAGGAAGACGGCCTGTTCGACGAGGCCCTGGGGACCGCGATCAAGGCCTATGTTCCCAGAGCCGACCGCGTCGATTACGTGGCCCGGCTCGCCTGGAACTTCGCCGCCCTCCGCCGGACCCCGCCGGCCGACAAGAAGCTCGCCATCCTGTTCGGCAACTACCCGACCAAGGCCGCGCGGATCGGCAACGGCGTCGGCCTGGATACGCCCGCCTCGGTCATGAACCTGCTGCACGCCTTGAACCAGGCCGGTTACGACGTCGGCGACGACCTCCCGCCCGACGGCGACGCCCTGATGCACCGCCTGATCGACCGCTGCGCGAATGACGAGGAGTTCCTGACCGACGACCAGTTGCGCGACGCCGTCGGCCACGTCAGCTTGCCGACCTATGAAGCCTGGTTCGACGAGCTGCCCGACGAGCCCCGCCGGGCCATGATCGAGCAGTGGGGCCTCCCCCTCGGCGAGGTCATGCGGGTCGACGACGCCCTGGCGATCCCCGGCCTGATCTTCGGCAACGTCTTCGTCGGCATCCAGCCGCCGCGCGGGTTCGGCGCCGACCCGATGGCGATCTACCACAGCCCGGACCTCCCGCCGACCCATCATTACCTGGCCTATTACCGATGGCTCGCCCGCGAGTTCGGGGCCCAGGCCGTGCTCCACATAGGCAAGCACGGCAACCTCGAATGGCTCCCCGGCAAGGCCACCGCCCTGTCGAGCGAATGCTACCCCGAGATCATGCTCGGCGACTTGCCCAACTTCTACCCTTATATCATCAACAACCCCGGCGAAGGGACCCAGGCCAAGCGTCGGGGGCACGCCGTCATCGTCGACCACCTGATCCCGCCGATGACCCAGGCCGAGACGTATGACGACCTCGCCCGCCTGGAGCAACTGCTCGACGAGTATTACCGGATGGCCTCGCTCGACCCGTCCAAGCTTCCTTATGTCACCGGGCAAATCTGGGCGATCGTCACCAAGAACAACCTCGACCGCGACCTCAAGGTCGCCCGCTGCCCCGAGGCCGAGGAGTTCGACCACTTCCTCCAGGAGATCGACGGCTACCTGTGCGAGCTGGGCGATGCCCAGATCCGCGACGGCCTCCACATCTTCGGCGTCGCCCCGCAAGGCGAGCAGCGAATCGGGCTGATCCAGGCGATGATGCGGCTGGATAACGGGGATGTGCCGTCGCTCCGGAACGCGATCGCCCGGGCTTGGAGCATCGACCCGGAGTGGATCGCCGGCGATCTCGGCAAGCCGATCGAGGATGGGTCGGGACATCATCTCATCCGACTGTACGAAGCTCTTTCCCATCAATCCTTCGATCGGTGGACGCGGGGCGACCTCTCCGAGGCCGTCGACTACCTCGCGAAGAGGCGGATCGGTTATATGGTCAAGGATCTCGAAGCCGCCGAATCGCGGCGTCGGCTCGCCGAGGAGAATACCCACGGGCGAGCCTGGATCTTTCGCCCCGACATCGTCTCAGCCACGGAATTCATCCGCGACGAGGTCATCCCCCGCCTCGACCGGACGACCGACGAGCTGACCAACACCCTCCGAGGGCTCGCCGGCCGGTTCGTCCCCGCCGGGCCGAGCGGCGCCCCGACGCGCGGGATGGCTCGCATCCTCCCCACCGGGCGGAACTTCTACAGCGTCGACATCCACACCATCCCGACCGAGACGGCCTGGCGGGTCGGCGTCCAGGCGGGCGACCGCCTGATCGAGAAGTATCAACAGGACAACAACGACCAATATCCCCGGAGCGTCGGCATCGTGGTCTGGGGGACCAGCACCATGCGGACACATGGCGACGACGTGGCCGAGATCCTCCACCTGATGGGCGTCCGGCCCCTCTGGGTGCCCGAGAGCCGGCGGCTCAAGGGGGTGGAGCTGGTCCCGCTCGCGGAGCTGGGCCGGCCCCGGATCGACGTCACCGTGCGGATCTCCGGGTTCTTCCGCGACGCCTTCCCCAACGTCGTCGCCCTGATCGACCGCGCGGTCGGGCTGGTCGCGGCGGCCGACGAACCCGAGGATCGGAACTACGTCCGCCGCCACGTCCGCCGCGATGAGCACCTTTTGACCGCTTCCGGCCTCGACGAATCCCAGGCCAACACCCAGGCCCGCTACCGGGTCTTCGGGTCGAAGCCCGGGAGCTACGGCGCGGGGCTCCTGAACCTGATCGACGAGCGGAACTGGCGGACCGACGCCGACCTCGCGGAAGTCTACATCGCCTGGGGCTCGTATGCTTATACCCAGGGGGAACACGGCGTCGCGGCCTCGGGGGCGTTCAAGCGACGGCTGGGTCAGGTGGCCGTCGCCGTCCAGAACCAGGACAACCGCGAGCACGACATCTTCGACTCCGACGACTATTTCCAGTTCCACGGCGGGATGATCGCCGCCATCCGGGCCCTGACCGGCGAGAACCCCGCGGCCTACTTCGGCGACACCGCCAACCCCGACCACGTCCGCGTCCGCGACCTCGCCGACGAGGCCAGGCGCGTCTTCCGCTCGCGCGTGGTCAACCCCAAGTGGATCGCCTCCGTGACGCGGCACGGCTACAAGGGGGCCTTCGAGATGGCCGCCACCGTCGACTACCTGTTCGGCTACGAGGCCACCGCCGGCGTCATCGACGACTGGATGTTCGAGGACGTGAGCAAGGCCTACCTCTTCGATCCCGCCGTCCAGGACTTCCTCCAGGCCAAGAACCCCTGGGCCCTCCGCTCGATGGCCGAACGCCTCCTCGAAGCGGTCGACCGCGGCCTCTGGGAGCAACCCGACCCCGCGACCGTCGAATCCCTCCGCGAGATCTACCTCCGCAACGAAAGCGTCCTCGAACGCCGCTGACCCGGCCTCGACCCTCGTCCACGCATCAACATTTCCTCGAAAGGATCGACCCGATGACCTTGCTCGCCCACCACGTCGCCATCGAGCTGCTCGGCCGCGAATACTCGCCCACCACCGTCTTCGAACACGTCTGCCTGGCCACCATCACCGCCCTGATCCTCGGGACCTCCGCCTACGGGACCTGGACCCTCGCCACGAAGGCCCTCGCCGCTCGCCGGCTCCGCCGGGCGTCGTGACGGGCGAAGCCGACTTTTGGCTCTGGTCGGCGAGCGACCGGGACGACCTCCGCTCGATCTGGCGGCACTTACTCCCGGCGGAAGGAGGCGAGTCATCCTTTCGTGGACGAGGAGTGAACGCCCAGCAAGCCGGTTGGGTCTTCGAAAGATGGATCACGGAGGCTTTTCGATGGAGTGGAGTTCCCGGCTTTCACCGTTTCGCCAACCCGATGGCCGGGAGTCGCCGCACCCAAGAAGAGCTGGATGGTTTGATCTTCATGGGCTGGCAAGGCTTCTTGATCGAGGCGAAAAACGAGCGAGACCCGGTCGCGATCGACCCGATCTTCCGGCTCCATCTCCTGGCGGAGCAAAGGCCGATCGGCACGATGGGCTTGCTGTTCTCGGCATCCGGTTACACCGAGCCGGCGATCGAATCGGCCGAACGCCTCCGACCCATCCGCGTCCTCCTGTTCGATAGGTCCGACCTGGAGTGGGCCGTGGGGGATGGGAAAAGTCCGCAAGAGGTGGTGCGTCGAAAGTGGATCCTGGCACTTCGCTCGGGCAAGCCCAACATCGCCGTCACCCAATATGCCGATTCGTTCGAGGGAGTTTGACACATGCCGAGACCGTCATTGCAGATACTCGCGGAGAAGTTGAGCGGAGAAAGAGCACTCCAGGCCCTCTTTCAAGGCGAATCGAAGCGGGGGGAGATAGGGATTCGATCGTGCTTCACATCCAGCGGCGTAATAAGCGTCGCCCAATCGATCTTGTTGCAATACCCGGAACAGGCGGTGATATTGGTTTTCGATGCCGGCGACAAGGACGATCATGACATCGAAGAGCGTCGGAATACCATCTACCGCATCCTCGCCGGCACGGCCCCGGACGGCTGGCATGTGACGCTGGCCAGGCCCGACGTCGACGCTTGGCTCATGGCCGACCCGGCGGCCCGGGCGATCTTCGAGGCCGACGGGGCGACCCGGCGAAGCCGCATCGAGCGGGCCGCCCGGATCGGCGAGATCGCCCGGAACCGGCCGCTCGATCGCGAGGCGATCGGCAAGGTTCATCCCGAATTTGCATCGCTGGTCGCGTTCGTCGATCAACTTCGCCCCGCGCCCCTGCCGACGACCTGACTCGACCGATGAGGCGCCCCGTTTGCATCACCTTCGCCCGGCCGCTCGTCCCCTGCTCTATCTCTGGACCGCGCCGACGACCGCCGTCGGCCTGGTCGCGGGGGCCTTGACGCTCGCGACGGGCGGGCGGGTCCGGGTGGAACGAGGGGCGTTGGAGTTTCACGGGGGGTTTTCCCGATGGTTCCTGGAGCGACGGATCGTGATGGCCTCGGCCATGACCTTGGGCCATGTCATCATCGGTCGCGACCCCCACTGCCTCGAATCGTGCCGCGACCATGAGCAGGCGCACGTCCGGCAGGCCGAGCGGTGGGGCGGCCTGTTCATCCCGGCCTATCTGCTGGCCAGCGGCTGGGCCTGGTGCCGGGGCCGTCATTATTACCTGGACAACTGCTTCGAGGTCGACGCCCGGCGCGCCTGCGGGCAAGATTGGCCTTGAGCCGCGCCGAGGCCGCATCACGGGAGGAAAAAGACCATGATCGAGGCCGTCATCTTCGACGTCGACGGGACCCTGATCGACTCCGTCGACCAGCACGCCAAGGCCTGGCTCTGGGTCTTCGCGCGCCACGGGCATGACATCCCCCTGGAGGACATCCGCCGCCAGATCGGCAAGGGCGGCGACCAGCTCATGCCCTACTTCCTCCCCGAGGACGAGGTCGCCCGGATCGGCAAAACCTTGGAAGAAGAGCGCAAGACGTTCTTCAAGGATGAATATCTGCCCCACCTCCGCGCCTTCTCCGACGTCCGCGAGCTGTTCGAGCGGATCAAGGCCGACGGCAAGCGGATCGTGCTCGCCTCGTCGGCCAAGGGGGACGAGCTGGAGGACTACAAGAAGATCGCCGGGATCGAGGATCTCATCGACGGCGAGACCTCTTCGGACGACGCCGAGAAGTCCAAGCCCCACCCCGACATCTTCCACGCGGCGCTGGAGAAGCTGGGCGGGCTCGACCCGTCGAAGGTCATCGTCGTCGGCGACACGCCCTGGGATGCCGAGGCGGCGGCCAAGGCGGGCCTGAAGACGATCGGCGTCCTCTGCGGCGGCTTCCCCGAGGCCGACCTCAAGGAGGCGGGCTGCGTGGCCATCTTCGTGAGCCCGGCCGACCTCCTGATCCGGTACGACGAGTCGCCGCTCGCGACCAAGGCGGCCGAATGACCGAGGCGCCGACTTATCCGTTCTCGGCCGTGGTCGGCCAGGCCCCGATGAAGCGGGCCCTGATCCTGGCCGCGATCCACCCGGGGCTGGGCGGGGTCCTGATCCGCGGCTCGAAGGGGGCCGCCAAGAGCACCGCCGTCCGGGCCCTGGCCGACCTTTTGCCACCGATCGACGTCTACGAAGGCGACCCGTTCGGTCGGGCCCCCGGCGAGGACGTGCCCGGCTGGCCGCTGCCCGAGGGGGCCCGGGTCGTCCGTCGGCCGGTGGCGCTGGTGAATCTGCCCGTCGGCGCGACCGACGACCGGGTGGTCGGCAGCCTCGACCTGGAACGGGCGCTGGCCAGCGGGGCCCGGTCGTTCGAGCCCGGCCTGCTCGCCCGGGCCCACCGGGGACTCCTGTATATCGACGAGGTCAACCTGCTGGCCGACCACCTGGTCGACCTGCTCCTCGACGCGGCGGCGATGGGGGTGAACCACGTCGAGCGCGAGGGGCTCACCTTCCGCCACCCGGCCCGGTTCGTCCTGGTGGGGACGATGAACCCCGAGGAAGGCGACCTCCGGCCGCAGCTCCTCGATCGGTTCGGCCTGGCCGTCGAAGTCGAGCCGATGGCCGACCCCCGCCAGCGCGCCGAGGTCGTCCGTCGCCGCCTCGCCTTCGAGGCCGACCCCGTCGCCTTCCGGGCCCGATGGGCCGACCTCGACCGCGAGGAAGGCCGGCGGATCATCCGGGCCCGCGACCTCCTCCCGTCGGTCGAGGTCCCGCCGGCGGTCCTCGACGCCCTCTGCGCCCGGTGTGCCCGCGAAGGGGCCGACGGGCTCCGGGCCGACCTGACCATCTACAAGGCGGCCTCGGCCCTGGCCGCCCACGACGGCCGGACGGTCGTCACGCCCGAGGACGTCGAGGCCGTCGCCGAGCTGGCCCTCGCCCACCGCCGGACCACCCCCCCGCCCCGGGGTCCCGGCCCGACCAGCCCGCCGCCCCCGCCTTCGAAGGGAGACGACCCGCCTTCGTCCGAACGAAAGGGTCGCGCCGCGCCGGGACCCGACGACCGCCCGGCCGCCGGCCCATCGGTCCGGGATGCGGGGGCGACCGCCCCGGCGGGCGAGGACGCCGGCCCCTCCGAGCGGATCGAGGCGGCCGACCCGACGACGCCGGAGCCCTGGACGCCCGCCCGCCCGCCCCGGCGTCGCGGAGGGCCCGCCGGCCGGCGCGGGCGGCTCGGGGCCGTCGACCGGATCGGTCCCGCGATCGGGTCAACAGTCCCGGCCGGCCGGGTCGTTGACCTGGCCCTCGACGCCACCCTCCGGGCCGCCGCCCCCCGGCAGGTGGCCCGGGGACGGATTCCGGGCCGCCGCTTGATCCTGAAGGCGGGCGACCTCCGGTCCAAAGTCCGGGCGCGGCCGACCCGGCACCTGATCCTGTTCGTGGTCGACGCCAGCCGGTCGATGGGGGCCCGGCGGCGGATGGCCCAGACCAAGGCGGCGGTCCTGTCGCTCCTGGTGGACGCCTACCAGAAGCGCGACCGCGTCGGCCTGATCGCCTTCGGCGGGGCCTCGGCCCGGCTCGCGCTGGCCCCGACGCGGAGCGTCCAGGTCGCCGCCCGCGAGCTGGCCGACCTCCCGATCGGCGGCGCCACGCCGCTGGCCCACGGCCTGGCCCTGGCCTCCCGGGTCGTCGAGCGGTCGCGGCGGCGCGAGCCGGGCGTCATCCCCCTGGTCGTGCTCCTGACCGACGGCCGGGGCAACGTCCCGCTCCTCGACGGCGGACAGCCGGCCGCCGACGCCCTGGCCTTGGCCGATCGGCTCGGCCGCGACGGCGTCTCGGGCCTGGTCGTCGACACCGAGGGCGGGCCGGTCCGGCTCGGCCTCGCGGCGGGGCTAGCCCGCGCCTGGGGCGCCGAGTGCCGGCCGCTCGACGCCCCCGGGGGCCGGACCTTGCCCGAGGCGGTCCGCCTCGCCCTGTTCCGGCGGATCGCTTGAACTTATCGAGAAACGGGAGCTTGCTCATGACGCCGCTCGGCCTCAGGACCGTGATCTACCGGGTGCCCGACCTTGACCGGGCCAAGGCCTGGTATCGCGAGGCGTTCGCGGTCGATCCGTATTTCGACCAGCCGTTCTACGTCGGCTTCCGCGTCGGCGGCTTCGAGCTGGGGCTCGACCCCGACCTGTCCGAAGGGACGCCGGGCCTCGGCGGCTCGACCGCTTACTGGGGCGTCCCGGACGCCTCGGCCGCGTTCGATCGTCTCGTCGGGCTCGGGGCCTCGCCCGTCGGGCCGGTCAAGGACGTCGGCGACGGCATCAAGGTCGCAACCGTCGCCGACCCGTTCGGCAACGCCATCGGTCTGATCGAGAATCCCCATTTCGGCGCCTGAGGATCGAGCCCATGACCGACGAATCGCCCGCCGAGCCCGAACCTGAAGCCGACCCCGGCGCCACGCCGCCGGAGCCCAAGAAGCGGCACGGCCTGATCATCGTCAACACCGGTGACGGCAAGGGGAAGACCACCGCCGCGCTCGGCGTGGCCTTCCGCGCCCTGGGCAACGGGTTCAAGGTGTTCATGGTCCAATATATCAAGGGGAAGTGGAAGACCGGCGAGAAGAAGATGGCCGACCGCCTCGCCCCGGACCTCCAAATCCTGCCGATGGGCGACGGGTTCACCTGGGACACCAAGGACCCCAAGCAGGACATCGCCACCACGGCCAGGATCTGGGAGGTCAGCAAGGAGGCCATCAACTCCGGGCTCCACGACATCGTCATCCTCGACGAGATCAACGTCGTCATGAAGCTGGGTTATCTCGACCCGGCGCCGGTCGTGGAGTTCCTCAAGGCGAGGAATCCGAGGCAGCACGTCATCCTGACCGGCCGGGGGGCCCCGGCGGCCCTGATCGAGGCGGCCGACCTCGTGTCCGAGGTCGTGCCGATCAAGCACCCGTACAAGGCTGGCATCAAGGCGCAGAGGGGGATCGAGTTCTGATGGGCGCGAACGGCGAGGCGAACGCGGAACGGCTCGCGACCAAGATCCGGTCGCGGGGCCAGCTCTTGCTCTGCAAGGGGTGTTGCTGCGGGAAGACCGAGCGGGGCCTGCCCGAAGTCCCGGTCGACCGGATCAAGGCCGCCTGGAAGGCCGACAAGCTCAACAAGACGATCCAGCTCACCATCTCGGGCTGCCTCGGCCCGT
>JAABUQ010010600.1_pt1 | contig 12024 bp, 11 predicted proteins | sample 5560001 | NCBI WGS metagenome assembly JAABUQ01 (sample SAMN10711888, study PRJNA513371) | rock metagenome | isolation source: Antarctica rocks | place: Antarctica: Victoria Land, Finger Mt nord | collected 2015-12-18
CCGGCGGGCTTGACCACCGCCGCCTTCCGGCGCCAAGATCCTCACGTCGACGCTGGAGGCACCCCGGACCCGGTCCCATGCCACTGGCGGAGAGGTGGTCCCTTCATGCTGGCGGGCGACAATACCGAGCCTGCGGCCGAGCCCGAAAGTTCCTTTGCTGCTCCTACGACGTGGCCGAGACCACCGCCGCCTTTGCCCCTAACGTCCTCAGCCACCGCTCAGCTCCCCATATGCCACCGGATCGCCGCATTCTCTGGCCGGGCAACAGCCGCCCACGCCCTCCGCCTGTCTGCGCAGCGCTGCCGGGAGGTCCTCGATGCGGGTAGTGAGCCGGGGATTCGTTCCACTTCCCGGGCCGGGTGCTGGCTGACGTGGCGGTGGCCATCGCAGATGGGGCGGATTCGATCAGCGACCTCGCCGCCTTGCGCGATCAGGGGGACTTGTTCGGGCCGGTGGCGTCGATGCCGACGGCGTAGCGGGTTATGGACCGGGTCTCGGAGTCCCACTTGCCGAGGCTTCGCTCGGGAAGGGCTGCGGCGCGCGCCGCGGCCTGGGCGGCCGGGGCAGCGCCCGACGTGGCGTCGGGGTTGACCCTCGATATCGACGCGACGATCCTGATCGCGCACTCGGAGAAAGAGCTGGCCGCTCCCACTTGGAAGCGGACGTTCGGGTTTCATCCGATGCTGTGTTTCTTGGACCGTCCCGAGATCGCCTCGGGTGAAGCTTTGGCGGGGATCTGCCGGCCCGGCAACGCCGGGTCGAACACCACCGCTGACCACGTGAAGGTCCTTGATCTGGCGCTGGCAAACCTGCCAGGGTCAGCCCGGCCCCGCCCCGGCAAAGCGGACAGCCCCAACGTGTTGGTCCGCGCCGACGCGGCGGGTGCCACGCATGGCTTCGCCGCTGCGTGCCGGGCCCGGGGTGTCAGCTTCTCGTTCGGGTTCCCGATCACCGAAGCGGTGCGTGACGCTGTGGCCAAGGTCGACGACGACACCTGGGATCCGGCGATCGAGGCCGACGACGGCCTGCGCGAGGGGGCATGGGTGGTGGAGCTGACCGGCCTGGTCGACCTGTCGGCGTGGCCGGCGGGGTCGCGTCTCATCGTCCGCAAGGAACGGCCGCATCCCGGCGCTGCCCTGAGCCTGTTCGACACCATGGAAGGACACCGCCACACCGCGTTCCTCACCGACACCCCTCGCCGCGAGGTCGCCGGCCAGATCGCCGGCCTCGAGCTGCGCCACCGCCAGCACGCCCGGGTAGAGGACCGCATCCGCCAAGCCAAGGCCGCCGGGCTCCGCAACCTGCCGTGCCGTGCCGCCCCGGAGAACGACGCGTGGATCGAGTGTGTCCTCGCCGCCGCCGACTTGGTGGCATGGTCGAAACTGATCTGCTTCGCCGACATCACGGTCATCGCCCGCTGCGAGATCGCCACCTTCCGCTACCGGATCTTGCACACCGCGGCGCGGCTGATCCGAGGCGGCAGACAGATCCATGTCCGCTTGGACAAGACCTGGGAATGGGCCAAAACCCTCTCGGACGGCTTCGCCCGTCTCCGCGCCGCGTTCGGCTGACCGGCCCCAGCCAGCGTCGGCCCCACACAGCCCCGTCGACGCCACGCAACATCGTCTCACCACCCCAACCTCTGACCCGGCGCGGGCCACCTCCGGACCGATCCAGCTCCCCCAAGCCCGACGTCCGCCCCGCCCCCCATCACCCGATCCGTCAGGCCGAAAAGCCCAAAACCCCGGCCGACCGAAACCAGCATGAAACAGGGAGGTTTAGCTTCTTAGTCATAGCGGGCGGATGAAGGTTGCGTCTCCCCACATTAGCCGACCCGACACGGGATGGTAGAAGCTATCCTCAAAGGCGGCTAGCTCGAAACCAAAACCTCGCGCTAACTCGATTGCCTCGTGGTAGAGCATGCCATTTTCGTAAAGGGGAACAAGAGACACTTCAAGTTGAAGTCCTACTATGCGTTCCATGAGACCGATAGCTCCTTCAACTACGGCACGCTCGTAACCTTGAACGTCTGCTTTTAGAAAAATGCGTTCCGCACGGTTGAAGAAATGGTCTTGAAGGCCATCTAGGCGCCGTAAGTCAACGGGCTCGCTTGCTACATAGCGTGCGTTTGGCGCTACCTGTATGTGGTTATCATGCATCGGTAATATAGAGCTGCTGGCTCCAGAATTGGCAGCAAGATTCATTGTGACGTCACCGTCTCGGTCACCGCAGGCAATTTTATAAGTCCGCCACCGTAAGTCATGCGCAGCGCTTCGTTGAAGGGCGGCAAAAGGGAGCGTCGTCGGCTCGAACGAAGCGATGTCTCGTTCATAGCCGAAATTACGTAGTTGATGCCCTGTCTGACCCTTGTTGGCTCCAACATCGAGCACAAGGTCCGCGTCCGTGTGCCGAAGTAGGACCACTCTTCGGTAAGCTGGGTCGGTTTCTGGATACCGACGGACGTCGAGACCAACTCGTTGAGCAGCCCGCCGCCCCAAGTGCATCAAGCCCATGTTGTGCTCTCCGTGCGGTTTCGATGGAACGCGAGGTACCGACTCCCATATCATACTGCGGAGTAACTGTTCAACTGTTCAGGGGGGTGGGCGTCGTCCGCGAGAGCCTTGTGAGCCGGTGAGCCACCCCGAGCGTGGTCGCAGAAACGACCGTTTGGTGGACCCCTGCTCCCCGCCCACTACCATCACCCTCTCGGAGGTCCACCCAAGATCAACCAGCCACTACTTCACACATTCAGGATTCTCCCCCTCGGGCACCTCGACGACATTACCGTCTCAGGGTTCTTGAACACGCTCGAAGCCGAGCGCGGCGCCAGTGTTGCCCCCGCAACGCCCGACTGGCCGCCATCCACTCCCTGTTCGCCTACGCCTCGTTCCGCCGCCCCGAACACGCCGAGCTCATCGCCCGAGTCTTGGCCATCCCGGCCAAGACGACCCGCAAGGCCCAGGTCGTCTACCTCGATGACACCGAAGTCGACGCCCTGCTGTCCGCCCCCGACCGCCACGCCTGGAGCGGACAGCGCGACCACACGCGGCTGTTGCTGATGATCACCACGGGGATCCGCGTCGGGGAACTCGTCGGCCTCCAACGATCCGACCTCTGCACCGCTCGACCCACCCACATCGTCGTCACCGGCAAGGGACGCAAGCAAAGGGTGATCCCCCTGGACAAGGCCACCACGGCAACTCTCGTTGCCTGGACCACCGCCAAACCCGCCCCACCCGATGCGCCCCTCTTCAGCCCGCGAGGCCGGACCGGGCCGATCAGCAGCGACGCCATCGCCCAGCGCGTCACCGTCCATGCCAACACCGCCGCCACCCACGCCCACTCCCTACGGGCCAAGGCCGCCACTCCTCACGCGCTCAGGCACACCTGCGCCATGCGGATGCTGGCCAGTGGCCTGGACATCACGACGATCGCTCTCTGGCTCGGACACGCTTCCCCTTCCGCCACCCGCCACTACCTCCACGCCGACCTCGCACTCAAGCAACGCGCCCTCGAGCGCACCACCCCGCCACGCACCCGACCCGGTCGATCACACCCCAACTGACAAGACCTCGCCTTCCTCGACGCCCTGAACATTATGCCGAACTCCGACCCACCAAAACGCAGCGCTACACCCCCTTCTACCCCGACATCGGCATAATCGCGACCTCGGCAATTGTCGTTATGCCGATATCGGCATAAGGACAACAACGAGGCCGGGAGAAGCCTCCGTATGGCCAAATGCACGACCAGATCAGCGGGGCGTTCCGCTCGGTGACCAACGCCGAAGCGTTTATGACCGTCCGCTCTTACCTGCAAACCGGTGCCAAGCAAGACCACAACGCCCTCGACCTCCTCACCCCCCTGTGGACCACCGGCGCATGGCTACCCACCGTGGTAAACCCGACTACCGGCTGAGCAGTTACCTGCCGGCCCCCCCGCGCGCTCAAAGACGAGGGTGTCGTTCCGGGCCGGCTTCTCGGACTCTGGGTAGTTTCGGACATCCCACCAAGCGGGCATCGCCGCAGAACCACCAGGGTCGACACCTAGCATGCCGTCCCGCTATCGTGGGCGGATGGCTGAGGACCTCATGCTCAACCTCGGCTCAGGCCCCGAGGCTGTCGCCGGGTGGATCAATATCGACCGTTCACCGAGCCTTCTCCTCGATCGCCTTCCCGCATGCAAATTCCTCCTTCATCGAGCCGGCATACTCGCCGAGGGACAGATGGTTTCGTGGGCGCGCCAGATTCGACTGATAAATATCACAAAGGGATTGCCCTTTGATACAGATTCCGTTTTCGCTGTCTATTCTTCTCATACGCTCGAGCACCTTTACCTCGACGACGCCGCCAAAGTACTAGAAGAGTGTTATCGCGTGCTCATGCCTCAATCCATCCTAAGGGTGGCGCTCCCAGATGGGGAACAGTGGGCACGCGACCTCATCGCTGGCCTCGCCGACGACGGTGATTGCCCAGGACTGACCTACAACGCCCGTCTGGGTGCTTATAGCCCAAAAAGGCCCACCGGTGTCCGTAAAGTCACCGCTTCCGCCAGCGGGAGTGCCCACCGCTGGCAACCAACGCGCGACCTGGTCAAGAGCCTCTTCTCGGGAGCAGGGTTTGCAAACGTCGTGCAACACTCGTACCGAGAAGGGCATCTCCCTCAACTGGACCAAGTGGAGACGCGACCAGAGAGCATTTTCTTCGAGGCCTCCGCCTGATGCCGAGTGAGGTCCCACCCGGTCCCGAGCATGCCTCCCCACAGCCCGAGCTAACCCCCTGAGAAAGGACGGCTCATGCCGTGCGCATAGCCATCCTGTGGCAGCAGCTATCGGGATACTTCGACGCCTGCCTCCGCGCCCTCGATAGCGCAGGCCACGAGCTCTACCTCGTCGACCTCGCGCCCTCGGAGGAAGCCCCGTTCGGGCAAAGCCTCGGAGACTGGATGCCTCGCCGGCACCTCTGGGTGGATCATCTCGACACCGCCAACCTAACGAACGATCTGAAAGCCTTCGAGCCTGACGCTCTGCTCGTTAGCTCGTGGCACATTCCCGAATACCGAAAGCTTGCTCGCGTCTTCTCCGGGCGGGTTCCGCGTCTTCTGTGCATGGACAATTGGTGGACGGGCACGTCCAGGCAATGGCTCGGTCGTATCACAGCGTCGATCCATATCCAGCCGTTCTACGACCTCGCTTTTGTTCCGGGCATCCGTCAATGTCAGTTTGCTCAAATGCTCGGGTTCGCCGAATCGGACATAATTACTGGTCTCTATTGTGCCGACACGAACGCATTCAGCGCCGAGCCAAGGCCGGAAGAGGCCTTTTTCAAAAACAACGCGTTCCTCTACGTTGGACGGTTGGTGGACAGCAAGGGTGTCAATGAGCTTCTGACGGCATACCGCGAGTACCGAGCGCTTTCCTCAAACCCCTGGCCTCTGCGCGTGGCCGGTACCGGGCCCCTCCGCGATCGTCTCGAACTCATCGACGGCGTCGAACATGCCGGTTTCAGGCAACCAGACGCCCTTCCTGCGCTGATGAGCCAGTCGACCGTCCTGATACTGCCAAGCCGCCACGAGCACTGGGGGGTCGTAGTCCACGAGGCTGCCACGGCAGGCCTGGCCCTTTGCTGTAGCACACGAGTGGCTGCCGCAGACCGGTTCTTGCAGGAGGGATACAATGGTCTCTTGGTCGCCCCGGCGGACAGCAAGCGGCTGGTGTCGGCGCTACGAACCTTTGAGCAGATGAAGCCGCAGGCGATGAAGGCGATGTCGGACGGAAGCCTATCGTTGGCGAGACAATTGACACTCTCCCAATGGGCAGACCATCTTGTCTTTCGAGTCGAGGCTCATAGATGACTCGATGGGCTCCGTTGCGCTATGCTGAGCGCATGAGTCAGGGTTCGCGGCCAACGGTCCTGGCTCTCCGACTGCGCTCCCTGCGGCTGAAACGCCGAATTTCCCATTCGGTAATAGCCGTACCCGTGCGGACCTGTATTGGTTCTTTGCGCTTTCTTCGCACTCGACGACACTCAAGGTTCGACGAGGAGTCAACTATTGAGCGACTCGTCGCCAAAGCCGACTTCACGCCCTTCTGCGTCGATGTCGCTGCGAGCGACGGTACGACGATGTCGAATACGCTAGCTCTCTTCAAACGGGGTTGGGCAGGTCTCTCGGTTGAAATGGACCCACTCCTCTTCCGTGACCTCGCCAGCACTCATGTGCGATTCCCTGGGAGCGCCCTAAGCCGCGGACGGGTGACTCCGGACAACATCTGTGGACTGCTTCATGCTGCCGGGGCCCCCCGTGAGTTCGGCTTCCTTAACCTCGATATCGATGGATATGACTTTTTCGTCCTCGAGCGACTGTTGCAGGAATTTCGACCGTCCTTGATCTGCGCCGAGATCAACGAGAAGATCCCGCCCCCACTCAAGTTTACTGTCACCTATGACCCTGCATACACGTGGGACCACTCGCACTTTTACGGGCAATCGATAAGCCAGTTGGACGTCCTTTGCAAGAAGCACGCCTATGTCTTCGTCGCTCTCGAGTACAACAATGCTTTCGTCATGCCTCAGGAGGTATGGCTCGAGCAAGCACTAACGGCAGCGGAGGCGTATCGGATCGGATACCTCGACCAGCAGGACCGTAAGAAGCGCCTTCCATGGAACGCTGACATGGAACCGTTGCTCACGCTCGCCCCACATGCGGCCGTCGAGTTCTTGCGTACAGCGTTCTCAGCGCACGAGGGGCATTACACCCTCGAGGTTGAGTGATCGGCTGGAGCACCAGGTTCTGTCACGAGGGAGTGCGGGCGGCCGAGAGAAGGACTTGAGTGAGAGCATCTAGCGCATGGCGAGCATCAAGATGCTCGGTGGCATATCGCTGTCCGGCGACGCCCAGTCGCCCACGAGTTGGGTCGGCCTGCAGCTGTTGGATAGCCTTGAGGAGGCTCTCGGCGTCATCCGGTGGGGCGACGATGCCAGCACCAGACCTCTCTACCTCAAGGTGAGTGGCGCCGCCCCTGGGCACGGAAGCGACGATCGGCCGACCGGATCGGAAGTAAGAGGTCAGCTTGCTGGGAAGGCTCATGTCGATGACCGAAGCCCGCTCATTCACCAAGAGGATGTCCGCTGCGGAGAGCACGTTGGTGAAATCCGCCTCCTTGACGGGTTGCAGGAACGTCACGGTATCGAGCCCAGCAGCCTTCCGTTGGAGGGCGCCCCGCTGACTGCCGTCGCCCATCAGCACGAAGCGAACCGGCAGGTTCTCTCGGTCCGCGAGCTCCCCAGCCGTTATAACCGACTCAAGCCCTTGTTTGAAGCCCATGTTGCCGCTGTGCAGCACAATCGTCTCCCTGGGCCCCCAGCCGAGGTCCTGGCGCCTAGCCTGGCGGTCGCAGGTGGGCGCTTCGACGTGCGACCAGTTCCGTATAAGTTTGATCCTGCTCGATTGAACGCCCCTATCTTCGACGTAACGGGCAAAGGCGTCGTTGATCACGATCGCCGCCGCTGCCCGCTTGAGGACGGCCCTTTCAAGCCGTTCGGTTGCGCCCAGCAGGAGGCCCCCTCCTTTAATGCCGGACTGCTTCACCGCGGGACCCATGAGATCCTGAATCCAAAGCACAACGGGCACGCCCTGCGATGCCGCAAGCATGCTCACCGCCGCCGATCCGGCCAGGCTGGGTATGACAGCGAGGATCACATCTGGCCTCTTGGTGTGGAGCTGCGTCACCATGTTTGCGCCAAAGGTGAGTTCGTATGCCATGCGCGAAAAGGCGTTGCTCCGCGACGGCACGTGATGGCGGAGCCGCCGCACGGGAATGCCGAGATAGTCCTCATCGACATGCAGCCGACGAGAATAGTTTCGTGGCAGGGTCCAGCTAGGGTAATGTGGAAGGCCGGTGATCACCGATACCTGCGCACCGATGCTGTGCAGGTGCTCGCAGGCGGCCGTTGTATAAGGCCCGATTCCGGCGTGCTCCGGCGCAAAGTTAATCCCGGCTACGACAACGACGAGGCCTCGGAGGAGGGGGAGGCCGTCAGGATCCCGCCGCCTCTTCGGGAGAGTTCGCACGTGCCTCACACAGACACACCGACAACATGGGCCGGAGGCGCCTCACGGAGGCGGCGGGAAAGCTCAGTCTCTGGCCTGACAAACAGCGTATTTTCGGTCGTGCTCATCGCTCCTGCGTCATGCAGTCTTCTTGTCCATGGGTCATAGTTCGCCATCTGGAAGCCCGCACCGGACAAGAGGTCGAAGATCCGAGACTCTGAGCACCCGTAGGCTTCGCCGCTACCATTGGTCTCGATGATCACGCCAAGCAGCCCTTCCTGTTTGAGGAGCAGCGTGGCCCCGGTGAGCACGGAACCCTCGAACCCCTCCACGTCGATCTTCACGATTGTTTCGGCGCGCCCCCCGACGATATCATCGAGTTGCAGGACATCCGCCACCGTCGTCGAGTGACCCTGTTGCGAGGTCGGGAGCAGGATCCGGTTCTCGGGCCCTTGGTCTGCCGTTATTCGGAGCCGTGAACTGGCTGCGCCGACCGCTACTGTGCGCAACTCGACAGCGTCCGCGCACGAGTTGAGGCGGAGATTTGCTTCGAGGCGACCGGCCGTCGAGGGCACCGGCTCCACGGCAACGACGTTGGCGCCGGGTACGGCGGCGGCCAGAACGGTGAACGTACCGACATGGGCGCCAACATCGCGAAGAGATCCCCGGGCCGGAGGCCCGTGCATCACGAAGCTCATGCTCTCGAACTCTCGAAGGCCAACATAGATGTTGGCCGTCGTTCCGTGTTCGTGGCGGTCGACCAACACACGCGTGGCGTTGGCGAACGGAACGACGTGGGGCCCACGCGTCATCCGGCTGCGAACCTGCCAGCACAGGTACCTCAGGACCGTTCGAAACGGTCTGATAGGCCCGATCGGGTGGCGCAGCATCCATTCGATCGAAGCCCGGGAACCCTTCAGGGTCAGGCAACCAGCGCCGACTCGCATCGCCTTGCCCTGCCACTGGACGAGACGTCCTTGACGCACGACCTGCACCGTACACCCGTCGGGAGAGACCGCCCGACCATCGAGCACGTTCGATATGATCCGGCCGGTACGTTCTCCCTGCCTGAGACGTCACCGCCGCGGCTTATAGTGGGCGTTCGTCGTACGTGTCGTAGACAGACCAGTAAAGCCCGAAACTTTTGCAACGACCTCTACACCCCCTCGACGTCTCCTCCCGGGACGTCCGGCCCTCCGGCCGCCCCGGAGCGGCCAGGCTTTGACGCCCGCCCTCGCGCCGAGGTCCCCATGATGAGAGTGTTCATAGACGCCACCGCCGCGGCCACCGGGGGTCTGGGGACCTACGCTCGGGGGTTGCTGCGAGCCTGGGGGAACGAGTTTTCCCAAGACCGACTTCGAGTCGCCGTGGGTTCCGCAAACCTGCTGTCGTCGCGCCCTGCCACCGGGAACATCGAGACCAGCCGGTTCGCGGCCGGCCCAGGCAACCCGCTGCAGCGCCTAGCTCAACAGAACCTTCTGCTCAACAGGCTCTCCTCGAGGTGGAATGCCGACGTTTTTCTGTCCCTCCTGCCGCAACTTCCGGTGTTCCTCAGCATGCCATCCGTCGCAATTGTCCACGATCTTTGGCATGAGATCCGGCCAAACGACTTCACGTTGGGACGCCGCCTCCAGCGCCACGTCATCTATGGTCACGCGTACCGACGGGCATCTGCGCTCGTGACCGTCTCGAGTCGGACCCGCCAGGATCTTCTCTCATTCCATTCAGAGCTCCAGCACAAGACCCACGCAGTCCTATCCGGCTGCGACCACATCACCGAGTGGGATCGGGACCCCAGACCCGGGAGCGACGGCTACATGGTCGCCTTTGGTCACCATGACAACAAGCGACCCGATCTGGCACTGGGGGCATGGTTGCGGCTCAGGTCGGTTCGCCCAGGCGTCCCGCCTCTCGTGATCGCCGGCCTCAGGCCCGCCGTCCTCGACGATCTCCAGCGAAAAGCAACGGCTGCAGGAGCAGGGGCGCAACTCATGCTCCGCGGCCACATTCCCGACCTCGAGTTCCAGTCACTGTTCGCGGGTGCGTCTGCGCTCCTGTTCACCTCTGTCTTTGAAGGTTTGGGCCTCCCGGCCCTGGAGGCCATGCGCCTAGGGATCCCTCTCGTCATTTGCCCGGATCCTGGGCTCCTCGAAGCGGCGGGCGGTCACGCCGAGGTAGCCCATGATTGGACGACCGAAGCGATAAGCGCGGCCGCAGGCCGCGCTCTCGATTGGGATCCACAACACCGCAGCGCGGCGCGCTCGCACGCTCTCGCATTCACGTGGCTGCGCACGGTCGCCGGAATCCGGGACGTGGCCCAGGCGCTCCTGACGGGAGACTCACTATCATGAGCCCCTCCTACCGCAGGAAGGGAGCAGTCCTCGGTTCCGTTCTGGCAGGTTTCGTTGGTCAGGCGGCCCTCGCTCTGAGCGGCCCGCTGACAGCGAGGATGCTCGGGGTCACCGGACGCGGACAGTTGGCGCTCGTATTCCTCTTCATCGCGATCACCTCGCTCCTCGGAGGATTGGGCCTGCCCACGGCCGTGACGTTCCTCCTCGCCAAGTCACAAACTACGGCCGCCGGAGCTCTTTGGCGCTTTCGCAGGCATTGGTTCCTGCTCTGCGTGTCTGCCAGCCTGGGCTGTACCTCGGCCATTCTTCTCTATCAAGCATTGACCGGGGCACTGCATGGCATCATCGTCCCAACCCTGCTGCTGTCTTTCCCGGCCGTGGGTCTCTCCATGACACTACAGTTGGCCATCGGGTGCCTGCAAGGGGAGATGCGCTTCTCAGCGCTCAGCGTGCTGCGGGTCCTGCCCGCGGCACTTACCGCCGGCGCTGTCACGGTGGTATATTTGACAAACCTGACCAGGTCGGTACCGGTGCTGCTTTCACTCTCTGTTGGTGCTTCGTTCATCTCCAGCCTGCTCAGTATCATCATAATCTTTCGGCCGAAATCGCCGGCCCTCAAAGGCGGCGCCCTGCGGCTCGAGGGCCGGCAGCTCGCCCGCTACGGCCTGCGCGCCTTGCTCGGCGCCTCGAGTCCCATTGACAGTCTCTCACTCGACCAAGCATTCGTCGGGCTGCTGCTTTCCCCACGCCTTCTCGGGCTCTACGTGGTCGCCGGCGCTTTCGCCAACCTTCCAACTCTCGTCCTACAAAGCGTGGGCCTCCTTGCCTTGCCCCGCGTCGCCGCCATCGGCGACGCCACGCTGCAGCGTCAAGCCTTGAATCGGGTCATCCTTGCCTCGGCCATATTGAGTGCCATTGTCTGTGTCGTGGTTGAATCTGTGCTCCAGCCTTTCCTGCTCTTTGCCTTCGGTCGGCCATTTTTGGCGGCGCTGCCGATCGGCCGAGTCCTCGTTGCCGGGGGGTTCTTCCTGGGTATGCGACGACTTCTCACGACCCTGCTGCAGGCCGTCAACCGCCCCGGGCGAGCCAGCTTCGGCGAGGCCTTGGGCGTCGGCGCACTCATCGTGACGCTGGCGCCCGGAGTTGCGCTCCTCCAAGACATCGGAGCTGCTCTGGCAATCTCGTTCAGCGGCTTCGTCACCGCAACATATATGATCGTCGCACTCCGCAAAGTGGATGCCGAAGAACCGTTTCTTCGGGACTACAAGGAACTCACGTGATCCGAACAAGACAAGATCTTAGGAACCTCATCCGGAGGACAGGCTTCGACGTAGTCCGATTTCGCGGAGACTTCGCCCAGCACCAACAGCATCTTCTCCGGTCACGAGGCATCGACGCTCTTGCCGACGTTGGGGCAAACGAAGGGCAATATGCATCCCGGGCACGCCTCATCGGGTACCGGAGGAGCATCGTCTCCTTCGAACCATCCCCCATTGCCGCAGGACGTTTGCAGGATCGGGCCCGCAGTGACAGTCGGTGGACCGTTCATTCGGTAGCCATTGGTGCGGTCAACGCTCGGACACAGCTCAACGTGAGTGCGAACTCCGTGAGCAGTTCACTCCTG
>JAABUQ010010601.1_pt1 | contig 12023 bp, 12 predicted proteins | sample 5560001 | NCBI WGS metagenome assembly JAABUQ01 (sample SAMN10711888, study PRJNA513371) | rock metagenome | isolation source: Antarctica rocks | place: Antarctica: Victoria Land, Finger Mt nord | collected 2015-12-18
AATAGAAACCAAGTAGCGATTGTCTTGAATGTCTTGAGCCAGGTGCAAGATTGCAAATGTGGCATTCAATCAGGACAAAGTGGTTGCTTAACCCAGAAAGTCGAGCAACTGGTAGTCCTTGGCTTGAGTCGGGACGTTAGGTCAGTGGTGGGGGTGGAGTAGTGAACCTGTCACTAGGCGGCTTGTAGGCGATTTTTAAGGGGCTTTCGTTTTGGGCTTCCGTTCCCGGTGTTCAGATAGCCCACAGAAGACCCAACCCGACCGCTACTTTAGCCCCGCCACCAAAAGCGAAAGATTGTCGCCCAACCGGAAGATGGTAGGCGGTGCAAACCTGCGTTCGTGCTGGGTCTTACGAGTTCAGTCCCATCATGGCGACCCTAACTCTGCGATAAATCGGTCTATCACTGCCAAAGTCCGCTTGTACTCTGGGGCTTGCTTCCCTACCCTCAGCCCTGAAAGAATGCGCTCGCGTACAGCCTCAAGGTCTGGTAGTTGCCCCTGTGACTGCCTGAGAGTCTGGTTTTCTGCTCTCAGGCGACGGACTCCCCCATTAGTTCAGTCTCCAGTTCTATTAGACGCTGCAATACAGTATCTTGCACAACGCCGGTTAACTGGTCTACTTGGAAAGCCAGCCCCGTAACAGTTTGGCTCAACTCCCCCAGCATTACATTGTCTTGCATTGTCAGACTAGACTGAGTGGGTTGCTGACTCTGGGCGACGGCTAGCCCCAGCTCTATTAACTCAACAATTGCTTCGGAGCGGTTGCCTTTGGTGTTGTCAGCCGCGTAATTTAGAACTTGGCTGAAGACTTCATTGGGAATTCTGAGGGTAACGGATTCAGACCTGGTGGATGATGGTGTTTGAGCCACGTCTAATATTGTCTAACATTGAATAACAATTTAACTGTAGCACACGAGAAGAGCGGAGCGCTCCCCTTTGTCTAATCTTGAATAACACTGCAAGACAAAATCGCCTCGGATGGGTGCTGAAGTGTAAGACAATGGTTGTCGAGGGCGCTCGCCCCCTGGGTGTCTAATTCCTATGAACGCCCCAGACTGATTTACCATGCCCTTGTTGAAAAGCAGTTTTTGCCCACTGCGACTAACACAAGTGTCATACGCTCATAAACTATGTCCAAAGTCCCACACTTGTCCGAGCAAGATTTGATTGAAATTCTCCAACTGTGGCCGTTCCTCGGTGCTGCAACGCTTCAACCGACAAACCGGGGCACAAGCAACACCACTTACTTTGTTAAGGCGCAGGCAGGCCAGTTTATCTTGAAGCTCTATACTGATTCCACGGCCACCGCGCAAATTCAGTACGAGCATTCACTGCTTTACTACCTGCAACAGGCTTCTTTGTCGTTTGCCGTTCCGGCTCCCGTACCAGCTTCGTCAGGTCAAACATTGGTTGAAGTCAACAGAAATGACACACCGTGGCGAATTGCTTTGATTCCTTTGATTCCAGGTCACACAGCAGAGCGACAGAACTTCTGTCATGCGCGTGCAGCAGGTCGCTCACTTGGAGAGTTACATCGCGCCCTGGCTGGGTTTGACCCAGAAGGTCAGCTAGCTCAGTTACCATCGTGGGGCGATCTCTACCAGATTCATCCTTTCGTGCCAGAGCCCCTCGAAGTGCCACAAGCGCTTGCACTTGCTCCAGAGCAGCAAGCACGCCTCGTCAAAACACTAACCGAAGTCCTCGAAGCCATGCCCAATCTGTATAAAACGCTTCCAGTTCAAACCATTCACGCTGATTACTTGTCCTTCAACATTCTGCTGGAGTCGAACCCGGTGGTTGGTGTTTTGGATTTCGAGTTTGCCACAAGAGATCTGCGGCTCGTGGACTACATTTGTGGCCTCGATGACTATGCTATGTTCCCTTGGAAAGAAGCCCCTCGTTGGGAATTTGTGGAAGCTTTCAGTGCCGGGTATGCCGAACACATTTCGCTTATCGAATCGGAAGCAAGAGCGCTAACAATGGCTTGGCGCTTACAACGGGCAAGCTCTATCGTCTACTGGACGGGGTGGCTGCGTGAGGGAAAGTTGACTCACCAAAGGGTGGTAGACGCAGTGCTCGAAACGCTGCTACTCGAAGATTGGTTCAATGACAACGCCACCGAATTGCTTAGCTACATCAACTTGGTGTAGGCGGTTTTTCCATCGCTGTTCTTCTGCATATCTGGGGCAAAGGCTTACGTTATGTTAGCTCCAACTGCCTTCGTTAGACCTGAAGGGGCTTTAAGCCGCCAGCGACCCAAAAAGCGTGCTTATCAATCAGTTAGCTCAAGCAGCTGCCCTCTCAATCCGACTCACCGGCGATCTCTTTGTCTTACGGTCTGGGATGAGCCTGCAACCAAGCGACTAGATCGGCGGCAGAAGAGAAATCTAATAGGGCCTCACCCAATTCTTCGACCTGGGCTTGAGACAATGCCTGAATCTGCTCCAGTAACTCAGTCGCCACTGGACCAATTCGACGAGGGAGTTGGCGCAAAACCATTGCTAACTCTCCTTCCAACTGGCCTTGTTCTACGCCCTCTTTAACAATTGCTTGGTAGATCACAGATTCCCGCATAATCCCCTCTCTAAATACTTGGCGAATTAGTGACTCGTCAAACCGTAAGCCCGCCAGAATCTGAGCACAATTGGCAATCTCCCGTCTGGTTGCGACTTCCTCTATCTTACCCACCTCGATGGCGACGCGATTGAGCAACTCAACAGGTGCTGCTGCCCTTGCCAAACTCGCCAAGGGCAGCAGTGCGGCATCCTGGAGGAGGGGTGAGGGGTCTTGTTCCCACAGGCGAATGACCCGATAGCGATGCACTGTGTTGGAGTCAGTAAATTGCTCAACATAGGCGGCGGCGGAAGTGGTGGGCTTCAAAAAAATGACGACCTGCTCAACCGGATAGCCATACTGTCGGCGCAGCCGGACATATAGCGGTTTGCGTTCGGATGAAGTACAGCATCAGCAGGACAATGTCATATAGGGCTTGACTTGCGGTGTATCGCACTCAAATGCAAACCGCTATAGTAGTCCAGCATCCGTAGCGGCATCGGGGGAAGTGTGACGACTTCAACTTGAAACTCTAGATGCAAAATCCGTTCTTGGGGGCTTAAAAAGGCGACGAAATCCGCCCGGATTGGCTCCACGCTCAATTCGGTTTTGATAACATCTACTTCGACGCTCGGTTGTGACGATAACCAGGCAGCAAAGCGTTCCGGGTACTGTTCTGAGAGATACTTGCAAATATTGTCAAAGGACATTCAGGTACGAGTCAGAGGGCATGACAGTATGATCGCTGATCGACCGCGCGCCACAAAGCGCGGCATGATGGTCGCGCTGGGTGAGACAATCACTTATGAAAATCTTATTTGCCCAAGTGAGCCATGAGGGACGCGATCGCTCTCCGACCAGAGCCGGAGCAGCTGGCGATGAAAGCCCCACTGCCCCTAACCCAGCACCCAGCAGCGGTGTACTTGTCCCAGCTGGCGACCAAGTCGCGGCGCACGATGCGACAGTCTCTCAATGTGATCGCCTCTATGTTAACCAATGGAACTTGCGATGCTATGACTCTGGACTGGTCAAAGCTACGCTACCAGCATACAGCTGCTCTTAGGGCCGTCTTTAGGGATAAGTATGCTCCAGCGACAGCAAATAGAATGTTGTCAGCACTGCGTCGTGTCTTAAAGGAAGCACGGCGATTGAAGCTGATGACCGCAGAGGACTACGACAGTGCGGTTGATTTAAAAGGCATTAAAAGTACCCAGATGCTGCGCGGTCGAGCTTTGAGTGAAACGGAGATTGAGGCCCTCTTATCCGTTTGTATGGATGACCCCACGCTCTTGGGAGTGCGGGATGCAGCGATGATTTCTATCTTGATGGCAGGGTTGCGACGCAGTGAAGTGGTGAATCTTGATGTTGAAGACTTTGACCCTCTGACGGGGGGACTAATGATTCGTCGGGGCAAGGGAATGAAAGACCGGATGACTTATCTGCCAGCTGGGGCGATGGCATCTGTGGAAGATTGGCTTGCCTTTCGTGGTGACTCACCGGGGCCGCTGTTGTATCCAGTCGATAAAGCGGGTCAGATAACGATAAGACGCCTGAGCGACCAGGCTGTGATGTTCGTTCTCCAGAAACGAGCAATTGAATCAGGGGTGGCTGCGTTCTCACCTCATGATTTGAGGCGGACGTTTATCACTGATTTGTTGAAAACCGGCGCGGATGTGATTACGGTGTCCCGGCTGGCAGGACACGCCGACCCGTCCACTACAGCTAAATATGATATGCGGGGGGAAGAGGTCAAACGTCAAGCCGTGGCGAAGCTAAGGGTTCCTTATCGCTCCCTGAGCCCTTTGAATAGTTAGCTACGGCAACCCCCATATGTTGAGACACGCAGCTGGTTACTACGAGCGCGAGTAAGAGGTATGACACGAATTAACGCGCGTTAAGGGGAAATTAGGCGGCGCGACTCTACCAATTTACTAGGGTTTCAGGCTCCTGACTTGCGCTATCAAAGCGCCATTCCATAGTAGATTCCAGTGGGGCTGGTTGCAGGGCACTAAGGGAGACTACATTCCGATTCAGAGTCTGCATGGCGTATGGTTGCTTGGAGCATCAATGCAGCAGCTTCTTCAATTCGCATCCATCCATCCGGTGACTGCAAGTCCACTCCGAAAAATGTATGAGTAGCCTTCGACCGAAGAAGCAGGTAGACAATTCCAGCCACCAAGATAGCGCTGACTGCTGGAATATCTGTGTTTGGAGGGAAGGTAGACTTCCTTTGAAGAAAGTCCAGGCTCGCATTGGCTGTTTCCTCGCGGACTTTAGCAAGTTCATGTGTCAGTTCATTGCCTTCAAGCAGCTCCCAGCGCATGATTTCCTGGGTGATGGGGCGTTCCTTTAGTTCATGGAGTAGTCCCAGGAGGAGCTTGACCATCCAATCTGCCAGAGACTCCGCCTCCGCCGTTGCTTCATTCCCAACCAAGGTCTCCATCTCGGGCCAGTAGCCACCCTCCTGACCGAATATACGAAGTAGAGAGGGTAAGCCGTCGAAGTATCGATATATCAAAACCTTATCAATATTTGCTTCTCTGGCAATGGCGTTGATACCAAGTTCTCGGAATCCTGATTCCGCCAGCAACTTGCCGACGGCTGCCAGGATACGAGCTTTGGTTTCCTCTTTGTTACGCGCCATTGACGCTCCTTGTTTACTTGTCACCTATAAGTGACTATGATAGTCTGTCACCAGTCAGTGACTTACCAGCTAAAAAGGAATTTCTCGCGCTTGTCGTCGCTGGGATAGGGGGCAGGGATGTAAAGTAAGCAGGGTAAAAGATGAAGAAAATCACCTTCGATTTACAGATCTACACTTATCAAATTGATTTCGTTAACCATGTCAGCAACATTGTTTACATTCAATGGATGGAGATTGGACGCTTGAAACTCCTGGAAGCAGTTGGCATGCCGGTACATAGAATAGCTGAGCAGGGCTTCGTACCGATGCTGGTTCATACGGAGATTTCCTATAAGAAGCCTTTATACTTAAGCGACAGCGTCCATGTAGAGTTATGGCTTTCCGAACTGAGGAATGTATCTGCTCAGTTGGAATTTCGCTTCAAAAACGGAGAAGGTACCCTTGCAGCTCTTGGTCGTCAGAAGGGACTTTTTGTAGACCAAAAAACGATGCGTCCACGACGACTTCGGCCTGAGGAGAAAACAATATTCGAGCCGTATCTACACTCTGAGCCAAGCGTGACCTGAATAAAGCTTGAGTTGTAAAGGGAAGGAGGGAAAGTGCAGCAATTGACTTTTGTTCGCAGAGGGCGTTTGGAGTGGAGGGAGGTGCCTGAGCCCAAGCTGGAAGGGCCAGTCGAGGCGCTGGTCCGACCCCTTGCCGTCGCTCGCTGTGACCTGGATATTGGCTTGCCTTTCGTGGTGACGAACCGGGGCCGCTGCTGTATCCAGTCGATAAAGCAGGTCAGATAACGATAAGACGACTGAGTGACCAGGCGGTGATGTTCGTTCTCCAGAAACGAGCAATTGAATCAGGCGTGGCTGCGTTCTCACCTCATGATTTTCGTCGGACGTTTATCACAGAATTGTTAGACAGCGGCGCTGATGTGATTACGGTGTCCCGGCTGGTAGGCCATGCCGACCCGTCCACTACAGCCAAGTACGATATGCGGGGGGAAGAGGCCAAACGGATGGCGGTGGCGAAGCTAAAGGTTCCTTATCGCCCACGTCGCCCTGAATCAGGTTAGTTTCGGCTATGCAAGGGCGCTAATGGTCAGCTGACCCACGTTTCTTTAATCACTCTCCCCTAACTTACTGAGCTTCGCTCGCCACTTCTCCCCGCTTCCGGGTTCCAGCTAAGCGTGAAGACACGCACCAGCATCCGAAAACTGTCGAGCTACGCGGTGTGCAGCTTCGGCTAGGGGTAGGGACCCCCTGCCGCTGGTGTCGGGGGGGTAGCCGGTGGTGATGTCGCTTGGTCGTCGGTCAAAAGATGCTGCGTCAATCAATCGAGCGCTTTTTGAGCGCCTATTGTTGAACTACCGGAAAATAGAAATATAGGAAGTAGACCAAGGCAATTGCGATGATGGCTAATTCATCCCCACCGCATCAAAAGGCGAGGCAACGGCGTGGAAAGTCCTTTGCTAGGATGAAGGCCGAGAATGGTTCTGAACTGGAGCAAGCTTTGGCTGAACTTGCTGAGGATATACGGTACTGGGAGAAAGCTGGGGAAGCTATAGACAAAGCTGTGGAGTTTCTGAGTCTTGCTGGCGCTGATGAATTGGTGGAGACATTGATGGCAACGCCCTTAGGCATGGTTAAGGGACTACTCAAAAACCCTTCAGAACTCGAAAAATTTCTTCAGTTTAAGCAGGAAGAGGAAACTGAGGCAGTTCACAAACTTAGCAGCATGCAAAAGGAAATTTTACTCAAGCTCCTTTCGGAGACAGGTGGGTATAGGGAAGTTAGATGGACACCGAAAGAGTGGTTTGGAGCGACAGCGCCATCTGAGCGCGCTGCCTTTTCCACGTCTCTGAAAAGGTTAGAAAGCCGTGGCCTTGTCAAGCGCCACTCTGTTGACAAAACAGGAGAGCCAAAGCGTACCGCAGTTGTCAAACTTACTGACTTAGGTCACCTAGTGGCAAAACGATTAACAGGGGCTTGCTAATCCTTAGTTGGACTATGCTACTATAAAGCAGATACGAAGCTTTCCAGCTAACTCGTATTTGCCGTCAAACGATAAACCTCATGCAAACTCCGAGACTCGACCAAATACTTTTGACCAGGTTTAACACAGCAACCTATCAACAGTTAGCCACCTTAGCCGAGCAACAACTGAGCAAAGCGGCGCTGGTACGCTTGGCGGTAAGTGAGTATTTGACAAAAGCCAAAGAACCTCTAACAGCATAACTCTGTTAGAGGTTCTTTAAGCTTTTGTCTTCCTGTTGACGGGCAGTAGTTTCCGAGGCTTCTACCGTCTCAGGTCGTTCAATCGCATCAACTCAAGCCCCTATAAATGCCGAAATAGCCTGTGGGAACAGGCTGGAGGCGACGGGCTTTGAGTTTCCTTCGTAAAAAACTCACGGAGGCTTGACCTCCAGTGAGTCGTTATCTCTAGAAAGCGGTAGTTTTACTACCCACCGATGTCTCAGTCTCAAGAAACTGATCACAAGTAAGCTCATGATATCATTTTTCGGGCGTATCCCTCCAGGTTGTCCGCCCATAATCGCTGTGCTGGCAGCCAATCAATATTTTGAGCCAGCAGAAAGAGTTGAGGCGATCACCCTTCACGCTGCCGAGTTAGGCATCAATAGGCTGCACCTATATGTGAACGCAGCCCTCAAAGCTGGTGTGGGAGGTGAGGGCTGATGGGCGTAACTAGGTTTGAGGGAGGTGCAGCCAATGGCTAACTCCTTCCCTCCCCTCAAGCGCGGCGAGTGCCCCATCTGTCAAGGCACTCGGAAGGACTGCCGCAAGAGTACCCGCACCGGGCTGATTCACTGCCGCGATGATGACGCTGCGTCGGTGACTGGTTGGCGCTTCATCAAACAGGATGCCCTCGGCTTCAATATGTGGGCGGTCGATGATGGCTCGGTGAGCCGCTGGGAGCCAGAACGCCTCCTTGAATTTAAGCGCCAAACGGAAGCGCGACGCCAGCAGCGGGAAATTGAGTCTGCGTTGCGACGTGCAAAACTACTGGAGATTGAGTCACGATCATGCCAGTACCGCATCCTGAATCAGCAGCTAACCCTGACCGCTCGGCACCGGCAGACCCTACTCAAGCGCGGCTTGACCGATACTGAAATTGATTTAGCTATTGAGTTGGGGGCCGTCCGCACTTGGAGCCCAGGCCAACAAATCAATGGAGTATCCCCAGACCTAGCAGGGGTTGACCCGACCGGGCCTATTCGCAAGCTGGTAGGGAGCTTAGGCTTCACCATAGCAGCATTTGACCCATCCGGGCATCTAACCGGATATCAGCGCAAGAAGGATTTAGGAGAGCCAAAATACAACTGGGTCAGTTCGGATTACTTGGGCGGCAACGGGCCTCACCTGCCAAATGGCGACCTGCCACTGTTCGTATGGAAACATCCCCTCGCCCCAACTATTATTGAAGTCTGGCTGTGTGAGGGAGCGCTCAAGTCGATGCTGGTGGCCTTTGGGTTATGGCGTCAGGGCAGAACTGATATCGCCGTCATTGGCACCGCCAGCGCTGCGAGATATGGAGAAAAGACACTCCAAGAATATCTAAGCAAGCTTGACGCTCTGACTATAAGACTGATGCCCGATGCTGGGGCTGTGGTCAACCCAGACATTCATAAAGCCAATCGGGAAACGCTGAATAGATGTCAGTCGTGGGGGTATGCGGTCACGGTCGGCTGGTGGGGTCAAGTTGATAAGACCCACCCCGATATTGACGAACTGGCATCCTTCAGCGCTATAACCTACCTTAACCCTGAAGAATTTCTTAAGCTGGGTGAGCAATCTGGCGGGACCAGAAGCCACAGTTTCGCTGGGCTTTTGGGGTGGCTACCGCGTATCAAAAAAAGGATTGATAAGCTTCGCCAATCGCCCTGGGGTTTCGGCCTAAAGGGTGAAGTTGAAGTTGATCCGATACCCACCATCACCCCACCCGCAATTGAGTATCAACCGGGAGAACGCCTAGAAGTATGGAATCAATCCCCAAAATTTATGTGGGACAGCAGCGGCACCGGGACTGGGAAAACATTCGACAGCGGCAGAGTCACTCCTGTTGAATTAGGGTGCGAACGTATGTTCTATGTGACCAATGATCCGCGTAACCCCTCCACGCCCACCTTAGCTGAATGGGGCTACCTCGATGGCAGACACAATGGAATAAAAAGGGATTCACACGGGAAATTGCGACGGGTTGAAAAGGGAGAACCCTATCTAATTGCCCCAAATTGTTGCAGAGTCGAAACCATCGGCGCTATCCGTGAGGCTGGGATTCAGGGTGCTGACAGTTCCGAGTTAGCGTGCCGAACCTGTCCGCAGTACGAAGCTTGCTTAGGCGGGTATGTTTACGGCTACTTGCACAAACGGCTAATCGCTCTGGAGCAGTCAAATCCAATTGAGCGGCTAATCGCTCATCCCTCAAGTCTGCCACAGACTGAAGGCACTGAAGAGCACTCACCGTTCCCCTACGAGAAATACGCAATTATTTGGGAAGAGTGGACCACCGTCCTCACAAATTCCCGCCAAATTGTGGTAGAGCAGAACGACCTTGACAAACTGATTGCACATCTGGCAACCTTCGCCCCGGAAATTTTCACGGCTCTGCAACCGCTGCTGGCTGACCTGCGATGGCTAATGTGCCATGAAAAGCAGCCGAATCGGTACGGGTGGAACCATCACGCCCTGCTCGACTCGCTTTCAGCAGTGCCAGATGACATTAATCTGGATGCGATTACTGAAGTCACTCGGCCCGATTTAAGTTTCTTAAATCCTACAGGTGAGCATGGCGTTGACATGGCAGATTTACCAGCTGGTGTTAGGAAGAGTTTTACGACGAGCGATGAAGGTACAGCATCAAAGGCACGGACTACTCTGCTCAAGCAATGGATTATCCCATTCCTACGGATTCTCAAAGGTGATAAAGGGTATTTAACCCTATGCCACGGACAGCTTACCATCACGACTCCTGACAGTCGCTTGATTGAGATAGCCCATGCTGCACAACGCAATATTTTCTTGGATGCCACCGGACAGGTGAAGGAATTGGCACTGCTGCTAGGCGTCGAAACTGATGAAATTATCCAGGTGCGGCAGTACCAACCACCAATCACTAACCTTGAAATTATCCAGGTGGCAACAATGGGCAGGCTGGGGCAGAGTCGAGGCAATGAGCAACAGCGCCGAGCTAACGCGGTGGTTGATGCCGTCAGAGCCGAGTCGCCAGATACCACAGGTGTGATTCGCTTCAAGCGCTATGCCGAAACGGGCGATTATCGGTACTTCATTGAGTCTAGAGCAGTAAATGACGGAGAGTTACTTACCACTTTGATATTGGATGGCATCCCCACAGAAAACTTGGAGTCACTCGCCGCTCAGTTCGCTTGCCTTTATGGACGACTTCCGTTGCCGGGTACAGAAACTAGACGCTATCAACTCCAACTAAAAAACTCGCTCCCCGCAGGGATTGAGCCGTACTTTGATATGAAGGTTAGCGCTGACCCAGAATTCCGCGAGTTTGTGCTCCGACGCACAAGAGCCAACATCTTTCAGGCGATTGGACGACTCAGAGCCAACAGACGGCCTGGTGAGCAGTTGCGCGTCTTCATCTTGGGCGATTTTCCCTTAGACATGCAAGTGAAACTTGTTAAGGCGTCTGAAATCACCCTAGAAGCTGCTGATACCCTTGAGCAGAATTTGGTGGGAATCTTCCGAGGGCTGATGGCAACGGCTACTGCTGGTGCCAAGCCAACCCAGGCCGCAATAGCGACTGCGGCGAACACAACCCAGGGGCAGGTTAGTAAAATCTTATCCCTCGTTGGGGGTATGGAACGGGTCAAGAAAATATTCCAAACGCTTATAGAGCCTTTAAGCAATTGGAATAATTTTGAAGTCTCAGATGAGCAGATGTGGATGGCGAAAACTTTTTTAGCCCTAGTACTAGAAAACGAACCAGAGAACCTGGTGGAATCCGTTTCCAACCTGGCTAATGTCTACGGCTCTTTAGCCTGGATTGGGATGGTTCCGTGGCTTCAAGCTGAAGTACGTGTAGCGGCAATAGCACAGTTCGTTACATTAATGCCGGAGCAGTGGCGACGCGAACTAACCAAGCTTCTACCATTGCCAATGCAACGACTTCTAGCAGCCCAGATGTGTTAGCAGACTACCAAGTCTAGCCCCAGGGGACCACGCGGGGTACCAACGCGGGAGCGCTTCGTCATGTAGAGCGGAACGCAGGTGAGCCAAGTTGCTGTCACCAGGCAAGACTTTGACTACCAATTTCCAACGCGCGTTACTTCCAGTCACTTTAGCCGTAAAAAAAAATCAAAACCAAGCTAGAACACATAACTATTAACGGCAGATAACAGCAGTTAGTTATGCTGTAAAAATGTATTAAACATTTTTTTTACATTGATCTTAACTGGGTTTTGCAGCAGCTCCCATGCTTTTTTCATGTTTTTTACAGGTTTGTGACATTGTTTATGACTGGGTTTTGCAGTCTTAACCATGCTTTCATCAGGCGAGCATCAGTACCCCCACATGGGTTATGAATAAAAAAGCAGGCTGGTATTGTCTCGCTGAAGAAATATTTCCCACCAGAGCCGAGCCAGCCACCGCAGCCATGACCCCACCCCGTGACATCCGGCGTGCCCCAAATTGTCAGAGTTCCGCGCTTAAACCGACCTGAACCCACCCCACTGCCAAAGGCTACCTCACTTGCAGTAGACCAATAAAAAAGTCCTTCTAATGGCGGCTGTGAAACCGCCCAACGTCAAGTAGGCAGCGATGGTGAAGCCGGATGAGGTGACTATTGA
>JAABUQ010010602.1_pt1 | contig 12023 bp, 10 predicted proteins | sample 5560001 | NCBI WGS metagenome assembly JAABUQ01 (sample SAMN10711888, study PRJNA513371) | rock metagenome | isolation source: Antarctica rocks | place: Antarctica: Victoria Land, Finger Mt nord | collected 2015-12-18
TGCCCCCCTGCTTTGCACCTTACAACAGTCTCTGCGACAAGGCGTCCAAGAGCAATCCTCTCAGTCTCTGCATCCGGTCTCCGGGGACTCCTCTTACCCCATCCTTTGCTACATCCTGAACGGCTACAGAATTTTACTAATCCATTTCTCCTACTCAAAAGCGGAAAATAAACCACTATATTTTTCGACGTGCTACAATAAGGAAGGATACACAAAGATATTCAGATGTAGCACATGGACATGTTAAAGTTGTGTCAAAAAGTATTGCTTCTTGCACAATTTGCTGGTATAATCACTCTCATTGGAGAAAAACACCTCATCCCTTCGCAATTTGGAAAGTTAACACTCCATGTGTTCAGCAATCTGAAAAGGACACTTTGCGGTTCTTCCGCTACCCTGAGTGTGTACGGTTATTGACTTTGGAATAAATGGACTAGGAATAAAGAGGTAGCTAATATTATGGCAACAAATTACGACTTCAGCCGTTCTTCCTTACTTAGTGAACAGTACCAACACGATATGGAACTCATCGCTGTTGCACTTCAAGAAGAGAGTCAGGATGAGCGTGAAGACCGACTCGGCCTCGTTGCACGCTCCTGGTCACTCACCAGTACCTGTTTCCATGCACAGCTCGAAGCAAGCGATGCACCCGCGTATGCCTCTGTTGCTTTTGCTCGTTTGTAGTTTATTAGCAGAATAGATATGTTGTAAACCATGCCTCACCCACCCGAACTTATACCAGATGCACTGACGTACCAGACGCCTGTGCAATTTGGCATGGTGTATTGGGTAAACTTTGGTTACTCAACGCTGCCAGCAGGGATAGAAGAAAAACGTATCCTGGATTGGCATCCCGCTCTCGTCGTTTCCGGCGATCCTTTCTGTCGCCACGCAGGGGCGGTCAATGTTGTCGCGCTTACCTCCTATCGAGGCAAACTGCGACCATATCACCATCTCCTCTTGAAAAGAGATTATCCCTTGTTCGACACGGATAGTCTCGTGAAAACTGAGCTAATGTATCCAATCCTACGTACTCTTCTTGCGGACCAATACGCAATCTGCAAATTGAACGATGCGGACCTACGAGCAGTCATGGCTAAAGTCGCCAACAGTCTCGCCATCACCATGTACTATTCGCTGCACTAGGAGACGGAATATGACGATTGACCAGAATCAGCTTCGTCTCCTTCCATCAGTTGATGAACTTATGCAATCCGCAACTGGATTGCACCTCGCCACACAGTTCTCACGTCCACTTGCGGTACGTGCCATCCGTGCCAGCCTTGCTCTTGCCCGCGCACACATTCTCGCAGGCGCGCAGTGTCCCTCTTATGAAGAACTGCTTGCGAGCGCGGAACAACAGATACGTGCGGAACAACAACCACACCTTCGCCCAATCATTAACGCAACAGGCGTCATCATCAATACAAATCTTGGTCGTGCTCCTCTAAGCTATGAGGCCCTACAAGCTGTACAGCACGTCTCCAGTGGTTATTCAAATCTGGAATATGACCTGGAAGCGGGTGAACGCGGTTCACGTCATGCCCACGTCGAGGCGTTGTTGCGCGAACTAACAGGTGCAGAAGCCGCCATCGTGACAAACAATACGGCGGCGGCAGTCCTTCTAGGATTAAGCACACTTGCTATTGGACGTGAAGTTATTATCTCACGCGGACAATTAGTTGAAATTGGTGGTGGCTTTCGCGTCCCCGATGTGATGCGACAAAGCGGATGCCACCTCGTTGAAGTCGGCACAACCAACCGCACACGCCTTAAAGACTACACCGACGCCATCACAGAACGCACCGCCCTCCTTCTGTCAGTTCATCCAAGCAACTTTCTGATTACAGGCTTTACCGAATCAACCTCACTGAAAGACCTCTCCACCGTAGCGCAACACCATAACTTACTCGTAATGAATGATCTTGGGAGTGGCTGTCTCCTTCATAGCGAAGAATATGGATTAACACACGAACCAACGCCACAAGAGAGTATCGCGGCAGGTGCCGACGTTGTATGTTTCTCTGGTGACAAACTCCTGGGTGGTCCACAAGCTGGTATTCTCATTGGGAAAGCTGCGGTCATCGCACGACTTGCCAAACATCCACTTATGCGAGCGGTACGCATAGACAAAATGACACTCGCGGCCCTTGAAGCAACATTGCGCCACTATCAACATGGACAAGCTGAAACGCACATTCCCGTGTGGCGCATGATCTCTGCACACCCTGAAACAATACATACACGTGCGACTCACTGGGTTGCTCAATTACAAGAGCATGGCATACCCGCACACAGCCAACATGGAGAGTCCACCATCGGTGGTGGTTCTCTCCCCGGCGAAACACTTCCCACCACTCTGGTAGCATTGGATGCGACAAAAACGAGAATACCACTGGCAGAACTCGCGAAAAAATTGCGTATGCATTCAACACCCATCATCATCCGCATTTTTCGCGATACCCTTGTGCTTGATCCACGCACAGTCTTTGCGGAGCAGGACGAAGAAGTAATGAGGGCATTGATAGAAGCGGTAGGGGCCTAATTTATTACGCCTCGTTCGGCTCCTGACGCCGTACAAGGACGCGATAAAATTGGTCCCTACATATACTCCGCGAAGAAACCATCCTTAATCACATATAGGCCGGGTAGTGTAACCGTAGGCAACCCGTTGTAAGATTTAATTTTGAGGCGATAAATAGCAAGGTCCGTCTCACTCTTTCCAGTATAGCCGATACGCCGCGCTTCACCACAGACCCGTTCAGGAGCTACCGCAGTGGCAACGGGTAGTTTTCCCCACGAGTGCTTGAACGTTGCGTTGGTAATCGTAATAGCAGGAACGTATATCTGTTGCGATGGCGATAGCAACTCATGACTCATGAAGGTGCTCTTCCTATACGATACTATAAGCATCCGAATTCGTATATGTACAAAACATTTAAAAACTATTTTCTCCGCTACAGCTTACACGAATGACACAACAAAAGTGAGACAAGTTTTTTCATATGTTTTATACACAAATAAATGTAGGGGCCTCATTTATTACGCCCTCGTTCGGCTATGACGCGCGAACGAGGGCGTAATAAATGAGGCCCCTACATCTGCTTTTTTTATTACTTCCCTACGTTGAAGCGGAAATGCACAATGTCGCCATCTTGCACAACGTACTCTTTCCCTTCAAGCCGTTGAAGCCCCTTCTTCGTAGCAGCCGCAAAAGAGCCACACGCCATAAAGTCCTCGTAGCGTGTCACCTCGGCGCGGATGAAGCCACGTTCAATGTCGGAGTGAATTTTGCCCGCCGCCTCTGGTGCTTTCGCACCACTCGTCACCGTCCACGCGCGTACCTCGTCCTCACCTGCTGTCAAGAACGTAATGAGATTGAGCAAGCGATAGCCCACCTGAATCACGCGGTCCGCGCCCAATTGAGGCAAACCTAACGACTCAAGATACTCGTGTGCATCCTCTTCTGGCAACTCGGCAAGTTCAGCCTCCAAACGCGCGGAGACAGCCGCGACCTCGGCCCCTTCGTTCTTCGCGCGTTTGGCAATAGTCGCAATGCCCCTGAGTTCGCCTGTCAGGTCTGGTGTCGCCTCACCTGACGCGATCTTTGCCAGAATATTCTGTGCCTCACCCAGCACATCTTCGCTAACGTTCAACACATACATACGTGGCTTCATCGTGATCAAAAAGAGTTCGCTTAACAGGCCACGCTCCTGTTGCGTCAATTCAACCTCACTCGCCAATTTTAATTCGTTGAGCGCGTCCTGCAATTTACGCAGAACTTCTAACTCTTGCACAAATTTCTTATCACCGGACTTAGCGGCCTTGATCGTGCGCTCGATACGCTTCTCGACAGAGGCCAGATCGGTCAGCACCAGTTCAGCATTGAGGCTATCCAGATCACGATTCGGGTCGATCTCTTCATAGATATGTGGCACGTTGCTATTACTAAAAGTACGCAACACAATTGCCAGCGCATCGGCATTGCGAATATGCCCCAAAAATTCGGGGCTAAGCCCCCTGCGCTCCTCCTGCTTCTCTTTCGCCGTCTGTCCCATGCCCGCGACATCCACAAACTCAACCGTTGTATACGTCGTCTTCTTAGGATTAAAAATCTCGGCAAGCGGCTGTAAACGTGCATCCGGCACTTGCACCATCGCCAGATTTGCCTGCACTGTACTACTAGCATAACCGCTCACTGGCGCATCTGCCTTCGTCAGTGCATTGAACAACGTCGTCTTACCACTTTGTGGCAAACCAATAATACCTATCGTAAGGGCCATAAAAACTCGTTCCTTCTCAACATACGTTTCTTCATATATTTGACATAAGCACATTCTATCATGCTCTACCAATTGTCCCTATTGTACTACCTTCACGTTCATTGTGATACATACATAATTTTTTAGGGGAAAGCGAGGTGTGAGATAGTAGCCAGTGCTACTATCTCACACCTCGCTTTCTCTTGTTTAGTATTACTTATGAATAATTGTTCGGATTCTCAATACCCAAGCCTTCAACAGCCGCGACTGCAAGAAGACCAAGATCAGCACAGACAAAAATAGGTTCAGGCACTTGATTTGTTATAGCAGCTGCGCGTATGGCAAGAGCACAAGCTAATTGCACTGCGTCGTATGCCCGTAAGCGGTGAGAGCGACACAAATCCCCTGCAAAAGTGTACATATCAGTAGTAACAGGCAAAACTTCGTAACTATCTCGACTATCCTGTCGAAAGGTTGTGATGATCGTATTTCGTTCCTCAATCGTGATGCTATGTTCTCGTTCTCTCCGGCATGTCGCCGCTACTACTTCGACCAGTGTTGCTTGTGAGATATAAAGAGTATGTTCTTGCTCTAAGTCACACAAGTCAGTTACCCAAGTATGCCCTTTTTCGGGAAAGTACCTCTTGACTATAGCGGAGGTATCAAGAAAGTAGAGAGCCATTAATATGGTCCTCGATCCTCGATAACCATTTCTGATACAGGTTTGCTTCCCTTGCCTAACTGTTGAACAAATCGTTCACGCTCTTCTCGTTCCTCTTGAGTAATAGGGCGTCGTGTCGCAAGGCTAGCCAGTTTCCCCTCATGATATAATTTCTCCGCGAGTTCACGTCCGGTAATTGAGTGCGTTTCTTGCGAAGAGGATGGCAAACGCTGAATCAGATCGTGCAATAGTGCTTCTGGTTGCTCACCTCTCTTAGTAGCTTCCATCGCAAGTTTTTGATATTCCTGGTCGGTCAAGTTTATAGTCATCTGATACGCCACAAAAATACCTCCTGGCCCAAAAAGAGAATTACACTTCTACAGTATATCATGTCAGTTGTTGAGATGATAAGAGATATGCAAAAGGACCAGGTTACTATCAACACTACTATCAAGATTCTCTAAAATTTTTGTAAAATGGCTCCTAGTCCCTTACAAACGCTACAAATCATGTTGTCATACTACAATGCATCAGTGTATACTACTCATCAACACCGTAAATCCCTTGTGCAACGCAGCCTCTCGAAATTCAGCTAAGGAGCATCATGACACAGCAGCAACTCACCATTCTTCTTGTACCTCATACCCATTGGGACCGCGAGTGGTACCAGACCTTTCAGCAGTTTCGTATTCGCCTCGTACAAGCGGTTGACAAGTTGCTTGACATCCTGGACTCTGACGACACCTTTAGCCACTTCATGCTCGATGGACAGACCATCATCCTTGAAGACTATTTAGAAATACAACCTGAGCAAGAGGAACGTCTGCGTCAGCATATTCGCTCTGGTCGTATCCTTGTTGGTCCCTGGTACGTTCAACCCGATGAGTTTCTTGTCAGTGGTGAGTCGCTTATCCGTAACTTGCAGTTCGGCCTCAAGCAAGCAACAGATTTTGGCAATCCCATGTATGTCGGCTACGTTCCCGATAGCTTTGGACATATTGCACAACTGCCCCAACTTTTGCAGGGCGTGGGCATCGACAATGCAGTCTTCTGGCGCGGCGTTGGGTCGGAGGCGAAAAAGAGCGAGTTTTACTGGCAAGCTCCCGATGGTAGTAGGGTCTTCGTCGCGCATCTTGCCGATCCCATAGGCTACTCGAACGCACGTCACATGCCGCTTAGCCTAGAAGAATTTGTGACTCGCGTCTCCTTACTCATTGCCAACCTCCTGCCCAAAGCAAACACACCTACCCTGCTCTTCATGAATGGCTCCGATCACCTGGAAGTACAAGATGGTCTCCCCACCACGATTCAAGCCGCCAACACGCTTCTGCATACAATCGATGACTCCCGCAAAAATCTGCTCTCACAATTGGAACACAACGATGCAAATGAAGCAATCACGTACAACTCCATCACCATGCAGATAGGCACACTCCCACAATATCTTGACCGCGTTCGTCAACAAATCAAGCACAACGAACTACAAACGCTTACAGGCGAATTGCGTAGTAGTCAATACTCGCACCTTCTAACCTCGGTGCTCTCAAGCCGCATATGGATTAAGCAACAAAATACAGCAACCGAGCATCTATTAGAGCGTTGGGTAGAACCGTTGACAGCATGGGCCTGGAAAAATGGTGCCACCTATCCCCAGGGTTTGGTACGAACAGCATGGCGGTATCTCTTGCAAAACCATCCCCATGATAGTATCTGTGGCTGTAGTATCGACCAGGTACATCGCGAGAATGCCGTGCGTTTCGCGCAAAGCCAGCAGATCGCCGAGGGCCTCATACAGCAAGCAATGCAGCAACTAGCACAAAGCATAGATACACGCGCCCCATTTCCCACACAGCATATCAGTCATGAGCCTGTACCAATTGTAGTATTCAATCCCGCGCCGGGACCACGAACAGAAGCGGTACGCACCCAGGTACAACTTCCTGGCTCCCTACATAACGCCGTCATTGTCGATCAGCATGGTACATCACTTCCGTATCGCGTCGTCAATCGCTGGCGACAAGAGATTGGCTCGACCCCATTCGCGCGTGAGATGCTTGCTACCGCCGTTCTGTTGTCAGGAGTTTCCTCACCCGCGCAATTAATGCAGCTTACACACAGCACCATTGTCTCCACCCTCGGTCAGAGTTACGAGTCCTACGTAATTTCGCGCGTCCACATACAAGATACGGCTCCATCATCTGTACATCATGATGGTTCTACGCAACAGACAGGTACCATATACATTGAAATCATGATTGCTCCCAAAGGCCGTGTTATCGTCAACGAGCAAGAAATCAACATAGCAGGACAACAGATGCTGGATATCTTGACCCGCGAGGACATTCATACACTGGAGGTTTCACTGGTCGATCAGGCACGCGAAACGATAGATTTCTTCGCAACAGACTTGCCCGCGTATGGACACAAAACCTTCTGGCTCTACCCACGCGGCTTAAAGGATGAAAACATCATAGAGACACAGCAAACACAAAAATCCGTGCTGCTTGCCCGACAGAATAGTATCGAGAATGAGTTTTATACTATAGAAGCCAACACGCAAAACGGTACGTTAACAATTACAGAAAAAATGACGGGTGGAGTTTTTTCGGGTTTGAATTGTTTTGTAGATGGAGGAGATGTTGGCGACCTGTACAATTACAGTCCACCTGAACACGATCTACTGATAAGTGAACCAGTTGAGCCACCGATAATTGAGGTTGTGAGTGCTGAACCGATCAGTATTACCTTACGCGTTAGTAGTAATGTCGTGCTCCCCAGTTCTTGTGCGGAAAATCGCACGGAGCGAAGTATAGATACTACCGTTTGTACAATTTCGAGCGACATTACACTTTTTCCTGGTGTACGACGTATTACTATACATACAAGTGTCGAAAATACGGTCAAAGACCATCGCTTGCGTGTTCTCTTTCCCGTACCTTACACAACGGAAAAGGCAGTAGCAGAGGGAACATTCGAGGTACGAACGCGTCCTGTCGCTCAGAACATTGCGGAGGATGTCGTGGAGTGGCTTGAAAAGCCGGTGAACGTCTTCCCACAAAAACGCTTTGTCGATGTAAGCAATGGCGAAATTGGTCTAGCGGTGCTTAATCGCGGTCTACCAGAATACGAGGTGGTTCCTAACGTCGCAGGTGAAAACTCGATGGCGATTGCCGTAACACTATTACGCTGTGTTGAATGGCTTTCACGCGGCGATCTCTCGACACGACATGGACATGCAGGCCCGATGGAACATACGCCAGAGGCACAATGTCTGGGTCATCACGAGTTCGATTATGCCCTGATCCCACATTCTGGAACATGGACATCTGAAGAGGCTCTGGTACTACGTGAGGCGCAAGCATTCAATACACCCATTCACACTCGCACAATCGTGACAGAGCAGCATACAGGACACTTACCAGCACAAGCAACCTTTGTCACCGTCGAACCGCGTACACTGGTGGTAAGCGCGGTAAAGCGCAGCAATGACGGACATGGCTTCGTCGTTCGTGTGTATAATCCACTACCTGATACTATCAACGCCAAAATCCAGCCAGGGGTTGCCTTCGTACATGTATATATGGCAAACTTATTAGAGGAACGTCAAGCACCTGTGGCAATTAACTCACAACACACCCAAACCGCCGAGGTGGTTATACAAAGTGGAGGTATAATAACACTCGTTTTCGAGTAACGCAGTTTGTCAAGCCAAGCGGCGAAAGCTGCACCAGTCCGTGTATAATAGTGACAAAGCTCTGCCCCTGTCATGTGACACTGTCGCTACCATGCTCTCACTTTGCAATGCCGACTGTGCCTATAGTCCTATACTGTCGTCTTCTTTTAATGCGATACGTTGTATTGTTCATGTAGATTAAATAGCTTGAGCATGATGCAGTTTGCCTGTATCTCTAATATGTACCATATTCTTTTATCCTATAAAGGGGGCCTCTATCCTGTGAATAACGCTATACTTCTTGTCATTGCCGCCACTTCGGGCGGGAACATTCTTACTACGCTACAAGGGTTTGTGGGACCACTTATTGGGTGTACCGTAGCGTTTGTCGTCATTTTCTGGTTAAGTCTGATAATCTGGACGTTCCGCGACATTCGCTCGCGCACACAGGACATGTTATCGCAAGTTCTTGCCACTGTGCTGGTAGCCATCTTCTTCGTCGGCGGACTGTTCATCTATATGATTCTCCGTCCCCGCCAGACACTCGCGGAAATTTACGAGCGTCAGCTAGAGGAAGAGTCATTGTTGGCAGAGATGACGGAGCGTCAAACCTGCTCTAACTGCCATGCACGTATCGAGTCTGACTTCCAGGTCTGCCCCTCCTGTAGTCAAAAGCTCAAACGTTCATGCCCCAAGTGTGAGCGTCTTCTTGAGCTACGTTGGTCCTTCTGCCCCTATTGTGCTACAAACGTCGGCGGCGCATCTATGCCCGGAATGTCTAACATGCCGCCAGCTATGCAAGGTGCTAACGGCGTACCCATGTCGGGACAACTCGGTGGCACCCGTTACCGCGAATAATCATCTCTATAAAACGTGTGTGAAACTTTGTAAGCTACAAAGTTTCACACACGTTTTATATATCTTATCTATTCAGGTTGTCCGCTCAAATTATTTTGTTTTTCGTGCAAATTGTGGTATAATAATGGGACGAAAACGTGGTGCGTTACCACATTTTCCAGGCTAGATTAGAATACTATAGTGCAGGTGCGATCTAGCCCTCCGCCCACATCTACCTTCTTCTCAGTCAAAAACATGCATATAACATGCTCAGGAGGCTTGTACAAAAAGAAGAAGGAGGGGCGTCGTTGTCTGTCATGCGCTCCCAACAACTGTTATGCACAGACACCAGTAGGGCATGATCCCTGTATCGCATGTTCCATCATCTATGCATATTGAATAAAAGGAATTTTGGTGCTATGGCGAAAGCAAGAGAATCTATGATTGCAGAGCAACTCCCTCACAATGACCCCGATGAAAATACTCCACCAGAAACGCAAACGGGTAATGACGGTAATCATGGGAAGAAAAGAATCAATGGTGTCAGCGATGGTGGATACGGTGGACAGAATATTCAGATTCTCGAAGGCTTAGAGGCTGTCCGTGTACGACCAGGCATGTATATTGGCGCAACCGATCAGCGCGGCCTGCACCATCTCATTTATGAAGTTGTTGACAACAGTATCGACGAGGTAATGGCTGGCGAGGCCGACACCGTTCGCGTCGTCATCCATGCCGATAGTTCCGTAACCATCAGCGACAATGGACGCGGCATTCCTGTCGATGAACATCATCAACGACCTGGTATGTCAACGGTTGAAGTCGTCATGACTGTCCTTCACGCTGGCGGTAAGTTCGGCGGTGGCGGCTATCAAATCAGTAGCGGTCTACACGGTGTTGGTGTCTCGGTCGTCAATGCTCTTTCAGAGTGGTGTCAGGTTGATGTGAAACGTGAGGGCCGTTTGTGGCGGCAACGCTACGAAAAGGGTATCCCTGTTACAAAATTGCTTGATGCTGGCCCTGCTGAAGGCACAGGTACCGAGACATCGTTCCTGCCAGACCTCACCGTTATGGAGACACGCGACTTTAGCTTTGACATCCTTGAGCAACGCTTCCGCGAAATGGCCTATCTCAATCGAGGACTCACTATCGCCCTCGTTGACGAACGTACAGACCGCGAAGCAACCTTCTACTTTGAAGGTGGTCTCGTCTCATTCGTGCGCTACCTCAACAAAAATCGTGCTAAGCTACAAGCGCGTCCTGTCAGTACTATTCGTGAAATCGACTGTATGAAGGTCGAGCTAGCAGTACAATACAACGATAGCTGGACCTGTACCGAGTTTTCGTTCGCCAATGGCATCAACACTATCGACGGTGGAATGCATATCACTGGCTTTCGCAGTGCTCTCACGCGTACACTTAACGACTACGCACGTAAGGCTAACATCCTCAAAGAAAAGGATGGCAATCTCACAGGTGATGATGTGCGTCAGGGCTTGACAGCCGTTGTAAGCGTCAAGATACCAAACCCTCAATTCGAGGCGCAGACCAAAAGCAAACTCAATAATGCCGAGGTGCGACCAGTCGTCGAAACCATCACCGCAGAAATGCTCACACGCTACCTGGAAGAGACACCAAGCGAGGCCAAAGCCATCATCGAGAAGTGTCTGCTCTCCGCCAAAGCTCGTGAAGCGGCTCGTGCTGCCCGCGACCTCGTACAGCGCAAAAACGTCCTGGACACCACCCTCCCAGGCAAGCTCGCCGACTGCTCCGAGCGCAACCCTGATAGATGTGAACTGTACTTAGTTGAAGGAGATTCCGCGGGCGGTAGTGCAAAACAGGGTCGGGACCGTCACTTTCAAGCAATTTTACCATTGCGTGGTAAGATTTTGAACGTCGAACGTGTCGGCCTCGATAGAGTGCTCAAGAGTGAAGAGGTCAAGAACATCATCACCGCCATCGGTGTTGGTATCGACGAACACTTCAATATGGCAAAATTGCGCTATGGGCGCATCGTTATCATGTGCGACGCCGACGTTGATGGCGCACATATCCGCACGTTGTTGCTCACCTTCTTCTTCCGTCACATGCCCGATGTCATTAATAGTGGGCATCTCTTCATCGCACAGCCGCCACTCTTTCACATCAAGGTTGGCAAGCAGGTGCGCTACGTCTACACTGAAGAAGAGCGCGATGCCATTGCGGAAGAGTACAAGGCATCACATAACGGCAAAGAGCCAGAGATGGGTCGCTACAAAGGTCTCGGCGAAATGAATCCAGAAACCCTCTGGGACACCACAATGGACCCTGCCAAGCGCACCATCCTACAAGTAGGCATCGAAGAGGCCATCGAAGCCGACAAAATCTTCAATATGCTCATGGGTGACGAGGTAGCTCCCCGCAAACGCTTCATCGAAAGCCACGCGAAAAACGCGAACCTGGATATATAGCGAGAAATGTTTTTGGTGATTGTCACAAATTTCTGGCCCAGTGTCACAAATTATTGGCAGCTATTGTCACAAATTTCTGGCAGGTCAGTACTGCATAAGATTCTCGTGAGGCTATAAAATTTGGCTTGTGGTTGAAACAA